>Ga0194129_10001729_pt1 | contig 34833 bp, 28 predicted proteins | sample TA2KigCa35mmetaG_FD_150862 | JGI IMG/M metagenome (GOLD analysis project Ga0194129, IMG submission 150862) | Freshwater microbial communities from Lake Tanganyika, Tanzania - TA2015038 Kigoma Deep Cast 35m | ecosystem: Environmental > Aquatic > Freshwater > Lake | place: Tanzania: Lake...
GTTCGATGCCGTCGAGCGCGGCCGCACGTTCGGGACCGTCAGCACCGTCGCGCTGGTCGCGGGGGGAGCCTTGACGGTCGCGGGGGTCGTGATCTTTCTCACCGCGCCGAGCCCGTCCACGCCGGGCGCGCAGGCGCTGACGGTCCGACCGACTCACGACGGGACGGGCGCCTTCGTCGGACTGTCCGGCCGCTTCTGAGGTTCGAGCCGTCGCCGCTCGCGTCGCGAAGTTTTCGACACAGCGCGCGAAACCTCGTAAATTTTGCGAATGACAGCCGTCAAGATCGCCTTCGTCGCCTCGGGGGGCGCCGCACGAGGACTCGCGCACCTCGGCGTGCTGAAGGCCTGTGAAGAGCTCGGGCTCGTCCCCGAAATCTTCGTCGGGACGAGCGCAGGCGCGCTGGTCGGATCGATGTACGGGCAGGACATCCCGCTCGACGTGCTGATCGACGGCTACCGATTGCCGTGGCGGCGCCGCCACCAGGGGCCGCGGCTCCACATGGCGACGTTCCTCGGTGCGCCGAGCGCCGAAGAGCTCCTCGATCCTGGCCACCTCGCCTCGGGGCTTTTCTCGGCCCGCAAGCTCGAGGGCTACCTGCGCCGGCACCTGCCAATCAACGACTTCCGTCAGCTGCCGAAGCCGGTGTTCGTGACGGCGGTCGACATCGACTCGGGGGAGCGGGTCGTGTTCGGCCCCGGCTCGAACGAGCTGGTCCCGGTGAGCCAGGCCGTCGCGGCGAGCTGTTGCGTTCCCGGCCTATTCCGGCCAATCGAGATCGGCGGGCGCTACTACGTCGACGGCGAGGTCGCGCGCACGCTCTCGGCCGACATCGCGGTCGAGGCTGGCGCGAACGTCGTGATCATCTCGAACATCTACCGACCGCAGCGGGACCGAGGCTCGAAGCGGTCGCTCGCGCAGAAGGGCATTCACCGCGTGCTCCGGCAGTCGCTCAGCACCCTCCTCACCGAAAAGGAGCGGCGCGGCGTCGAGGTCCTCGAGCATCGCTATCCGCACGTCACCTTCATCGACATCGCTCCGGACCTCGGGCCTTACGGGTACCTGAACCGGTTCTCGGCTCGGCCGTTGATCCTGCGAGGCTACGGCACCGCGCTGCGTGCGCTCGCGAGCGCGAAGGAGAGCCGCGTGTTCGACCGGGTGCTCCCCGGGCACGAGTCGAGTCCGGGCCTCCTGGCGTCGACCGAGACGCCCCGCGTGCGCGGGCTGCGCAGCGTCGGCTGAGCCGCGCATCTTCCCAACTTTCGTCGGCTCCCCGTGACGGCCACTCGGCGCAAGCGACGGGGCGCCGAGCGTTCGCGCGAGCCCGGACACCCAGGGTCGCGCACGCGGCGCGCTTTTCGGGTTCTCGCGGAATGGCGACTCGATTAGGCGAGTTGGAGCATCGATGTCGTCCACGCTCGTCTCCACGTCCCGGCGCCGCGCCTCCGCCCGAGGACTCCTCGGGAGGGTCGCCGTCCTCTGCATCGCGGGTGCGAGCCTCGCGAGCGCGGGCTGCTCGCCCCGCTTCATCCCGAACACCGACGTCGTCGACAACGCCGAGAACCGCCGGATCGTCGTGTTCTGCGAGGCCTACCGCAAGGCCGTCGAGCGCAAGGACATCCCCACGTTGCTGGGGATGGCGGCGCCCGGCTACTACGAAGAAGGGCCGAACGCCGACGCCAGCGACGACATCGACTACGCCGGCCTGCGGGACTACCTGACGCACAAGTATGAGTCTGCGAACAACATCCGCTACGAGATTCGATACCGTCGCATCACCGCGGAGAAGCGCCGCTGCGTCGACCCTCGTGAGGCGTGCGATCGGGTCTTCATCGACTACACCTACAGCGGCAGCTACCGGCTCGGGACCAAAGAAGGCGAGAAGTGGAAGAGCACGGTCGACGAGAACCGTCTCGAGCTGGTCCCGCACGGCGACACGTACCTGATCGTCACCGGCATGTGAGAATGCCCCTGCCCGGTCGAGGCGTTCGAGCGTCGGCTCCGTTGCGCTAAACCTGCTGCTTGTCCTCGCGGGTGATGCCGCGAGCGCGCGCGACGAGATCACCTCACGCACCATCGAGCGACACGAGGACACCGCCAGCGGCGAGCGAGCGCTGGCCGGCCTCGAGGACGCGAACGACGTCGAGGCCCTCGTCGATGCCAGTCCGCGCCGCGACGCCGTCGAGCACGCAGGCGACGAAGTGCGCGAGCTCCGCGGCGAGCGGCTCCACCGGCTCGAGCCTCAAGACCGCGATGTCGCCGCGCCTCGGCCGCAGCGCCCCGCCGTCGTCGCTCGACGATGCCACGTCGAGCAAGCGGAGCTTCTCCATCGGCTCGAGATCGTCGAACGTCGCCATTCTCCGCGAGCCGACGAGCGTGAGCTGGCGGCGCTTCTGGGGATCGAGCCAAGAGACGTGGATCGCCGCGAACACGCCGCCATCGAACTCGAGGTGCGCGTGCACCACGTCCTCGATCTTCGGGTCGAGGTAGGCTGCCCCGCGAGCGCCGACGCGCACGGGCAGGCGTCCGACGATGGCGAGCACCGTCGACACGTCGTGCGGCGCGAGGCTCCACCAGGCGTTCTCGGTCGAGCGCACCGTCCCGAGGTTCAGTCGCGTCGCATGGAGGTACCGCATCGCGCCGAGCTCGCCGCTCCTCGCGAGCTCGACGAGCCGCTCGACACCGGGGTGATAGCGCAGGAGGTGGCCGACGAGGAGGACGCGCCGTCGCTGCATCGCGAGCGCACGGAGCGGCGCGACCTCGGCGACCGAGAGGCCGAGTGGCTTCTCGACGAGGACGTGCCGGTTTGCCTCGAGCGCGGCGCGCGCCAGGGTCGCGTGCGTGGGCGACGGGGTCGCGATCACGACCGCGCCGATGTGCGGGTCCTCGAATGCCGCGCGCGGCTCGCTGGCCGTCAGGTAACCGGACGCCTCCGCGCGCCGCCGAGCCTCCGCCGAGGGATCGACCACGAGGGCGACTCGGGCACGCGGCGTGTTCGCGAGCGCGCGAGCGAGGCGCGAACCCCAGCGCCCCGCGCCGAGCACCGCGACCTGCAGCGTCACGCGAGCTCCTCGAGCGCTCCCGCGCACACGCGGTGACGCCTCCCGCAGTCGACGCAGCTCGGCTCATCACCCTCCCCCAGAGGCACGCCGCACGAACAGACCCATCCGACCTGACGCGCGGGCACCCCCTGCACGAGCGCGAACGCCGCGACGTCGTGCGTAACCACCGCACCGGCAGCGACGAAAGCGAATCGCTCGATCGTGACGCCACACACGATCGTCGCGTTGGCGCCGATACTCGCGCCCCTCCGCACCACCGTTCGCTCGTACGCTTGCTTGCGCGAGACGTGCGCGCGCGGATGGGACACGTTGGTGAACACCACCGAAGGGCCGCAAAAGACACCCGCCTCGAGCGTGACGCCGTCGTAGACACTGACGTGGTTCTGGAGCTTGCAGCCATCTCCGATCGTGGCCGTGGGGGCGACGTAGCACCCCTGCCCGAGGATACAGTCGGCCCCGATCGACGCACCGGCCGCGACGTGCACGAAGTGCCAGATCTTGGTCCGAGCGCCGACGGAGCACCCCGCGTCGCAGAGCGCGGTCGGATGCACGAACGCGCTCGAACAGACGCCCTCCGAGCTCGTGCTCACCGCGCCGTGCTCCGGTAAAACTCAGCCATGGCGTCGACCACGCGATCCTGCTGCGCCTCGGTCAACTCCGGGTAGAGCGGCAGACTCAAGACCTCTCGCGCGGCTTGCTCGGCGTTCGGATAGTCACCAGGCTTGCCGCCGAGGTGCGCGAAGCACGGCTGGAGATGCAGCGGCCTCGGGTAGTACACGGCCGCGCCGATCCCGCGCGCGGCGAGGTGGTGGAGGAGCCCGTCGCGCTCGCGACAACGCACGACGAAGTGATGCACGACCTCGACCCCCTCGGTGTCGGGAGCCTGCGCCCGCACCACCTCGTCGAGCCGCGCCGCGGTGAGCCGCGCTCGGTAGCTCGCAGCGCGCGCTCGCCTCGCCTCACTCCAACCTTCGAGTGAGGGGAGCTTCGCGTGAAGGACCGCCGCTTGCAGGGCATCGAGCCGGCTGTTGATGCCGATCCGATCGTGCACGCCGTCGACGCCGCCGTGGACTCGCAGCCGGCGGAGCGCTGCGGCCGACTCCTCGGAGGCGCACAGCACCATGCCGCCGTCGCCCCAGGCCCCGAGGTTCTTCGACGGGTGGAACGACAGGCAACCGTGCTCGCCGAACGACCCCGCCTGCTTGCCACCGCGGGAGGCCGCGATCGCCTGCGCGACATCCTCGATCACCGCCCAACCCCTCGCACGCGCGAGCGCCACGACGGGTTCGATGCGTGCCATCCGCCCGAACAGGTGGACGGGGAGCACCGCGCGCGTGCGCGGCGACGCAGCCCGCAGGATGCCCTCTGGGTCGAGGTTGTAGCCGTCGGCTTCGAGATCGACGAAGCGCGGCACGGCGCCCGTCCGCGCGATCGCTCCAGCGGTGGCGAAATACGAGAACGACGTGGTGATGACCTCATCGGAAGGCCCGACTCCCGCCGCGACGAGCGCGAGGTAGAGCGCGTCGCTGCCGCTCGCGACGCCAACGGCCGCCGGGACCCCGCAGCGCGCCGCGAGTCCCTCCTCGAGGCGCGAGACCTCTTCGCCGAGAATGAAGCGCTGCTCGTGGATGACCCGCTCGATCGCGGCCTCGACGACGCCGCCGAGCGAGGCGTGCTGCGCCCGCAGATCGACGAGGGGAATGGACTCCACCGCGGCACCTTCGGTCAGCCCGTGTGCGCCGTAAAGACCCCGCGACTTTCCAGGGGCACCCGACGCTGCTACATCCCTTCCCATGAGTGACGCGCCGCCGTTCGAGACCTTCGAGGAGTTCTGGCCCTACTACGTGCAAGAGCACGCCAACAAGACGAACCGGAGGCTTCACTTCGTCGGCACGAGCCTCGCCCTGGGAACGGTCGCGTACGCGCTGCTTCGCGGCAAGCCGATGGCCCTCCTCGCGGCGCCGCTCGCCGGCTACGGGTTCGCCTGGGTCGGCCATTTCCTCATCGAAAAGAATCGCCCCGCGACGTTCAAGTACCCGCTCTGGTCGCTCGGCGGCGACTTCACGATGTTCGCCAAGATGCTGGCGGGCACGATGGACGAGGAGGTTCGCCGCGTGATGGAAGTCAAGTCCAAGGCGAGCGCGGCGAACGCGCCGCCAAGCCCCGACGCGCCCGCAACGAAGGCACCGAGCGCTCCGCGACCGAGCAGCCCGGGCCGCCTCAACTGACCCCCGCGCTCGAGCGCCACGCGCGTCCGCGATCGATGCGCGCCGCTCGGGAGCCCGACGCCCCACGCGAACGACGAGCCCAAGGATGACCTCGAACACGTCCGATGCCGAACGCCTCGAGCGCACGGCCGATGCCGCCAAACGCCTCCGCGAGGCCATCCGACGCGTGGTCGTCGGCCAGGAAGACGTCCTCGACGCGATGCTGGTGACGCTCGCCACGCGCGGCCACACCTTGCTCGTCGGGGTGCCCGGCCTCGCAAAGACGCTGATCGTCTCGTCGCTCGCGCGGGCGCTCGATCTCAGCTTCGGTCGCGTGCAGTTCACGCCCGACCTGCTGCCAGCCGACATCACCGGGACGGACGTGTTGCAAGAGCGCGACGGGCAACGCTCGCTCCAGTTTTTGCCGGGCCCGATCTTTCACAACCTGGTGCTCGCCGACGAGATCAACCGCACGCCGCCCAAGACCCAGGCGGCGCTCTTGCAGGCGATGCAGGAGCGCGAGGTGACCGTCGGCTCGACGACGCACGCGCTTCCTCGACCGTTCCAGGTGTTCGCGACACGAAACCCGGTCGAGCAGGAGGGGACGTACCCGCTCCCCGAAGCGCAGCGCGACCGCTTCCTCCTCGAGATCCAGGTCGATTATCCGTCCGCGGACGAAGAGCGCGAGGTCGCGATCCGCACGACCTCGAGCGCCGCCCCTGTGATCGAGCCGGTCGTCACGCGCGACGAGCTCGACGCCATCACCTCACTGGTGCCACGGATCCCGGTGACGGACGAGGCGGTCGACCTCGCCGTGAGGCTCGTGCGGGCGACCCGTCCGTCGAGCGACGGCGCCCTCGACGACGTGAAGAACTACGTGCGCTTCGGGGCGGGGCCTCGCGGAAGCCAGTCGCTCGTCCTCGCCGCCAAGGCCCGCGCCGCACTTCGCGGCGAGGCCGCCGCCGACGTCGACGACGTGCGCGCCCTGATCGTCCCGACGTTGCGCCACCGGCTCGTGCTCTCGTACCGAGCGGACGCCGACGGCGTCGACGCCACCCGATTGCTCGACCGCATCCGTCGCCACATCGCGTGAGCCGCAACGTCACGCTCCCGATCGACGGCCTCCTGCCCGCGCTCGTCGGGCACCTCGAGCGCCGCGGGGCCGTCGTCCTTCAAGCGGCTCCGGGTGCCGGCAAGACGACGCGCGTTCCGGCCGCGCTGCTCGGCATGACCTCCATCCATGGCCAGATCCTGGTCCTCGAGCCACGTCGCATCGCGGCACGCGCGGCCGCGGCTCGGGTGGCGCACGAGCTGGGTGAGCCCCTTGGAGGACTTGTCGGATATCAAGTTCGACTCGAGTCTCGAACGAGCCCGCGGACCCGGATCGTCTTCATGACCGAAGGGATCCTCACGCGCCGCTTGATGGGCGACCCGCTCCTCACGGGCGTCGGAGCGGTGGTCCTCGATGAGCTCCACGAGCGGCACCTGCACACCGACATCGCGCTCGCCCTGGTCGCGAACCTCCGGCGGACGCGACGCGCCGACCTCCGCGTGATCGCGATGTCGGCGACCCTCGACGCGAAGCCCGTCGCCGACCTCCTCGACGCCGAGACGCTCGTCTGCGACGTCCCCGCCCATCCGGTCACGGTGGAGTACGCTCCCTCGCGCGAACCGCTCGAGGTCCAGGTCGCGATCGCCGCGCGCCGCGCCCTCCGCGAGACGAGCGATGGCCACGTGCTCGTGTTTTTGCCGGGGGCCGCCGAGATCCGAAAAGCGGAGGAGAAGTGCCGGCCCCTGGCGCGCGAAGAGGGGGTGCGTGTCCTTCCGCTGCATGGGTCCCTCCCCGCGGCGGAGCAGGACGCCGTGCTCGCGCCCTCGACGGTGCGGAAGGTGATCCTCTCGACGAACGTCGCGGAGAGCTCGCTCACGATCGACGGCGTGCGCACCGTGATCGACGCGGGCCTCGCGAGGGTCGCGCGGCAAGAGCCGGGATCGACGGTGCTCTCCTTGCGAACCGAGCGCACCAGTCGCGCCTCCGCGATCCAGCGCGCAGGCCGCGCCGGTCGAACGGGCCCTGGTCGATGCATCCGGCTCTACCCGGCGTTCGATTTTGAGACGCGCCCGGCCTTCGACGAGCCGGAGATCGCGCGCGCCGATCTGTGCGAGCTCGTGCTCACGGTGCTCGTGTCGGGCGAGCGCCCCGAGGCGCTCCCCTGGCTCTCCCCGCCGAGAGCCGAGGGCCTCGACGCCGCACGCGCGCTCCTCGAGAGACTCGGGGTCCTCGCGGCGAACGGGCTCACCGCGCTCGGGCGTCGCGTCGCACGCCTCCCGGTTCATCCGCGCGTGGCGCGCGTCATGCTCGCGGCCGAAGAGTACGGCCTCGGAGAGAGCGGCGCCGCGATGGGAGCGCTCCTCCTCGAGGAGGTCGGCGATGGTCGCGAGGACGCCGGCACGAATTTCTGGACGTACCTCGAGCGACTCGAGGAGGCCCTCCTCGATGGTCGCCCCCCCGAGCACACCGAACGGCACGCCCGTGGCTCGCTCGCCGCGGCGCTGCGCTCGTATCGGCAGCTCGTGCGCCACGTCGATCCGCGTCCCCTCGCCCCATCGACCGCAAAGCTCGAGGCTCCGCACGCGCTCTCGCTCGCGTTGCTCGCGGGGTTTCCCGATCGCGTCGCCCGTCGCTCGGGACGGCCCGAGGGCAAGGGCGGCCCGGGCGCACCAGGGACGTTGACGACCTGCCAGGGGCGCGAAGCGGCGGTGCGCGACCTCTCGGTCGTCGGCGGCGACGGCACCACGCTGATCCTCGATGCGCACGACGGCGGGCCAACCTCGGTCCTCCGCGTCCGCTCCGCCATCCCGCTCCGGGCCGACTGGGTGCTCGACGCTCAGGGCGAGCACGTCACGATCGAATCGACCGTCGAGATCCACCGCGAGACGGGCCGCATCGAGAGCGTCGATCGGCTGCGCTACGGACGTCTGGTCCTCGACGAGACGCGCAGCTCGGCCGCGGGCACTGAGGCCGGCGCCGAGGTCTTGCTCGCGGAGTTCCTGGCTCGCGGACTCGATCGAAAGGACGATCTCGATGCGCTCCGCCGTCGTGGTCGACGCGCCGAGGGGGCCGGATTTTCCGGGCTCGAAGCGCAGCTCCACGACACCCTCGCCGGCGCGGCCCGGAACGTCGCGAGCATCGACGAGCTCGCGGCCATCGATCTCGGCGCCCTCTTCCTCGCCGAGCATCCGGAGGTGACCTCGGCGCTCGCGCGGCTCGCCCCTGCGACGGTACGGCTTCCGTGCGGACGAGACCTCGCGATCGCGTATCCGGTCGATGCGCCGCCGTTCGTGGAGAGCTACCTCCAGGATTTCTTCGGGATGTCGGAGTCACCGCGCGTCGGAGCGACCCCGGTGACGGTGCAGCTCTGGGCGCCGAATCGCCGGCCGGTCCAGGTGACGTCCGACCTCGCGAGCTTCTGGCGAACGACCTACCCCGAGCTGCGTCGCTCGCTGATGCGCCGCTACCCGAGGCACCACTGGCCCGAGGATCCGACCGACGCGAAGGCGACGCGCTTCGCGCGGAACGCATGAACGCGAGCGCACGGGCCGGCAACCACCGATGTCGTGACGAGCAAGCCCACGTCCTTCGAAATCGTGCCTCGCCGCACGACGCAGGGTTAGGCTCTCGGCCGACGTTCACGAACAGGAGGCTCTTCGATGCGCGCAAACGTGATGGCGGTGGGTGCAGGTGTGGCGGTCGCGGCTCTCGGGCTCGCGAGCGAAGCCCGCGCCGAGGTGGTCCTCGGAGCGTCGCTCGGCGCGGCGGTGCCGATCAGCGCGAAGGGCTTCGACCCGGGCCTGACCGGCGATCTGCGCATCGGCTATCAGCTCCCCCTCAAGGTCATTGGCGTGACCGTCGAAGCGCAAGGCGGGTACACCGCGTTCTCGCCGGGCAGCCTCCCGGAACAGGTCTCGGCGGGCAAGGTCGTCCGCGTCACGGCAGGCGGTCGCGTCAGCGTCGGCAAGCTCTTCGAGCCGTACCTCGCGGCGCACATCGGCTACGGCTGGGTGCGCCAATCGGTGACCGCGTCCGACGTCCTCGATCTCCCGGGTGATCTCAATGGACGCGGCGTGACCGCAGACGGGCGGCTCGGCCTCCAGCTCAACTTGATGCCCGTCATCCGGGTCGGCGCCGACGTCGGCTACTCGGTGCTCTTCGGGACGAAGGGAGCGGAGCTCGGGGCCGAGACGGTCGGCGCGAAGGACGCGCTCAACTGGCTCACCGTCGGGCTGAACGGCGCGCTCGTGTTCTGAAGCGCCGCTGGTACGGCCGCTGCAATTCTCGGCGGCATGTCGACCCGCACCACCGCACCGACCGGTGCCCGACAACCTCGCCGCGCCCGCAATCCGAACCTGATCAACGCCGCCCTCGGCGCGTGGCTCGTCTGCTCGACGGCCTTCTGGCCACACTCTTCGGCCGAGGTCGCGAACGCCCTCGTCACGGGTGCCGTGATCCTCGTCGCGTCCCTCCTCGCTCGGAAGCAGCCGAAGGCGCGGATCGGCGCGACCCTCGCGGCGGTATGGCTGCTTCTGTCGGTGTGGGTGTTCGCCCCGACCTCACGAACCTCGTTCTGGAACGCGCTGCTCGTGTCGTTCGCGGTCTTCTTCCTGTCGCTCGCCGAGACCGAGGAGCAAGCGGCGAAGGGCCGTGGTACGCAAGCCTCACGGTGAGCGTCGCCGCGTGGTGCGCAGCGCAGGCGTCTCGGCTCAGACCGCCTCGGATGCGGGCCGTGCGCTGCGAAGGACCGCCGCGCAACGACGCATCGCCGCGACGAAGATCACGATCATGGCGGCCATCGCCAGGGCGCACAAGGTCGACAGCAACCACCCCTGAAAGACCAGCGCGGGCTTGCCGCTTCCGATGAGCTTGGGGATGAAGGTGCCGGTGATCAGCTGGTAGCCCGCGGTCTCGGTCGCGGTCCCGACGAAGACGAGCGGCCCGAGCGTGACCCAGGCGTAGCGCGCGCGCCCCGAGTTGACGATCATCGAGGTCGCGGCCGACAGCGCGATGCACGTGAGGAGCTGGTTCGAGATGCCGAGCATCGGCCAGATCGTGGCGATCGACCCGCTCCACACGAAGTAGCCCCAGCCGAGGCAGACGAGCGCGGTCGAGAGGACCGTCCCCGGGAGCCAATCCGTCTCGCCGAGCTTCGGGTGGAGGCGCCCCCCGAACTCCTGAACGAGGAAGCGCGCCACGCGCGTGCCGGTGTCGACGGTGGTCAAGATGAACAACGCCTCGAACATGATGGCGAAGTGGTACCAGTACGACATCAGGTATCGGAACCCGGGGAGCGAGGAAAATACCTGGCTGATTCCAACCGCGAGCGAGACCGCACCGCCGGGTCGACCGTCGAGGCGCTCCCCGATTTGCTCGGCGAGCTCGGGCAGGTGCTCGGTCGTCATGCCGAGCAACGCGAACTTGTCGGGCGGCGTGTTGATCGCGAAGTAATCCCCGGGCGCGAGCGACGCCGCGGCGATGAGCGCGACGATCCCGACGATGGCCTCGCCGAGCATGGCGCCATAGCCGATCGGCCGCGCATGCGTCTCCTTCTCGATCATCTTCGGGGTGGTCCCACTGCCGATGAGGCCGTGAATCCCACTGATCGCTCCGCAAGCGATGGTGATGAACACGAACGGGAAGAGCTTCCCCGGAACGATGGGGCCGCCCCCCGTGAACTGCGAGACCGCGGGCATCTTCAGCTCGGGGTTGACGAGGACGATGCCGACGATGAGCAGGGCGATTGTGCCGAGCTTCATGTAGGACGACAGGTAGTCGCGCGGGCAGAGGAGCATCCAGACCGGCAGCACGCTCGCGACGAAGCCGTACCCCGCGAGGCACAGCGTGAGCGCGTGCTCGGACAGGAGGAACGACGCACCGAACGGCGAGCTCGCGACGGTCTTCCCGTACCCGACGGCGAGGAGCAACAGGACCACGCCGATTGCCGAGGCCTCGCGGATCTTCCCGGGTCGAAACACGTGCATGTAGAGCCCCATGAAGAAGGCGATCGGGACGGTGGTCGCGATCGTGAAGGCACCCCAGGCGCTCTCGGCGAGCGCCGCGACGACGACCTTCGCCATGGCGGCGATCGCGATCACGACGATGAAGAGCACCGCGAAGCCGGCGATGAGCCCCGACGTCGGACCGACCTCGTGACGGACGATCTCGGCGAGGCTCTTGCCATCGCGGCGCATCGACGCGGTGAGGATCACGAAGTCGTGCATCGCCCCGCCGAGGACGACCCCGATCAGGATCCACAGGTATCCGGGCAAGAACCCGAACTGCGCGGCGAGCACCGGCCCGACGAGCGGCCCGGCCCCGGTGATCGCCGCGAAGTGGTGCCCGAACAGCACCCACTTGTTCGTCGGCACGTAGTTGTGTCCATCCTCGAGCCGGTGTGCCGGCGTCACGCGGGAGTCATCGAGGACCAGCACCTTCGTCGCGATGAAGGCGCTGTAGTACCGGTAGGCGATCGCGACGACGCACACTGCCGCAAGCATCGGGGGAAGAGCACGCACCCAAGATCGATAACGCGGTCGGACCGCGCGCTTCAACCCTTCCGGTGAAGGTCGCACGGCGTCGCGCAACAGCCGAACTCGAGACCGGTCGCGCGGACTGACCGCGCCCACCTCGGCACGTCCGCGCCGGGCGGGTTCTTTCCCGCGCTGCGCGGCGTCTGCTAACCAGCCGGTCATGAGTCCGCCGTCGACCCCGGAGCCTGCCCCCTCGGCCGTGCTCGTCCGGCCGCCGGAAGGGCTCGCCCGCGGACGCTACCCGGTGCAAGGCTGGGTGATCGTTGCTGCCGCCGCGACGCTCCTCGCCGCGGCGCTCGCGTTCACGGTGCTGCGCGGTCGACGTGCCCTGCGCTCCCGCGACGCGAACGCCACGCCAACTCCCGGCTCCGACCGATGAGCACCGACGCAACGACCAGCGACATGAACCTCGAGCGCCTCGTCCGCCGCGTCGTCGGCGTGATGATGCTGGGCATCCTGCTCTACGGCGGCTTCCTCGTCTACACGGGTCTCGCAGACGTCGGCGCACGCTTCGCAACCTTCGGCTGGTGGACGTTCGGCGCGGCGTGCGGCCTCTCGCTCCTCAACTACCTCTTGCGTTTCGTCAAGTGGGAAATTTACCTCGGAATCCTCGGCATTCGCGGAATCCCGAAGGGCGAGAGCCTGCTCACCTTCCTGTCGGGCTTCGTGCTCACGGTCTCGCCGGGCAAGGTCGGCGAGGTCTTCAAGTCGCTCGTCCTCTTCCGCACTCGCGGCGTGCCGATCGAGCGCTCCGCGCCGATCGTCGTCGCCGAACGCGTCACCGATCTCATCGGCGTGATCGCGATGATCGCCGTCGGTAGCCTTGGCTTCCGAGGCGGGCTGGTGTGGGCCGGCGCCGGCGCGACGCTGGTCCTCGGCCTGCTCGTGTTCATCGCCTCACCTCGCCTCTCGCGCTGGGTCGTCGACCTCGCGACCCGCCTCCCGGGGCCCCTCGGCCGCCTCGGGGGCAAGCTCGCGCCACGGCTCCACACGGCGCTCGATCAGTTGCGGGAGCTCACGACGCCCGCACGCCTCGTGATGCCGACGCTGCTCAGCGTCGCCGGCTGGTCGCTCGAGGGCGTGGGCCTGTGGCTCATCTTGAAGGGCTTCGCCCAGGGGACCTCGCTCACGCTCGCCTCGTTCAGCTATGCGACGGCGACGCTCGCAGGCGCGATCGTGCCGCTGCCGGGCGGCCTCGGCGTGACCGACAAGCTCATCGAGCAACAGCTGACATTGCTCGGCGGCGTCCCGCTCGCAGTTGCCTTTTCGGCGATGGTGCTGGTTCGCTTCGCGACGCTCTGGTTCGCGGTCGTCGTCGGGTTCGTCTCGCTCGGTCTGTTGCGGGCCCGGCACCCAAAGCTCGCCTCGAACGTGGCCTGAGCGATTGGCGTCGGGACAACATTCGGTTAGGGGAGGCGCGGAGAGCGATGGCGAAAGTGGCAGGGGGAATGGTCGAGCGGGGCGAGCCCCTCGTCGAACGCATGGTCGAGCGACTCCGTCCTCACGTGACGGTGAGCGGAGCCGATGCCCGTGCACTCGACCGACTCGAGGATCGGCTCGGCGTCGAGCTCCCGCCCACGCTCCGGCGCTTCCTCGAGTTCGACTTCCGCTTCGACAGCTTCGGCAAGCGCTGGCACGGTCGCGGCCGGTTCGGGACGCGCGACGCACCGCACCCTCGGATCACCTCGCTCACGAGGATCGCGAACGCGATGAGCGACGGCGGCTGGAGCATGACGCGTCTGCGCGGTCGCCTCGTCAGGTTGCCCAACTTGCCCGGACAGCCGTGGAACGCCCTCTTCCTGGGCGAGTCTCGCAGCGACGGTGAGCTGCCGATTCTCGGGTTCGTGGACGACGCCTCCACCGTCATCCCCTTCCTTCGCTACAGCTCGTTCGACCGCTACCTCCTCGATCAATCGGGGCTCGGGTCGCTCGCCGAGACCGACCGCCTCGACGACGTCGAGTCGCACCTGCTCGGGAACGCCGAGCTCGCGTCGCTGCTGCCGGACGAGGACTTCGACTCGAGCTTTTGAGCTCCCACGACCTCCGACACCCGTGACCGAGGACGAGCTGCCAGGCGACGAGACCGCGCTCGCCCCCGCGGCGGGCGGAGAGCGGCTCACCCTCGTCGTGCCCGATGGGCAAGCCGCCGACCGCGCGGACCGCCTGCTCGTCGCGTTGCTCGCGGCGGCGGGGCGGGTCGTGGCGCGCGCCGAGGTCCAGCGCTGGCTCGAGGCCGGGCTCGTCACCCGCAAGGACGAGCCGCTCGACAAACGGACGACCCTGCGCGCGGGGGAGACGATCGAGGTCTTCGTGGGGCCAGGCCCCCGGAGCGATGCCGAGCCCGACCCGAGCGTCACGTTTGCGGTCGTGTTCGAGGACGAGCACCTGCTCGTGGTCGACAAGCCTGCGGGCCTCGTGGTGCATCCGGCGCGCGGGCATCGCTCGGGGACGCTCGTCAACGGGCTGCTCGCTCGAGGCGGATTCGAACGCGCCTCGGCCGATCCGCTCGATCCGGACGGCCACCTGCGGCCCGGCATCGTGCATCGGCTCGACAAGGACACGAGTGGCCTGCTCGTCGTCGCCAAGGACGCGGTGACCCGCGAGGGACTCAAGGATCGGTTCGCGCGCCACGACATCGAGCGGGCCTACCTCGCGGTGACCGTGGGCGAGACGCGGCGCGCGCGCTGGGACACGACCCACGGTCGCCATCCGCAGAGCCGCCTCAAGTTCACCTCACGGCTGCCCGAAGGCCGCGACGGGGTGAGGCGCGCGGTCACGCACGTCGAGCCCATGCGCCGCTTGCACGAGGGACGCGCGACGCTGGTTCGCTGCACGCTCGAGACGGGCCGAACGCACCAGATCCGCGTCCACCTCACCGAGCAGTCCCGCACGCCGATCCTCGCCGACGAGCTCTACGGCGCGACGCCCGGTGACCCCATCCTCGCAGCGGTCGCACGCACGCTCGGGCGCCAAGCCCTGCACGCCGCGGTGCTCGGCTTCCGCCACCCGGTGACGGGCGAAAACCTCCGCTGGGAGAGTCCACTACCGGAGGACCTGCGGCTGGCCTTGACGACGCTCGGGCTCCCCAGCCCGAGTCCGTGACTTTGATCAATTGATCGTCGTCAGTTGCAGGTCCAGCTGATCGTGACCTTGCCATCGGCCCCATCGCCGCCGGTGTAACTGCCGGGGTTCTTGCCGGTGCCGGCCGGTCCCGCGGACACCGCCCCCAGCGCGCCGGCCCCACCGTCACCCACGACGACCTCGACCGTGGCGCCGGGCGTGAGCTCACCCGCCGCGAACGACTTCGCCGCGAACGCCCCCGCGCCACCGCCTCCGCCGCCGTGACCCCAGCCGTTGCCGAACCACCAGGCGCCCTGACACGTCCACGTCCCCGCGCCGCCGCCGCCGGGGATCGCGCCGGGATGGCCGTCTCCCCCGCCACACCCGTCGACCGACGCCGGACCCTGGCCGCCGTTGCCGCCCTCCGGAGCGTCGCCCCCCTCGGCGCTGCCGCAGACAATGGGGTAGCCCTTGTCGCACGCGGCTCCGCCGTCGTCTCCGCGCGCGTTCTGCGAGCCACCGACCGCAACGCCGCCGAGCGCCTTGCTGCCACCGTTCCTGCCGCCCGAACCGCCGCCGGCGACGACCGCCACCGCGAAGCTGGAGGCCCCGCCGTCCATCGGGGCTTGCGGCTGCCCATAGGCCGCGCCTCCGCCGCCGGCGCCCCAGACCTTGACGGTGAGCGTCTTGTAGGCCGGCACGGCGAAGGCGTGCATCCCCGGCTTCGCGAAGGTCATGGTGCTCGGCAAGCACGCGTCGACCCCGCCGCCGGTCGCGCTCGAGCAGCCCTCGTCGATCGCGCCGTCGCCGTCGTCATCGAGGCCGTTGCCGCAGATCTCCTCGTCGGCCGGACCGGCGCCGCTCCCGGAGCTCGGCCCAGCACCGGTCGGCGGCCCCCCGCCGTCGCCATCGCTGAAGCCCGGGGCGCCGAGCCCTTCCCCGCCTGCAGCGCACCCCCACGAGGCCGTGAGAACGAGGGCCACGAGGGGAGAGCAGGCGCGGAGAGAAGGACGCACGCCGTCGACGCTTCACGATGCATGCCAGCGTCGCAGCGTCCCCGAATCGTCCAGGTCCCCGTCATTTTCCGCTTCGAGCGCCCACGAAGGGATAGACATGTTGGAGACCAGCCCCGGCCATCATTCCGCCCAGGCGTGGTTCCGGTCGACGCACCACGCGAGGCGCCCGTTCCCCGAGGGCGCCGCCCGAAGCCGAAGGAGCGACCCAGACCCGAAGGAGCGACCCGGACCCGAAGGAGCGACCCGGACCGCCGAGGGCGAGCCTCACCAGAGCTTCGAGGGGAGGTTCCCTTGCGACTTCACGAGGATGTCGACGAGCGCGCGGTCGAAGAGGTTGAGCCCGTAGAGCGACGGGGCCACGCGCTCACGGTAGTGGGCACGCCCCTCGTCGATCTCCTCGGCGAGCAGCGTGAAGAGGCAATCCCCTTCGATGCCCTCGGCGATCTTCCCCTCGTTGTAGCAGGCGAGGTCGCTGGCGATCGCGCGGGCGAGGCGGCGAGCGTCCTTCTCGTTGTCGAACAGCGCCATGGGGAAGACGTTAGCGAAATCGCGCAGGCCACGCCAGAGCCCACCCGCCCCTCAGCCAGCGCGCCTCGTCGCGGCGAGCTCGATCGCCGCGCTGTCGACGGACTCGGTCGTCGGCGGGCCGAATTTCCGGAGCCGGAGGCTCGCTGCAAGCGCCGGAGTCTCGGCGAACAGCCGCTCGAGGAGCCTCCGCGCCAGGCTCTCGAGCAGCCGGAAGGACGACGCCGTCCCCTCCCGCACGACCAGCGTCGCGAGCGCGTCGTAGTCGTAGACGCGGGCCCGCTCGTCGCTCGCGGGGACGAGCGCGACGGGCAGCGTCACCTCGAGATCGGCCACGAAATCCTGGGGCAGTTCGCGCTCCGAGTCGGAGGCGCCGTGGCGGGCACGGAATCGGATGCCATCGAGGCGAATGGCGTAGCGCGAGACGGCGAGGTCTTCCATGGGCGCGCGGAATCTAACATGGGAGGACCGCCCGAACACGAAGGCGACAAGCGTCGCGGAGCAAGCTAAGTTGGTCCTCGGTCGACGAATGAATCTTCCCCTGGCCTGGCTTCGAACTCCGCTCCTCCTCGCTCTCCTCGCCCTCGGAGGCCCCCTCGCGGGTTGCTTGTCCGACGAGGTCGACGTGACGAGCGGCTCCGGCGGAGCTGGCAGCACGACCGGAACCGGCGCGTCCGGCGTCACGACGACCGGCAGCGCGCCCGCCACCACCTCGACGGCGAGCGGCGGCACCGAGGTCGACGCGCTCACGGTTGCGACCTGGAACGTCCACAACCTGTTCGACGAGGTGAAGAACGGCAACGTCCCCTTCGAGGACGTCGACCCGAACTTCGCCGCGCACCGCAAAGCGGTCGCCACCGTCATCGACAGCCTCGCCCCGGAGCTGTTCATGCTCCAGGAGGTCGAGAGCCAGCCGGTGCTCGACGCGCTGAACGCCGACCTCGCGAAGCCCTACGAGCACGCAAAATTGATCGAAGGCAACGACCCCCGCGGGATCGACGTCGCCATCCTGAGCCGCATTCCGTTCGACAAGGTCGTGTCCCACAAGTCCGACAAGTTCCTGAAGAAGGGAACGACCACGCCGCTCTACAACTTCTCCCGCGACTGCCTCGAGGTCCACCTGACCGCGAACGGACGCCACGTCGTGCTGCTCGGAGTCCACTACAAATCGAAGGACAGCGACGATCCGGACAAGCGCCTCGCCGAAGCGCAACACACCCGGGTGATCGCCAATGGCCTCGCGCAGGCGGATCCGTCCGCCGCGATCCTGATTCTCGGCGACTTCAACGACGACTCCGGGACCGCGACGCTGGAGGCCATCGTCAACGGCACGCCGCCGTTTCTCGAGGTGGCCGACGCCGTCCCGAAGAGTGACCGCTGGACCTACAAGTACGGGGGCAAGCTGTTCTTGATCGACCACATCCTGGCGAACCCGGTCATCGACGACATGCTCGACCCCACGTCCGTCAAGATCATCCACACGAAGTCGGCGTCCGCCGCGAGCGATCACGCGCCGATCTTCGCCTCGTTCGACCTGAAGTGACGGGTTCGGCCTGAAGCGACGGGCCCGCCCGGGAGTGCTCGGGTGGCCGCGTTTCATCGACGGCCCGTCGAGGTGACGGGGCGCGCATTTCCCTCGGCATTTTGCTAACTTGCCGACCAGCGAGGATGGCAAGTCCGGGACAGGAGGGGGCTCGAGGCCCGCGGGGCCTTGCCGGTCCCGGGCGGGGTGCGGCCCGGGCGAGACCCGGTGAGCCCGCGCGCCACCGCACGCACGATCTCGGTCGGCTCTTCGCTCGCGTCTTCTGCGTGCTGTTCGCGGCGCTCGGGCTCGTGCCGCTCTCGCTCGGTGTCCTCGTTCGGCTGCGGTCGGTCCAGGCGTGGGCGGCGCGGGAAACCTCGCGGCTGCTCGAGCAGAAGCTCGGCCTCCACGCGAGCTACACGCTGCACCTCGAGCCGTGGCCACTCCAGCTCGCGCTCCGCGATCTGCGGGTTGAAGCGAACGACGGCGGGACACCGTTCCTCGCCGCGCGCCGCGTCGTGGTGCAGCCGCGGATCTTTGCCTTGCTCGACGGCGTGCTCGACGTGGGCGAGGTCCGGATCGAGGAGCCGATGGTCCGCGCCGTCGTCGTTGGCGGAAAGCTCACGAACCTCGACCTGACGCTCCCGGCCGCGGCCCCCGCCGAGCCGCCGAGTCAGCTCCCGCTCTCGGCGCTCTCGCTCTCCAACGGCGAGCTCGATCTCGCGCTCGACGGTGCCCGCCTTCGGGTCCGGCACGCGGACATCGATCTCGCCGTCGACGAGAACGGCGACGCGCGCCCGGGCTCCCTCCCTCCCCGCCCGGTCGAGCTCTCGGTCCGCAGCAGCGCCGTCGCGTTCGATCACCTCCACGCGGAGCCGACCGGCGGCGAGCGACTCGACGAGGATCGGCTGTGCAGCCTCGAGCTCCGGGCGCGCCTGGCCGCGGGCGAACTGCTCGTCCGCAGGCTCGACGTCGACGGCGCGCTCGATCTCGATCCGAGCGCGAACAGCCGCCCCTCTTGCAACCTGCCCGAGACGGACTGGCGACGGACGGCGCTCCACGCCGCGGCGCTCCGCGTCGCCTTCGATGACGAGGGGCTGACGCACGTCGAGGGGCGCGTCAGCGCGAAGCTGCCGCTGCCCATCGTGCACCGGGTGGCGAACGTCGGCGCGGTATCGGGTGCGCTGTCCATCGACGCCGACGACCTCGCGTGGAACCGCGGCGACAGGCTTCCGAAGCTCGCCGGCCGGCTCGTCGCGGACGACGTCGGTGTGTCCTCGAAGTCGGTCGCCGAGCGCCTCCGCGCGGAAATCGGAATCGAGAACGACGTCATCCGCGTGACCGGCATCGAGGTCGGGTGGAGCGGAGGCGACGCAACGATCGACGAGGTTCGGCTCTCGCCCCTCGCGGAAGGCGTCCCGCTCGAGGCCACCGCGATCCGGGTGAAGAACGTCGCCTTCGCGCGGCTGTTCGAGTCCCTGAACGGTAGCCCCAACGCGCACGTCGCGTGGCAGCTCGACGACGTCGCCTTCGCGACCTTCAAGGGCACGCTCTCCCCGCTCGCGCTCCGCGGTCCGATGCTCGCCGAGACGCGCGACTTCACCGTGTTCGACCGACCGGCATGGCGCGAAGATCGCCGCCGGCTCGTCGGGCTCACATCGGCGCGCATCGAGGGCGAGTTCGAAGTCGCCGAAGCCGGGGTCTTCCTGAACGACCTCGCGATCACGATGCCGCGCTCGAAGATCCTGACGACGGTCAAGCTCCACTTCACGCAGGACCTCGGCGTCTCGATCCGCGAGGGCACGCTCATCGATCTCGCGGATCTGACCCCGCTCGCGAGCCTGAACGTCGCCGGTCGCGTTGCGCTGAAGGCCGAGACCGGCGGGCGCTTCACCCACCCGGAGCTGCGGGGCGAAGCTTCGATCGATGATCTCGTGGTCGAAGGATTCCCCGTCGGCAAGCTCGCCGGCAACGTCGCCTTCGAGCCCGTGCGCGTCGATCTGACGAACGGGACGCTCTGGCACGGCAAGAGCACCGCGCGCTTGCCCGCCCTGGCCCTCGACTTCGGTCGACCGCCCGCGACGCTGGTCCTGACCTCGAGCATCGATACGACGGCGAGCGGATTTCACGCCGAGGATTTCCTCGAAATGTTGCGCCTCGAGCGGGATCCTCGCTTCCGCGACATCCGCGCCCTCGCGCGCGGGACGGCCGACGCGCGCTTCGTGCTCGGCGGCCCGGAGGACGCCTGCGGCGGCGGTCGACTGTCGACCTCGTCGCGCTTCGAGCTCGCGGATGTGACGGTCCTCGGGCAGGGGTTCGACACCGGCGGCGTCGAGCTCGACTACCTCTGGGACGACCGCGCAGCCGGAGCGCTCGGCGTCGTCGTCGACGTCCATGCCCTCACGCTCCGCCGTGGCGAAGGCACCGTCGTGGGACGGGCGTCCATCCGCCACGACGGCGAGGTCGAGGCGGATTTCACCGCGACCGCGATGCCGCTCGCCTCGGTCGACCTGCTCGGCCTCGACCAGAGCCAGCGGCGGATCTTGCCCGAGGGCACCGTCGCGGGGGTGGCCAGGTTCGACGGGACGCTCCAACGACTGCGAGGCGTTTTCGACGTGTCGCTGTCGCCGGTCCGGCTCGGTCCGGCCATGCTGCCAAGCTCGCGCCTCGAGATCGTGATGCTCCCGGAGTCGAAGCCGGTCGAGTACGAGGGCAAGACCGTCTGCGAGAACCGCATCGTGAAAGGCGCGAACCAGACGCTCGACGGCGAAGAGGAGCGCGGGACCGAGGAGGCCGCGAGCTACCAGATCCGCCGGGGCAAGCTGTTCGGCGGCCAGGTTTCCATCGACGACTTGATCCTCACGCGCGGCGAGCGGCAAGTGCTGCGCGAGGGGACGCTCCGGTTCGTCGAGCTCGATCTCGGGGCACTGGCGAACCTCGTCGATGGCGTGGCGTACTCCTCGAACGCGCCGACCGGCTCGGCGTCGGGGGAGGTCCGTCTCGAGCAGATGCCCCTCGACAACCCGGTGCTCGGCGAGGCTCGCGTCCGGATCGACAAGCTCGAGGTCGCGCGCGACGGGCTCTCGGTGCGCATCGGGAAGGTGGACCAGGAGATCGCGCTGACCGCGGACTCGTTGAAGCTCCCGAGCGTGCCACTCACCGTCTCGCCGCGCGGCGGCCTCACCGCGACGGTCACCGTCTCCGGGCGCATCGAGGAGCTCTCGACGCTCCCGCGCCTCGACCTGCACGCGCAGCTGACGCCCGTCGATCTCGCGCGCCTCACCGAGCGACTCCCCTTCGTCAGCCGTGCGGCCGGCCTCGTCAGCGGAGGGCTGCACGTCGACGGTCCGTACCTGCTGCCGAGCCTCACCGGCGAGCTCCGCCTCGAGCGCGGCCTCGTCCGCTTCGCAGGTCCGGGCCTCCCCCTCGACGACGTCAACGTGCGCTTGCTCGTGAAGGATGGCGAGATCGAGATCAAGGAGGCCTCCGCGCGCGCGGGAGCCTCGGGACAGCTCTCGCTCACCGGTCGCATGCCGATCCGGGGACTCGCATTGGCGGAAATCAACGCGACCCTGGCCGCCCGCGACATCGCGCTCCCGTTGGCCGATGGCGTGAAGGCCACCGCGAACGCGCTCCTCAAGGTCACCTACCAGCCCGGTCTACGCTCGAGCCTCCTCGGCGACTCGCAGGCGGCCTCCGAGATGGCGAGGCTGCCTCAGGTCTCCGGCACCGTCTCGCTCTCGAGCTTCACCTACGCGCGACCGATCGCGTTTCGACTTGATCTCGATCAGCTCACCGGCAAGGCGCGCACCGTGGTCGACGCCTACGATCCCAGGAACGACCTCGTCGCCTTCGACGTGTCGGTCGTGTCGCCGCGGCCCCTGCGCATCTCGAACAACCTCCTCGAGACGAGCCTCGAGGTGTCCGCTCCCGGGCTCCGCTTGACGGGGACCAACCAGCGCTTCGGCGCGCGCGGGAGCCTCCGCCTCGAGACCGGATCGAAGCTCTTCATCCAGGGTCACGACTTTCGGGTCCGCGAAGGCCGCATCGACTTCGACAACCCCACCCGCGTCACGCCCAAGCTCGACGTCAGCGCCGAGACCGAGATCCGTCGCTACGCCTCGACGGCGACGAGCTCCTCCGCGCAGGGCGCCTCGGCGGCCGACGCGAGCGCGAGCGCAGGCAACGTGTGGCGCGTCCGGATGCATGCGACGGGCGACACCGACGCGCCGGCCCTACAGCTCTCCAGCGATCCGCCCCTCAGCCAGGATGACATCGTGCTCCTGCTGCAGCTCGGGATGACACGCGCCGAGCTCGATCGGAGCCTCGCGACCTCGCTCGCGCAGAGCGTGAGCTTCGAGGCGCTCTCCGCGCTCACCGGCTTCGACCAAGCGCTCCGCAAGACCGTCCCCCTCATCGACGACTTCCGGCTCGGCAGCCAGTACTCGTCGCGGACGGGACGCCCCGAACCGACGGTCTCGGTCGGCAAGCGCATCACCGAGGACGTGCGCGCAACGGTGACCTCGGGCCTCTCCGACAACCGCGAGCTGCGCTCGAACATCGAGTGGAAGCTCCGTCGTGGCGTGAGCCTGCAGGGCTCGTACGACAACGTGAACGATGTCTCGAGCTCGGCCATCGGCAACCTCGGCGCCGACCTTCGCTGGAGGATCGAGTTCGAGTGATGGTGCGAGCGATCGCCCTGCTCCTCGCGCTGGTCGCCTGGCTGTGCGCGCCCGTCGTCCGAGCCCAGGCCGAGGCGCCGGTCGCAGGCGGCGAGACCACGGGCTTCGACTCCGCGGACGTCGATCTGGTCGCACCGCGCAGCGGAGACCTCACCGAGCTCGAAGGGCGGCCCATCGTCGGCGTCAGCGTCGAGACGGCCGGGCGGCGCTGGAAGGAGCGAGTCTCGTTGACGTCCGTCCCGCTGGGGACGCCGCTCAGCGCCGAGGTCGCGCGGCGAGCGATGGACGAGCTGCTCGCGACCGGACGGTTCGCGCAAGCCTACGCCGACGCTCGCCCCCACCCGCTGGGCACGGTGCTTCGGGTGGTGGGTGTACCGCGCCGGCTCGTCGCGCAGCTCACGGTCGACGCGCCGACCTTGCCCTCGGCGCGCGTGAAGACGGCGCTCGGCCTCGCGCTGGGGTCCGAGGTCACCGAGCCGATCCTGCGCGAGGCTCGCAGCCGACTGCTCGAGCTCTACCGCCGCTTCGGGTATCCGCACGCGAAGGTCACCCTCACGACGGGCGACACCGATGCGGCCGATCGGATCCTCGTCCGCGTCGCCGTGGCCACGGGCAAGCCCGAGCGGATCGCGCGACGGGTGTTCGTGATCGAGCCTGCGCAGGAGCCGGCCGTGGGTGCGTTGCGAGCGCGCTATCGGTTCGGTGAGGGCGACGTGGCCAGCGAGGAGGCGTTGCGCGAGGCCGACGCCGAGCTGACCGATCTGCTCCGCAAGAACATGTTCTTGCAGGCCGAGGTGGAGCACCGCCTGGCACGCCGGGGCGGCGAGACCTTCCTCTTCGTGGAGGTGGCTGCGGGCGCGCGCTACCGGTTCTCGTGGGGCCACGCGCGGGCCTTCGACGAGTCGGAGTTGCGCGCGGCGCTCGAGCTCGATCGCGCGACGGAGCCCTCGCCGTCCGCACTCGCCGATCGCATCGCCAATCATTACCGAAAGCGCGGCTACCTCGACGCGCGCGTGACGACGACCGAAGCGCTCGAGCAGAGCGGGGCCGAGCGACACATTCACTTCGACATCCGCGAAGGCGACCCCGCCCGGGTGGTGCGCCGCATCTTCTCCTGCCTCCCCGTGGTGGCTCCGAGCGGCGTGCAGGAGCGAGACCTCGCCGACGAGCTCGATGCGTATCTGCCAGGGCGGTCGTTCTTCACCGCGATCGACGAGGCCGCGACCGATGGCACACTCGCGCCGGCTCAGTCGTCTCGCGCGCCCGCGCGGCGGCCCGAGCCCGAGCGCGTGTACGAGCCGGAGGCTTACCAGCGGGCGCTCGACCACATCTCGCAGATCTTGAAGAGCAAGGGCTACCTCAACGCCGAGGTGGGCCCGATCTCGGTGGCGCGAGCGCGCTGCAAGACGGGCCGCGGCGGAGCGTGCGAGCCCGAGCCGTTGCCCGAGTTTCCCGAGCCCACGTGCGGGGTCGACGCCTTCGACCTGCCCACGCCGGAGCCTCCCCTCCCCGAGTCCTTCGGGTGCACGCCGGACCCCGAGCGCGGCAGCCTCTGCTCGCCTGAATTGACCGTCGTCATCCCGGTTCATCTCGGTCCCCGGACGCTGCTTTACGATGTGGGCTTCGAGGGCAACGTCCACCACGGCTCGAGGGAGCTCCTCGACTGGTCGAAGCTCGCGCTCGGCGAGCCGCTGTCCCAGCTCGAGATCGACGCCGCGCGCACGCGCATCCAGAACGCCTACGCGGATGAGGGATACTTCTACGCGACGGTGCGCGCCGAGGTCGACTACTCGCCGGACCACACGCGCGCCCGCGCGCGGTTCAGCATCGTCGAGCACGACCCCGTGGAGATCACCGGCTACGAGGTCCGCGGGGCCACCCGCACCGACCCGAACCTCGTCCTGGGTCGCCTCGCCCTCTGTCCCGACCTCTCGCGGTGCAGCGAGACGGAGCGCTACTACCGACGCTCGGCCGTTCGCGAGAGCGAGGAGCGCATCGCCGCGCTCGGCGTGTTCTCGAGCGTCTCGTTGACGCTCGAGGATGCGGACATTCCGCAAAGCAAAAAGCGCGTGATCGTGAGCGTCGTCGAGCAACCGACGCAGTACCTCGAGCCGCGCGTCGGCTTCTCGACCGGCGAGGGCTTCCGCTTCGCGTTCGAGTACGGTCATCGCAACGTCGCGGGCCGCGCGATCGGACTCACGGTCCGCCTCGAGCTCGGCTACCTGCCCGACTTCTTGATCCTCGACTCCGGGGTGCGCGCGAACTACGCGACCTTTCTCTCGGGCGTGTCGCAGCGCCTCGAGCGACGCAACGCGATCTCGCTGCGCTTCGCCGACGTGGGCCTCGGACCGAAGGTCACCCTCAACGTCGACGGCGTCGACGTGCGAGATAACCAGCGCGATTTCAGCCTGAGCCGCGAGGCGCTGCTCCCCTTGCTCAATTACCGCCCGACGCGCAATGTCACGCTACAAGCCGGCGCGTCCGTGGAAGCCAATGAAATCTCAGTGTACCGCGCCGGTGGCATCGAGGCGATCATCGCCACGAACCCCGGCCTCGCGACGCTCCTGCGCGTTCCGGAGGGCCGCACCATCGCGTTCTCGCAACGCCTCTCCGCCACCTGGGATCGGCGCGACAACCCCTTCGCAGCGACCCGCGGGACGCTGCTGTCCGCCGGCATCGAGCACGTGACGGCGCTGCCCCTCGACGCCTCGGCGAACGTCGACAGCGAGTTCCTTCGCCTGACCGCGCGCGGCGCCGGCTACGTGCGGCTCACCCCGCGTGGGCACGCGCTCGCACTGAGCGTCGCGGCCGGACAGAACGTCCAGCTGACCGCGACCAGCGCGACGTACCCCGATCGTCTGTTTTTCATCGGCGGCGTGAACACCCTGCGCGGCTTCGCGCTCGACTCGCTCGTCCCCGAAGATCTCGCGAGAGAGGTGCTCGCGGGCCGCCTCACCCTCGACGGAATCGGCGTTCGCGCAGGAAACCTCTTTATCAACCCCCGCGCCGAGCTCCGGGTACCGCTGACGGACACGTTCGGCATCGGGCTCTTCGTCGACGCCGGCAACGTGTGGTCGAAGGCCGCCTCGATCGAGGATCCACGCGATCTGTTGACGCTCCGCTACGCCTCCGGGGCCGGCTTGCGCGCCTCGACGCCCCTCGGCCCGATCGCCTTCGACGGCGGCTTCAACCTCGCGCCCCGTCCATGGGAATCGCTGGGCGCCGTGCATTTTTCCATCGGCCTCTTCTGAGCTGCGAACGGATGGTTCGCATGTTCGCGCTAGCTTCGCAGGGGTCCGGATCAGGAAGGTTGCACGCCACCACTGTACGCGTGTACAGTATGGCTTCCTGATCGCCGGCCCCTTAGCAACGATCACCACCCTGAGGCACACCACGATGAGCGACGAGAAGCAGAGCCGTAACCCCGCCACCACCAACCTCAGCAAGCAAAAGCTCCAGGCCCTCGAGCTCGCCATGGCTGCGGTCGAAAAGGAATACGGCAAAGGCGCCATCATGCGGATGAAGGAGGGCCAGTCCCTCGTCCGCGACGTCCCCGCCGTCCCCTCGGGCTCGGTCGCCCTCGACATCGCGCTCGGCACCGGCGGTTATCCGCGCGGCCGCGTCATCGAGGTGTTCGGCGCCGAGTCGAGCGGCAAGACCACCCTCACCCTCCACGCGATCGCCAACATCCAGCGCCAGGGCGGAACGGCCGCGTTCATCGACGCCGAGCACGCCCTCGACCTCTCGTACGCCCGAAAGCTCGGGGTCCGCACCGAGGAGCTTCTCGTGTCGCAGCCCGACTACGGCGAGCAGGCCCTCGAGATCGCCGACATGCTGATTCGATCCGGCTCGGTGGATTGCGTCGTCGTCGACTCCGTCGCGGCGCTCGTGCCGAAGGCCGAGCTCGAAGGTGACATGGGTGACAGCCACGTCGGTCTCCAGGCGCGCCTGATGAGCCAGGCGCTCCGCAAGCTGACCGGCAGCCTGAGCAAGTCGAGCTGCATGATGATCTTCATCAACCAGATCCGCATGAAGATCGGCGTCATGTTCGGCTCGCCGGAGACGACGACCGGCGGCAACGCGCTGAAGTTCTACTCCTCGGTCCGACTCAAAGTGACGCGCGTCGGTTCGATCAAGGAGGCCACCTCGACCGGCAAGGAGCCCGACGTCGTCGGCAACCGCACCCGGGTGAAGGTCGTGAAGAACAAGCTCGCGCCGCCCTTCCGCGAGTGCGAGTTCGACATCCTCTATGGCAAGGGGATCAGCCGAAGCGGCGACGTCCTCGACCTCGCGTGCGAGGCCGGCATCGTCGAGAAGAGCGGCTCGTGGTTCTCGTTCAACGGCGAACGGATCGGCCAGGGACGCGAGAAGGTCCGTCAGCACCTCGAGGACAACCCCGAGATGCTCGACCGAATCGCGAACCTCGTCCTCCAAAAGAACGACATCAAGCCCCCCACGAGCGGCCCGGTCGAGGAGGCCGCGCCCGCCGAGGACGCCGCTGCGTCCAACGGCAAGGCTCGCCGCGCTCCGGCCCAGGCCTGAGCGGCTCGCTCCCCACCTGACGATCGACGACTTCATTCCGTGGAGTCGTCCCAGGCGTCGCGCTCGCGCGATGTCCACGGAGTCTCGCGCCCTCCGGCGCGGTGACGTCCGCCCTTCAACCTGCCGATCCCCTCCGATCGGTCTTGCTCAGGAGAGGTGCATCCCATGCTCGTCGCATTGCGTATTCGTCAGTTCGTTCTCATCGAAGAACTCGAGCTCCGTCTCGAGCCAGGGTTCAACGTCCTCACCGGCGAGACTGGCGCCGGCAAGTCGATCCTGGTCGACGCCCTCGCGCTGGTGTTCGGCGGGCGCGTCACCGGCGACCTCGTCCGCCCGGGGGCCGACGAGGCGGAGGTGGAGGCGCTCTTCGACGTCGCGTCGAGCGCCCCTGTTCTTGCTCGGCTGGCGGCCTCGGGCGTCGAGACCGATGGTGAGCTCGTGATTCGTCGGGTGGTTCACCGTTCGGGCCGCTCGCGAGCGTACGTGAATGGCCGCATGTGCAGCGCGCGCGAGCTGCTCGAGCTGACGCACGAGCTCGCGGACGTCACCTCGCAACACGAGAGCGTCGCGCTCGTCGATCCGAAGACTCACCTCGACTACCTCGACCGGCACGCCGGGCTCGGCGACGAGCGGTCGTTCGATGCGTTGTGCGAGGAGCTCGCCCTGGCCGTGCGTGCCGTCCTCGATCTCGACGAGCAGCTGGCCACGCTGCGTTGCCGCGACCGCGAGCGAGGTGAACGGGAGGGATTCCTTCGCTACCAGCTCGACGCGATCGACGCGGTCGATCCCGAGCCGGACGAGCACGCGAGGCTCTCCGATGAGCTTGGACGTCTGAAGCACGGGGAGCGCTTGCGCAGCACCGCGATGCGGGTGATCGCGCTGCTCGACGGCGAGGACGGAGGCGTCTGCGACGAGCTCGGGCGACTCGCGGGCGAGCTCGCCACGGCGGCCTCGCTCGACGCGCGGCTTCATGGATCGGCGGAAGAGCTCGATCGCGCGTGGACGCAATTGACGGATGTCAGTCGCGAGCTGGGCGACTACCTCGACCGGCTGGACCTCGACCCGACGCGCCTCGAGGAGGTCCAGGGCCGCCTGTATGCGCTCGAGAAGCTCGCGCGCGCACACGGACCGAGCCTGCCCGACGTGCTGGCGACGCGCGACCGGCTCCGCGGTGAGCTGGAGGCGTTCGAGGCCGCCGACGCGCGCCTGCCCGAGCTCGTCTCGGCTCGCGAGGGCGCCCTCTCGAGGGCGGCCGTCGTCGCCCGCCGCGTGAGTCGGTTGCGTCGCGAGGCGGCGACGCGCCTCGCCGCCGCAATCACGAGGGAGCTCGCCGACCTCGGAATGGCCGCGGCCACCGTGGTGGTCGACGTCGGTACCCGCCCCGCGAAAGAGGGCGAGCCGCAGGTCGATGGGGCACGGCTCGCTCCGACCGGCATCGATCGCGTGGAGCTCTTGCTCGCACCGAACCCAGGGGGCGAGCCGCGTCCACTCGGGCAGATCGCGTCGGGCGGCGAGCTCTCGCGAGTCCTGCTCGCCCTGCGGCGCGCGGTCGCTGCGGGGGGCAAAGCCGAGCGGCGCGCCGGGATCGTCGTGCTCGACGAGGTCGACGCCGGTGTCGGCGGCGAGACCGCCGAGCGAATCGGTCGGGCCATCGCCTCGATCGCGACCGAGCGCCAGGTGCTGTGCATCACCCACCTCGCGAGCATCGCCGCGCACGCAGACGCGCACTTCGTGGTCGAGAAGCGCGTCCATGACGGCACGACGACGAGCACGGCCGTCGCGGTCGCTGGCGCGGCGAGGGTCGCCGAGCTCGCGCGCATGCTGACGGGAGCACGCAACGGCTCGACCGAACGGGCCGCGAAGGATCTCCTGACCGCCGCAAGGCGCAGCCGGACCCGCTCTCCGAAGGCCGCCTGAGCGGCAGGCGGTCAGCCGAAGTAGCCGGGGAACCGGTCGCTGTTCACGAGCGATCGCGCTCGCGGCGTCAGGATCTCGCAGCCATTCTTGGTGACGACGAGGGTGTGCTCGAACTGGGCGGAGAGCGCACCGTCGCGCGTGACGGCGGTCCACTCGTCATCGAGGATGTCGACCTCGTACGTCCCGAGGTTGATCATCGGCTCGATCGTGAAGACCATCCCGGCGCGGAGCCGCATGCCATTGCCGCGCTGGCCAACGTGAGAGACTTGAGGCGCCTCGTGGAACACCTTGCCGATCCCGTGGCCGACGAACGCCCGCACGACGGAGCAGCCCTCACGCTCGGCAAATTGCTGGATCGCAGCGCCGATGTCACCGAGCCGTGCCCCCTCTCGGACCTCCGCGATGGCGAGATCGAGCGAGCGCCGCGCGACCTCGGTGACGTGCTTCGCCTCCGGCGACGGGTCCCCGACGTAGAACGTGACGGAGGTGTCGCCGTAGTACCCATCGAGGATCGACGTGACGTCGACGTTGATGATGTCGCCGCGCTCGAGGATTTCCTTGTCGTTGGGGATGCCGTGGCAGACGACCTCGTTGACCGAAGTGCAGACGCTCTTCGGGAAGCCGTGGTAGTTGAGCGGCGCAGGCCGGGCACCGCGGCGAACGGTGTCGTCATGGACGAAGCGGTTGATCTCCTCGGTCGAGATCCCAGGGCGAATCATCGCGTCCACACCCATGAGGGTCGCGACCGTCACCTCACCGGCGCGGCGGAGCAGCTCGATCTCGCGAGGGGTCTTGATGGTGACGTTGCTCAAGGTCTTGGCTCTCTTTCGAGCGGAGGTCAGTTGGTGGAAATGCCGAGGTCGCGGGCGACCCCGATCGCGCGCGCGGCCTCCTCCGTGTCCGCGACGGCGTGCCAGTGAAGTTCGGGGCCGTCCTGTCCACCGAAGCGACGAGCGAACAAGACGAATCGGGCGCCTCGGAAGAAACTCTCCTGGTTGTCGATGAGCGAGAACGACGGAGAGTCTTCTGGAACGACGAGATCGAGCTGCTTCGCCGCGATCCCCTGATCGACCAGGCGATTGGGTTCGATCCTCACCGTCAAGACGTAGCGCGCCCGCTGCCCGTTCGCGTCGCGCGACAGGGTGGTGACCCGCACGCGCGCGATGAGCTCCGCTTGCTGGGTCCGCTCCACCAACGCGGGGTCGGAGCCCGCCGCGAAGCCGGCGAGCGAGAGCCCGATGACGGTCGGCGAGATCGCGTCGTCGAAGAGCGCGGCCATGCGCTCATCGCGGGGAATCAGGGCACGCGTCGACGCGACCGCCCCCCCCGCCGCCGAAGCCGGCACACAACCGACCAGGCTCGCAACGAGCGCGGTCCCGAGCATGGCGAAGGGGAGAAGTCGGAGCATGTACGACCGGGTGCCGCCGGTATCGAGGCTCCTCGGGGGCTCGACGGCGTCGGGGCATCGGAGGTCATACCTGAGCAAGGGCTCGACGTCCAACCACGTCCGGGGTGCGTGGTCTCGTCCCGCTGCTGGTGGTAAGGAGTGGATTCATGACGGCTCCCAGCACGCCCTACCTTCGGTCGTTTTCGGCCCTGCTCGCTCTCTCGCTCGGACTCATGCTCGGCGTCGGAGACGCCCAGGCGGGCGATGACAAGAAGTCGAAGGCCCCCTCGAAAGGCGGCTCCGAACCGGCGCTCGTCGAGAGCGGCATCAAGGTCGAGCCCATCGCCTTCGGCACCGACCTGAAGGCCGTGCTCACCGCGTACGAGAAGCTGGTCGACAAGGACCACAAGGCCGAGTTCGACAAGGCCGAGCCGGGTGTCGAGATGCGTCGCCTCGAGGAGAAGGTGCAAACGGAGAAAGAGGCGCTCCGGAAGAACCTGCTGAACCTCGCCGCCCCCCCGTCCAACCTCGACGGCACGAAGTTCGTCGGCGAGTTCAGCTACGGCAACAAAGAAGCCGTGCTCAAGGTCGACCGGCCCGGCAAGAAGCAGGCGCTCTTCTTCATCCAAAACAAGCTGTGGAAGATCATCGACATCTACACCCTCGGCGAGAAGTCGAAGTGGGGGGCCGACTTCGCGGCGGCCGTGAAGAAGCTCGAGGAGCGCATCGAAGTGAAGGGGCGCGCCCTCAAGGCCGATCCCGCCGCGGGCCGAGCGACCCTCGAAGTCGACTGGGCCGACGAGAAGACGCGCATGCGCGCGATCGACTGGGGCAAAGAGGTCGGGATCGCCTACGTCGAACGAGCCACCGAGGCGCGCCTCGACGAGCTGCGCACCCAAAGGCCGAAGGCGGAGGAGTCGCTCGATTCCACCGTCAAAGGCGCGCTCCGCAAGTAGCGAACAGCGCCGCCCGTCGGCCGCGGCGAACCCTCTTCACCCGGCCCCTCTTTTCCGAGCATCGGGCTTGACCCGAGCGATCTTTTCCAGCTGAATGCGGGCGATGTCGGAGAAGGCGGACGGCTTGAAGGCGATGCTGCGCGAGGTGCTCGCGCCGATGCTTCGTTCCGATGGCAGCGATCTCTACCTCGTCGACCTCAGCAAGAAGGAGCTCCGCCTCCACATCACCGGCAAGCTGAGCGGAGGCCCAGGGACGCCGGCAGTGATCGAGAACGTGATCGCCCCCGCTGTGGCGGCGATCGACGATCGCATCAAGGTGTTCGTCTCCTCCGGCTACCTCGTGCCGAAGACGGCTGAGCGCATCGAGCCCAGCTGAGCGCATCGAGCCCAGCTGAGCGCATCGAGCCCAGCTGAACGCATCGCAGTCGATGAACTCGACGCGTGTGCGCCGCGAACCCGGTGCTATGCTGCGCCTTCCGCGCGACGACGCGCAACGGCATGACGACGATCGACGGCAACACCGCAGGGCTCAGTCCAAGCACCATCAAGACGCTCGAGCGCCTCTACCGGCGCAAGGTGCCGCTGACCCAGATCGCGTCACCGGAGCTGATGAAGACCCTCGTCGACGCCTCGAAGGAGGCCGGTCGCCAGGTCGGGGTTCTCGTGCATCGCTCCGGCGTCGTCGACCGCGTGATCGTCGGTGACTCGTCGAAGCTGATGCTCCCGGACATCGGCCGCCTGCGCGCCGCCGAGGGGCGATTCCGCGCGCTCCGCCTGGTGCACACCCACTTGTTCGGCGAGGAGCTGACGCGCGACGACATCGTCGACCTCGTTCGGCTGCGCCTCGACATGGTGTGCGCCCTCTTGCTCACGCCGGAGGGCGACGTCCGCGGAATCCACTACGCGTACAACACCCCGGCGTACAAGGAGGGAGACCCCGCCTACCGAGCCGTTGGACCGCTGCATCCGGGCCAGCTGGACGTCGACTTCGGCCAGCTCATCGGCGCGCTCGAGGAGGAGTTCGCGCGTCTCTCGCGCACGCGCCAGGTCGACGCGAAGGACGGCAACGCCATCCTCGTGCACGTCGGGGACCGCAAGCGTCCGCACGCGCTCCAGGAGGCGGAAGCTCGGCTCCGTGAGCTCGAGGAGCTCGCGCGCACCGCCGGCGTGCAGGTGATGGACCGGTTCGTTCAGCTGCGCGAGCGCTTCGACCCGAAGTTCCTGCTCGGCAAGGGCAAGCTCGACGAGATCCTCCTGCGTGCCTTCGAGTGCGACGCCCGCACGCTGATCTTCGACCAGAACCTGTCTCCTTCGCAGGCGTCCGCCATCTCGCAGGTGAGCGACCTCAAGGTCATTGATCGAACGCAATTGATCTTGGACATCTTCGCGCAGCGCGCCGAGTCGGTGGACGGCAAGCTCCAGGTCGAGCTCGCGCAGCTCAAGTACACCCTCCCGCGCCTCGGCCAGAAGGATGACTCCCTCTCGCGCCTGACCGGCGGCATCGGCGGTCGCGGGCCGGGCGAGACCAAGATCGAGATCGGGCGCCGGCGCGCGCGCGAGCGGGTCACCATCCTCGAGGATCGCCTCGAGAAGCTCGAGAAGCAGCGCCGTCAACGCCGCTCGAAGCGCCGCCGCCACGACGTGCCGATCGTCTCGATCGTCGGCTACACCAACGCGGGCAAGAGCACCCTCTTGAACACGTTGACCGACTCCGAGGTCCTCGCCGAGAACAAGCTCTTCGCGACCCTCGATACGCGCTCCCGACGACTTCGCTTTCCCAACGAGCGCGAGGTCGTGATCACCGACACCGTCGGCTTCATCCGCGACCTCCCGAAGGACCTCTTCGCCGCGTTCCGAGCGACCTTCGAGGAGACGGCCGACGCCGACCTGCTGTTGCACGTCATCGACGCAGCGGATCCCGACCGCGAACAGCAAATCGCGACCACCGAGAAGCTCCTCTCGGAGCTCGACCTCGCGAGCCTGCCGAGGCTCCTCGTCTACAACAAGTCGGACCTCGTCGACCCTCTCGACCGCGAGCGGCTCGTACAAGGCCGCAGCGACGCGGTCTCGATCTCGGCGCTCGATCGCGAGACGACGCGTGGCCTCCTCACCCGCATCGCGAGCGAGCTTGCCGCGCGCTGGGCGGACTCGGCGCTGACCCCGGAGTTCGAGGAGGAGGCGCTCTTTCGCGATGAACCTCTGCTCGAAGCTTCCCTCGAGCACGACGGGCACGAGGCTTCGCTCGAGGGGGTCCACTGAGTCAGCGGCTGTCGATCGGTCGCGCGCCGTCCCGGTGCGAAAACCAGTCGCTCTTCTGATGACGCCGAAGCTGCGACGCGAAGAGGCAGTCTCGCAAGTTGTTGTGGCGGTGCGTCACGCCGACGTGGTCGAGCGGCGAGGCGATGAAGATCGCGCGGCCGTCGGTGAGCTCCTTGCGAGATAGCTCGCCCGGGCGCTGCTCGTGAAGCACCTCGACCCCGTCGGCACGTAGCTCGGCGAGCAAGGTGAGGTTGTTCGTCCGCACCGGCGCCGTCGCGTAGGTGCTGACGAGCTTGCGGCGCGACCCACGCTTGCCCGCGCTGCCGTTCAGCCAGGCACGAAAGGTCGGGACCGCGCCATAGAGCGCGTCAAACAGGTAGACCTCGGCCACCTCGACACCGCCTTGCGCGCAGCACGCGGCAGCGACCTGAAACCCGCCCGAATGCGCCGAGAGGCACAAGGTCCCGAACCGCCGTGCCCCCGAAGTGGCGCTCGGTCCGAGGAGCTTCCGCATCGCGGGCCGCCCGAGCTCCGCCGTGAGCTCGTCGAGCATGCGTCGCAGCCCTCCCTTGTGCTCGAGCTTGCCGCCGCTCGAATCGGCCGCGCGGACCGGTCCCTGCGGCGCGACGAGGACCGCGTTCTGCTTGCTCTCGACCAGCTGCTCGCGGAGCTGGTGCGACTCGACCGCGGCGAGCGCGGTGTTGTTGTGCCCATGAAAATGAATGACGGCGTCGAGCCGCCCATCCTTCTCGAGCCGAAAATACCTCGGGACGAACACGAGCACGGTGCGATCGGTGTACGGCTGCGCGGGGCTCGGAAACGGCGCGTGGTCGAGCGCAAACGTCAGCGTCACGCCCATGGGGCTCGCGTCGCTCGCGACGAGCTTGCCGTGCCGCGCCTCCCCGTCCTCCTCCGAGTTTTGGCGAGCCTTCTTCTTCGCGGCCTCGGCGTGACCGCCGTCGACCCACGACGCGGCGAGCCCCGCGAGGCCGGCGAGAAACGCTCGCCGCGCGCTCGAGCTTTTGCCGTGATGCGGCCCGCTCATGGCGTGACGGCTACCAACGTCATTCGTCATCGGCCAAGTCTTTACCCGGGCCGGTGCCTTTGCCTATCGT
>Ga0194129_10001731_pt1 | contig 34801 bp, 29 predicted proteins | sample TA2KigCa35mmetaG_FD_150862 | JGI IMG/M metagenome (GOLD analysis project Ga0194129, IMG submission 150862) | Freshwater microbial communities from Lake Tanganyika, Tanzania - TA2015038 Kigoma Deep Cast 35m | ecosystem: Environmental > Aquatic > Freshwater > Lake | place: Tanzania: Lake...
ACGTATTCGAATGCCGCTGTCGCGGCAGTCAGTAATGGTAGAATAAACGGTTTGGTAGTTCAGTTGGTTAGAATACCTGCCTGTCACGCAGGGGGTCGCGGGTTCGAGTCCCGTCCAGACCGCGAAAAAGCTCAGTTTTTAAACTGGGCTTTTTGCATTTTAAAGCCGTTGGAAGTATACTTTCATAAGGCGTAAAATCGCAAAAAGACCAAACTTTCCGGAGGAAGTTGAGCTTTTTCGCAAGGGCCACCCCTTAGGTCCACCGACTGAAAGGAGGTAATCCCGAAAGTTGAGCTTTTTCGCAAGGGCCACCCCTTGGGTCCACCGACTGAAAGGAGGTATTCCCGAAAGTTGAGCTTTTTCGCAAGACCCACCCCTGGGGTCCACCGACTGAAAGGAGGTATTCCCGAAAGTTGAGCTTTTTCGCAAGGCCACCCCTTGGGTCCAACGACTGGAAGGAGGAATTCCCCTACTTTTTTGGATAAAAAAGTAGCAAAAAATCTCCGCGACGGGTTTTATACGCCGCGATTTACTCCTAAGGCTTGACCATTTCAGTGATCCTCCGCCGCGGCGGAGGCTTCTTCATGGTGCCCAAGCCTTAGTTCGTCTCTCTTGCTAGTAAAACAGTCGCTCGATGAAAATAGAAAACGATAGATCGTAATGTCGAGGTGCTGGTAAAAAATAATTACGGCAATCGCTTTCGCAAGGGCCACCCCTTGGGTCCACCGACTGAAAGGAGGTATTCCCCTACTTTTTCCACTTACACTTCGATTAATTTCACCCTTTGCAAGGGGATAAATTTTGATTCGTTGTTTTTCCCCTGACAACTCAGGTCAGGGGTTTGCAGGATTCAATGGTTTTGTGGTTATTTGTGGAAGATAAATTATACCATGGGTCAATTTTTAACTCCTGCTGCCTTAAAGAAAAAACAAAACCATATATTCGTCTGATAAATTCATACTTTAGTCAAAATGGCAAAAAAAATAAAATCTTATGTTCTGGTGTTTCCTCAAGTTTACTCATACATTCTCCCAGAACTAGCGCAAAACATAGGCTCACAGAAAATTGGTTATACTGAACTTAAAGATGTTCGTGAAAGGATTCATCCCCAAGTAAATACACCGGGTTTTAAAATAAAATACGAGTTACTCTGGAATGCTCCCGCTTTTTATAAGAATGGGAAAGACAGTTTTATTGATAAAACATTTCATAAATTTTTGATTAAAAATGGAATTGTTAAAAGAGATGATTTAGGTACAGAGTGGTTTTATTTCAACGGGGAACCAGAAAAATCAAAAGAATTATTCGATTTATTCCGGAATGAAGGTTTCTCAGCACTACAAAACGATGAAGGAAAGATAGATTATAAATTACGAGACGAACAAGAAGATGCGGTATTAAAAGCAATAGACTATTTTAAGAAAAATGAAAAAGGAGAGTTTCTCTGGAACGCAAAACCAAGATTCGGTAAAACACTAGCTAGTTATGACTTAGCAATGAGATTGGATGCAACAAACGTACTAATTGTAACCAACAGACCTGCAATTGCCAATGCCTGGTTTGATGACTATGAACTGTTTGTAGATGGATACGCGTTTATTTCTACTGCCGAATCTTTGAAAACCAGAAAAGCAATTACAAGGGAAGATTATATTTCCCAAAAGCCGATTAAACCTCAATTTACATTCCTTTCGCTTCAAGATCTCAAAGGATCAAAGTATTTTGGAGGAAATTTTGACAAATTAAAATGGATAGCTGACTTAGAATGGGATTTATTAATAATTGATGAGGCACATGAAGCAATAGAAACGGGAAGAACCAAGAATGCTTTCGACTATGTTAAACGCAACCACACTCTTCATCTCTCGGGAACGCCATTTAAAGCCTTGGCTAACCAAAAATTTCCTAAAGAGGCTATTTATAACTGGACTTATTTAGACGAACAAAGAGTCAAGAATATTGAATTATTACAGATAAAAGACCAACAAATTGAAACAGGTGCGCACACAGACTTACCTGATTTAAAGTTATTTACATATCGTATTTCCCAAATGATAACTAAACAGGTAAACGAGGGAATTGAAATTGATAATGAAACGCGCGATTTCGCTTTTGACTTGAATGAGTTTTTTAGGGTCAAGGATAAAAAGTTCGTGCATGAAGAAGCAGTTAAAGATTTCTTATCAAATCTTACCACAAATAAAAAATACCCTTTTTCTACTCCTGAATTAAGGGAAGAATTGAAGCATACATTTTGGTTTGTTGGAAATCGAGTTGACTCAGTGAAAGCAATGGAACAACTTTTGAAAAATGACCCTATTTTTTCAGATTTTAAAGTGGTAGTTGCCGCAGGTAATGGACAGTCATTTGAAGAGGAGGAAAACGATGTTAAAGGAAATGAAACGTCATACGAGAAGGTTAAAAAAGCAATTCGCGAAAATGAAAAAACAATTACACTTTCTTGTGGACAACTTACAACTGGAGTAACAATTAAAGAATGGACAGCTGTATTAATGCTAACAGACATAAAATCTCCCTCTTTATATATGCAAGCAGCTTTTCGAGCTCAAAATCCATATAGAGAATTAAGAAATGGTGAATTATACATGAAAAATTCGGCTTATCTTTTTGATTTTGCACCAACACGTGTTCTTGAAATATATGATCAGTTTGCTAATGGTCTAAATCCGAAAGCTGTTAAAGGAGAAATAACCGAAAAAGAAAGAAAAGCAAACATACATGAACTTCTTAATTTTTTCCCTGTAATTTCAGAAGACGTAAACGGAGAAATGGTTGAGTTAGACTCAGAAAAGGTTCTCACATTCCCGAATGCATTAGCTGCTTCGGAAATTGTGAATGCCCGATTTATGTCTAATCTTTTATTTAACGAGAGCATAAAAGGTGTTTTCAATTTTCCGAAAGAAGTAGAGGATATCCTTAACAAATTACCAGAGGAGAAAAACAAGCGTGTTCAAACAACAAAAGAAACGCTCGACATAGATGATGCACGAAAAATAGCCGACGATAAAATAGCCAAGATCAATGAAAACACAGAAATTATTCTTGGCGAAAAAATATTTAGAACAAATACCGAACGTGTTGTCGATAATTTATTGAATAACAACAGTGAAAAAATCTCAAGCGAAGAGTTAGTGGAAACCTTTAATCAAGTAGCTGAACCACTCATTGCAAAGTATAAAGAAGTATATAAAGCCACGCAGGCAGAAACAGATGAGGGAAGGAGACAAATAATAGAAAAAGTAAAAATAATTGCCGAAGAATTTAATAGTTCTGAGATAAAAGATAGTGCTATTTTAAAGCAAAAGTTAATTGAAATCCTAGAATATGATTTTGTGCAAAATAAAGTAGCTCAAAAGGAGGAAGAAAAGGTTGAAAAAGTTCAAAAAACCAAAGAAGATGAAATAAGAGATAGGCTGCGTTCATTTACCAGAACCATACCTATGTTTATTATGGCAAACTCTTCAAAGGCGGAAATTACAATTGATAATTTTGATTTGGAAATTGACGCTACAGATTTCGAAGATCTTACCAGTATTACCAAAGAAGAATTCCACAAACTACGTGATGGTTTTGATTATGAAGAAAATGGGGTAAGAAAGACATTTCAAGGTGTGTTTAATAATTATAGATTCAATGCTTCTATTGCAGAATTTAAGTTAAAAAAAGACCAACTAGCCAACTATTTTACGGCGGAGCAAGATATTTTCGAGTTGATACCGAACCAAAAAACCAATCAAATATTCACTCCTAAAAAGGTAGTACAAATGATGGTTAATCAGTTAGAAGAGCACGACCCTAGTTTATTCACCAGAACCGATGCCACTTTTATAGACTTGTATATGAAATCGGGCATGTACATAACAGAGATTGTAAAAAAACTGTTCGCCAACACCCGAAAACACTACAAAAGTGACAACGATTGCTTGAAACATATTTTAGAAAACCAAGTGTATGGCTTGGCGCCAACACCAATTTTACAAGGCATTACCCAATCTTACATTTTTGGGTTTGATGTTGAGAACAAGATTTCTCGCAAGAATTTTATCCAACACGACATTACCCCAGAAGCAAAAGAAGGCAATTCAAAACAAAAATTACAAGAACTTTTAAATCTTACAGAAAACATGAAATTTGATGCAGTAGTGGGTAACCCGCCTTATCAAGAATCAACAGATACAAATTTTGCTAAACCAGTTTATCATAATTTTATTGATTCTGCTATAAATATGACACCAAAATTTGTTTGTATGGTACATCCAGCAAGGTTTCTATTTAACGCAGGGGCAACTCCAAAGGAATGGAATGAAAAAATGCTAAATGACCCGCACTTAAGCATTGTCATGTACGAACCTGAATCACAAAAATTATTCTCAGGTGTTGAAATTAAAGGTGGGATATGTGTTACACTTTGGCAAAAAAATAAAAAAGGTAAAGGCTTACAGGGCCTTTTTATTGTTCAGCCAGAGTTAAGGACTATTGTGGAAAGGATTGGTAATGGAGGTTTTAATACTATTGTTAGTCCAAGGGGTGAAACTAAATTAACAATATCACTTGACCCAAAATATCCAAAAGATTTAAGGCTTGCACCAAATTATTTTGTAAGGTTTCCTGAGATATTCAGAAAAAATCAAGATTCGGTATATAATATAAAAGTAATTGGTCTCGAAGAGGGGAATAAAAGAACAGAGCGTTTTGTAGAAGCTAGACTTATTAATGATTTAAAATTAAATAAGTGGAAAGTTTTCATGCCTAAAGCAATTGGCAGTGGTTCTTTTGGCGAACCTATGAGTGAATTATTAATTGGTGAACCAAAAACTTGTTGCACTTACACTTTTTTACAAGTTGGGTCATTCACTTCTAAAAATGAAGCTATTAATTGTTTGCGATATTTGAAGACAAAACTTACCAGAGCATTATTAGGTACTTTAAAAATCACACAAAATAATTCAAGCGATGTTTGGAAAAATGTTCCTTTACAAGATTTTTCCGAAAATTCAGACATTAATTGGTCAAAATCAATTGCAGAAATAGACCAACAGTTGTATAATAAATATCAGCTTAGTGCTGAGGAAATCACATTTATTGAGGAAAACGTTCAACCAATGGACTAAGGTTAATAAATGATGAAGCTAGAAATTGAAACACCATCCATAGACATCCGTGAAGATTATCTTTTGAAAAAAGATGATCTACTGAATATACTATTGCAAGATAATACCACAGGTAATACTATTTTGTGGGCAACAGACTCTTATGACAATAATGGGGATTCGTTTGCACCAACTGCACATATTACCACTGAATTAATTACTGGTGCCTTAGGTAGTTTAATACAACCAAGAGCATTAAAAAGTAAAACAGAGCAGCTTTACAGAACCCGAGATAAGGCAGAGGTTTTCACTCCTTTATCTATAGTTAAGCAAATGAATGATGCTTGTGATACTAAACGAGTTACTAAAAACAACTGGCAAGAGTACGTAGGTCTGCTCAGATTAGAAATTACTTGTGGCGAAGCACCTTATATTGTTTCCAGATATGACCCAGTTTCTGATAATCAGGAATTAGTGCCGCTTAAAAATAGAGTGGGTTTCTTAGATTATAAATTGAGGGTTGTATCTAAATATTGTGAAACAAATGAAGAGTGGATAAAATGGGCTAAAATAGCTTTTCAAAGCTCCTACGGTTATGAATGGCAAGGCGATAGTTTGCTCATTGCAAGGGAGAATTTGCTCTATACATTTATTGACTATTACCAAGATAAATTTAAAGAAACGCCAAGCACAGTGCTTCAAAAAGAAATAGCTGAAATTATCGTTTGGAATATTTTTCAAATGGATGGTCTTAAATATGTGATTCCTATGAGTTGCACAAAGGAAAAAGCAATTATCAAAGGAGAAGTAACTCTATTTGAAACAAAAGAGGACACTGTAGTAGAAAAATTTTGTGAAGGTTGCGTTAAAAAGGCAGCCCAAAAACACAATGGGATTTATGTGAAAATTATGGATTGGGTTCAGGGAAAGCCTGTATTTTTTTTGGATATTGTACTTAAGAAATAAAACAGGAATATTAAATACTCCACTTTATTATGATAATTATTAACCTTAAATAAAAAATAATGCAAGCAGGTCGATCAACAATCAACGACATATTCAATCAAAATAAGGTCTTAGAAATACCATTTTTCCAACGTGCTTATGTTTGGAATACAGACCAGTGGGAACGATTTCTTGAAGATATGGAAATGGTTTCATTAACCAATAAGCCCTATTTTCTTGGTTCAGTTATTCTCAAGCAACAGCTCACTCAATCTACCCAAAGTGTAGGAGATAGAAGAACAGTTATTGATGGTCAGCAACGTTTGACAACACTTTGTATATTTTTTAAAGTACTCAGTTTAAAATTGAAAAATGAGTATCTGGCTAGTATTTTCAGATTACCTATGTCTTCATTTGATATTGCACTAAAGCATAATCACAATGATGAAGAATCATTTAACACTGTTATGTATCTTGAAGAAGAATTAATTCTTCCCGCAACTGACCATATTACAATGGCATACATGTTTTTTAAAGACAATGTGAAAATAAACCAAATAAATCCTCAAAATATCTTAACAAACATAATGTTTGTCGGCATTGACCTGAGTTACGATGATGATGAACAACAAATTTTTGACACCATAAACTCCTTAGGCATTCGCCTTACAACTGCGGAACTTTTAAAAAATTATTTTTACGGACGAGATGATTATCAGCAATATTTAACCTATTGGCAAAATATCTTCGAAGCGAATGATGAAGTAAAAAAGTACTGGGACACGGAGATTGTTGCAGGTCGCATTAGAAGACATTTTATTGACTTATTCTTTTATTCATTCCTTCAAATTAAAATACAGGACAACAAATATTCAGTTAAAACCGAAGATAAAAATCAATACACTAAAGTTGATGGATTATTTGACTCTTATAAATCGTTTGTAAGTGAATACAAGATTGATAAGCAAGAATTGATTGAGGAAATAAAACAATATGCCCTATTATTCAAAAACAACTTTGACTTACAAGTACTAGATTCAGAACTTCCTGCAGAAAGTTCAATGGATCGTATAAATGCAATAATTTTCGGATTAGAAAACACCACGATAATTCCTTACGTCTTATTCATTCTAAAAAACGTTTCCGACGTTACCGAACAAAAAGCAATGTTTGGCTTCTTAGAATCCTATTTATTACGAAGAATGGTTTGTCATTCAAACACTAAAAATTATAACTCACTTTTCTCTGAAAGTCTCATAAATAATGAAATCCTCAGCCTTAATGATTTAAAAGAATATATTGAAAATCGTTCTGCAGACAATAATTATTTACCAAAAGATGATGAACTAGAAAGAGGCTTTAAATATTCTAGATTAGTCAATAAACAAGCTACTGGGATTCTTTATTTCATCGAATCAAAATTGAGAAATAGATCATTACACTCAACAGCAATGCTTGGCCTTAAAAGTTATAGCCTTGAACACGTGATGCCAAAGAAATGGGAGAATAATTGGCCTGCTGTAGAAACACAACAAGAAAAAGACGAAAGAAATGCGGCATTAATGACGATTGGTAATCTTACGATAATTCCTTCTTCGTTAAATTCTTCTATTAGAGATTCGAATTGGGAAATCAAAAAGCATGGAACAATCAATCGCCCAGGTCTAATTCAATACGCAAATGGATTAGAAACTTTCAGTCAATATTTATATGAGGATATCTGGGATGAAAATAAAATAATTCATCGTGCAAACTTTCTCTATGAAAAGGCAAAAATAATTTGGAATGTGGATTGATCTTATACCCTGATTAAATTTATGATATATCGTGATTTATGTTAATTCCAATAAAAAAGAAGTTGTAACCGAATTAATAACCCTCCCTGTAAATTAATGGATAATGAATTTTAGTTGAACTGAAGAAATTATGAAAATCGAATTAAAATCACTGCTTGAAGAAACAATTAAAGAGTATGGAAAAATCAAATTTGATCTTACGTATGTAAACAAAGGATGTATAGTTGACCTAGAAATCGGCGATAAAAAAAACGAAGAGTGCGGTTCGATTTATGATGAATTATCGGAGTGGTTGAGTTACGGAGAATTTCTCGATTATTTAATTGAGCATAACGTATTCCACAATTTTTCCGGTGAATTCTTATTTGAAAATAAAGAAATATTTATTCTTATTACCCTAATTGGAAGCTGTTGGGAAATTGAGGATGATCCCAATATAAAATACTTATACTTATCGAAAGAGTTTGTTACTGATGACCTTAAAATTGATTTGAATGAACTTAAGATAACAGCTTTTGATGAAGAAAAATTTAGCCTTTGCTTTTTCAAACAGAAAGATTCGCAGCTTGAAAAATTAGAATTAAATTATCTTGACGGTGAATGGAAAAATTATATCTTAAGTGAACCACAATTTAAAATCTTGAAAGAACATGTTGATTCAGTAATTATTAACTCCATTCCCAGATATGAAATAGATTTTGATCATGAAGTTATTTGGGAGGTCAATTGTGATGACTGGTACTTAGATTTTAATTATTGGACATCTCCTATAAAGTTAAAATTAGATGACATTGTTTCTGAGTAAAATTGAAAGGAGAGATTGGCAAGCTCAACTTAAATACAACGGTCCCCAAAATAAATGGTTCTACTCCGTTAATAATAACAATAAGTCTGATTTTTTTGGAATTTATATCTTACAGATTGATGTTGAAAAAACTCAAATTGGATCCATTGCTTTGAATTCAATGGAGGACATCATGGATTGTTCAATTTTCATATTCCCTGAATACCAACGACAAGGATATGCAACAAAATGTATTTCGGTATTAATTTCAACTTATGATAACATTCAATTTACTGTTTCCATGTATAATGAGAATTCCCTGAGATTTTTTGAATCTATAGATTGTTTAAATAAAACAGTACTCAAGGAGCAAAATCGGACATTTATATTCAGGAAATTTAAAAATCCCACGGCTAAAGAAATAAGCCTTTGACTTAAGACCCCATGTTCAATTAACTAAACCGCTCCCAGCAAATCTGAATACGATGGATCTGATTCCCAATCCACTTCCCAATGATCCCATAGTTTTGTTAACACCCATTTAGAAAGGGTTTGATAGTCTTCAATATCGGATTCGATTCTTGCATCAAAGCACCATTGCCATTTTTCCCAATTATCGTCCCAACTTAACCGAAATATTGCCCAGTTGAAATTGCCATCAGAAATGGATAAAAGATAGTATTCATCGTATACCATAGTTGTCTGAACCTCACCTATCTCCGTTTCTATGGAGCCTAAGTGCAACGCATTTTCCGGAAGAATTGACTCCATTTCATTCTTAGCAAACTCCATATCTAACCAATCCTCATACTCATTGGCTGTATCATCCATTTCAGTTTCCTGGCAATCAACAAACGGAAGTTTAAATGCTTCAAAATTCATTATACATTTCATGCCACTAAATGTAATTGAATTATCCATCAAAAGAAATAGTATTTTTAAGTCAAAATGATAAATGACATTAATTGCGGACGACACTGGTAGAATTATAATCGCCTTGCTCGCACCGGAATCTATCCAGAATATTTGCAGTTTTACTTTCCCGAGGAAAACAAACGTTGGCGGGTGAAATTACAGCATGAAGTTCAATCCGGTTTTCATAGATACAAATAAGAAATTCTTACCTTTAATATCGAATCAATTCAAAGACGCATTGTCACGTTAAAACAACCATATCATGGACGACCAATTTTACATTTACTCAAATCGTATTGAAGATTTCGATACATTACTTGAACTACTTTCCAAACATTATTCAGAGGAATTCTTCAGGAATAAAAATCAAATGACGCTTTTTGAAATCGAAGAACCATATAAAATCCAGTATTTCAATCGGGAAATTGAACTGAAATCCCAACGCTTTACCGAGTTAATGGTTCTTCGAAATGAATTGATTGATTTACATCAAGAATTTCAATCGATGCAAGCTAAACTTAAAGCCAATCAAACCATCTTAAAAACCATACCCCGAGTTGATCAGAATCATGAGGTGGAAAATCCATATGTTCACATTCTTAAAGAAGAAATAAGAGACATAGAAATTTCATTGGAGCAATTCAAAAAACCAATTATGGTTATTTATGTTCCTGGAGGAGGATTTTATTTAATTCATCTCAAATCCCGTTCGGATCGACAAAAAGTCATTGATTATATTTTGGAATATATCACTGAATGGAATACCGAGGATTTAATTGAAGACTATCAAGCGTATTTTACCCAATCCAGCTTGGATGAGTTAAGGTATTATAACATCAACCTTGAAGAGGCGGTGAAGGCGTATAATGAGAAAGTGAAACAAAATGAATAATATTCAACTTCACCATCAAATTGTAACTCCCCTTATATTCCTCATATACTAACAAGCATAAGATCCATAATAATAAAAACCTAATCTCAATGAAACGATATATAGAAGTGATTTTCGATAACAGCTATAGCATGACGACAACGGTTGCGAATAAACCCAAGCATGAGCATGCCAAGCAAATTTTTAAAGACGTTGTATTACCCTTTTTAGATTTTACAACTGATGATGTGGCGTTCCGATTACTAAGAAACGGTTGCGGAGGAGTTTCAAAAGCCAATAAGATGGCTGATTCCAAAGAACTTGCTCAAGAAGTTTACGGAGTAAATAACTTTAATAATAATACCCCTTTATTCTATACCATTAGGGATTCCATAAAAACTTGTCAGCAAAATGCAGGCTCGTATGACAAATTGTTAATTTTTGCACTAACCGATGGAGAGGATAATTGCAATGATTATATGGAGGAGGTGTTTAACCAATTAGAATTAAAAAAACTGGGAAATGAGTTGGATATGCTTTTGGTTCAATTCGCTGTAGATAGTGAAATTCAAACCAATAATTTAAATGCATTCTCACAATTCATAGGAGCACAAACTATTCAAGTAATTGGAAATCAGTTAGTTGATTATAAATTGGCTAAAACTCGATTAAACAAAGCCCTTGCAAAGTCAGTCTTGAATAATTCGTACTTATTACCACATTGCTTTGATGCTTCATTAAATGGTACGACCTATACTTGGGATGAAATTGAATTACAAGGATATTTAAGATATTGGGCTGGAATGCTTTTTCGAGAAGGCTTAATCCAATGGAATCCAACGGAAATTAATTCACTCAAAGAATTTGAATATAGAGAATTTAAATTTCTTTGTGCCCTCAGATTCAAATCTGGTTTTCCTGCGGAATTAATGAAACGTATGTTCTTACAACTAGCAGCTCCATATTATTATTGCTTGGATGAAATGTACTGGGATTTTGCTGATGCAAAATGGAAATTTTTTCCAACAATCCCCAGGGTTGAACCGGTTATCAACCCTGACAGATATAAGGAAATAGATGATAATCCTTTATCAATGCAAAATAATAAGTTTTCCCCCAATAGTGCTTCACGGAACAATCAAAGAGATCCATTGGAAAAATACAGAGAAGGTTATTGCTATGAAGTAATAAGACATGATGAAGACATGTTGACTTTTTCTCTAAAGCACGGAGATTGTTCAAAAAACATGAAGACACTCAATGAAGGTGATATAATTAGATTCACAGAAAAACGTCATCCCGGTAGGCCGAGAAAAACACAATACTAACAAAAACAAAAAATCGCAAATCCAATGGATCCAAATGAACTGATCGCCCAAATTTCGAATAGAAATTTGGTTATTTACCTGAACATCAAGTTTGGAAAAACCACGCGGTAATCATCTTTGAATAAACTAAATGTCATAAACTTGGCTTCAGATTTCCTTCAACACCTTATTTAATGACCATCCAACTCACCATCGTACGCGGAGGAATGATTGAATTCGCTCGCACTGGAATCTATCCGGAGTATTTACAGTTTTACTTTCCCGAGGAAAACAAACGTTGGCGAGTGAAATTACAGCATGAAGTTCAATCCGGTTTTCTTCGCTCCAAGGGAGAAATCCAATACGAATATCAATACATGAATGATACCTGTAAAATCCGAAAGTGGGATAAGCATTTCCCCAATGCGTTTGAGGAGATTGATTATGTGCTCGTAATGTTGGTGGATTGAGGGTTAAACAATTAAATTTAAAACTTATATTGAACTTTTTATGGGATTAGAAGTTAGAAAAAACCGATTCGCCAAGTCATACGAAAATTCTTTTTTGAGAATTTTTTAGGTTTTATAGGTTGTTCATATTCTTAAAAAATACTGCGTCAAATACGATTAAAGAAAACATGATACTTTTCTTCGATACAGAAACAACAGGGTTGCCTAAAAACTGGAAAGCACCTGTTACAGACTTGGATAACTGGCCTAGATTGGTACAGTTAGCCTATTTAGTGTATGATTTTGATGGAAATTTAATTCACTCAGGCAATGAGATCATTAAACCTAATGGCTTCACAATTCCAACTGAGGCCTCAAAAGTTCATGGAATTACCACTGATATTGCGAATCAAAGAGGTAGTAAAATTGAAGAAGTATTTGAATTATTCTCTATTCATTTAAAACGAGCAAAAGTTATTGTTGCCCATAATATGGCTTATGATGAAAAAATTATAGGTTCAGAGTTGATTCGTTTGGGATTAGAAAACACCCTGGATTCAAAAGAGAAAATTTGTACCATGGAATCGACTGTTGATTTGTGCAAAATCGACGGTCCGTATGGCTACAAATGGCCAAAATTAGAAGAATTACATCGATTCTTATTTAACAATGATTTCGAAGGTGCTCATGATGCCATGGCAGATATTCAAGCAACTGCAAAGTGTTTTTGGGAGTTGGTGAAAAATCGGGGAGGCAATTATTTTAAAAATAGAATCATAGCAGAAAACATTGACTTCATTGGCCTAACCCAAAATGAGATCAATGAATACCATTCGTTTTTTGATCAAGACAAATTTCTTGCTAAACTGATCATTAGTCTATATTATCCATTTACCAAATATGAATTAGAAAAACATTGGGAGGATATTATTAAAGGAGAGGCGTTCTACACCTGTGAATTCTATGATATTGACACGGTTTATCAACCAAAACTCGGTTTGTGTTTTAATGAAAACATTGAATGGTACGATGATTTAAAAAAGAATTGGTCTATTGGATTGGTAAATATGTTTAATGGAACAATTGATGGTACAGGTTTGAATTTTACCATAGACATCGATACGAAATATGACCTTAGTAGAATAATTCCGCTTGACTTAACACATGAAATAAATTCTAGAAACCATCATATTCTTGACTTCTGGATCCGGAATTATTTTGACCCGGAGGACTTAGAAAATGAACCACCTATTATCATTGTTGAGGAATTAATGAACAAAAATTTTCAAATCTTAACAATTTCGAAATTAATTTCACTTTATGAGGAGCATAATTGGATATTAATTTTAAATAAAAGTATTTGGAAGAACACATTAAGCAAGTTTTTTACGAAGGACAGGATTTCTTATTACCTGAGTTTTGAAAAAGATTTCACCCCTTAAAATTCATTTTTTTAAATAAAAAAAGATTAATTTTCAAATCACTAAATATTAATTTATCGCGACCAATGATAATCACCAATTTACTCTATATGAATTTATCTATTTACAGTGATTGATAATACAAATTAAAAACACTGTACCATATTCTTCCAATCGTGCCGGCCCTACTCCAGGAATTCTCAAGAATTCTGTACTCGTTTTAGGTTTTGAGGTTGCCATATGCTTCAAACTATCATTATTAAATATGCAAAATGCTGGAAGTGATCGTTCATTTGCTATCGTATTTCGAAGCGATCGGAGTTTTTCAAATAGCGCATGGTCGTATGCAGAACTTTCATCCACAGCAGTTGACTTTACTCCTAAGTAATCCCGAATTACTTTTAAAAATGAATCCCCATATTGTTCCAATTTTACAGGTCCTACACCGCTAATGTTTAAAAAGTCGAAAGTAGTTGTTGGCTTTGTAGTGGCCATTTCTTCCAATGTACGGTTGTGGAAAACTTGGAAAGGTTCAATACCATGGGCATTAGCTATTTTCCACCGATGCGTCCTTAACAATTCAAACAAGTCATTGTCGATTTCACCGACAACCTCCTCCACTTGAACTATGGGTGTTTTGGGTGAGCGAATAATTGGACTTCTAAAACCATTTAAATATGCAATCAACTTGAGTTTATTCCAGTCCAATTCATGGTAAGAGAGGGCATTCCTTATTTCTGTCCAAGATAGTTCTTCAATGTTCTCAATATCGTTCAACTCTTCACTTATATCTTCCTCTAATTCCTCGGAAATACAAAGTAAATCCTTCAACTCATCAATATCTACCTCCTCAAAACCATCTACCAGATGTCCCAAAACCGTTTGAGGTAAAATCTCCCTATACCCTAAACGGCTTCGCTCCTCTAAAATCTCTTCAATATCAAGACCTTGATTGAAAAGTTGAATACTTAAGGCCTTCGTGTTTAATTGCGTCCCCTGAACAGTTCTAAGCACTTCATTCTGCGTATCGACGGCAGATAATTCCGCACCGGATAAATTTAAGTTTACCTCTTCGATTATCGCCTCACGGTAAAAACGAAGCGTTTCTTCGGATTCAATCAAGTCACGGTTTCGTAGTAGTTTTGCTAGCGAAAGCCCTGATATATCTCTCAAACGACTTAAGGCAACGTATAATTGCCCAGGGGCAAAGGCACCTGATCCTAAATCCAGATGCACTTTGCTCATTGTCAGACCTTGACATCGATGAATCGTTAAAGCCCATCCTAACAACAAAGGAAAATGACGGAAATATGCCGAGGATTTGGTATTTGAATCATTGTTCTTGGAAGGAACCCATTCAACATAACCTACCAATACCTCCTCCTCATTTTCAGTAAGAACCCTAATTTTCTTATTTGGATAATCTATCGATAAAACCTTTCCTCGTGTACCATTCTTGTAATATCCATTGGAATCATTGCGTATAAAAATTACAGGCGCACCCACTGCTATTTTTAATTCCTCAGGAACCGGCTTCTCTCTTGTAGGGAAGTTAGGACTTATCTCAGCATCAAACCTGTATAAACGGGAATTTAGACCATCTATTCCTTGATCATTATAGCGTTTAACCTCTAAATTTCGGGTGCAAAGTACAGTAGTATTACTTAAATTTTGATTCGGGGAATAATGCCTGTTTAAGAAAGCCAAATCACTGTGCGTAGTTTGATATAACCTAAGATTTTCTAAAACTCGTTCAAAAGTTCTATTTTCTTCAGAAACATTTAGTCGGTACACTTTTCGTAATTCGAGGCGGGTAAATCTACCTCTCAAATATGCATTCGATTTCCAAAAGAAAATATCATCCAACTGTTCGTGATCTCTGTCAATTGGTGGTAATTGAAAAATATCTCCTATGAGAATCAAACGCTTACCACCGAACGATTGATTACTATTCAAGACTACTCGAAGAATTCTATCCATAGTGTCAAACACCATGGAATTAACCATGGAAATCTCATCGATGATCATTGTCTCAATTTCCTGAAGTCTTCTATAATTTTCGGGTGCCCTCAAATGACTTACACAATTATTGATATCCCTTTGAGAATAATTATTTACCAGAGGTAAGCTGAAATACGAATGAATCGTAACACCTTTTACATTTTGTGCCGCAATACCGGTTGGACAGAGTATGATACATTTTTTACCAAAATACCTTTTCACAACTTTAATAAGTGTAGATTTTCCAACACCAGCCTTTCCAAGGATTAATAAATTATCATTGGCGTCTTTTACAATTGGTAATATATCTCTAACCATGCTCAATTAAATAGATTATTTGACTTCGTTTATAAATCGGTCAACACATTCTATGTATTAACAGCAATATCGAAGGTAAAATTATTTAAAGAGATCCCCAACACTATGAGCACTGACTTCTAAATGACTCATAGAAAATTAATGTCCGTTGAAATATTAAACACGAGAGGGATTTTACACCATCTTCCAACCCCATTGACCTTTCTTTTTGTTGAATGATAATATGGCTTTGCCGTTAATAGTTTGATTTGTTACCCATTGATTTCTTTTTATATTTCCGGGATCGATAAATATGTCCTCAACAAATCCAAAATCACTTCCCTCTTTAATTTTAATGACCCCTTCAAAATTACGTACGGCATCAGAGACTTCTTCTGGATCGGCTGTTCTTAAGGAAAGTACCTTAAAAAAGCCATCTTGACTGTTGCCATTAAAACGAACGCGGAGTAAATCGCCAACATTCATCTTTTGGTTTAAGCCGCGATACGAAAAATAACCATGTTTTGATTTATTTTTTATAAAACTTAGCATCTGTTTGTCATGATTAACAAACTCAACCACAATTATTTCTTCTTCAACAGATTGAAAAAGTAATTCCTCGGCTTTGGAAACGTACTGATTATATAAATCAACATTTGATGATTTTGAAATTATTTCAGCATACCAAGATTGATTTGTTATCGCTAGAATATCGTTCGGTATTTTCCATCCTTGCGCATTTCTAATTTCAACTATTTTCTCTATTTCACACTTAGCTTCACCATGTAATCCTTTCGCAATTAATAAATCAGCAAAATCTTTACGGATACCAATCAAGAATTCTTGAGGTGATTTCAGGCTTAATGCTTTGCAATAACAAGCAAAACAACTTTCATCTGATTTATCAAATGTTTCAGCCAATACCTCCCAGACCCAAAACTCGGATTTCTTTCGCTTAGCAAAAGGTAAAAAAGCCTCTATCACTTCATCTTTTCGGCCCATAAAAATCAACATCTTTGCTTTGAAATATGGTAAAAACTGATACTCGGGATGGCTAGCAATCATAGCATTTAATCTGGGAAGAAACTCCAACATTAACTGCTGTGGTATTACAGGACTAGTGAATCCATCTTTTGAAATGTCAATAAGAAATTTTGAATAAGCATTATAATATTTTTCTACGGTTGACAATATCGCTTTACCCTGGTATTCTTCGGAAAGGAAATCCTTCTCTTGAAAAGAATCGAAACCAAAATGATTAAAAATTTTATTAAAATTCTTCCAAGATTTGTTGCCTTTTAAGCAGGCTTTAATTAAAAATGAATTTGCATTAGAAGGCTTTCCAATGTGTAATAATTTTAATTTCTCGAAGAGCTCATCAACTTTTTCAACATTAACATTGTTTTGATTGAAGCACGTATAAATTAATTTACCGAGTTGCATCGCGGTACTTTCATGCAACATTTTCGCTTCATCCTGATCTAAATCGAGCTCTATAATATGATTAAAGTTGATTAAAAATTCATCATAAGATTCCAATTGAGCATTTGACTTAAGAAACTCGTAATACACCCAACTTATCGAGCGCTTATTCCAGACATTTGAAGGATCTGCCTGTAAGTCATCCTTAGCCATGTTTAGAGCTTCAATTAGTTTTCCGCTTGTTCTAAGTTCTTTTACTTCTTTAAACGACATTTTGGTTTGTTTTTAATTGTTGTATCACAGATTTTACATCAGATATTAAATCTTGACTGTTCGATGCCGAATCCAAAGGAAGAACCCTGCCAAACAATCCTTTTCCATCATATTCAAAATCAATTACCGCCTTTTCGTTTTCTCGCTGAAAATGATAGCGTTCTCGGTATTCGAAGTGTTCAATTTTATCGATTAAGTAATTCAATTGAGAAATTATTTCTGTTAAGTCATTGTATAGGGTTAATAGAAACGGTCGTTTTTCGTCTAATTCTATATCGAATTGAATTTTCGTTAAAATTGTCTCTACCCTATCTCGTTTTATGACGATAGGTTGCGAATTCATAACAATACTTTTTATTTCTTCAAATAACACCTGTGAATCATCGGGCTGAGGCAAGCGGATGAAATTCGCATTAAACTCATTTTTACTATTAATCCAAAATTTGAGTGCCACCCTTTCATCCACTCGTTGAACAAAATATCGAATTTCGAGGTTGACTTTTTTCCAACCAGTAATATCAATATAATTTTTTCTTAGCAAATAAAATAATTTGATAAAATGATCCTGAATTGGAAGCGGACTATCCTCTAGGTTAAAATCTTTCAGGATTGATAGAAATTCATCCGAAAAATCCAGCTCCATTGGTCTTATAACACTACTCGTAAGTTCTTCGTAGGAATTTATAACAAAGGAGTCGTAGAATACCATGTTTGAATAACTATTAAAAAATGGAGGATTGACCAAATAAAGCTTCGTTGAAGCACGCGTAATTGCGGTATACGCCCAACGATAATAATCTTCATTTTGCTTGCCAATTTTTGTCTGAAAATCAACAAATGAATTGAAATTCACGTTATTTCCTTTATCCCAAAACACAAATACTCCATCCCATTCGCCTCCTTGCGCTTTATGACAGGTGATTGCATATCCATATTTGAGTTGAATACAATTAAAATAGTCATCATTTTTCAGCGCCTCGTTAAATTCAATGGTATCGGGTTTTAAATTTGGATGTCTATTTTTAAAATCAACCAAAAGCGCCTGCACCTCATTAATAGTCAAAAAACTATCCCCATGCAGTGAATTCTCGAGCATAAAACCTCTTATGTGCTTATCGCTCCCATTCTCATTTGGCGCGATAATTTCTATTTCTCGCCAGCTTAGTAAGACTTCTACCGATTTACCTTCGCTTCCAAAAAATTTCACCGTTCGCGTTATTGTCGCTTCACCAACTGAGGAAACAACGGCTAATTCACCGTTTAAAATGCCTAATTTGTAATTATTTGAACCAACAATCACTTTATCACTAGATCGTATTTGATCGTCAATCCCAAATTTTCTTTCACGAATTAATTTATTTATTTCTTTGGCCGTTTTATTTTTAAATGTGACCACAATACGATTCTCGTTACAAGCAAAGTAATCCGTTAAAAAATTATCGTAAGAAACATTGAAAATATCTTTCCCATTTTCCCGCAAGTCAAATTCATTAAAAAACCCTGATGTAAGACAGGTCCGAAGTTTTTTTGAAGCATTTAAAATTCCACTCTCTAAATTTTGTCTTTTTACTTCCTTCAATTCTGCTCCAGTAACTTTCAAATTAAACTGATTTATCAAGTAACTAGGATCTAGCGCAGGTGAGAAATTCATTCCTACAGGCGGAAGTTGAGCGTCATCCCCAATAAAAATAATTTTGGAATTTGCAGAATGAACATTAACACGAGTGAAGGAAATTAAATCATTTAATAAATATCCACTACCGAATTGTAGAAATTCTCCATGACTCAAAATATTCGATAACATTGATGCTTCATCGATGATATAAACTTTTTGATATACCTCTTCGTTCCTTTTAGTCTTAAAATAATATCGAAAATCGGCACTTTTTTGATCTTTAGGATTTTTTAAATGTTCAAGCTTTTCAAAATCATAAATACCTTTATGAATTGTTGTTGCGACATGTCCTGTGCGCTGATGGATTATTTTTGCGGCTCTTCCAGTTGGTGCCATAAGTTGAAAACGTCGACCTGATGAAATCAAGTAATCAATGAGCCCCTTAAGTAAGGTGGTTTTACCGGAACCTGCGTATCCTTTAAGTACAAAAGCCGGAACATCATTCGTTAAAAACTGATCCAGCGCCTGAATTGCATTCAGCTGGTCAGATGTTGGCGTTAGGTTTCCTAAATGATTTTTGATACTCATTCACTTATTTTTATCAAAACTAAATTAATACTATGCATTCATTCTGCACAGCATAATTAAAATGGTAATCCATCGTCTTTTTCTTCAGATAAATCGAGTGGTTCAATATTCTTTAGATTATTTGTAGGAGGTGTATTTGGATTAGCAACTTCAATTTTCCATGCTTTCAAATCCGTATACCAACGCCCAGAATACTCTCTGCTTTCAACATCAAAGTCGATCGTTAATTGATTTCCTACAACAAGTTGTTGCTCATTTATTTTGTCACCCCAAATAGAAATACATACCTTTTTGGGATATTGTCCATCTGTTTCAACAATGATGTCTTGTTTCTTCCATTCACCGTTTTTTCCTGTTCCTGTTTGTAGTGGAAGAAGTTGGATAAGTTTAGCTGTGAGTTGCATGGTTATTTAATTTTGATTTCAAGAATTTTCTTAATCAGTGATAATATTTCAATATTCATTTCAAATGATTTATCCAATTCATCGTGAGGAATCAGTTTTTTATTAAAAATGTTGTTTACTGAACTATGAATATAATCAACCCCATTTCGGTATTTGTTAACTTCTCTAAAGTGTTCCTCTAGTTCTTTCATAGCGTTATAAGCAAACAGTAGAGAATAAATCTGATCGCTAAGTCCGATAACATTAAAATCTGGTAATTTATCAATGTCAAATTTTTGGTGTTTTTTCTTTTTGTAAAAATTCAAAGTAAAAGAATTGGACTTATGGTCAATTTCAATCAAATACTCATTATTTCGGAACTTCCAGTTTCCTTGACGTTCATATTTATCATTCCATGTGTCCGTTATTTTAGTGAATCCTTTTGTAATTTCTTCTAAAATTGAGAAGAAAACAATAAAAGACAATGTTTCATTATTTGACAAAAGAATTTCTCTTGAAACTTCTGAACTTGGTTGAAATAAAATTGAATAGCCTAGTAAGAGTTTATCTATGATTCTTAATTTGACATTATAATATTTGTCATTCTTATTCTTAAAATATTGATGTAAATCTAGTTTTTCAATAATTTGATTACATAATTCCCATATTTGATTTTTCTTTTTGCTTGTCTCAATGAGATCGATAAATTTTGATTGAAAATTTATCAAATTTTCTCGAGAACTTTCATTGCTAACATAATGGTCTGGATGTTCTTTTATGTAGTATGCATCAACACCATGGTCAATAAATAAATTTATGTTCCAAATTTTATTTGATGCAGTTATTAGAATTATTGGTGTTGAAAAGTTAATTGATTTAAATTCCTTCTTAATTATTTCGAGGATTTTAAATCCACTATACTCATAAATATTCTTGACTTTATGATCTTCTTCTGTAAGCCTTACATCTAGAAATATGATATCATATTTGTTTTGAATTTTTTCTATCGCTTCATTATAATTCGTTGCTGAGTCGAGTTCTCCTTCAGATTTAATAATAGCCTTCTCTAGTATACCCTGCCATCCTGAATGAGCTAAATCATCAATAATTAAATATTTCATTTTCTTTTAAAATTTGATAAGTCTATTTTCCCAATAACTTTTACCCCTTCTAATTTTTCGGCATACATTATTTGTTCATTTTTTTGTTCTTCTGAAATTGGTGTTTTAAGGTTATTCTTTGCAATTAACCATTTAAAATAAATGTCACTTAACTTCTCCTTTTCAAATCCTTTTATTTCATCTATTTTTATATTGGCATTTCGAGCAAGTTGATAGACACCCCAAACATTTGCTATAGAATGATTATCATAGTAATTTCCGGGTGGATTCAATTTAATTTTATCCAATTCAATTGATAAATTATCCATACTCAAATCACTGAAATTTAAAAACAATGCATCTCTGAAACTCGACCTTTTATAGTCTATTAACCTTACGTTCTTCGTTTTCAAAATGTCATAGTAATCGTTTTGCACTAGATTTGAATGGTCGACAGTACCATAAATGTAAATATTGGCAAATTGACTTAATGTTGAAGTAGTCCGTATATGCAATGCTAAACGTAAACCATTATAATCCGAAAGAATTGAACCACAACAAAGTGGAATAAATATATTATCGTACTTTTTTTCGTTCAGCCATTCTAGAACTTTTTCATTAATATCTTTGTCGGTAACCTTGAAAATTATTTTCTCATCAAATTCTAGCAATGGTTTTTGTATAAAATCCTTACTCGGTTTTAAATAAAGATTTTTAGCTGAAGACTCATAGCTTTTAATCAAATCTATATTTTGATTTGCATTTTTAATTGATTGAGTCAAGTACTCTTCAATATCTGGTTTCTCACCAAACAACAAAAAACGAAAGTCAGTTATTCCATTTGAGTATTTTTGGATGAATATCTCCAAATTTGTATATAGTATCCCAACAGGTAAGTTTATTATATTTTTATCATGTGATCTAGAGTTTTTACTCCCACTAAAAAATGCAACGGAAAAACCTTCAGAAAATTTAGCATATTTCTCCAAATCTGTTCGTATTGTCAAAGAGTCCTTTTCATGTTTATTAATAGCTGCATCAAAAAAAGACTCATGAAATAGAACTACATTACCCTGAGAAAAAATAGAGTCACGTAAATTTTTTTCATGTATTTGGTCATAATTATATATTATAGTAAGATAATTTTTGAATTTTTCAATTCTTGCCTCATCCCAACCATAACCTAACTGTCTTTGTTTTTTATCGTCAATAAGATATATCATCATTTAAATTTTAATATGAATTCAACCCCAACAAATGAAGGCAATATTTTTGGAGCAATAGTCTCCCCATTCCACAGATTTACCTCTGCATATTGGTTGTTATCAAAATCTGCTTTAATGTAAAAATCACAGAGTCCATTTATTTGATTTTGAATCAAATCACTCAATTTAGTTCCAAACCTACCTTCTATGATATTTTGAATAGTTCTTTTAAACTTCGAGTTTTGGTGATGAATGGAAAAAATTATTGAATCCTCCTCCTCTTTAAATTTTAATTTTACCTTAGGTTTTGATAAATTATTTTTCTTAGTAACCTCCAATATCATCTCAATAATTTTTACGTAAGCTTGAATTATTTTATCGACGTCAGAAAACAATTCAATATTTGACCAGAAGTCCTCATTATCGATATCAAAAAGTACTTTATCATTCCATTTTTTCTGTATATTTCGTTTATGTATCAAATTCCTGAGTTCATTATCACTCCTAATATGAAACATATGCTTAAAATGAATAACTAAATCAGAAAATGTTTGGATTCTCGTATTTCCCCAATTAACTTCAACTGTATCAAATTCGAATCCTATATTTTCTATTTTCAAAATAACATCTTCATCAGGATTTGGAGGTATGCCTGGATTACTATTTGCCCATTGCTTCAATAATTTATGCCCCCAATTAATATTAATCTTATCCGAGGACCAAAAACCTTGTCCTTCTCCAGTTAAATAAACCCTGATTAATTCCTTTATTTTTATTTTTGAATCATGGTATTCTTTAGTTAGCCCGTTATATTCCTCTTGTATTTTTGTTAAATGCTTTTTAAAATCATATTCTTCAATTTCAAGAATTTGTTTCAATCTTTCCAATTCACTTTCGTCGATTTTGTGGCATGTGGTTTTTAGGATTGGGTTTTGATTAAATGCAATTAAAAATTTTTTTAGGAATATAGGATTTATGTAATCGTCATGAATAAAACTATTTTTTGATTCACTTTGCTTTTTACCTTCTGTTTTTGAATTATTTTCTTTTGCCGTATTAAGCTCATTTATCCGTTCTTTCAAATTCATTAACTCTTCCGAATTCTTCCCATATTCCTTCGCACTCAACTTCAAAATACGCTCACGATCATTTGTCGAAAGGTTCTTCGAAGTTAAAAGCTCTATTATAAAATCCCCTTTATTTTGCATTTTCAACCTTATTATATTTCTTCAAAATCCTCATCTTTTAATTCAGACCAATGCATGTAACTTACCGTTTCTGTGAACTTTTCCATCTTAACATATCCCTTATAGTATTTTTGCATGGCAGCTTCAATTCCAGTAGTTTCCCATAAATCAAGTATCGTTTTCAACCCGAGATTTGTATTGATTAACTTATCGTACCTCCCTTTAATTTTGAGATATGTAGAATCTTTCTCCCCCTTGACCATTTTCAAAAAATCCAATTTACCGTTAAGTACTGCCACTAAATTCGATTGGCCTGAAGCAATGTGTCCTTTATCCTTTTTATAATCAGCTTCAAATAACTGTTGCGCTCGCAAATAACCGTATTTCTCCCAATAATAAATCCACATACGAATTTGCTTTACATATCGTTTCTGGACATTAATTTTTTCATTTACCGTTAGGCCAGTCACCTCTTTTCGATATCCTGTTTTTTGAAGTCGCGTCTTTTTATCGTTTATTGCCAAAACTTGGTCTTCCGTAATAATTCGCTTTAACTCTTTTATAAATGAATCTGAATTGAATATGTTTCGGTGAGATGAAAAAGTAATATCGTCTGCATATCGAGAATAATCAGCACCAAACTTTTTTGCTAAACCATTCAGGCGTCGATCCAATGCAATGCACATGATATTCGTTAATGTCGGAGAAGTTGGACTACCCTGAGGTAAGACTATTCTTGTTGAACCATCCTCTAATAACAATGGATGAGTACACAACGATGCAATGAAAAAAGCAAGAGGTTCTTTATTACCGTTCAAATCAAAAGGCGCCCTCATTAAAGCCATTTTCACCCGATTACGATCGAAAGAATGAAAAAAATCCTTTAAGTCAATATTGTAAACATAATTCTTCCCTACATGCTTTTGAGCATTTGTCACGATTGATCTATTTAGAACAAATCCATTGGCCGTTGAATGCGGTTGAGAACAACATTGAAAAACAGTGTTTAAAACTCTTAATATTGATTTTAACCCTTTTACAGGAGAATTTATTTGTCTCGCACCACCTGATTTCTTTTTTAAAGAGAAGGACGTATATCGATAAATACAAATATCTGGATTCGCAAAATAATTCAATTGATTTATCGAAAACAGTTTGCAATTATCACCATAAATCAACATTTTGGAGTAATTCAGTAAATTCAATAAATCCAACTTGCTCTCAATTTTAGAGAACCCATTTTGAATTTCTTGAATATATTTTTCTTCAATTTTCATAATGTGCAAAAGCGCTTTTCTTCATTCTTCAATGCCTGTCCTTATATTCTCTTTGTAAAATCTTCTATAATTTCAAAGAAGACACCTAGTTCCTATAACAATAAACCATATGAGCCACTGTCTCATAGTTTGACTCAGTGTACTAGTTTATCATTTGTCGGTCAAACATTCATCCCGCCTCACATCGCGAATGTGAAAACAGCGGAAAGAGGTGCCAATCATTGTCCCAAAAGGAACCAGCACCCACGATCAATATTTTTCAGACAGGCATTTCAAAGAACTTCTGCAAACCTACTCCCCTTCCGTGCAATCAACATGCACAGGAAAAAACTTTGCCTTTCGAAGGTAGAATTATTTGTGGGTAATTGCAAATATGCTCATCAGCAACAAATATATTTATTTACTATGCAATGAATCTGCACAAAATAATTACCTTTGCAGAAACCTTAACTTGTTGCCATGTCCATCACCAAAAATGCCTTACTGCGCTATCTTACCCTCGACCGCTGCTTTCGCAATACCGGCAGGGCTTACAGCTTTGACGACCTGCTCCATGAAGTGAACGAAGCGCTGTTGGAAGACGACCCCCGAAGCAGTGGGATCAATACGCGCCAGTTGCGTTCGGACATTCGTTTTATGCGCAGCGAGGCAGGGTACAATGCGCCCATTGAGACCCGCATTTACCGAGGCAAGCAACGAGCCTACTTCTACAGCACCCCGGACTTTTCCATCCATAATAGCCCTATGACCGAAACCGAAGCCAAGCAGTTTAAAGGCGCCTTGGAATTGTTGCAGCGGTTTTCAGGTGGACCAGGATTTGAATGGGTGGATGAGATCAATGTCATGCTGAAAAACAAGTTTGGTGGCGGAGACGAAAAAGTGATTTCCTTCGAGTCCAACTTTGACTATACGGGAAAAGAACACATCACTACCCTATTCAACGCCATCGTGCAAAAGCAGGTATTGAGCGTGCACTACGCCCCCTTCAATGGCGAGCCGTTTACGCTGACGTTTCACCCGCATTATTTGAAACAGTACAACGGAAGATGGTTTGTCTTCGGACTCAATGAACAAATCGAAGTTCCTACGTGGAACATGGCCTTGGACCGGATTCAAGAACTTACGCCACTCACCGATGCGTATGTCCCGAGCACCCTTGATTGGGAATACTATTTCTCCGACATTGTTGGGGTAACGCGCTTAGCCGGTGAACTGGTGCATATAGAACTGCTGTTCAGTCCCCAACGGGCGAAGTACGTACTTACGAAACCCCTGCACGAAAGCCAATGGCACCAGCTACGGGAGGATGGCTTATATGTGCGCTTGAAATTGGTTCCCAACCCGGAACTCGAACAGTTGATTTTATCGTTTGGGGAAGATGTTAAGGTGCTTCAACCGGAATCGCTCGCCACACGAATTAGCACTCGAGCACAGGCGATGGTGGGGTTGTATGGAAGCTAGGTTTAAGCAGCAAATACGCGAGAGATTTGGATTAATAATAACATTATTCCATCAGATTATTTTAATTTATGATAAGGTCTTGCGTGAATTTATTGGCTTGTTGTAACGCTAATAATTTAAATTTGTTCAGAAAATATATACACGATATATCATGAAAAACATTCATATTACTATTTGTTTTTGCTTTTTATTGTTTAACATTTATAACATCAATGCACAAAATAAAAAAGAGCAAATAGAAACTCTGTTATTGACAAATGACTCTATAGCCAAAGAATTAAGCCTTATTAAACTTAAAATTAAAACCGACAGTTCAACATTCTACAATAAAATTAAAGAATTAGAAACCAAGTTATTTTTAATTGATTCTATTCAGAAAATAGCAAAAATTCAATCTACCGAAATAAGTTATCTGAAGAACAAAGAAAATTCATATCACAAAACCATTGAGTTAATTGACCAATTAGACTATGTTTGGGTAGAGAATGTTTCTAATGAACCGGATACAGATGAAAATGGTAAAATCATTGGGAAATCTCCAGAGGAATTTCAAGCGTATTACTCTTCGACGCTCAGCTATCTTGAGAAAAAATCAAAAAACTCAATTCCATCGATATGTTCCAGTGAAATTAGATCGTTATCAAGAGAAAGCATTCCTAAGATGATTGATTGGGAGCGTTTTAATGATAAAGATAAATTCTGTTATTGTATGATTTATCCTGAAAACTACTCACAATCATGCAGTTTCATAAATATCATACCCGGACAAGAAAAATATATAATGGCAAACCTTCCAAGTTATGCATCAGGAATTCAGGAAGGGGAAGGAACATTTCAATGGAGTCCAAGACAACTCAATTTTCTGTTGGCGAATCGGGAAAAAGTAATTGATTGGATAATGACTGATTCAAAAAATGAAAATCGCATTGGTCAAAATTATAAGTCAGTGCTAAGTTTTTTGAAAGCATACGAATACTCCAATGAAATAATTAACATAGCAAAAAAAGATAATCTAGATAATGACTATTGGAGTTTAATTTTGAATTTGAACGCACAAAACAACAGTGTGAATGGGTTACTGCTTTCAAATTTTATTTCAAATGATAAACTTATCCTGCGCAATAAAGAGAATATTGATCGAATAATCCAAATTTCTAAAATTATTAATGAAGCTCCTTAATTCCGTAATTTCAATTCTAATAGGATTATTTATATATGGTCAGACGCCCTTTAAACAAATTAATTCAGGTAAATATCTTATTGGTTCTGAAACAAACCTATTTAATAATAAGCGAATAACATGGATTGATTCCTTTAGTATTTCCATATACGAAATTACAAATGCGGAATTCGAGAAGTTTATTGAAGAAACAGGCTACATTACTACCGCTGAAATAAATAAGGACGCAATGGTCTTCCGATGGGGCTTAAGAGATTTCATATGGTATAATGACACCACTGCCAATTGGAGATTCCCAAATGGTATTTCTTTTGGATCTATTGATACATTAATGAATCACCCAGTTACCACAATTAGTTATGTTGACGCCGAAGAATATTGTAAATGGAGCAAAACACGATTACCCACATTAAATGAATGGGAAATCGCATCAAAAGGCAATATTGATTCAAAATATTTCTTTGGAAGAAATGCTCAATTAATACATCAATTTGCAAACATCTGGATAGGTAAAAGTCATTTTTCAAATTCACATAAAGACAAGTATTTATTCACTGCTCCCGTAGGCTCATTCAAACCTAACCCAAATGGTCTATATGATATATATGGAAATGTTTTCGAATTTTGTTCTGGGTACATAACAAATTACGATACCATTGATGACCGAATAATTCATACACGAGGCGGGAGTTGGTGGTGTAGTGAAAATACCTGTAGCGCATTTAACTCATGGGATATTGGAAATCTCAATGCTTTTGCTTCTTTCAGTAATGTCGGTTTCAGGGTATGTAAATGAGCTGAGTTGATTTTATTCCTTAGTTCATTTTTGATACTACTTTCATTAGTGCTATATTTTCTACAATTTAGAAGTAATTTGAAATGATTGACATTACCTTTAAAACCTATTCCGATGCAGGAGGTGGAGATCCCGATGCCACCAGCAAAACTTTAAAAGCATATCATAAGTTTTTATGGAGTAAAGAATTACCGAGTGGAAGGGTACTTGACCTAAAAGATGATTTACCCAATTCGTATTTATATCACGAATCAGAGCATGGTATGTTTTACCTCGGAAGCGACGCCATCACACACTCCTATCGAAACCAAAAATCAAAACAAGATTTAATTCGCCAGGTTCGAAATGAGGCAAATGAATTATTCGAAATTGGATCTACCATTGGAGCCTACCTGCTGTTTCCAAATAAGCAAATCAATCGGCAACCCACGATAAATCAAGCGCGGGGTGTTAATGCATTGATCGATGATCGGTTTGATTTAACCTTGGAATGCATCCGAAGGCATTATCTAGGAATTCCAAGTCCTTTAAGTAGTACACTGACTCGTTACCAACCCTTTTTCGAATTGTTTGAAGATTTCCACGGCTACGTAAATTTTTTCCTACTGAATGACTTGCTCGATACCAATGACCGAATCAAATTCTATTTACCCTTTGACGAATTTAATAGCAAACCAAGAATTAACAGCAAAGAGGATTATTTAATTTACAAGGAAGGCGTTAGCTCATTTGTAACTGGAAGAAATGCGCGGATTTTAGCTTTCGTAAATCTGTAGGGAAGTATTATTCCTCAAGAATTATTTCCTGTGCACATCTACTGCACTAATGCTACCTAGCTTTGCATTGAACCCCGTAAAAAGCTCAACGCAATGGTCATCAATCAACTCTACGCCCAGTATTTTCAGAAATCAAAATTGTTCCTTTACCCTTTGTTGGGCATCGAACGCGGACTCACCGCTCCTGAAGAAGTGTATTTCTCCTGGGAAGGAAAATATGCACCCGAAGATCAAAAGTTAATCGTGGTCTATAGCAACTTGACAAACCCTTTTTACCAAACATTGAAAAACACCAAGCTTTCCAAACACCGTTTATTGCTAGAAATCATTCCAACCATGCAGGATCAAGAAATTTATGTCTTTGATTTTTCTTCGTTTGCCCCCGACTGGGACCACCTCATCGCTGGAAGGTACAGCAAGATGGCCCACAAAACAAAGCAAAGCATACTCGATTACTTCGAACGATACAGTGGAAATTACATCTACATGCACAGTTTTTTATTTCCAAACAAGTGGTTTAAGCGTTACGCAGAAATCTTGGACGTTCCAGAAGAACTCCTCATCGAAGTGGGCGAACTGTGCGACAAACCCGATGGGAAGAAAGAGCTTTTCACCATCCATGACTTCTTTCTTGAATATTCGAACATTGAAGCGAAAACATCTGAACACGTTCCAATACCTTCATGCGATCGCTGCAACGACCAAGGGATCATTCCTAAGTACAGCCACATTTCCAACGGCGTGTGCTTCAAATGCTACGGTCGAAAAAAGAAGGAACAAGAAAGAGATTTAGAACGTCAAGGCAATATATAAAGGACGCTGAACGAACCCAAAAACAAAGAACTGAAAAAAATATTCAACCCAAAGGCAACCTCTCAACAACTGATGCGATTACTATGCACAATCCAATTTTTCACGAACACCCGAAGCACACCTGCTCTTGCTGTGTGCTGTTTGCACGCTTGCGCGTTTTAATGCGCTAGGCATGTTCTGAATGCTTGACTTGTAACTAAGAACCAACGTAACCCTTAAACCCCGAATAACCCTATGCACCAAGCAACGATTAAGCGCCCAAGCCGCGAAGAAGTAGACACCAACGATCAACTTCTTAAAGCTTTTGTGGCCCTCTTCTCGGCTAAAAACTATGATGAAATCGTGCCCTTATTCCACTACAACGGCAGGTATTTCAACCGGTTCACCTACGCAACCCTCAACGGGTATTTCTTTGAAGTGCTCAAAACGCGCTATGGTCTTCGCGAGCACTTTTGTATGGGGGTGAACTACGGTTTCTCCAACGATGAAACCCCTGGTCAGGTGGTGGTCGAATTCCGTTTCATGGATTTCGACCCCTTCACGCACCCAGAGGCCAATCCCAACAAAAACCTCGCTAAACGACTTGGAGAACCCGGCGACGACGACCTCAAGGAGTTGGTTTACCGCTATGCGCTATCGTTCAAGGACGGCAAAATATACTCCCTCCGACACCCAAACCGCTTCACCGAAACCCTGGAAAAATTCACCCTCGAAAACTAATCCCTCCTATGCATAACTTCTACGAAAAACGCAAAAAAGTCCTATTATCAATCCTTTGTTCCGTGGCCGCTTACGGCTTGATCAACGGTTTACTCCTACCCCTTCCGGTATGGAAATACTTGGTCATTGAAGGAATCTTGTCCATCGGGTGGATGCTCACAGAGCGCGAATTGAAGAAAACCTAATGCTCCATCCTTCATAAAAAATATAGCTCATGAAAATCAAGCCTTACCCCAAAAAAGAAGTGCACCAGCTAATCCTTGGCAAGCAACGCACGCAACAAGTGGAGCAAGGCTACTTCGATGGGCGTTTTGTGCAACGCGCCGAGCCGTCGAAGAAGATTTACCGCCGGGAAAAGAACAAGCGGTGGGGAGAGGAGTGACGGGGGGGGGATTAAAAACTCATTTTAACGAAATAACCTTTTTATAGGAAAATAGGATAAGTGTAAAGGGTTTGAATTAAAAGGAATTTAAGGGTGAAATAATTTCAATCCAACGATAAATTAAACAATAAAACTGCACTTGCATAAATGAACCGTTACCCGTTTGACGTAAAAACCTAGTTGGCAGTAGTTTTTATCATTTTGCTTTAGCTACAATTGTCATTACAGGTCGGTTTAGTTTAACAAGGTCTGACATTGTCGAAGCGAATGAAATTCTTGCATGTTCAAAGTCATAATCGCAAAGAAGTAAAATAACAGGTCCTTTATTCTTCCAAATTGCCGAGTATTGGTGAATTTGTCCTGTTGCTCTCTGAACTGCACCTGCACTTGAATCACTTTTCATTTCAATTAGTATCGTGTCGTTAATTACAATGTCTGCACGTCCTTTATTACCTATGGCAGAGTCACCAATTGGATATTCTAATTCTATTTTCGCATCAGGTAAGTTTTTTCTCAAATGTCTGTATAATCTGTCTTGATACTCATATTCATAAGATGCACCTCTCGGATTCCAATTTTGTAATGCTGTTGCAAAGTCATTGAATAGTGTCGAGTTACTTGCTGATTTTATACTGTTTATTTGTTGCTCTGTCTTGGCATTAATTACAAGTTCGTTTGTCGGATTCATCTCAACTTTTACAATTTCGTTACTGTATTTTGTTTGCTTGTCAGAACCCCAACCAAAAAGCTGCCTTAGTTCAATTTTTATACGTTTTAAAATCTGCGGATTCTTATTACAGAGATAAAAAATCACTCCAACTCCAACAATAATCGGAAACCAGTAGAAATGGTTTGTGAAAACCTCAAATTTTCTCAACAAATTAAATCTTATGCTAAAAAGTCCTTCAATTAGAATGCGAAAAAATACTGAAATGTTTTGAAGTGCTTTCCAAACAATACCACCAAAAAAGAAAAATTGACCAATAGTAAATAACTTTTCGTCCAGAGAGGATGTCCTGTTTGTTTCAACGATGTCTTTAAGTGTTTCAGAATATGTTTTAAGTCTTGATTTCACTCTTCGCAAACTCCAATTACCTGTTTCGTCACGCAACGAACCAACGAACGCCAGAACAAGCACAACTAAAAAAAAGAAAAACACAAGCGTTGAATAAAATGTAAATTTGTTACCGCGAACATTAAATAACTCAAATAACTCGTCAAGGAGTGGTGCAATAATTAAAACCAATAAACTGCCCCAAATGACAAATTTCATTCGTCTGCCGTAAAGTTTCCTGTCAATGTTGTCAACAGTGTCAAAAAATTTAGTGAACACAGACTTTGTCTGCGTTAATGTTTCGTTGATTAAGTCATTTGTTTTGTTTTCCGTTGTGTCCATACTTTAATTGTTAATGTATCTTGCTAAAATTACCGCAAACGTACTTATTACCCATCACAATTTCACTGACACAAAGCAAAAGGTTGTTGACTTGGTATCATAAAATTATGATTTTCAAAAATAATTATAATTTATAAAAAAAAACAGTTGGGCGCGGAGTGAAGGGGGATTGGTCTTTCTTGAATCTTGAAACCGGAAACAACTTATTAAACAAATCATTACCTTTAACTAAGCCCCTTCCCCTATGGTTACCAAAAAAAAAGATCCTTTCTACGAATCCGAAGAGCAGGTCAGTATGTGGAAAATCTATGTTAAAGGATTCCTTGCGCTGTTCATCGTCATTTCAGGCTTCAATCTGGTGTTAAGCGCACTCCTGTTCTTTCCATGGAATGCGTTGAATGCGGCTTTACAAGGATCCCTCGAACTGCCTTTTTGGACGTGTTTCGGAGCTTTGTGGGTGCTCGAATTACTGCTGTTTTTCCTAATAATCCTGTCTCCAAAACCTCCTTCGGACGGGATTGAACATCCGTTTGAAAGTAAAAAAGGGCTTTTTGTTAACCGATATTAATTACAAGCTGGCTTACAAGGAACAAAAGGTTGCGATGTATTTCGCTGCTGCAAATTTCTTCTGCAACCTTCCAAAGTGATTCACTGGTAAACTGAGGAAGGTACAGTTCTTTAAATCTTTTTTCAATAGAGTTTCTCTGCGCTCACGCATTATTGCTGGATTAAAAATATCATCCCTTTGCCCGTCAATGAATAATACCTTTTTCGCTATTTGCTCGAAATTGAGTTCTGGATTGGCCCCTAAATCTTCCCCCCAGATTAATTCCTTAAAAACAGCATCCGTGTTTTCATTTTCTCGAAGCGTCTCTAATTCGTTCATCATCGTGGTCCAAGCCTCTGCGTCCAACTGAGACCTAAAAAATCTTGAAACTGATGACGCATCTATGTCCTGTATTTTCCAAGCAGATAGAACCACGACCAGAGAATCTAATTTTAATTGCAACTCATCTTTTAAACATTTGGCCGCGGCAATGGCAGATACCCCACCAATCGAATACCCCAGAATACTCACTTTAAAATCCTCGGTTAGGCGAAATCTTTTTGGATCATCTTTTATAGTTTGGTACAAGGCTTTCACGTCTGCTTTTACCTGGGTATAACCTCCGTGGTACAAATAAATTCCATGTACTTTTAGCCGACTCACTGGACTTACGGTATCCTGACCATCGCTTGCCATGGAACGTCCAAAATGAAAAGGAAGGGGCAATAGTATAGCAACAATGCCTTGTTGGTTCAACTGCTCACCAATTTCATTGTATTTTTCGTAATGATCTTCCCTATTGCCAATTCCCTCTAAAAAACCGTTGAACATAATGACCACATGATTTGACCGATCATCGGTATTTTCCCAAACCTTGCATTCGAATTCATGGTTGTTGGTGTATTTCTTAAGGTTTTGGTACAAGACCTCGGTTTTTAATATAAAAGGTTCTTCCATGGCGGTTGGTTTAATTTTACCCTAAATTTATCGATTTTCCGGCAACATCGAATGGGTATTTCAACTACTAAAACATTGAATTAACGCGTGGGGTTTGGTGCTTAAGCATCGTTTCCACCTTTGAAAAGGATTAGATTTTATCGCTTACTCACTAGAATTTAGAACCAATAAAAGAAAAGACACCTGTAACGTAGTTCTATTTTTAGATTCTATGGTATATTTCCCTTGGTCAAACCACAATGAACGATTCGATTCGATACCAAGTGAACATGCGGAGTAAAATATGTAAATCTGCCGCATTCTCCGGATGGATGCTTCCTTTTACTAGACCATCGTAGATGTATCGGAGGTAGGTGGGTTCGAGGTTCACGACCCCAATATATTAATTTATCTGCGTAGTTTTGGTATGATGAATCTTTTGTTAATATCAATTCCACGATGAACGAAGCCCTACGCCGTTTTAAAGAGGATCGTCCCGAAGAATATCAAGAATATCGAGGGTATCAGCGCAAGTACCAGCAATTGAAGGTTCAGTTTATCGTTGCATGTACTGTTGCACTCAGCGTTGTTGTTGGGGACTATTTGCTGTGGGGTATGGTACCTGCCATAGCAATGGGCGTAATCGCCTTGGGTGTACTCATAGGGCTTTATCGGTCGCAATCCCGTACGCGTTCAACGCTTCGTCTTTCGATGGCGCTCATGCAACTAACCTTCGATGATCCTTCGGAGGTTTCACCGGAGATCAAGGAGGAGTTAAAGGATATATTTAGGCAAGATTAATTCAATCAGACTATTTCTTTAGAGAAATAACCCCTACCAAATCCCT
>Ga0194129_10001736_pt1 | contig 34644 bp, 27 predicted proteins | sample TA2KigCa35mmetaG_FD_150862 | JGI IMG/M metagenome (GOLD analysis project Ga0194129, IMG submission 150862) | Freshwater microbial communities from Lake Tanganyika, Tanzania - TA2015038 Kigoma Deep Cast 35m | ecosystem: Environmental > Aquatic > Freshwater > Lake | place: Tanzania: Lake...
ACGAGCGCGGTGGCGAGCGCAGTGGCGAGCGCAGTGGCGAGCGCGGTGGCGAGCGCGGTGGCGAGCGCGGTGAGTCGCGCGGTGGCCTCCCCGGCTACACCGCGACGCCGGTCCCCGCCGGTGAGTCGCGCGGTGAGCACGGCGAGCGCGGCGAGCGCGGCGAGCGCGGCGAGCGCGGCGAGCGCGGTGAGCGCGGTGAGCGCGGTGAGCGCGGTGAGCGCGGTGAGCGCGGTGAGCGCGGCGGACGTCGCCACGAGGAGCAGGGCCGCGGTCACCAGGTCGTCGACCTCAGCGCGACCGACCTAGGGCCGATCGATCAGCTCGCTGGTCGTGAGCTCGCCGATGCGATCGCTCTCGTCCTCGGCTCGTTCGAGCGGTCGTCCGGTCCCGTCTCGCTGCGGCACCTCGCCGAGGCCGCGCAGCGCGCGGGCAAGCTCGCGGGTGAGCCGCAGCTCGCGCAGTCGCAGATCGCCGCGGCGGTTCGTGCCGACGGAGCACGACGCCTCGCAGCCGGGCTCCGGCCGCGGTTCCGCTTTGCCGGCGGGCGCGTCGGCCTCGCCGAGTGGTTCCTCGACGGCGAGCTCGCGCGCCTCGAGCGTGACGCGACGCAGGCCCTCGAGCGTTACCGCGACGCGGCACGTCGGGCGTTCGCGTCCAAGGCGGCCGAGCTGCCAGGCCATGCGTTCGTCGAGCTGTGCGCCCTCCTCCTCGAGCGGGTCGGCGTCAGCGACCTTCGGTCCGTGAAGTTCCCGGGTGCGTCCGGGGCCGAGACCCAGCTCACCGGTGTGGTCCACGTGCCGGCGGGGAGCCTGCCGGGGCGCGTCGGCATCGGCGAAGGCCTGCGCATCGCGATCGTCGTCCGCAAAGACGGGCGTGACGTCGGTCGCGAGCGAGTGACCGAGCTGCGGGGCAGCCTCCACCATTACGACAACGCGCGAATGGGATGGATCCTGACCGCAGGCCAGGTGCTCTCCGGGGCCCGCGAGGAGGCGAACGCCGAGGGCTCGCTGCCGGTAACGCTGCTCGACGGTTCGACGATCGCGCGCCTCTGCGACGAGCACGGTGTCGCGGTGATCCGCGCCATGCACCCGGTCTCGGTGCCGGACGTCGACCTGTTCGAGGCGCTCCGGTCGTCGTGATCGTGACGATGGCTTGAGCCCACGAGCGCGCGCGCTTATGCCCGTGGCATGAGGGCGCGCGCGGCGGCTGTGGGGGTGGTGCTCGGGTTCCTCTCGGGGTGCTCGAAGTCGCCACCCCCGTCTCGTTTTCCATCCGCCGACGATGCGCTTGCGCGGATGAAGGCCACCTTCGGCTGCGCGAATGGCGTTCAGGCTCACGGCAAGCTGGATCACTTCGGCGAGCGGGGGCGGATCCGCGGAGAGGTCATCGCGATCGCGGTCAACCCGGCGCGCGTGCGCGTCGAAATCACGAGCCCGTTCGGCGCCACACCCTACACGTTGACCTCGGACGGCATCTCGTTCGCGCTCAACGATTTACCAAACAAACAGTTTCTCGTGGGCCCCGCGAGCGCCTGCAACCTCGCCCGCCTCGTCCAGGTGCCCGTCCCGGGCCACGCGCTCGTCTACCTCCTGCGCGGCGAGGCGCCTTTGCTGGTTCACGAGCGCGCGACGGCGAGCCTCGGGTGGGAAGACGGGCGCTACCGCGTCGACATCCCGAGTGCGCACGGCGCCGCGCAGACCGTGCTGCTCGAAGTGTATGACGAGGACTTCTCGCTCGATTGGTCGAAGCAGCGCGTCCGGGTCACAGGCGTCACGACGATGCACGGCGGGAGCGTCGTGTATCAGGCGAAGCTCGGGCGCTTCACGCGCGTCTCGACCGCACCGGCGCGCGTCGACGAAGACGGCGTCGAGCCACCGATCCCACCGAGTGGAGGTCCCTGCGAGCTCGACGTCCCGCGTTCGATCCGGCTCGAGGTCCCGATGACCGGCGACGATGTGCTCTTTCAGTACGATCGCGTCGCCTTGAATCCGCCGCTGCCCGTCGGGACGTTCACGCAGCCCGAGCCTGCCGGTTCGCTTCGCGTCCCCGTCGAGTGTCGAGACCGCTGACAGGGGGGGCGGTCGTTCGATCGTCGGCGAGGTACGACGGCGGCGGGCACATGCGCGCGTTTCCGGTTACCATGCGGCGCATGCCAAGACCGTGGGTCCTCTCGGCGCTTGCCTTATGCACCGCCTGCGCCGCCGCGACGTCCCCGCCGAACGACCCCGGAGGCGCGCCAGCCGCCACCGCATCCGCCTCCGCGAGCGCATCGGCCTGCTACGCGCCAGAGCCCGGCCCCGAACGCCGTCGCTGGTTCATCGACTCGAAGCGGGTGGGCTGCGAAGGCGAGGGCGTCCGCGAGTGCCTGCGGGCACGAGCCTCGGCGACCGAAGAGTGGTCCCTGTTCTACCGCACGATCGAGGGCTTCACGTTCGAGCCAGGCTTCGTCTACGAGCTCGAGCTCGAGGCGGTCCCGGCGCCGGATGCGCCGGCAGACGCTCCGACCACGCGGCTGCGCCTCGTCAACATCCTCTCGAAGACCAAGGAGACTCCATGAAGCCGCCCATCTTTCGGGCCTTGGGCGCCGTCAGCGCGCTCGTCTTGGGCGGCCTCGGTTGCCGCGCGACCCTGCACGCGAACGTCCCGACGCCCGGGTACTACGTGGTCGCTCCGACGGCCCCGGGACTCGCGGTCGTGACACCGGAGCTCTACGCGCCGCAGGTTGCGTCGCCGCCCGAGCAGGCGACCGCGAGCATCTACCTGCCGGGCTCGACGCGACGGTCGGACGTCCAGTACCGCGTCGTCGGGGGGATGGCGGTGCTCGAAGGCGACATGGTCCTCGGGCCAGCGCACCTCGTGCCGACGCTCTACGGATTCCCGCGGTTTGCCGGCAACGCGACCAACGCACATTACGCGGTCGCGTCCACGCGGAGCTCGCACCGCTGGCCGAACGCGACGATCCCGTACGAGATCGATGCGACCGTAGGACCCCCGCAACGCCAGTTCGTCGAGTGGGCGGTTCATCACGTCTCGACCGAGTCGGTCCTGAAGATGCGGCCTCGCGCCTCGGGCGACCGCGACTACGTCGTGTTCACCCAGTCCGGCGGAGGGTGCTCCTCGTACGTGGGCCGCATCGGCGGCCCCCAGTCGATTCAGGTCGGAGGCTGCGGTATCGCAGGCAGCGTGGTCCACGAGATCGGCCACGCGGCAGGGTTCTTCCACGAGCAAACACGAAACGATCGCGACAACTACGTCACCATCGTGTGGGGCGAGGTGAGCCCCGGTGAAGAGGCGCAGTTCAAGCTGAACGAGGGCACGATGGACATCGGCCCCTACGACTACGGCAGCATCATGCACTACTCGGCTGGGGCCTTCTCGAGGAGCGGCAGGCCGACGATTGTGCCGCGCGATCCGAACACGCAGATCGGTCAGCGTGAGGGGTTCTCACCGAACGACAAGGCCGCGCTCGCGGATCTCTACGGCGTCGCCAGGCCGGCGCCGCTTCCCACCGGGCCGATCCCATCGCCACCGGTCATCCCGACCGTCCCGCCAGAGAAGCCTGGCCCCCCGGCCGTGGCGAGCGGCTTCGGAGGGACGTACACCTCGTCCCGCGGCGAGGTGACCTGCGGTGAGAACGGCGTGCTCGTGAACTGCAGCTTCGCCGGCGGCTCGCTGACGTGCGCCTCGAACGGGCCGCGCCTCGACTGCAGCTGGTTCGGCGGAGGCAGCGGGCGGGCGGCGTTCTTGCGGCAAGCCAACGGCGACCTCTCGGGAACCTACGGCGACTTCATGTCGTCGGACAGCCGCGGCCCATGGGACCTCGTACGCAGCCAAGGACAGACCACGGCGTCGCCCTCGCCGACCTTCCCAGGGATCCCTGGATTTCCCGCGATCCCGGGCCTTCCCTCGATCCCGGGCCTCCCCTCGATCCCGGGCTCTGTGATTCCAGGCTTCCCCTCCGCTCCATCAGCGACCGGTGCCCCCTCGCCGCCGCAGCCGCCCGGGAGCCCGCCGCTGCCGCTCCCGCCCATCCCGCCGGGTTGGCCATTCTCTCCGCCCGCGGCGACAGCGCCGCCGCCATGACGCCGTGAACGACGCGCCCGAAACCACCTCCGCGAGGCCACGCGCGGCGACGCTCCGCCCGCGTCGATCGGCGAGCCGCCCGAGCGGATGGGTGGGGCGCACCGTCTCGCGCGGCGTCGTGTACGGGACCGTCCTCGCGCTGCTCCTTCGCCCCGGCTCGAGCCGCGGCTCGATCGCGGAGCAGCGCAACCGCCTCCCTCCACCCGCGCACTGCGAGGATCCGATCGAGGGCGAGTGGAAGGCCCATCAGTACAACGACATGTGGAAGCAGTGGGTCATCTTCCGCCTCGAGATCCGTCGCAAGGTCGGAAGCGCCAACGAGCTCGTCGGGACGATCCACAACGAGACCTGGGCCGGCACCAAGGCCGATCAGGAGCCAGGAGCGTGCAGCGCGACGGTTCCCTACCGCCTGCGCGTGTCGATGCCCGAATCATCCGGAACCTTCATCGACGGGAAGGTGTCGTTCCTCGCGCCGGCGTGGAAGTTCGACGAGCTCGTCTGCGGGAAGCTGCCGATGGGCTTCGGCTATCGGCCCGACCACTTCACGGGGACCGTGGAGGTCGACCGTCAGGAGTTCCAGTCGGTGAACAACGACGGTGGCCGCGCCGTGAACGAGCCGACGCTCTTCCGTCGCGTGCGTTGCTTCGACGCACCGACCCGCAAGCCGACGAGCCAGGTGAAGCCGCCGCCGTTCGTCCCCCCGGAGCGCAGCGACGGATGCTGAGCCGATGGCGACGCTGGCTCGCGCGCCTCGTGCCGGTCGTCGAGCTCTTCCCCCTCACGCCGCTCGGCGCGGCGGTGCTCGTGGGCGGCTACCTCGTGCTCCAGCGCTATGGCTACCGACATCGCGATTTGGTGCTGTTCGCCCTCGGCGCGCTCGCGGTGCTGCTCGTTGGCGTCGCGCTTGTCGTCACGCTGATGGGCACGCTGTTTGTACGCCGAGCCCTCGCTCGAACTGCGACCCCGACCGTCCGAAGGCTCGAGTGCGAGCGCTGGTCGGCGAGCGGCTTCGGCTTCGCGGCGCCCTCGCTCATCCCGCTCCTCACCGTGATGTGGCGCTGGGACGAGCGCCCGGTGCAGGTGCGACAGCGGCGGGCGCGAGGACGACTCGAGGAGGAGGTGCGCCCGGTGCGCCGCGCGAGCGTGCCGCGGGTGTCACGCCGCTTCGAGATCGGTGACGCCTTCGGCCTCGCTCGCATCGTGTTTCATCGGGTCGAGGCCTGCGCGCTCAGCGTCCTCCCGTCGACCGGCGCCCTGCGCCAGCCTCAGGTGATCCGCGGCCTCGCCTCGGGCTCCGACCAGAGCCACGCCGATGGGCGCGCGGACGGCGATCCTTTCGACACGCGCCGCTACGCACCAGGCGATCCGATCCGCTTCGTTCTCTGGAAGGTGTTCGCGAAGAGCCGCGCGCTCATCGTGAGGACCCCCGAGCGCGCACTCAGCCCGGTCGAACATACGGTCGCGTATCTCGTCTCCGGGCGCGGGGACGAGCCCTCCGCGGGTGCCGCACGCATCGCGCTCGATGTCGGAGCCTTTGGCGAAGACTGGCGGATCGGTGCCGACGGCTCGCGGACGCTCGCTCGGACGAAGGAGGAGGCGATGGCGCTCCTGGCCGAGAGCGCCGACGTCTCGGAGAGCGACGCGGGCATCGGCCTCGGACGATTCCTCGACGAAGCCGGCGCGCTCGGGCGCCTCGTGGTGTTCGTCCCGCCTCGCCCGGGTCCGTGGCTCGGGCGTGTGTCCGCGCTCGTCCGCGACCACGGTCGTCGCGTGGACTTCGTCATCGGGACCGACGGCTTCGACGTCCGCCCAAAGGTGCGCCGCTTGCTCGAGCGCACCGATGACCTGCTCTCGCTCGAGCAGGGCACCCCGCTCGAAGAGCTCCGCGCGGTGGTGCGGGCGCTCGGCGGCGGGGCGCGGGGCGCGCGCGTGGTCGTCGTCGATCGCAGGACGGGGCACGCCTACCTGCCGGAGCAGCTCCCGCGGAGCTCCTCGAGCGTCGGAGAAGCCGCGTGAGCCCACCCCGCGCACGACCTGACACAACGTCAGGTAACGAGCAGAGCCCGCTCGCCTGGGCGCGTCACCCGCTCCGCCTGCTCGTCCTGCTGACCGCGTCGCTCGCGCTGTCCTGGGAGCTCACGAGCTGGCTCGGGCGTGCGACCGTCGTGCTCGGAGTCGTCGTCGGCGTGCTGCTTGGCGAGCGCCTCGGACGCTCGCGGTATCGGAGCGCCGTGCTTGCCTGTGGCCCCCTCGTAGGGTTTGCGCTCGTGTCCCTCGTCGGGGATCTCGTCACGCGCTTCGAGCTCGTCGCGGGGCTCTTCGGCTCGACGACCGCGCTCTCGCTCGGGCTCGTCCTGCGAGCCACCGCCTGGACCGTCGCGCCGCTCGCGGCCTTGCGCGCGTTCACGGTGCGCCGTCCGGGCCTCGTGTTCCTCGAGGTTGCGTTCGCCGCAGCCGGGTTCGCCGCGCTCTTCGCGTCGCACCGCGGCGGCGTGCTCGCCCGCCCTCTCTGGCTCGGGGACTGGGCGGTGCGGCACGGCCACGACCCCGCGACCGTGCTCCTCATGGTCGGCGGAGCGGCGTTCGTGACGTTCGCGCTGCTTCTCGCCGCCGAGCACGGTCGTCGCACCAGCTGGCTCACGCTCCTCGCCGTACCGATCCTGGCGCTCGTGCTCGTCATGAACGCAGACCTCGAGCGGCTCGCACAGCTCCCGCGCGCGAGCGACCGTGACCAGCCGCTCACCGCGCACGGCGACCGTCCGAACCAGCTGCCCCAGGCTCCCGAAGCGGACTCGAAACAGACGACCGGGCGTGGCGAGCGGCAGGATGAGCGCGAGGGCGGCGGCAAAGGCGAGAAGGGTGAGAAGGGCGAGACCAGCGAAGGCAAGTCAAAGGACGGCGACGGGCGCCATGCGCGCGACGCGAAGAACGACGCCTCCAACGACGAGAAGGGCCAGCGCGAAGGCCGTCCGCAGGAGGTGAACGAAGGCCGCGAGGACGAGCGCGGCGACGCGAGCGAGCGTCCGCAGGAGCGCGGCGAGAGCGAGGGTCACGACACCGATGCAACGGGGGAGCGACCACCCGACGACCCCTCGCGCGGGGAAGGGCAGGGCGAAGGCGAGAACGCGCCACCGCCACCCTCCGAGGCGCCCGACCTCGAAGATCCGCCGCCTCGCGACAGCCCGCAGAACCGCGAGCCGATGGCGGTGGTGCTGCTCGGGGACGACTACGAGCCGCCAGGCCAAATGTTCTACCTGCGACAGGAGACCTGGAGCCAACTCGGCGATCATCGTCTCGTCGCCACGACGCGCCCGGACGCCGATCGCGACGTCCCGATCGAGTTCCCAGCGCGACCAACGGCGATCGCGGACGCTCCGCCAGAGGGCGCTCGAAAGCGCATCCGCGGCACCGTGACGCTCGTCCATCAGCACCGTCGACCCTTCGCCCTCGAGACGCCGGTGTCGATGGCACCCGCGCGCAACCCAAACCCGAAGCGCTTCGCGCGCGCCTACAAATTCGAGGCTCTGGCGCAGAAGGCGCCGCACGGCTCCTTCGTATCGTCGCGCGTCGGAAACCCCTCGTGGAGCGACGACCTGCGCTCGTACTACACCCGCATGCCGGACGACGCACGCTTCACGGAGCTCGCCAAGAAGCTCGTCGAGAAGCTCGAGCCGAAGCGCCGCGCGCTGCCGTTCTTGCAGGCGCTGACCGTGAAGCTGTGGATGGACGAGCAGCTCACGTACTCGACGCGCCACCGCCATTCCGGCGTCGCCGACCCGACCGCCGACTTCCTCTTCGGCGACAAGACCGGCTACTGCGTCCACTTCGCGCACGCCGCCGTGTACTTGTGGCGCAGCCTCGGCATCCCGTCGCGCGTCGGCGTCGGCTATGCGGTGAACGCCGAGGCACGCGAAGGCTCGGCCCTCATGGTGCAGAGCGGCGACGCGCACGCGTGGCCCGAACTCTACCTCGAAGACGCAGGCTGGGTGGTGCTCGACATCGCGCCGAAGAAGATCCTCGACAAGCCGCCGCCCCCCTCGGACCGCGATGTCCAACGAAAGCTCGCGGAGCTGGCCCGCGAGCCCGAGCCGCCGGAGGATGAGGACACGACCGCGAAGCCTCTTGCGCCGAAGGTGAAGCTTCACATTCCGTGGCGGAAGCTCCTCGTCGCGCTCCTCGTGGGCTCGCTCCTCGTCCTCTACGGCATCAAGGCGTGGCGCCGCCTCGCCCCTCGCGTCGTACCCCGGCGCTCCTTGCCGCGCGTCGCCTATCGGGCGGCGCTCGATAGGCTCGCGGAGGTTGGCTATGTCCGCGGCGAGGGCGAGACGCGCGAGGCCTTCGGACGACGGGTCGCCGAAGAGCTCCCGAGCTTCGCGACGATGACCGACTGGCACGTCGCGGATCAGTTCGCCGATCCGGCGCGCCCCGACCACGGCCGTGACGAGCGCGACCGACGCCGCTGGCTCGCGGCCCTCGCCACGCTCGCCTCCGAGCGACGCTCGCTCGCGAAGACACGCCGCGCGTGGCTCATGCGCCTCTCTCCCGCATCCTTCCTCGCCTCCAAGTGAAAGACCTCTCCATGACCGACGACCTGCACGACGCCCCCGAGCCGAGCTCTCACGATCTTCCCGCCCGAGAGGCCCCTCGCGAGGAAGAGGCCGACGGCGCACCGCTGCGGAGCAAGCACGTCACGCGTGAGAAATCCCCTCCGGTGACGGACCTCGAGAGTGCGTTCAACGTGTTCGCGCGCATGCGTGAGCGCCTTCGCGCCGCCGTGAAAGGGCGCGATGACGTCATCGACTTGATCCTCGTCGCGGTGCTCGCCGATGGCCACGTCCTCTTGGAGGACTTCCCGGGCTCTGGCAAGACGACCCTCGCGAAGGCCCTCGGAGACTGCATCGTCGACGACGAGCCGGATGACGCCATCGTCACCATCCGCCGCATCCAGTTCACGCCCGATCTCCTCCCGTCGGACGTCACCGGCACCACCATCTTCGACCCCAACACGAACCGCTTCTTCTTTCGTCCAGGGCCGCTCTTTGCTCACGTCGTCCTCGCCGACGAGATCAACCGCACCTCCCCGAAGGTCCAGAGCGCGCTCCTCGAGGCCATGGCCGAGAAGCAGGTCACGGTCGACAACCGCACCCGTCCGCTGGACGAGCTCTTCCTCGTCATCGCGACGCAAAACCCCCTCGACGTCGCAGGGACGTTCCCGCTCCCGAACGCCCAGCTCGACCGGTTCCTCTTCAAGATTCGCATGACCCACATCGCGCCGCAGCACGAGCTCGAGCTCCTGCGCTCGTTTCGCGACCTCAAGCGATTAGGCGACAGGCCAGAGCTCCCGCGGGTGACGCGCTCGGAGATCCTCGACGCTCGAGTTGTCATGTCCCGAGCGGTCTACGTCGACGAGAAGATCCATCAGACGCTCGTCGGGATCGCGTCGCGGACTCGCGCCGACGAGCGGATCCTCCAGGGCGCCTCGACGCGCTCGCTCGTCCTCGCGCTCCCCGCCCTGCAAGCTCGCGCGCTCCTCGCACGCCGAAACTACGTCACGGCCGAGGATGTCGACGCGCTCGCGGTACAGATCTTCACGCATCGCCTCGAATTCGCTCCCGGAGTCACCGAGCCAGACACGGTCGTGCGACAGCTCACCGGCATGGAGCTCGAGCGACTCGCGCGCGGGAGCGTCTGATGCGCAACCTGCGCGTCATCCTCGGACCGTGCCTCGTCGCCCTCGCGGCACTCGTCTCCGTCGTCTCGAGCGGCCTCGCCGAGGAGCCCCGCACCGAGCTCGATCCCGGCGCCACCGCGGAGGAGAAGGCGCTCCTCGGGCGCCTCGACGACGACGAGCTCATCACCGCGCGGCGAGAAGCCGAAGCCCTGGTGAAGGAGCACCCCGACTCGATCGTCGGCCACTACGTCCTCGGCCGCGTCCTGCACGCCGCCGAGGGGAGCCTGCCGCAAGCGATGCGCGAGCTCGGGCGAGCCCGCGAGCTCTACGAGGCGCGCCATCCGCGCACGTCCGACACCGAAAATTTTCGCCTTCACCAGCAAATTCTTTACTCGACCGCGTGGCTCGCGCTCGAGATGGAGGAGTTCGAGTTCCAGCTCCAGATCCTCGACTACCACGACGAGCTCTACAACCCGCGCGCGGCAGGCGAGCACGCCTGGCCGCTCCTGCGCCTCGGGCGAATCGATGAGGCGCGCGCCTTCGCCGACCTCGCCGCAAAGAGCCGACAGTCGCATCAGCGTGCGCTCGGCAAGAACGCGCTCTGCGCGATCGAAGGAGAGAGCGAGCGCCGCGACGCCTACCAGCGCGCCTGCCTCGCCGCACTCGAGGAAAAGCGCGCGCTCCCGTCGAAAGACCCGGCGCGCGCCACCCTCGCCGTCGACGCCTACAACGCATCGCTGGCCGCCCTCGCGAACCTCCGCCCGGATGACGCAGAGAAGCTCGCCCTCGAGGGTACACGGACCTTCTCGCCGACGACCGCAAACCCGTGGCGCCTGCTCGTCTCGATGCGCCTGTCACAAGGCCGCACGAGCGATGCCCTCGACGCGCTCCGAGAGATGCTCGCTTGGCGCCGCCGCAGCCCGGCCAACGTGCGCGCTCAAGATCGCGCGAAGACCGACGCGCTCGCCGCCACTGTCTTTCTCCTTGCGAACGAGGCCGAGCGCGGTCTCGCCCTCGCGGATGGACTGCTCGTCTACCCCGACCGTCGCGGATTGACCACGATCAGCTCCGAGCAGGCAACGGGCGGACACGCTCTCTTGCGACGCGCTCTGCGTCGCGCCGTGGTCGCGCTTGAGGACGAGCGCCGCTCCTGGGGGGACCCCGCGGCGCCGAGCGGCTTCGCTCGATTCCGTCTGCTCCTCGACCGCGCCTTCGCCGCGCGGGCCGATGAGGAGCGCATCGTGAAGAGCCTGCTCGATCGACGGAGACTCCTGTCGACGCTGCGGGCTCACCTCACCCGCGGCCTCGAGGACACGCCGATCTGGCTCGCTGGAGATCTCGTCGAGGTACTCGGCCCCGGTGTCGTTGGCGCCGCGCTCGACGAGGCTCGAAGCGAAGAGACTCGTGACGACGTGAAGCCCTACCTCGACGCCGTCGAGGCCGAGGTCGCGTGGCGGGCGGGCGATGAGGAGCGCGCCGTCTCTCTCGCGAGCCGGGCCCTCGAAGCGCTGCCACCGACCGAGGCGCTCCTCCGCGCGCGGACCGCAGCGGTAGCCTTTGCCGCCCACGACGACACGAGCCCTCGAGCGCTCGGCTACCTCGAGCAGGCGCTGTCCCTCGACGGCGGCATCCTCCGTCGACTGGGCCGACGCGTCCCGGCACGCCTCGAGCTCCCGAATGATCCGGTTGGCGTCGCCTTGCGTGAGCACCTCGAGCGCTCGCCCCGCCTCGAGGTCGGAGCCGTCGGCGTCATGATCCGCCTCGACTCGAACGGGCCGAGCCCGAGGGTGTGCCTGCTCGGCGCGAACACCGAAGCTGAGCTGCGGTGCGCGACGCTCGCCATAGTGAAGGACGCACAGGGGAAACCCGTTGCCGACACCGACGCCGCGCGCGCGCTCGCGGCGCTCGTCCACCTCGAGCTCTTCGCGATCCCGCTCGGGCTCTCCGGGCTCGACGTGTCCTCACTCGACGGCAGCACCGTAACGGGCGGCGCTGCAGTACGCGAGAAGCTCGAGCGCGTGCTCGAGGCCGACCCACAAGGGGCCGAGCCGTAGGGCTCCGCAGCATCTCTGCCGTCGCACCGGCGGGGGGGCCGTGCCCTAAGCGCGCACGTCGCGGGTCTCGTCGAGCAACCGCCTCGCGCCGAAGGGATCATCGCAGATGAGCGCATCGACCCCGAGCGAGACGAGCCGTCGCTGCTCGTGAGGGTCGTTCACCGTCCACGCTGCGACCCACAACCCGCGAGCCTTCCAGGAACGCATTCGCGCCTCGCTGACGAGCGCGCGATCGGGATGAACCGCCCGACCGAGACGAGGAGCGAGGACGTCGAGCGGGTAGCGCGCGTCGGTCTCGGGCTCGAGGAGCAGCGCTGTCGGAACCTTCGGGGCGAGGGCACGAAAGAGTGCGAGCATCACCGGATCGAAGCTCGACACGACGAGGCCCTTCCCAGGCTCCGCGCGTCCGAGGAGCCGCGCGGCGAGTCGCGTAGCGGCCACGCGAGAGGGGACGTCTCGCTTCAGCTCGACGTTGACGGCGAGCCCCTCGACACGACAAAAGCGCAGCACCTCCTCGAGCGTCGGTACGCGCTCTCCATCGACCCGTACGGTCGCGAGCGCCGCGAGGTCGAGCGCAGCGACCGCCCTCGGATCCGAGGCCGTGCGCTCGAGGGTGGGGTCGTGCATCACGACGAGGACCCCGTCGCGAGTGGGCCTTACGTCTAGCTCGACCCCATCGGCCTTCGCGTCACGTGCGATCGCGAACGCCGCGAGGGTGTTCTCTGGAGCCGCTCCGCGACAGCCCCGGTGGCCGAAGAGCGCAGGGGAGGGAAGCCCGAGGTAACTGGTCGAGTCCTCGCTCATGTCGCGAGCTCCTCGACTACCTCCATCGCGATCCGTCGCGCCTCGTCAAGCCTGTCGAGCGGCACGCTCGCCGCGCCCACGACCGGATGCCCGCCGCCTCCGTGGCGCCGGCAGATGTCGGCGATGTCGTGCCGCCGCTCACGCCGACACCACGGGTTGTAGCCCACCGAGATCTTGAAGTGCTGCTTCATCCGAAGGAGCGCGACCGAGTACATCGCGTCGGGAGCGAGCGCGTAGGCCACGAACTTTCCGCTCGCGCGGAGCGGCGCCTCAACGAGCTCGACGTAGGACACGTCACCCCGAACGACGAGCGCCTGTCCGATGCGGCGCTGGGTCTCGCTCGCCGCAGTCGCGATCGGTCGCCAGAGCTCCTGCACCTTGTCCGAGGTCGCGACGTCGACGAGCTCCTTCTCGAGCAGCAGCGGCGCGAGCGCGTCGTAGAGCTCACGGTCCCCGTGCTGCTCGATCACGGCCGCGAGCTGCATGACGGGCTCCGCTCTGTCGATCGCCTGCGCCGCGGACTCGAAGCCGGCCGTATCGATGAGATCGGCCCACCGCACGAGCTCACGGTGCTGGTCGAAGCTCACTCCGAAGCGCGCCTCCCCGACGTCTGCGATGAGCTTCGTGCACGAGCCATACGCCCCGTCGTGAAAGTACCGCTCGCTGCCCGCGATCGCCCGAACGCGCTCTGCCTCGGAGGCGAAGGCGGTCACGTGATGATCGAAGAACCAAGTGACCCGCTTGCTCGGCGTGAATCGAAAGTCGACGATGGCGTTCTCGTCACCGCGAAGCCACGCCTCCGGGATCGTCTGCAGGTTCGGCCCGTACCCGCACGAGAGGTAGCGAAAGCGCAGCGACCCGCCGCCCGAGCGCCGACGCAGGTGTGTGAACATCGCCGCGCTTGCGAGCCCGTCGAAGCAGTGCCCGTGTGCCGCGACGACGACCTTTCTTTCTGCCACGCCGGCGTCCTACCACGTCCCGGCAAGCCGCGGGGTCTTTCTGCCTCGAGGCCCGAGGGCTATCGTATCGCCGGTGCGACGCCTCGGCATTCTGTTCGTCCTCCTCGCGTGTGAGGCATCCGTTGCGTCCGCGGCGCCGCCCGAGTCGGGAGCGTTCGGCGCGAAGGGTCGCAAGATCTTCTCGCCGTACGAGGAGCAGACCATCGCGCGGGCGCTCGAGCGACACCGCGTCGAGCTCGAGCCGTCACCCGAGGGCAAGCGGATCGAGGACATCCACATCGAAGTGCTCGAGGTCATCGAGGCGCGCGATCCGGCCCCAGAGTTCTTGAACGCGCTCCACCGCACGACGCGCGACAGCGCCGTTCGTCGCGAGCTCCTCTTTCGTGAAGGTCAGCGTTTCGAGCGCTCGCTCATCGACGAGACCGAGCGCAACCTCCGAAGCCTTCGCCAGCACTCGCTCGTCGTCATCGTCCCGCTCCGCGCGAAGGGCGCCGATGCGGTGCGTCTCTTGGTGCTTGTCAAGGACGTCTGGAGCCTGCGCCTCAACTCGTCCTTCAGGCTCACCGGCCAAGGACTCGAGCAGCTGCTGCTGCAGCCGTCTGAAGAGAACCTGTTCGGCATGCGCCGAACCCTGTCGTCCACCGTCACCTACGACCCGGCGACCGTGTCGATCGGCGCCACCTACGTCGAGCCTCGCTTGATGGACAGCCGAATCCAGTTCGGCGTCACCGCGGGAGTGACCATCAACCACGAGACTGGTCAAGCGGAGGGGACGAGCGGCGCCTTCGAGTACGGAGTCCCGATCTATTCGACCCGGCAGCGCTGGGCTTGGGGGACGAGCCTCTCATGGCGAGACGCCATCACGAGGCGATTTCGTGGCGTCGCGCTGAACGTCTTCAACGGCGACTCCGCGACCGATCCGACGAACGACTGCCCAAACCCAGGACGCTGCATCCCGATTCGCTACGAGAGCGACGTCATCAACGGGACCGTCGGCGTGACGCGCTCCTTCTGGGGACAACACATCCAGCTCGTCCAGCTCGGAGCGACCGGCGACCGGCGCGCGTTCCACGTCGATGACCTCGAGCGCTACGACGCAGACGTGGCGGCCCGCTTCGTCGCGGAGCGCCTCCCGCGAAGCGTGACGCGAAACGGTTTCTTCGCGCGCTATCAGATCTACGAGAATCGCTGGGCCAAGCTTCAAGAGGTCGAAACCCTCGGCCTCCAGGAGAACTATCGCCTCGGCCTCGAGGCGCACGCGCGCGTGTACCCGCTCCTCGGCGTGCTCGGCAGCACGACGTCGCTCATCGGATATGCCGGGTCGGCCTCGTACACCCATGAACTCGGAGACGGGCTCGTGCGCGTCTACGGAGCTGGCGGTGTCGAGATGACGCCCGATCACGCGACGGTCGTCAACGCGACGGTCCAGGGCGGCATGCGGCTCGTCACGCCCCGCTTCAAGCTCGGGCGCTTGATCTCCGACGGGACCTTCACGCTGCGCCCAGAAAATCAGCTAAACGCGCTCTCGTCGCTCGGGGGCGACGGGCGCCTCCGCGGCTACCTGAGCGGCTCGCTGCTCGGCCGCAACCTCGTCGCGGCGAACCTCGAGTTTCGTTCGCGCGCGCTCCAGCTCTCGACGATCATGCTCGGCGGCGCGCTCTTCTACGACATCGGCGACGCCTTCGACGCAGCCTCCGAGTTCCGCCCGAAGCAGGGCGCAGGCTTCGGCCTGAGGCTCGGCTTCCCGCAGCTCGATCGCACCGTGATGCGGATCGATCTGGGCTTTTCGCTCACGCCGACGAGCGGCGAGCGGAGCTGGCTCGACGGCCTCGTCATCACCTTCGACCAAGCGTTCGAGATGCCGCAGGTCACCTCGACGGGCGTCGTCCGGTAGCGAAGCGCGGGGCCGAGGTGGTGCTCTAAATTTACCGATGCCATCGAGCGACACCACGACCCTCGACGTCGAGGCCGGAGCCGAAGACCTCCTCTCAACCGGAGACATGGCGCGCCTCACCGGCAACACGCTCCGCACCGTCCGCTTCTACGAAGAGGCCGGCATCCTGCACCCCGAGCGCCGCAGCACCGGAGGGCACCGCCTGTTCACGCACGCGGAGCTCGAGCGCCTTCAGCTCATCTCGGATCTTCGAGCGGCGGGCTCTCGCTCGACGACATTCGCGCGATGCTCGCGCTGAAGGAGTCGAATCACACGGCCGCGAGCGCTTCGAGCGCGCCCCCATCCACTGCCTGCGCTCGCTTGGGTGTCCTCGGACGCGAGCCCCGGGCTCGGCGGGCCCGAACGACGACCGGCGTCGCTCGGACCGCTCGCGCACCGTCACGCGACCGCCACCTCGTCGATGGCCTCGTCATCGCCCCCGGCGCCCGCCTCCGGGGCGATCGGAGCCTCGTCGGCCTCGGGCTGCGGGGCTGGGTTCGCGCGCTTGTTCTCGCTGCGCGTCGCGGCCTCGTTGACGCGAACCCCGACCAGCTTCGAGACGCCCGGCTCCTGCATGGTGACGCCATAGAGCACGTCGACGGCCTGCATCGTGCGCTTCGAGTGGGTGATGATGATGAACTGCGAGCGGTCGGTCATCGCGCGGATCGCCTCGACGTAACGATCGATGTTGGCGTCGTCGAGCGGCGCGTCGACCTCGTCGAGAATGCAGAAGGGCGAGGGCTTGTACCGGAAGATCGCGAAGAGGAGCGACACTGCCGTGAAGGCCTTCTCGCCGCCGCTCATGAGCTCGATGTTGCCGAGCCGCTTGCCTGGCGGCTGGGCGAGGATCTCGATGCCGGTCTCGAGCATGTCGTTCGGGTTCGTGAGGCGTAGCTCGGCCTTGCCACCGCGGAACATCTTCGGGAAGAGCTCCATGAAGCGGCGGTTGATGCCGTGGAAGGCGTGCTCGAAGAGGCGCTCGCTCTCGCGATTCATCTGCGAGATCGCTTGCTCGAGGTCGCGCAGGGCAGACTGCAGATCATCGCGCTGGGTCGTGTAGTACTCGTAGCGCTTCGCCTGCTCCTCGTACTCCTTCATGGCGTCGAGGTTCACCGCACCCATGCGCTCGATGAGCTGCGACAGCTCCTTGATTCGCGCGCGTTGATCGGCCGTCATCACCGGCCGCGCGTGGAAGTCGCCCACCACCGTCGGCAGCTCGAGGCCTCGGAAGCGCTCGCGAATCGCCTCGAGGAGATGCTGCTGCTCGAGCTCGAGTCGCGTGAGCTCCATGTCGAGATCGCGCAGCGCGGCCTGCACCCCGTCGAGCGAGCTCCGCAGCTGACGGAACTCGGCCTCCGCGAGGGCGAGGCTATGACGAAGATCATCGAGCTCGAGGCGTGAGCTCTCGGCCTCGGCGCGAGCGCGGCGCTGCGACACGCGCGAGTCGAGCAGCTCGCCGCGCGCCTCGACCATCGCCGCAGCGAGCCTGCCTGCCTCGGTCGCGGCCTCCGTGCGCGAGAGCTCGAGCTCCTCGATGCGCTCGACGAGGTCGGCGTGCTGGTGTTCGACGCGATCGAGCGCCGACCGAACGGACTGGACTCGCTCGCGGACCGACGCGAGGAGGACCTTGCGCTCGGTCACCTGCGACTGCTGTCGTGCGAGCTCGTCACGAGCCGCGATGTCCTGCTCTTCGGCGCTCTCGAGGAGCTCGCTGAGCGAGGTGCGGACCGCCAGGGCATCGTCGAGGATCGCGCGCGTCTGCTCCTCCTTCTCGCGCGACGTCTCGGACTGGAAGTCGAGCTCGGCGAGCTCATCGGCGACCTCGCCGCGGCGGCGGCTGACGAGCCCGAGCTGCTGCTCGAGCCGCCGCAGATCCTGCTCGGCCGTCACCTTCGCGAGCTCGGCCTCGTGAGCCCGGCTCTTCGCGGCGTCGAGCTGCTCGCGCAGGCGGACGAGCCGCTCGCGCATCTCGGCGACCTCGGCGCGCTGCTGATCGACCTCGCGCACGAGCCCCTCGCAGAGCTCCTGAAGCTCCCGCATCTCGCGCTTCTGCTCGAGCATGCCAGCCGCGAAGGCGTCGCCGGCACCCCCGGTGATGCGCCCGTCGCGGTGGAACACGGTCCCATCGAGGGTCACCACGTCGCAGTCGACGGTCTGCGTTCGGAGCCTCTGGGCGTGCTCGGGGCGCTCGACGAGGATCGCATCGCCGACGAGCGCACGGACGACCGGCTCATCCTCCGGCGTGAAGCGGATCCGGTCGACCATGAGACCGAGGACACCCTCGCCGCCGATCGCGCGCGTCGACATCGGCCCGAGGAGCTCGAGCGGCGAGTGCACGACGAGATCGAGCGCCGAGGGGAGGGCGCGAGGAATCACCGTGGCCCGGCCGCGACGACCATCGGCGAGGGAGCGCAGGAGATCGACCGCGCGGTCGACGTCCGACACGATGACGCACTGGAGTCGATCGCCGACGAGGCCCGCGAACGCGGCCGTGATCTCGGCCGGCACCTCGACGCGGTCGGCGATGATGCCGCCGAGCGCCGCGTCCTTGGTCGAGAGCAGGCTCTTCACGCCCGCGCCCAGCCCATCCATGCGCTCCGAGAGCTCGGTGAGCGCCGCGAGACGGCTGCGGCGACGGTTCAGGTCGCCGGTCTGCTTCTCGAGCGATTGCTCGGCCGCTTGCAGCGTCTTCTGAAGCAGCGGAAGCTCGATGGACAGCGCGTCGCGCTCGGCCACCACCGCGACCCGCTGCTCGACGAGCTCGGCCGCTCTCACCGCCATCGTCTCGCGCTTGCCGTCGAGCTCGGACTGCTCGAACGCAAGCCGCTCGAGCTCCTCCGAGAGGCGGAGCCTCCGCCCCGACATCTCGCGCGCGCGCTGCTCGATCGCTTGAAGGGCCGCCTCGGACCGCGCGATCGTCGCCGAGCTCTCGGCCTGCCGCTGACGCAGCTGGAGCAGGTTGCGGGCCGACGACTCGCTCGCCTGTCGGAGCGCCTCGAGCTTCTCGGCTTCGGCCTCCACGCTCTGGGTCTCGCGCTCCTCCTCGTTCTCGATGGTGTCGAGCTGGTCGACGAGCACGTCCCGCTCGTCGGCGAGGGCGGTCGCCTTCTCCTCGAGCGCCACCTGCTCCACGCGCTCACGCTCGAGCCGCTCGACGAGCGAGCCATGCCGATCCCGCGATCGGTCGAGCTCGCTCTCCCACTCGCGGACGTCGTTGTCCGAGTGGAACGCCTGCGTCTGAGCGCGCTCCGCGGCCTGCTCCGCCTCGTGGGTGCGCTGGCGCGTGACCTCGATCTCCGCGTCGCGCGTGTCGACCTCGGTGCGCTCGCGCTCGACGCGCTCGGCGAGCTCGCCCCGACCGTTCAGGGCGACGTTGGCGCGCGCGAAGAGCTCGAGCCAACGATGCGACGCGTCCCAGAGCGAGAGGTCATCGAGCTCCTCGCGGTACTTCACGTAACGCTCGGCCTTCGCGGCCTGACGCTTCAGGTTGCCGATCTGGCGCTCGATCTCGCTGACGATGTCATTGACGCGCGTCAAGTTCTGGCGCGTCTGGTCCATCTTCTGCTCGGCCTGCTTCTTCCGGGCCTTGTACTTCGTGATACCAGCGGCCTCCTCGATGAGGACGCGTCGGTCCTCCGGGCGCGCCGTCACGATGAGGCCGATCTTTCCCTGCTCGACGATCGAGTACGCCTTGCGACCGACGCCGGTGCCGAGGAAGACGTCGGTCACGTCGCGCAGGCGGACCGGGATCTTGTTGATGAAGTACTCGTTCGAGCCGTCGCCGTGGAACAGCCGGCGCGTCACCGCGAGCTCGGGGTAGTCGCGGTACTCGAGCGGCAGCGAATGCGCGCCCGCCGGGTCGCTGTTGTCGAAGGTGATGGTCACCTCCGCGAAGCCGGCCTGCTGGCGGGTCTCCGAGCCGGCGAAGATGACGTCGCCCATCGCCTTGCCGCGAAGGGCCTTGGCGGACTGCTCGCCCATGACCCAACGGACGGCGTCGACGACGTTCGACTTTCCGCAGCCGTTGGGGCCGACGATGCCGATGACGTCATGGTCGAAGTGGACGACGGTTCGATCGACGAACGACTTGAACCCGCAGATCTCGAGCTTCTTGATGTGCATGCGAGGCGTGCCTCGGGGAGGTGGCGCTGCGCGAGGGGCGTGACCTCGCGCGGCGGTGCTGTGGAGCCGTCACGTGCCGACCCCGACGACGCTCGTCAGGCCGAGGGCAGGAAGATGCCCTCGTCACAGCCGCGGGTGGTAATGTCGACATGCATCGACAGGCGTGTATGGTCACCCACGGCGATGTACCGTCACGTGATGCACGGCACGACTACACGCTCGCGCAGTGGGCCGCAAGAGTGCTTCTTTTTCAGCCATTGATTCCAAACACTTGCATCTTCACGTGAAAGGTAGCTTCGAGGCTTTTCCGCGGCCGCTATGGCGTCACTGGGTGCCCCCGCCACCGCCCGCGGTCTTCATTCCTTCGCGTCCGGTGGCGGTTGACAACGCTCGACCGTGTTTCTAGAGCTTCCCCAGCGATGCCTACCTACAACTACGAATGCACGGCCTGCGGCCACGCCTGGGAGGCCGTCCACTCGATGAAGGACAGCCCGCTCAAGGACTGCCCGAGCTGTCGCAAGGACACGGCGCGGCGTCGGATCTCTGGCGGCGGCGGCTTCATCTTGAAGGGCGGCGGCTGGTACAGCGACCTCTACGCGTCCTCGAAGCCACGCTCGGACGGCGGCTCGTCTTCGAGCGGCAGCGCGACCTCGAGCAGCAGCACCTCGTCGAGCGCGACCACCAACACGTCGTCCTCGTCCGGCAGTGGCTCGTCCGGCAGCAGCTCGTCCGGCAGCAGCTCGTCCGGCAGCAGCTCGTCCGGCAGCAGCTCGTCCGGCAGTGGCTCGTCCAGCAGTGGCTCGTCCAGCAGTGGCTCGTCGAGCGCCTGACGCTCGTCCTCAGCGTCGGAGCGAAGAGCCTCGGTCGTTCGGGCCACGGCCTCGAGCCACGGCTCCCGTGGGCCCGCGGGTCAGAGGCCGAGCTCGGCGAGGCGCTCGCGCGACCGCAGCTCGGCAAGGCGACGGATCAGCACCTCGGCCTCCGAGTGATCCGCGCGCCGCCCCTGCAGGTGTACGAGGAGCCGCATGGCGCCGTCGCGGTCCTCGAGGTCGATCGCGAGGTGGGCGAGCGCTGCGAGAATGTCGGGGTGATCGCCGTGGAACGTCCGCGCGTGGCTGAGGAGGTCCACCGCGCCGACGCGATGCCCGGCCGCGCGGCAGAGCTCGGCGAGGCTCACGAGCGCGTCGAGGTTCGACGGCTCGAAGTCGAGGACGGCGATGAAGGCATCCTGCGCCTCGAGCGTGCGACCTTGCTCGGCGAGGAGCACCGCGTACCGAAGCCGAAGGTCGACGTCCCGAGGCGCGAGCTCGATCGCCATCGCGAGCGCGCTGACCGCATCGTCACGCACCCCGCCGGCGATGGCGTTGGACGCGTGCGCGAGCAGCTCACCCAAGCGGTGGGTCGGGCGAGGCAGGCGAAACCACGGAGTGGCGCGAGCGACGTCGAGGGCGGGGGACTTCATGGCGACCAGGTTTGGCAAGCGTCATGCCGACTCGTCACCATGAGATTTCGGCCACTTGAGGCGCGCATGGCGCCAGGAAGCTGACGCTGCCGGCCCTCGATCGTCAGCTCACGCGCGCTTGAAGCGACCCGCGAACGGGTTGTTTCGGAAGCCGTCCCCCCCGCGCGCCACCTCGGCCTGGGGGCGACTGCCGGGGCGACCGCCGCCCCCCTGGCGTGGGCGGCCGCCGCGCTCGTCGGACCCGCGTTCGGGCTGCGCGCGGTCGTCCCGAGGTCCGCCTCGCGGGAGCGCCTCTCCACGCTTGGCGGTCAGCGAAATGCGCCTCCGCTCGAGGTCGACCTCGAGGACCCGCACCTTCAGCTTGTCGCCGACCTTGACCACGTCGGACGGGTTTTGGACGAAGCGGTCTGCGAGCTGCGAGACGTGCACGAGCCCGTCCTGATGGACGCCGACGTCGACGAACGCGCCGAACGCCGTGACGTTGGTGACGACGCCCTCGAGCTCCATGCCGAGCTTCAGGTCGTCCATCGTGCGGACGTCGTCGCGGAACTTCGGCGGCTCGAACGACGCGCGCGGGTCGCGGCCCGGCTTCTTCAGCTCGGACAAGATGTCGTTCATCGTGAACTCGCCGACCTCGGCGCCGACGTAGCGGCGGGCGTCGATGGCCTGCGCGGCCTTCTCGCTCCCGACGAGGTCGGTCACGGCGACCCCGAGATCGGCCGCGATCCGCTCGACGAGGCCGTAGCGCTCCGGGTGCACCGCGCTCGCGTCGAGCGGGTGCTCGCCCCCGCGGATGCGGAGAAAACCCGCGCACTGCTCAAAGGTCCGCGGCCCGACGCCAGCGACCTCAAGGAGCATCTTGCGGCTCTTGAACGCGCCATGCGCGTTGCGGTGATCGACGATGCGCTTCGCGAGCGTCGGGCCGATCCCGGCGACGCGCGCGAGGAGCGGTGCGCTCGCGGTGTTGAGCTCGACGCCGACCGAGCTCACGCAGCTCTCGACGACCTCGTCGAGGCGCTTCGCGAGCAGGCCTTGGTAGACGTCGTGCTGGTACTGCCCAACGCCGATGCTCTTCGGGTCCACCTTGACGAGCTCGGCGAGCGGATCCTGGAGGCGCCGCGCGATGCTGATCGCGCCTCGGATCGTGAGGTCGAGATCGGGAAACTCCTCGCGCGCAACGTCACTCGCCGAGTACACGCTCGCGCCGGCTTCGCTGACCGCGACGCAGGGGACCGCGCCGAGGCTCTCGGAGGCGAGCAGCTCCCGCACAAACGACTCGGTCTCGCGCCCGTGGGTTCCATTCCCGACGGCGACAGCGGAAGGGCCGTATTTCTTGAGGAGATCGCGGACTTTACGCTTCGCGTCGGCGAGCGCGCCCTCGCCTTGGACGAGGTAGACGGTGGTGTGCTCGAGGAGCTTGCCGGTGTCATCGACGACCGCGCACTTGCAGCCCGTGCGCTGACCAGGGTCGATGCCGAGCACGGTGCGCGTACCGAAGGGCGCCGCGAGCAGCAGCTCTCGCAAGTTCTGCGCGAACACCTCGACCGCCTGCCGATCCGACTGCATCTTCAGCTCGACGCGGACGTCGGTCTGCACGGTCGGGAGGAGCAGGCGCTTGACCGCATCGGCGACCGCGGTCTGCAGCTCGCCCGCCCACGGCGACGCCGGCTTCACGCCCGCGAGGCCCGCCACCTGGGGGAGCAGCGTGGTCGTGTCGAGCTCGAGGTCGACCCTGAGGACGCCCTCCGACTCGCCGCGGCGGATCGCGAGGTAGCGGTGCGAAGGGATGCCGGCGACCGGCTCGCGGAACGACGCGTACGTGTCGAACTTGGTGGTCTTCCCCTCGTGCTCGCGCGTCTTGCCGACCGCGATCACGCCCTCGCGCGTGTAGGCTTCACGCACTCGGCGACGAACCTCTGCGTGCTCGGCGATGCGCTCGGCGACGATGTCGCGCGCGCCGGCGAGGGCCGCGGCGACGTCCGGGACCTCCTTGGCGGCGTCGACGAAGGCCTGCGCCTCGCCCGCCGGCTCGCCCTCCGCGGGCTGCTCCCAGATGCGCTCGGCGAGGGGCTCGAGGCCGCGCTCGCGCGCGATGATGGCTCGTGTGCGGCGCTTCGGCTTGAAGGGGAGGTAGAGGTCTTCGAGGTCGGCCTTGCTCTGGCAACGGCGGATCTTCGCCGCGAGCTCAGGCGTGAGCTTGCCTTGCTTCTCGATCTCTCCAAGGACCGTAGCGCGCCTGTCGGCGAGCTCGGCGAGGTAGAGCCGTCGCTCGTCGATGGCGCGGATCTGCACCTCGTCGAGGCCGCCGGTCTGCTCCTTGCGGTAGCGGGCGATGAAGGGGACGGTCGAGCTCTCGGCGAGCAGCTTGACGACCGCGGCGACGCCCGAGGCGGGCAGATTCAGCTCGGCGGCGATGACGGAGACGGGATCGGCTTCGTGAGTCACGGGGGGGCGTGAGTGCCACGAACGTGAACGTTCGTCCAGGCCATGATGCACGTCGCGGCCGAAATTGCTGAACGAGCGCGCTCCTCGGACGCGAGGGGCCGCGTCGAGGCTCAGTGCGCGAGGCTCAGTGCGCGAGGCCCTGCAGCGTCTGGATGAGCGCGCCGGCCTGGCTCTTGTCGAGCGAGAGCGACAGATCGAGATCGGGGCCGACATCGCGGACCTCGATCGACTTCATCAGCTCGACGAGCCCGAGCTGCTGGACGGTCTTGTCCTTCGACGCACCATCGATCGCGCCGCGAATTTCCGTCGCGAGGTTCGCCGCCTGGGAGGGGTTCGAGAAGCGGCCGTGTAGGTGAACCTTGGCGCCCTCGCTCACGTCGATTCCGAGGGCGAGCGTCTCGAGGTCGCTCGCCCCGAGCATGCCGAGCTGCCCGCGCGCGTCTGGGTTGGTCCGCACGGCGAGCCACACCGGATTCTTCTCGACGGGGCGGCGCACGTCGGCGAGCGCGGCCTTCGGATCGTTCGTCGCCATGGCGCGCTCGATGGGACCGCCGATGAGGACGTACTTGCCGCGGAACGCGATGTTCATCCGCCCGCCGTCGAAGCGGTAATACTTGCCGGTCTTGCCTTCGACGGCCTCGGGCGCGGCCTTGTCATGCTTCTGGATGAAGTCGAGCACGCGCTTCTCCGAGTACTTGCCTTCGAGCACGAACACCACGTCGCGCTGGTTCTTCGTGGCGGTCGGCCCGAGGATCACGGTGAAGCCCGAGAGGTCCTTCCACGGGTCGACGCCGAGCTGCTTCTTCAGCTCGTCGAGCTCGCGCTTCGCATCCGGGCGCTTCAACATCGAGGCCTGGACCTCCTTGAAGACCGGCGACTTCCGTAGCCTGTCGACGTCGACGTGGAACACGCCCAGCGAGTCCGCGGTCGCGTACTGGAGGGCAGGGCCGCTGGCGCGTGCGGCGGCGGGCCACACGAGGGCGACGACAGCGAACAGGAGGACCGTGACGAAGCGAGACATGAGGGCTCCTCGGTGAATCCGGAGAGGTGGGCGGCCGACGCGGACGCCCCGATACGGTACCAATTTCGACGGCGCGCGGCCCATGGAATTGCCACGGGCCTCGCCGCAAACGTGCCTGCTGGGTCAGGGGTCTCTTAGAGCTTCTTCGCTCGCTTTTGGACGACGATGAGATGGCAATCGCCGTCGTTCGTGCACACGTACCCCGACTCGCCCTCGAGCGCGCCGCCGCTCGGCATCGGGAACGGCACGAAGTTGCAGTCGGGCGCGAAGAAGTCGCCCGTCTTCATGAAGGGGATCTTCGGCGTGGACGCGTCGGCCTCGAGGACATGGATCGAGAAGTCGATCTGGAGCTTCCCGAGCCCGAACCCCCATTCGCGCCGAGCCAATCGATCACGGCCGACGTCGCGCGCAAGCACGGCGGGCACGCCGTCGTCGACGAGATGGCGACGGGCACGCGGGTCGTCCTTGAGCTCTTGTCGTGAGCGCTCGGGCCTGCCTCGCTCACGGGCAGGCGGAGGCGTCGGGATACGTGATGAGGACGCACTGCTCGGCGTGGAGCTTCGAGCAGTCGGTCTCCTTCGAGAAGTAGTCGACGCAGTAGTCGACCGTACCCTTGTCATACGTCAAGTTCGGCCCGGCATAGATCGATTGAAGCAGGCCGGGACAGGGCTTCGACGTCCCGACGCACTTCACCGCGAGCAGGCGGTCGAGCAGCGTCTTCGAGAGGACGTCGCAGGCGTCGGTCTCGCTCACGCATTCACCGTTCGGGCTCGGCTTCACCCGCGTATCGACAGCGCTGCCAGTGCTGCTGTTCTGGTCGAGCTGGGGGTTGTCCCCATCGTCCCCACCACAAGCGGTGAAGAGCACGAAGCCGAGGAGCATGGCGAAGGAGGCTGACTGGCAAAGCATTGTGAGGAAAGTTTAGTCCAACTCCGAGTCGAGGGCCGACGGAATCAGGGCGAGCCGCGGGCGTCGTCGTCGCACGGCACCACGTCGATCCCCACCTGCCGCATGAGCCGCAGCGCGTTCGAGGTCGCGACCGGCCCTGGGCGCATGCGGTAGTCGAACCCCATCGTGCCGTCGGCGACGTGCTCCTGGAAATGGACGTTGACGACCTCACCCGCCGTCTCGCCCTCGAGCGCGACGAGCCCGAGATCGTGAGACGACACCGCGCCGATCGCCCCGCGGTCGACGAGGTGCCGCACCACCGCCTTGGCGCCGAGGATGCGCTCGCGCGAGTTGGTGCCATGGAGCACCTCGTCGAGCAGGAAAAACACCGGACGGCCGGGCTCGCGCACCGCGTCGACGACCGCCTTGAGCCGGCGCACCTCGGCGAAGAAGTGCGACGCTCCGGTGGCGAGGGAGTCGTCGATCCGCATGCTCGTCCAGACCCGAAGCTCGGACATCACGAGGTCGTCGGCGCACACCGGTGCCCCGACCTGCGCGAGCACGGCCGCGACGCCCATCGAGCGCAGCATCGTGCTCTTCCCCGACATGTTGGAGCCGGTGATCATGAGCGCGCGCACCCGGTCGAGCGAGACGTCGTTCGTGACGCGCGACCGCGGCGCGACGAGCGGATGGCCGAGACCGCGCGCGACGAACCGAGGTCCTTCGGGCTCGACCCGCGGCCAAGCGTAGTCCGGGTGCTCGGCGGCGAACGTCCCGAGGGCCGTCAGCGCCTCGAGCTCCGCGAGCGCCTCGAGCCAGCGCGCGACGTCGGCGCCGTGTCGACGCCGCCACCCCTCGAGCCGAGCGGCGGCGAACACGTCCCAGGAGAGGAACACGTTCGCGACGACCTGGATGAGCGCGTTGTGCCGGACGGCGGCGAACCCGAGGAGCACGTCGAGATCACTGAGCGCTCGCGCCGCTCCACCACCGCCGCGGAGCACCTCGGCGAGGGCGGCGAGTCGAGCGGCCTCGAACGGCTCACGCTCGGCCCGAGCGAGCACGGCAGGGTAGCCGCCGAGCGGCGAGTGTCGGGTCGCGATCGGCCCGAGCACGGCCTCGGTCCGGCCGCGGAGCACGACGCCAAGGACGACCTGCGCGAGCACCGCACCGCCGAACGGCCTCGTCGCCCAAGCGAGGCCTGCGGCTGACAGCCCGCCGAGCACCAGCGTCGCGAGTACGAGCACGAGCGCGATCACGACCGGAATCGACTCGCCCCGCTCGCTCGCCCAGCGGAGCGGAGCCGCAGGGTCGTGCGCCGCAAGCGAGCTCCGCACGCGGCGGCCGAGGAGGGCGAGATCTTCACGAAACGCGGCGCGGCTTGCGAGCTCGCGCACCGCGGCCTGCCGCTCGGCGACGGCCGACGCCTGCGAAGGCTCGAGGAGGGGCTCGGCGAGGCGCGACCGCCGAGTGGGGTCTCGGTGGTGTCGAGCAGCTCGAAGAGCGAGCGGTCCCCGAAGAGGTCGAGGTCGTTCGCGTAGGGGTGATCGGTCGGGCGATGCTCGAGGCCGCGGTGCCACGGCTCGCTCGCCGGGGCTCGGTACGTGCCGTCGGTGCGCGCGAGCCCGCGCCGCACGAGGTCAAGGCGACGGGACTCCTCGAACTCGAGGGTGGCGACTCGCGCGTGCCGCACGACGAGCACGACGAACACCACCGCGAGCGCAAGGAAGGCGAGACCGAGCTCGGGCGTGCGACGCACGAGACCGACGAGCCCGACCCCGGCCAGGGCGAGGAACGCGAGGCCGCGCGCCCGGCCGATCGAGGCGTCGCGGCGTGCAAGCTCGGAGAGCTGACGCTCGACCTCCACGAGCCGCGTCGCGTAGCGCTGACGCACCTCGTTCACCCGGGGCCTCTCTTCACTCATGACGCCGGTTCGTTACCACGGACGAGCGGCCGTGATTACAATGCCGCGGTGTCGAAAGAGTTCGAGCCGCTCCCACCGATCGCGGTCCCCACCGGCCACCCACCAGGACGCGGCATCTACTGCAACCGAACGCTGAACCTCCGGTCGATCAAGGTGATCGGCTACGACATGGATTACACGCTCGTGCACTACCGCGTGCGCGAGTGGGAGCGGCGCGCCTACGAGTACCTCCGCGACGGGCTCGCGGTCCGCGGCTTCCCGGTCAACGCGCTCGAGTTCGACCACGATCTCGTGGTGCGCGGGCTCGTCGTCGACGTGCAGCGCGGAAACTTGCTCAAGGTCAACCGCTTCGGCTTCGTGAAGCAGGGTCTCCACGGCACGACGCCGATCGAGCACGAGCTGCTGCGGCGCACGTACCTCCGCACCATCATCGACCTGTCGGACCCGCGCTACGTCTTCCTGAACACGCTGTTCTCGCTGTCCGAGGGCTGCATGTACGCCCAGCTCGTCGACAAGATCGACGCGGGCGAGATCCCGTCGCTCGGTCGACCGGAGGCGCCCGGCGAAGCCCACGCCGGGTACCGCGCCCTCTACGACGCGGTGCGGAGCAGCATCGACGCCGCGCACACCGAGGGGCAGCTGAAGGCCGAGGTGGTCGCCGACCCCGAGCGCTACGTCGACCTCGACGAGGGGACGGTCCTCGCCCTGCTCGATCAGTTCCACTCGGGCAAGCGCCTGCTGCTCATCACGAACTCCGAGATCGACTACACCGCGGCGATGATGGGCTACGCGTTCGATAGGTTCCTACCGGGCAACATGACCTGGCGGGAGCTCTTCGAGCTCAGCGTCTGCGGGGCTCGAAAGCCAGGCTTCTTCGAGTCGCGCGCTCCCTTGCTCGAGGTGGTGGATCTCGAGCGCGGCCTCCTCAAGCCACAGCTCGGCCCGCTCCGCGCCCATGGCGTCTACTTCGGCGGCAACGCGAGCGCCGTCGAGCAGCACCTGGGCGTCGCGGGCGACGAGATCCTCTACCTCGGCGACCACATGTTCGGCGACGTGCACGTCTCGAAGCAGGTGCTTCGCTGGCGCACCGGCCTCATCCTGCGCGAGCTCGAGGACGAGATCGCCGCCGTCGAGGGGATGAACGAGACGCACCGCGCGCTCGGCGAGATGATGCGCGAGAAGGAGCGGCTCGAGGATCGCTTCTCGCAGATGCGCCTCGATCTGCAGCGGCAGCGGGCAGGCTACGCTGCCCGGAACCTCGACTCGCCCGAGAGGCTGACGGTCCGGATGGCTCGCCTTCGCTCCGAGCTCGTCGCGCTCGATGAGCGCATCGCCCCGCTCGCGGTCGCCTCGTCGCGCGCCCTCAACGATCGGTGGGGTTTGCTCATGCGCGCGGGAAACGACAAGAGCCAGCTCGCGCGGCAGATCGAGCGCTACGCCGACATCTACACCTCGCGGGTGTCGAACTTCGTGTATGCGACCCCGTTCGCCTACCTGCGCTCGCCACGCGGCAGCCTCCCGCATGACGCGCTGACCCCAGGGGAGTGAGCGCACCAGCGCCGGCGCTACGACGGACGATCATCCATCACGCCAAGCGCTCGTGCGGCGCGTCGACGAGCCCGAGCATCAGCGCGCGGAGGCTTCCGAGCTCGGCGACGAGGGAGCGAGGGCCAGGAAACGCCGCCCCGGTGTGGCCGAACATTCCCGAGAGCGCGACCGCGACGGGCAAGCCCGGAGGGCACGCCGCCGCGAGCTTCGGCGCCTCGACCCAGGGGATGACGTCGTCGTCGCGGCCGTGCGCGATGAGCAACGGCGCACGCAGTCGGGCGAGCGAGGGGCGCGGGTCGGCGAAGCCAAAGCGCTCCCCCGCGCGAGCGAGCGCGAGGTCGAGGCAAGCCTCCGCGCCGGGCGCGAGGCCGGCGCCCACGAAGAACAGCGCGCGCTGCGAGGGCGGGAGCGTTCGAGCGAGCTCGTCGGCGAGCGGCACACGGCGCTCCGGCGGTCGCAGCTCGGGCTTGCCCCAGGTGCGACAGGCCATCTCATGCCACGCGGCGACGAGCGGACCACGTGGGCCTTCGACGTCGAGGTAGGGCGCGAGGTTGACGAACAGCGCCGGCGCGTTCAGCGGGTCGTGCGGCAGCGCGAGCGGCACCCCGCAGTCGTACGCGCGCCCGGTCGCAGCGAAGCGAATCGTGGCGCCGAAGTCGACGTACCCGCCGAACACGATGAGCCCGCCGACGAGCCCGCCCTCGAGCGGTCGCGCCGCCACCTCGAGCATCGGCAAGGAGCCGAACGAGATGCTGAGCGCCGCCGGGCGGGGCAGGCCGCGAGCGCGCGTGAGGTCGGCGAGGAGCCTGAGGGCGACCGCGACGTCCTCGGCCGCGGCGGGCGCGACCTCGAGGGCGAGGTGCGTGCGGACGAACGGCGCGACGACGAGGAGGCCCGAGTCAGCAAGCACGCGGCAGAACCGGTCGAGCCGCGGATCGTCGGGGCCGCGCGGATGCAACCCCGGCACGACCAGGAGCCCGCCGGTCGCACGCCGGCGGGCCGGCTCGAACACGTGAACGTCGAGCGCTCCGCCCGGGGCATCGAGCGCACGACGCACCCGAGAGACCTCACGCGGGCTGCCCTTCGACCAAGGGCCGAGCCAGGCGGCGAGGCCCGCCGCGCGTCGATGTCGCTCCATGGAATTCACAGCACTTGTAGTAAGACCATTGCGCATGGAAGGCCACTCGACCAAGCACGTCGTCACGTCGCTGTTCGTGAACCTCGCGATCACGCTCGCGAAGGGGGTCGCCGCGTTCTTCACAGGCTCGGGCGCGATGCTGGCCGAGACGATCCACTCCGCCGCCGACTGCGGCAACCAGGGGCTGCTGCTCGTCGGCATCAAGCGCGCGAGCCGCAAGCCCGACGCGAGCCATCCGCTCGGGTACGGGCGCGCGCTCTACTTCTGGTCGTTCGTCGTCGCGCTGCTCCTGTTCACCGGCGGGGGCGTCTTCTCGATCTACGAGGGGGTGCACAAGCTGCAGCACCCCGAAATGCCGGACAACCTGCTGCTCGCAATCGGAATCCTCGTGTTCTCGCTGGTCCTCGAGGGGGGCGCCACGCTCGGCAACATCCGCGCGCTCCACGAGAAGCGCGGGACCACGCCGTTTTGGACCTACCTCCGCAAGACGACCGACAGCGACCTCGTCGTCGTCTTTGGTGAGAACGCGGCGGCGACGCTCGGCCTCGTCCTCGCACTCGTCGCGATCCTGGCAAGCCATTTTCTCCGCGATCCGAGGTACGACGCCATCGGGACGCTCGCGATCGGCGTCGTGCTGGTCGGCGTCGCGGTCTTCCTCGCCGTCGAGGTCGTGTCGCTGCTCGAGGGTGAGGCGGCCGATCCCGCGCTTGAAGCCGCGGCGCTCGAGCTCGCCGGTGCGGAGCCTGCCTTCAAGCGCGTGCTTCAGCTCTTGAGCGTCCAGCAGGGCCCAGGCGAAGTGGTGATGGCCCTCAAGGTCGAGCTCGCCTCCGACGCCACCTCGGATGAGGTGTGCCGCGCGATCAACGCCTTCGAGGGCGCGCTCCGCGCTCGGCATCCGGAGCTCAAGTGGGTCTTCGTCGAGCCTGACCGTCCCGAGACGGCGGAGCGCTCGGTCGCCGCGAAGGGTGGGGCGGTGCGCGCCGACTGAGGCGTCGCTCGCGGTGGTCGGCGTGGCCCGTCCGCCCGGATCGTGGTAGTCCCCTTGCACGATGAAGTTGTTCTTCGGCGCGCTCTACGGCGTCTCCGCCATCCTGTTCCTCGGCTTCATGGCCTGGATCGTGACGCGGATGATGCACCTCGAGCAAGCGAACTACTGGGTCGGGCGCGTCATCGTGTGGGACCTTTACGCCATTGGCGTCGTCGTCTCGTATGTCGCCTTCGTGGGTGGCTTTCACTTGTGGGAGAAGCTCACCGGACGCATGGAGCCGGACGAAGGCGACCCGCCGCGCGAGGCGTGAGAGGGTCCGCGGCCCGCGCCTCCGCTCTTACGCGCGGGGGTCATTGGCCGGGGCAGGAGCGTGCTCCTTTTCCCCGAGCCGCGCGAATCGCCCCTTGAGGTGCATCGGCGGGTGTCGAGGCCGTTCGGTACCAATCGATGCTCGTCCTCTGCTGCCAGGCACGCCTCCGGTTGAATGCCGGCGCTCTCGTCTCCGTCTCGTGGAGCAGCTCTCGCAGGCATGCTCACTGGGGGACGCCGAATCCTGTCCGTTCGCGTTGAATCGGCGCCCGTCATGGCGGCGGCAGTTCACGTCACTCGGGCTTCGGCGTGGCATCAGAGACGCATCGGCATGACGACACCACGACGTTAGGCACGCGAGTGGTTGGAAAGGACACCCGATGGCACGAAGCAAGAAGAGGTTGTATGCGGTCTGCATCCAAAAGAAGGACGGGGCGCTCATCACCGAGGTGACCGAGGCGGTCACCGCAGGCGAGGCCATTGACAACATCATCCATCAGCATCACGCCGGAACCGACCCGGACTGCGAGTGGATCTTGGTACGCTCCGAGGCCGCGTCCGAGGAGTTGAAGAAGAAGCCTCGACGCGCGCAGAAGAAGAAGAAGGCGTCCGAAACCGTCTCGGACGCGCCTCTCACCGACCAGCAGAAGGAGCGAGCCCGCCACGCGGTCGCCTCCACCCTCGCGCTCGACTTCGATCCGTCGCTAAGAGACACCTCGATCCTTGACGCTTACGCGCTCGGCATCGCAGAGGGTCCATAAAGCCCGAGGCGTGCTTCGCGAGGCTTCATGCTGTGCTCGAAGAGCGAGGCGTGCCGAAAGGAAGGGAGTCGAGCCTGTCCGCGTCGCCTCGGGACTTGCGCGCCGAGCCGTCCGCGTTGCGGTCCATGAGGTAGTTGGCTGCGCTCCGGAGCGTGGCAAGGTTGCCCCGAGCGGCACGCCGAGCGGCCCCGCGAAGGCGAGGAGCGTTCGCGGCCCAGGCGGACTCGAGGACCGAAGCGCAACGCACAAATGGTGCGTGAGCATCGGAGCGCAGCGGCCAACGACGGCCGCGGCGCTCACACGCCGAGCGGCCCCGCGAAGGCGAGGAGCGTTCGCGGCCTAGGCGGACTCGAGGACCGAAGCGCAACGCACAAATGGTGCGTGAGCATCGGAGCGCAGCGGCCAACGACGGCCGCGGCGCTCACACGCCGAGCGGTCAAGGGTTCAACCCTCGAGAGTCAAGGGAGAGCAGCAGAGCCGGCGCAGCGAAAGCCAAGGTTGTCGCGCTGGTTCGAGGGAACGCCCCCGTCGCGGGTGGCGGAGCGGACGATCGACGGGTCGTCGCTGAGCCAGCCGCCGCCGCGGTCGACGCGGGCTGAGCCTGCCTGAGTCGACGTCCACTCCCAGACGTTTCCTGACATATCGTCAAGATCAAACGGCGAGCGGCCCTTGGGGTACGCGCCCACGGGGCAGGTGGAGCTGGGCTTGCCTTCGCCATAACGATTCCAGCAGAGCTGGTCGCTCGGCGCCGCGTTGCCCCAGGGAAAGAGGCGACCGTCCGTGCCGCGCGCGGCGTACTCCCACTCCTGCTCCGTGGGGAGGCGCAGGCCCTGGGCCGTGCAGTAGGCGTCGGCCTGGTCCCAGTCGACGCAGTTGATGGGGTGCTGCTCGCGCCCCGCGACGCCCGCGTTGCAGGTGTTCGTGAAGGTGCCCGCCGGCGTGCACTTGGCTGCCTTGACGCAGGCGGCGTAGGCCGCCGTCGTCACCTCGGTGCGGCTCATGCAGAAGGCGTCGACCGTGACCTGGCCGGCCTTCGCCGTGTTCTCGTCGTCGCCCATCGTGAAGGTGCCCGCGGGGATGAGGGCCATCCCTTGCTTGCACGTTGGCTTCGCTACCGGCGTGGGCTTCGCTACCGGCGTGGGCTTCGCTACCGGCGTGGGCTTCGCTACCGGCGTGGGCTTCGCGCATGCCGCGAAGCCGAGCCCCGCCACCATCGTCCCCACCAGGAGTTGCGTTCGCATGACGCGCGAGTATGCCGCCGCGCGAGGCCCCTGGGAAGGCGAGCCAGGAGCCGGCGCGAGGCCAACACCGGCCGCGGCGCTCACACGCCGAGCGCGCTGCTTTCCCGCGTGACCGCCGCGAAGGCGAGGAGCGTTCGCGGCCAAAGCTCCATCCGGTCACCGGAGGCGCGTAGAACACGGCGCCGAGCGGCTGTTCATGGCCTCCTCTTCGCTCCGGCGCGCATGAGGCACATGAGGTCGTCTGGCGCGCAGCCGTTGCGAGCCGCCTCGGCCTCGGACTTGAGGCGTCGACGCAAGGCGTCTGGGCTTGGCACGGCACGAACGTCATCGGAGTCGTCGGAGCAAAGCGGGTCTCCGGGCTTGCACGGCTTGCCACTTCGGCCACCACCCATCGAGCCTCGCTCATCGGACTGCTCTTCAAGGGCCCGCAGCTTCGCCTTCAAGCGTTCCCGCTCGCGCAAGCGCTCCGCGTGTTCTGTCGTCGCAGGCGCCTCTTCAGCCGACGACGTCGCGCCAGCAGTGGCGACGAGCCTGACGGTGACCTCGGTCTCGTTTCGGTCGCGACGCACCTCGAATGCCTCGCTGCGTGCGAGCGCCCCCGACTCAACCCGTACCTCCCGCCAGCCCGGCTCGACGTCCTTCACGCGACACGGCAACAAGGTGCACACCGGGCGACCATCGACCGAGACGTGCGCGCTGTCGACGGGCTTGCCATCCCGCTCGGCGTTGATGACGAGCGTCCCGCTCGCAGCGGGCATTGCCGGAGCGATGACGCGGAGGCCGAGGATGACAGCAACGGTCACGCCCCCGACCGCGGCCATGAGCCTCCGGCCGCTGGAGGGGGAGGCTGGCTCGAGAGGAGGGCTCGTCGCAGGCGACGAAACGAGGGCAGGCCCTGGGGTCGGCGCGGTCGGTTTCGGGCTCTCGCCGTACAGCTGCGGCACCGGCGCCACCGCCACTGTCGCCGAGCCGCCCGTCAGCGCCGCGACGAGCGCGCGAGCCAGCTCTCCGGCCGAGCCGAAGCGTGCCGACGGGTCTTTCGAGAACGCGCGCGTGAAGAGCGCATCGACCGCGGGGCCGAGGCCGTTCTCGGGGGCGAATGCCTCGGCCCTCTACGTCGCGACGGTGACGAGCACGCCGGCCGCGCCGAGCACCTACGACCCTGGCCGCTCGCGCAGGAGCTCGCCCGAACCCGCCGGCCGCGCGTCGACGCGGAGTCGTCGCCCCTCTTGCGAACCGAGCGTCGCCCGTCGATGCTGAGCCTCATGTCGTCGCCCTGTCACCGCGCGCGGTTCG
>Ga0194129_10001737_pt1 | contig 34628 bp, 31 predicted proteins | sample TA2KigCa35mmetaG_FD_150862 | JGI IMG/M metagenome (GOLD analysis project Ga0194129, IMG submission 150862) | Freshwater microbial communities from Lake Tanganyika, Tanzania - TA2015038 Kigoma Deep Cast 35m | ecosystem: Environmental > Aquatic > Freshwater > Lake | place: Tanzania: Lake...
CGGCGCGGGCGAGCCGGAGGTTGTACACGGCGTCACGCCACTGGGCGATCGCGGCCGAGAGGGCGTCGACCGATTGGAGGCTCGAGGCGACGAGGTCGGCGCGCGCGCCGGTCTCCCGTCGCCCCAGTCGCTCCAGGGTGGTGTGCTGGTCCTCGACGATGGCGATCGCCCCGTTCGCGGTGTCGACGAAGGTCCCGAGGTCGGCCATGAGGTGCACGTCGAGTCCCGCACCCACCGCGACGCCGCCGAAGTAGATGGCCTGGGACACCGCGCTGTCGTAGTCGGTGGTGGCCGTGACCGTCGTGGTGGCCGGGTCGTCGGCGATCCAGGTGTTCCAGGCGGTGTACGCGCCGTAGCCGAGGAGGACCACGACGGTGCACAGTGCGGCGAGCCGGACCGGGACGTTGCGTCGGGGCGGCCGCCGGGCGCCCCGGGGCGGCGCGCCCGGCCTCCCGCGCGCGCCGGCGCCGGGGCGCGCGCCGGGGCGGGGCGGCGGCCCGCCGGGGCCGCGCGGCGCGGTGGCGCGACTGGCGGCGGGCGGCGGAGGGGCCGGGTTCGCCGTCCCCCGACGGGGGGGCGGGCCCGGTCGGGAGGGGGGTCCCGGCGGGGTGGCCGGGGACGGTGGCCGCATCAGGGCCAGAGTAACGTCGCCGCCCGGCCCGGGACCGGCGTGCCGCCTCCGCCCCGGTTCCCGAGCCGACCCCGAGCCGACCCCGAGCCGACCCCGAGCCGACCCCGAGCCGACCCCGAGGAACGATGGACCGAGTCCGCCCGCTGTCCGATGCCGTCGCCGAGCACGTCCGGGCCGGCGACACCCTCCATCTGGCCGTGGGCCACACCCGGTGGTCGGCCGCGGCCCGCGAGGTGGTGCGCCAGTGGTGGGGCCGGGACCCGCAGTTCGAGCTGGTCATGCTCAGCCTGTCGAGCCTGGGGGCGCTGTTCTTCGAGGGCGGCCTCGTGCGCCGGGTCGTCACCGGCTACAGCGGCGATACCTTCCCGAACTTCACGCCCAATCCCAACTTCGCCCGGGCCTACCAGGACGGCCGGGTCGCGGTGGAGCACTGGTCGTTCCTCGCCTTCGCGCAGCGCCTCGAGGCCGCCGCACGCGGGCTCCCGGCGGTCACCACCCGGTCGATCGCGGGCTCGTCGATGGCCGAGAACGAGGGCTTCACCACCGTCGACACGCCGTTCGGGGAGGTGGGCCTCCTCGCCCCGCTCGCACCCGACGTCGCGCTGCTCCATGCGCCGGTGGCCGACCGGGCCGGCAACGTCGCCGTGCACCCACCCCTGCTCGAGGGCGTGTGGGGCGCGCTCGCCGCCCGGCGCGGTGCCGTCGTGACGGTCGAGCGGATCGTCGACGACCTGCGGCCGTGGTCGCACCTGGTCCGCATCCCCGCGCACCGCGTGCTCGCCGTCTGCGAGGCGCCCATGGGGGCGCACCCCGGCGGGTGCTACGCAGGTGAGCTGCCCGTCGACGGCTACGGCGAGGACTACGACTTCTGGGTCGACGCGCGGGCCTCGAGCCGCAGCGAGGAGTACGCCGACTGGATCCGCCACTGGGTGCTCGAGGTCGACTCCCAGGAGGAGTACCTGCGCCGCCTCGGCACCGCCCGCCGAGCCGAGCTCGCGGCGAAGGCCGACCCGGAGTCGTGGCGGAACGACCAGGCCACCTACCTGCCCGACCTCGACGCGCCCCCCAACCGCTGGGAGCTCGCCGCATCGTGGGGCGCCCGCCACCTCGCCGAGCGGGTCCTCGCGCTGGACGCCCACGCCGTGCTCGCCGGCGCCGGCGTCGCCAACCTGGCCGCGTGGCTCGCGGTGGCGATCGCCCGTGAGCGGGGGAGCGAGGTGCAGCTCACGGCCGAGATCGGCCTCTGGGGCTACGACCCGGTCCCCGCCGACCCCTTCGTGCTCAACCACCGCAACTTCGGGCGGTCGGTCATGCTCAACGATGCGAGCACCGTGCTCGGCGCCCTGGTGGGCGGCGCGGGCACCCGCACCATCGCGTGCCTGGGCGGCGCGCAGGTCGACCGGGCCGGGAACATCAACTCGACCCTGATCCCCGACGGGCCGTTCCTCGTCGGCTCGGGTGGCGGGAACGACGTCGCCAGCGTCGCGGCCGAGTGCATCGTGGTGGCCATCCTCAATCCGCAACGCACCCCCGAGCGCTGCGGCTACGTCACCTCACCGGGCCGCAACACCCGGGCGCTCGTCACCGATCTGGGCACGCTCGAGAAGCCCGAGGGGCGCGACGAGCTCGTGCTCACGGCCGTGCCCCCCGGGCCGGAGTCGCTCGCCGAGCGCGTCGCGGCGGCGCGTGCCGCGTGCGGGTGGGACCTCGAGGTCGCGCCGAGCGTGCGCGAGCTCGCGCCGGTCGATCCCGACGACGTCGCCGCGCTGCGTCGCTGGGACCCCCGAGGCTGGTTCCTGCGCGACCGCTGAGCACCGGGCGCGCGGCGCGACCGCTGAGCCGACGTCAGCGGGTGCAGATGATGACGGCGGCGTTGGCGCCCCGGCCCACCGTGTGGGCGAGGCCGACCCGAGCGCCGTCGACCTGGCGGGGGCCGGCGGTGCCGCGCAGCTGCTGGGTGATCTCCACCACCTGCCCGAGCGCCGAGGCGCCCAGCGGCTCACCCTTGGCGAGCAGGCCACCGCTCGGGTTGACCGGCAGGCGACCACCCGGCTCGGTGTCGCCCCGCTCCACCAGCCCGGCCGCGCCACCCCGCTCGCAGAGCCGGAGCTCCTCATATCCGAGCAGCTCACGCGCGGCGTCGGTGTCCTGGCCCTCGACCACGTGGAGGTCGGCGGGACCGAGGCCGGCCTCGGCGTAGGCGGCGTCGGCGGCCAGGGTCGAGGGCGGGTCGATCCCGGTGTCGTCGATGCCGCTCATGGGGGTCGCCTCGCCGAGCACGGAGCCGGGCAGGTGCGACCGCAGCGCCGCAGCCGCGATGCGCACGGCGCCGTCGCCGGGGCGGGCCTTCTGCAGCACCACGGCCGCAGCCCCCTCGTTGGGGGAGCACAGCATGTGGAGGTGCAGGGGCTCGCACACGAGGCGTGACCCGAGCACTGCGTCGGCGGTGGTGGGCGTCTGGTACATCGCGTTGGGGTTCCGGGCGCCGTTGGCCCGGTTCTTCACGACCACGCGGGCCAGGTGCTCCTTGGTCACCCCCGACTCGCGCACCAGGCGCTGGGCCCGCAGCGCGAAGTACGCCGGGGTGACCGCGAGGCCACCCTGCTCGCGCCACGGCTCGAAGAACGACGAGCGGATGATGCCCTTGGGCATCTTCTCCATGCCGAACACGAGCACGGTGTCGTACTGCCCGTTGGCGATCGCGTGGGCGGCGAGCATCAGCGCAGCCCCGCCGCTCGCACAGCCCGCCTCCACGTTGACGATCGGCACTCCGGTGAGGCCGAGGGAGCCGAGCACCTTGTGTCCGGAGGCCACCCCGCTGTACACGGAGGCGCAGAACGCAGCCTGGAACTGTGGGTTGCCCGCCTCGGCGAGGGCCGCCTGCACCGCGGTCACACCCATGTCGGTCACGGTGACGCCGTCGAAGCGCCCGAAGGGGTGCAGCCCGACGCCGGTGATCGAGACGTCCATCACGCATCCGCCCCGGCGGGCGCGAACGCGTAGGTCAGGACCACCGTGCCGTCGTCGTCGGTCTGGAGCCGGTCGGCGACCAGGCGCATGGGTTGGCCGAACTCGAGCGCGGCGGGGTCGGCGACGGTGAGGCGGGTGACGACCCGGAGGCCGTCGTCGAGCTCCACCACCCCGAAGCCGAACGGGAGCTCGCCGTCGTAGCCGGGCGGGCGGGTGGTCACCGCGGTCCACCCCCAGAGGTTGCCGGTGGTGGGCAGCTCCACCTCCTCGACGTCGGCGGCCCCGGTGTACGGGCAGGCGGCGAGGCGGGGGAAGTGGGTGCGGCCGCTCGAGGCTGAGACGCCGCCGATGAGGACGATCGATCCGTCGGGGCGCTCGCGGAAGAGCCCGTCGGTCAGGAGTCGGTTGGCCGTGCTCACGTCAGACGATCCGCTCCTCGTGCAGTCGGGCGATCTCCTGGGGCGTCAGCCCGAGCAGTTCGCCCAACACCTCGTCGGTGTGCTCGCCGAGCCGCGGGGCTCCGCTCGGAGCCACCACCGGCTCGCCGACGCGCCGGGGGTAGGGCGCCTGCTGGCGCAGCGGTCCCACCACCGGGTCGTCGACGGTCACGAGGTCGCCCCGGGCCTGCATGTGGGGGTCGGCGAAGATGTCGGCCGCGGTGTAGGCGGTGGCCACGGGGACGTCGTGCGCGATGCAGCGGGCCTCGACCTCGTGGGCGGGCAGCGTCGACGTCCATTCGGCCACGATCCCGTTGATCGCGTCGTTGTGGGCGGCGCGGTCGGCGAGGCGGGTGAAGCGCGGGTCCTCGAGCAGATCGGGCCGCTCCATCGCTGCGCACAGGCGGGTGAAGTTGGCGTCGCTGCCCGCCACGATGCAGACGTACTTGCCGTCGGCCGCCGGGTAGTTGTCGAGCGGGGCCGAGTTGGCGAGTCGGTTCCCCTCGCGGGTGCGCACCACCCCGAGCCGCTCGTAGGCGGGCAGGGTCCACTCGAGGATGCGCAGCACCGAGCCGTACAGCGCGGCGTCGATGATCGCCCCCTCCCCGGTGCGCCGGGCGTCGCGTGCGTAGAGCGCGCTCACGGCGGTCTGGGCTGCGAACACCCCGGTCAGGTAGTCGGAGATGGTGACGCCGACCCGCACCGGCGGCCGGTCGGGGTAACCCGTGAGGTGGAGCAGACCCCCGTACCCGATGCCGACCCGGTCGAGGCCGCCGCGCTCGGCGTAGGGCCCGTCCTGGCCGAACATCGAGATCCGCACCACCACGAGGCGGGGGTCGAGGTCGCCCGGTCCGATGTGCCAGCCCTCGAGGGTGCCGGGCCGGAAGTTCTCGACCACCACGTCGGCGGTGGCGGCGAGGCGGCGGAAGACGTCCTGGCCCTCGGCCGTGCGCAGGTCGAGGGTGACGCTCCTGCGCCCGCGTCCCTCGACCGCCCAGAACAGCGAGTAGCCGGGTCCTCCGGCGGTGACGCCGGCGGTGGCGTCGTCGGTCGAGGTGGGCGTGACGAACGGCCCGATGTCGCGCATGAAGTCGCCGGTGCGCGGCTGCTCGATCTTGATGACCTCGGCGCCCTGCTCGCCGAGCAGGCCGGCGCAGAACGGCGCAGCGATGCGGGTGCCGAGGTCGAGGACCCGGACCCCCTCGAGCGGGCCGCTCACCGCTCGCCCGCCTGCTCGCGCTTCACCGCGTCCATCCCGCCTTCCTTGCGGGCGGCGAGCGCGCCGGTGGCCTCGGCGGTGTTCGACACGAACTGGTGGACCATGAAGTGGTAGCGCCAGGAGTCGTGCTGGCCCATGGCGTCGAGGGTGTGGTTGACGGTGTCCTTGATCGCCTCGGCCGTGACCGGCGGGACGAGAGCCACCTTCTCGGCCATCTCGCGCACGGCGGCGTCGAGGTCGGCCCGGGGCACCACCTTGTTGACGAGCCCGAAGCGCTCGGCGTCGGCGGCGGAGAGCGTCTCGGCGCACCAGAGGAACTCCTTGGCCTTACGGGGCCCGAGCTCCCACGGCTCGACCAGGATCTCGACCCCCACCCCGGTCATGCGGGCGACCGGGTTGGAGAACCGGGTGTCGTCGGCCGCGACGATCAGGTCGCACATGCAGGCCAGCATGAGGCCGGCGGCGGCGACCGCACCGTGCACCGAGGCGATGGTGGGCTTGCGGAAGTTGCGCAGCCGCAGGCACTTGTCCCAGTACATGACCTGCTCGTGGCGCAGCTTGCCCTCGGGGGTCTCGCGCCGCCGGGCCCACTCGTCGGCCCCGCTCAGGATGTCCTTGAGGTCGTGGCCGGCCGAGAAGTGCTTCCCCTCGGCGCCGAGCACCACCACCCGCACGGTGTCATCGGCGTCGGCGAGGTCGAGCGCGGCGTCGATCTCGTCGATCATCTGCGAGCTCTGGGCGTTGGCCGCGTCGGGCCGGTCGAGGGTCACGAAGGCGACGGGACCGTCGACCTCGTAGCGGATCGTCTCGAAGGGCGCAGGCATTCCGGCATCATGCCAGGAATTCCCGTGGTGCTGACGACCGCGTCAGGACGCCGGTGGGCGGCGCGGGCTACTTCGGGTCGCGGGGGAGGCCGAGCACGCGCTCCGAGAGGATGTTGCGCTGGATCTCGTTGGTGCCGGCCCAGATCGACGATGCCTGGTAGTAGAGCCACGAGCGCTGCCAGGTGCCGCCGCCGGGGTTCTCGGTCGCCCCGAACCACAGCGGCGCGGTCTCGGCGAGCACCGCCATCACGGTCTCGTGGAGGCGCTTGCTCATCTCGCTCCAGTAGAGCTTGAGCGCGCTGCCCTCGGGGCCGGGCGGCTGGCCCTTGGCCACACGCGAGAGCGTCCGCCAGTTGTGGAGCTGGAACAGCCGGACCTCGGCCGCCGCCTGCCCGAGCCGGGGGGCGAGGCGGGGGTCGTCGAAGGCGCCCGCCTCCTCGGCGAGCCGGAGCAGCTCCTCGAGCAGCTGGATGTGGATCACCAGCTGGCGGGGGTTCACGCCCCGCTCGTGGGTCAGGGTCGAGTTGGCGACCCGCCAGCCCTCGTGCTCGGGGCCGATGAGCTGCTCGTCGGGGACGAAGACCTCGCTGAAGAACACCTCGTTGAACTCGGCCTCGTCGGTGATCTGGCGCAGGGGCCGGACCTCCACGCCCGGGGCCCGCATGTCGATCGCGAAGGCCGAGATCCCCTGCTGCTTGGCGACGTCGGGGTTGGTGCGGGCCAGGCACAGGCCCCAGTCGGCGAACTGCGCGTAGCTGGTCCAGACCTTCTGGCCGTCGAGGATCCAGCCGCCCTCGGTGCGCTGCGCCTTGGTTGCGACCGCGGCGAGGTCGCTGCCCGCGCCGGGCTCGCTGAACAGCTGGCACCAGATCTGGCGGGCGGGGAGGATCTCGGTGAGCCAGCGCTGCTTCTGCGCGTCGGTGCCGTGTCCCAGCAGGGTGGGGCCGACGAGGTTGATGCCGATCCGGCCCACGAGCTCGGGGGCGCGGGCCCGGGCCAGCTCCTCGATCACGATGAAGTGCTCGACCGCACCGGCGCCGCGCCCGCCGTACGCCTCGGGCCAGCCGACGCCGACCCAGCGCCCCTCGGCCAGCTTGGCCTGCCATTCGCGTCCGAACGCGACCTCCTCGGCGAGGTCGTCGAAGCGGGGGGGCAGGCCCTTGCCGTACCCCCACGGCAGGTTGTCCCGGAGCCACTCGCGCACCTCGGCGCGGAACGCGGCTTCCTCGGGGGTGGGGGTCAGGTCCATGGTGTGGAGTCTGGCGCGCGGAGCGGCGCGAATGCCGACCGGGCGGTCAGTCCCGCTGCGCGACCGGGACGTAGTCGCGCTGCGTGGGGCCGGTGTAGATCTGGCGGGGCCGGCCGATCTTGGTCCGTGGGTCCTCGGTCATCTCCTTCCAGTGGGCGATCCAGCCCGGGAGACGACCCATCGCGAACAGCACGGTGAACATGTTCGTGGGGAAGCCCATGGCCCGGTAGATCAGGCCGGAGTAGAAGTCGACGTTCGGGTAGAGGCGCCGCTCGACGAAGAACTCGTCGTTGAGGGCGACCTCCTCGAGGCGCAGGGCGAGGTCCATGAGCTCGTCGGCGGAGTCGAGCTCGGCGAGGACCTGGTCGGCGAGACCCTTGATGATCCGGGCCCGCGGGTCGTAGTTCTTGTAGACGCGGTGGCCGAACCCCGAGAGCCGGAACGGGTTGTCGGGATCCTTGGCCATGCGCACGAACTTGTCGACGTCGCCGCCGTCGGCGCGGATCTGCTCGAGCATCTCGATGACGGCCTGGTTGGCGCCGCCGTGCAGCGGTCCCCACAGGGCGTTGATCCCGGCCGCGACCGACGCGTAGAGGTTGGCCTCCGACGATCCGGCCAGCCGCACGGTGGAGGTCGAGCAGTTCTGCTCGTGGTCGGCGTGGAGGATCAACAGGACCTTCATGGCGTGCACGACGGTCGGGCTGACGGTGTACGACTCCGACGGCACCGCGAACATCATCGTGAGGAAGTTCTCGATGAGGTCGAGCGAGTTGTCGGGGTACAGGAACGGCTGGCCGATCGACCGCTTGTACGCGTAGGCCGCGATGGTCGGTGCCTTGGCCATGAGCCGCAGGATCGACAGCTGCACCTGCTCGGGGTCGCGCAGGTCCATGGCGTCGGGGTAGAAGGTCGACAGCGCGCTCACCACCGAGGAGAGCACGCCCATCGGGTGCGCGTCCTTCGGGAAGGCGTCGAAGAACCGCTTGACGTCCTCGTGCAGCAGCGTGTGCTTGCGGATCCCGAACCGGAAGTCGTCGAGCTGCTCCTCGGTGGGCAGCTCGCCGTAGATGAGCAGGTACGACGTCTCGATGAACGAGGGGGAGTGCCCCTCCACCAGCTGCTCGATCGGGATCCCCCGGTAGCGGAGGATCCCCTCGTCGCCGTCGATGAAGGTGATGGCCGACTCACACGATCCGGTGTTGACGAATCCGTAGTCGAGGGTGATCAACCCGGTCTGGCCCCGGAGCTTGGCGATGTCGATCCCGAGCTCGTCCTCGGTGCCGCGCACCACGGGGAGCTCCACCTCCTTCCCGTCGAATCGGAGGACGGCGGGGGGGTCGCTCGCTCCGCTCACGGGTGCCGCTCCTTCGCGTCGGGCCGGTCGTTGGGGGTGTGCACCGCAGCCTATCGGGCCGCAACCACCGTTCCCCGGTGGTGCGGGCCCGGGGCTAGCCTCCGACCCGTATGGATTTCGATCTCTCCGAAGACCAGTTGGCCCTGCGTGACGGAGCCCGGGAGCTCCTCGACGGCGTGTCGCCCCCCGAGGCGGTGCGTGAGGTGCTCGAGGCGGGCGGCGGCCGCCACGACGGCATCTGGTCGGCGATGGTGGAGCAGGGCTGGCTCGGCGTCGCGGTGGCCGAGGCCGACGGTGGCCTCGGGTTCGGCACGGTCGAGCTCGCGGTGCTGCTCGCGGAGATCGGCCGCCACGCCACCCCGGTGCCCTTCGCGTCGACGGTGCTGGCCATCGACGGCCTGGTCCGGGCCGGTCGCACCGACGACGCGGCCCGGCTCGTCGCCGGCGACGCAATCGGGACCGTGGCCTGGAGTGCCCGGGCCGACGCCGTCCGGGCCCGGGAGGAGGGTGGCGCCTGGCGCCTCGACGGCCGGGCCGACCCCACGCTCTACGCCCCGTCGGCGGCCCTGGCCCTGGTGGTGGCGTCCACGCCCGACGGCCCGGCGCTGTTCCGGGTCGACCTGGAGGCGACCGGGCGCCCGGCGGCCGAGCCCGCCGTCGACCGCACCCGGGAGCTGGGCTGGCTCGACTTCACCGGCACCCCGGCCGATCGCCTCGGCGGCGCCGACGCGGTGGAGGCCCTGCTCGACCGCGGCGCGCTCTTCGCGTCGGCCGAGATGCTGGGTGGGGCCGAGCGGGTCCTCGAGCTCACCGTGGAGTACGCCAAGGACCGGGTCCAGTTCGGGCGGGCCATCGGCTCGTTCCAGGCGATCAAGCACAAGTGCGCCGACATGCTCGTCGACGTCGAGGGCATGCGCTCGACCGTCTTCTGGGCGGCGTGGTGCATCGGCGCCGACGACCCCGACGCCTCGGTGGCCGCCTCCACGGCCAAGGTGTGGTCGGCCGACGCGTCGAAGCGGGTGATGGCCGACGGGCTCCAGATCCACGGGGGCATCGGCTTCACCTGGGAGCACGACCTGCACCTGTTCCTCAAGCGGGCCCAGCTCGACCAGCTGACCTTCGGCGACGCGGCGTTCCACCGGGCCCGCCTCGCCGCGCTCCTGCGGCCCCGTGTGGCCGCGGGCACCGGCGTCATCTGAACCGGGTCCGGCGCCTCCCACCTGAGCGTCCGCTCAGCGGGCCTTCACCGTCTCCTCACGCGGGTCCCGTCGGCTCCTGATCCGGCGGTGGCATCGTCATGCCCACACCACCGGGGCCCGGAATCCCCGGTCGACGGCCGGTCGACTCCCTCGGGTCGGCCGGCCGTTCGCGTGGCGCCCGACGGGGCGCCCGGGGCTCAGCCGGCTGCGGCGAGGTCGCGCAGGGCCGCCCGGTCGGGCTTGCCCGCCGCGAGCAGCGGGAAGGCGTCGACCACCACGACCCGCTCGGGGGTCTTGAACCGGGCCACGCCCCGGGCCTCGAACCAGGCCCGGCCCGCCTCGACGTCGAACGACGGCGGTGCGAGCACGAACGCGCACACGCGCTCCCCGAGCCGGTCGTCGGGGTAGCCCACCGCCACGGCCTGGCGGACGTCGGGGTGGGCCTCGAGCACGGACTCGACCTCGGCGGCCGAGATGTTCTCGCCGGCCCGGATGATGACGTCCTTGATCCGACCGACGATGGTGCACCAGCCGTCGTCGGACAGGGTCGCGAGGTCGCCGGTGCGGAACCAGCCCCGGGTGACCGCGGCCCGGGTCTGCTCGGCGTCGACGTACCCGCTGAACAGCTCGGGGCCCTGCACCCACAGCTCGCCCCGCGCGCCGGCGGGGAGCGGGCGGCCGGTCGCGGGATCGACGACGCGCAGGTCCACCGCCCCGATCGCGCGCCCGTCGGTCTCGGCGGCGCGGCGGCGGGAGTCGCGGGGGCCGCTGGTGGCGATGGTCGGCGCCTCGGTGGAGCCGTAGGTCCGCTTCACCCGGCACCCGAGGGCGGCGCTGGCCTCCTCGACGAACGCCGCGCTGACGCCCCCGCCCCCACTCGACACCAGGCGCAGGGACTCGACCTTCGCAGGAGAGAACGCGGGGTCGTGCATGAGCCCGACGAAGAAGGTGGTCGGGCCGATCATGAAGGTGATGTGCTCGCGCGCGATGGTGTCGAGGGCGCGACCGGCGTCCCAGCGCTCGACCATATGGGTGGCGAACGCCCCGGCCCCGGGGACGAGCACGCCGTTGAGCAGGCCACTCACGTGGGCGAGCGGGGCGGGCATCAAGATGGCGTCGCGGGGGCGCAGCCCGTGGGTGTGCACCATCATCCGGGCCTTGTAGGCGAGGCTGCGCTGGGTGTGCAGGGCCGCCTTGGGGCCGCCGGTCGACCCCGACGTGAACACCACGGCGGCGAGGTCGGCGGGCCGGGCTGCGCCGGGGGCGACCGGGTCACCTCCGAGCAGCGTGTCGAAGCGGGGTCCCCGGACCTCGGTCCGGTCGAGCCAGACCTTGGGGGAGATGGCGGCGAGCATCCGCTCGACGTCGGCGTCGCCGGCGAGGTGGTGGACCGGGGCCGACACTGCGCCGAGGCGCCACGCGGCCCGGTACAGGACGTAGACCTCCCACCAGTTGGGGGCCTCCCAGGCGACCACGTCGCCCCGGCGCACCCCGGCGGCCCGCAGTCCGCCGGCCACGCGGGCGACCGCAGCCTCGAGGCCCGGGCCGTCGAGGCGTACGTCGACGGAGTCGTCGACCACGAGCGCGTGGCGGGCCCGCCGCCCCGCCTCGGTGAGCACGGCGTCGAGCGACGGCAGGTCCCACGCCCCGCCGGGCGCGCGGTACTCCTGGGCGCGCGGGTGACGGTAGGTGGGGCGGAGGGGCACGGGTGGTGCGCGGGTGGGGTCAGGCCGGACGGCCGCGCCAGGCGTGCCCCGACGGGACGGCCCCGCGCAGGACCTGCGACCCGATGAAGTTGCGCTGGATCTCGACCGTCCCCGCCCCGATGCACAGGCCCCGGATGTCGCGGTACACCCGCTCCACCGGGTATTCGCGGCTGAAGCCGTAGCCGCCGAGCAGCTGGATGGCCTCGTCGCACACGAACTTCGCGGCGAGGTTGGCCGCCGACTTCGCCATGGCCGTCTCGAGCGCCGGCGGGGTGCCGTGCGGTCCGGCGAGGTGCACGGCCCGCTTGAGCAGCATGCGCGCGCCCTCGAGCTGCGTGGTCATGTCGGCGATCTTCCACTGCAGGCCCTGGAGGTCGGCGAGGGGCCGACCGCCCACGATCCGCTCGTTCATGTACTGCACGGCGTACTCGAGCGCGCCCTGGGCCGCCCCGATGCACATGGCCGCGTTGCCGCAGCGCTCGTGGTTGATGTGGCCGATCAGCGTCTTGAACGAATCGCCGTTGCCGGGGTCGCCGGCGAGGAGGACGTCCTCGGGGCCGATGTACACGTCGTCGAAGGCGAGCTCGGCTTCGCTCGTGCCCCGCAGCCCCATCTTCACGTGGGTCCCGGCCACGGTCACCCCCGGGTCCTGGAGGTCCACCATCACGGCGCCGATGCCCTTGGCGCCCTCGCTGCCGGGGAAGCGGCACCACACCAGGCACGCGCCCGCCTTGTGCCCGCCGGTGACGTAGTTCTTGTAGGCGTTGAGCCGGAAGCCGTCGCCGTCGGGGGTGAGGCGGGCCCGCATGTAGTTGACCGCCGAGCCGGCCTCGCTCTCGCTGATCCCGATGCAGAACAGCGCCTCGCCGCTGGCCGCCATCGGCAGCCACTTCTCCTTCATGGCGTCGCTGCCGAGGTGCTCGATCGCCCGGGGCGGCCCGTTGAAGATCAGCTGGGCCAGGATCGCCGACGACACGCAGGCCCGCCCGAGCTCCTCGAGCACGATGGCGGCCTCGATGTCGCCCATGCCCATCCCGCCGTACTTCTCGCCGATCGTGATCCCGAACAGGTCGGCGGCGCGGATGGCGTCCCACGAGGCCTGGGGGAACTCCTCGGTCTCGTCCCAGTGGCGGGCCATCGGGGCGAGGGAGCGGTCGGCGACGTCGCGGGCGAGGGCCCGCAGCGCCTGCTGGTCCTCGTCTTCGGCGAACGGGTCGAGGGGTCGATCGAAGGCAGTCACGCCTGGAAGCGTAGCGAGCGGGAGGGGGTTGCTGATCAGCCGAAGACCCGGGGGTTCCCGCGGTCGGCCAGGGCGGTGGCCCGCAGCGCGCGCATCCCGTCGGGGCCGAGGCGCGCACGCACGGTGCGCCCGTAGTCGCGCAGGTCGAAGAACGCAAGGGTGCCGTCGGGGCTCGTGAACCCGGGGTCGCCGGTGGTGCGCCGGATCTCGTCCTCGCGGACTCGGTCCTCGTACCCGCGCCGGTCGAGCACGAGGCCGCGGAAGCCCAGGGCCACCGCCCGCTCGAGCATCTCGGTGGTGTCGCCCTGGGTGGCCCCGGCGGCCCAGTCGGCCTCGGTGCCCACGACCCCGCCCCAGCTCCAGCGCAGGCCGTCGGTCTGGAGGTAGCCCCGGGCCGAGTCGTATGGGCCGATGCCGAAGATCGTGCCCGACTCGGGGAAGAACATGTACGGCACGTTCAGGACGGCCGAGCCGGGGGGCAGGGTGCGCTCGACCCGTCCGAAGAAGGTGCGGTCGGACGTGAAGACCGTCTCGGTCTCGTCGTAGCGGGGCACCATCCGCGGCGAGAACTGGTCGAGCACCGCCAGCCCGATGAGCAGCCCGCACGCGACGACCGTGGCCGGGGTGCGCCACCACCGGTCGGGGAGCCGACGCCGCAGCCAGTCGATGCCGAAGCCGACCGTGACGAGGGCGAAGAAGCCGATGAAGACCGAGATCCGGTTCCACGACCGGATCTCCTTGATCCCGAGCCCCGAGATGATCAGCGAGATCCCGCTGATCGCCGCGATCACGATCCCGCCGACCGTCGCGATCCCGAACACCCGCACGACCCCTCCGGGGGTGAGCGGCGGGTCCCACCCCGGTCCGGCCGAGGGGGGGACCTCGATTGCGACGGTACGACGACGGGTGCCGGCCAGCAGCACCACGAGGATCGCGACGAACCCGACGGCGCCCAGCGCCCCGAGCTGCTGGCCCCGCTCGGCCGGGATGATGGAGAACCGGGTGCTGTCGGCCTCGATCTCGGCGAGGGCACCGATGCGGTGTCCCTCCACCGGCAGCACCAGCTGCGAGATCTTGAGTCCGTTGACCTCGGTCTCGCTCGGGCCCCGCTGCACGAGGTCCTCGTTGCGGCCGTTGTCGGCCCAGTAGACGAAGGTCGGGACGAGGTTCACCGCCGCCGCGCCGAGGATCACGGCGACCACCAACGCCCCCGACGCCAGCACCCGGAGGTTGCGGCGGGCCGCGACGTCGACCAGCACCACGATCACGACGAGGGTCAGGGTCAGCGCGGCGTAGTACGAGCCGGTCGACGCAAGGCCGATGCCGGCGAGCAGCCACAGCAGCGACGATCTTGTCCGCCAGGCGATCCGCCAGCCCCGGGGGGTGTCGGCGTCGGCGGTGAACGGGGGTCGGGGTGACACGACCTGCGCGAGCAGGAGCGCGGCGACCGGCACCATCCAGTACGCGGACAGCAGGAGATGGGCGGTGCCCCGGGCGAAGTGGTACGGGAGGAACGCGTAGACGACCGCCACGACCATGCCCGCGATCCGGGAGCAGCCGAGGCGCCGGGCGACCAGGTAGGCCGAGACCGCGACCCCGGCGAAGGTCAGGAGGTAGAAGAGGTTCACCGTGGTGAAGGCGTTGCCGGTGATCCAGCCGACCACCTGCAGCACGACCAGGTTGAGGTGGTCGAGGCCCTGGGGGAACTCGTGGAGGGCCTGTCCGAACGGATGGCCCAGGCTCGGGTTGTTCAGGAACCACCCGTGGTCGATCGCCCCCTTCACGATCATCGGGTAGAAGGGCGCGTCCGGGGCGTAGGAGAACGGCGACCGGTCGGGCTCGAGGTACACGAGCGGGACCGACAGGTCGCCGGCCCACAGCTGGAGGCAGACCACGGCGAGACCGACGGCCGCGCCTGCGACCACGACGGCGTCGAGCACCAGCCGGCGGGGCCGCGTCGCTGCGGTCGTCGGGGGCGGCGCCCCGGGCGGGCGGTCGACGGCCACGACGGCGCAGGCTATCGCCCGACGCCGTGGCTAGCCTGCCACCCGACGGCGCACCCACGCGCCGGGTGAACGAGGGGGGGACCGTGGCCACAGCCGCCGACGGCGCGCCGGCGCCGAGGATCGACTACCAGATCGACTTCTTCACCGGGCAGCCCTATCCCGTCTGGGCGGGCCTGCGGCAGTCCGCGTGCCCCGTCGCCGAGGTCGACGGCCAGACCATGGGCGTGTTCGGCCGTCCGTCGTTCCTCGTGACCCGGTGGGAGGACATCGAGGGCATCCTGCGCGACGGCGAGACCTTCTCGTCCTCGATCAACGCCGAGCACATCGGGCAGTTCATGGGCGAGCTCATGCTGGCGATGGACGGCAAGGAGCACCGCGCCTACCGCAACCTGGTGGCCCACGCCTTCCGGGCGTCGCAGCTCGAGCAGTGGGACGACACGCTGGTCCGGCCCACCATCGACCGGCTCATCGACGCGATCGCGCCGCTCGGCAAGGCCGACCTCGTCGCCTCGGTCACCTCGCAGTACCCCGTGCAGGTGATCTGCGGGATCGTCGGCGTGCCCATCGACGACGCGGTCCAGTTCCAGCGTTGGGCGGAGCAGATCAACACCGGCCCGCTCGACCCGCCCGCCGGGATGGCCGCGTCCCAGGCCATGCGCGACTACCTTGCGCCGCTGGTCGCGGCCCGTCGGGCCGAGCCCACCGGCGACTTCCTCTCCGACCTCGTCCACGCCGAGGTCGACGGCGAGCGCCTCACCGACGAGAAGCTCTACGGCTTCCTGCGCCTCCTGCTCCCGGCCGGGGCCGAGACCACGTTCCGGGCGATGGGCAACGCGCTCACGGCGTTGCTGACCGTCCCCGGGCTCATGGAGCGGGTGCAGGCCGATCGTGACCTGCTGCCCGCAGTGGTGGAGGAGACGCTGCGCTGGGAGACCTCGGTGACCCAGGTCAGCCGGGTCGCCACCCGCGACACCGAGATCGCGGGATGCCCGATCCCCGCCGGCGCGGTGCTCAACGTGCTCACCGGCTCGGCCAACCACGACGAGGCCCGCTACCCGGACCCCGAGACCTTCGATCCCGCCCGGCCGGCGCAGAACCACATGACCTTCGGCACCGGTCAGCACCAGTGCCTCGGGATGCACCTCGCCCGGATGGAGCTGCGGGTCGGGCTCGGCGTGATCCTCGACCGGCTGCCCGGTCTGCGCCTCGACCCCGACGCGCCGCCGCCGGTCATCGAGGGACTCGCGTTCCGCGGCCCGAGCGCGTTGCACGTCCGCTTCGACCCGTCCTAGGGGTTGCGTCCGGGGACGCGACACCGAGGGGCTGGCTCCCGGGGCGGCTCAGAGCAGCTTCTCGAAGCACCGCAGCGACGGCGAGTCGCGGTGTGCGCCGAACGGCGCGATGGGCAGGTAGCCCTCGGCTTCGTACAGCGCGACGGCCTCGGGTTGCATCGTCCCGGTTTCGAGGACGAGGCGGCGGTAGCCCATCGCCCGGGCGCGGACCTCGAGCGCCCGCAGCACGGTACGCGAGTGGCCGTTGCCCCGGTGCTCGGGGACCACGTACATGCGTTTCACCTCACCCGTGGTGTCGTCGTGGCGACGGACCCCACCGCAGGCGACCGCGGTGCCGTCGACGACCCCCACCAGGAAGACGCCCGCAGGGGGTACGAGGTGCGCGGGGTCGAGGTCGTCGGAGAACTCGACGCCCTCGGGGACGCCGTAGCGCCGCATCAGCTCGCGCCACTGCGCGGCCACCAGCGGTGCGCCGGTGGGGGAGACCACCGACTCCTCGACCAGGTCGAGCCGCACCCTCAACCCATGAACGCGCGCCACTGCTCGAGGCTCGTGACGCGGAACACGTAGTTCTGGCGGCGGGTCTCGCCCATCGACGCGTGCGCCTCGTGGGAGTAGAAGTGCCCCGGATACAGGATCGTGTCGTCGGGGACGGTGGCGAGACGCTGGGTCAGGCTCTCGTACATCGCGTCGGGATCCGCCCCGGCGAGGTCGGTGCGCCCGCACCCGTCGAGGAAGAGCGTGTCGCCCGACACGAGACGCCCGTCGACGAAGAAGCACTGGCTGCCCGGGGTGTGGCCCGGCGTGTGCATGAGCGTGATCGGGATGTCGCCGACCATCACGACGTCGCCCCCGGCGTGGCCCACGAGGTCGGAGTCCGACACGCCGGTGGCCCGCTTCACCCACTCGGCTTCGGGAGCCTGGATGTGCACCCGGGCGTCGACGTCGGTGCGCCCGACCAGCTCGCGGATCCCGGCGATCGGGTGGCCCATGAGGTCGCCGCCGAGGTGATCGGGGTGCCAGTGCGTGCCGAGCACTCCCACGAGGCGCAGGCCGTCGGTGGCGAGGATCTCGACGAGCTCGTCGACCCCGTACGCCGGGTCGACGACCATGGCTTCGCCCTTCTCCCGGTCGCCGATCAGGTAGGTGAAGTTCACCATCTGGCGGGCGACGGCGTCGTCGCGTGCGAAGTCCCGGCCCGAGAGCAGCTGGCGGAAGTACAGGCGGTCGGCCATCGCCGACGACGCTACCGGACCGCCCCCGGCCCGGCTGCGTCGGGTGGTGGGCTCAGCGCGGCGCGAGGAAGCGGTCACGCAGGGCCGTGACCGTCTCGGCGTCGAGGCCGAGTCCACGGTCGAGGTAGCGCGCGACGGTGCCGTAGCGGCCGATGATCGCCTCGAACGCCGTGTCGACCGGGGCCCGGGTGACCGGGCGGGCGGGCGCCGCGCCGCCGGGCGGGGGGCGGTTGGTCAGGAGGTGGTCGGCGACGACGGTCTCGCGCGCGACGCCGACCGTCGCGAGGAGCAGCGTCGTGGGCCAGCCCCGGCGGTCACCCGCGGCGTCGCAGTGCACCCACTCCGGGCCGGACCCACGCGCGAGCCGGCGGAGCCACCGCGCGTCCCGGGTGCGTGCGGCGCGGGTCGTGACCGCGCCCGGCGCGCGGGGCGCGGCACGGTCCGTGCGACCCGGTGCGGGGCAGTCGTCCGGGAGGCCGAGCGACGCGAGGCGACGCCGGTCGGCGGCGGTGACGGCGGTGAGCCCGCCGGTGCGGAACAGCGTGCCCCACCGGATGCGCCGACCGTCGACGGTGCTGTACCCGCCGAGGTCACGGGTGCCGGGGGCGCCCTCGAGGCCGAGGTAGCGGTCGCCGACCACGGGGCCACGGTCCTCACCGGCGGCCACGACCTCGAAGTAGCGCCGGTCCCCGGCGCCGGTGCCGGGGACCGTCACCTCGCTCCCGGTGCCGACCTCGGCGACCGGCGCGGTCCGGTCGATGCGGTCGGCGGTGGGTCCGGTGAGGATCCGCACCGGTGGCGCAGCCGTCTCCCACGACACGGTGCACCCGGTGGGTGCGCAGGCGACCCGGGCGCCGATCACCGGCGGTGACACCGACTGCAGCGCGGTGGGCGGTGGGCGCAGGGCCGGGGGGACCGGAGTCGGGCGGGGCGGTGGGCGCAGGGCCCCGTCGCCCTCGGGCGCGGGTCCCGGGGCGAGCGCAACGACGAGGAGCCCGACCGCGCCGACGATCAGCGCGATCATGACGGCGTGGGCGGCGCCGACCGGCCGCCTCAATCCGTGCCCGCCGCCATCGCCCCCATGCGGTCGATGAACGCGTCGGGGAACTGGGTCTTGCCCACGACCATGTCGTGCATGAGGCCCAGGCCACCCGGGAAGTGCGGAGGCACGTAGTACTCGAAGCCGTCGGTCACGATCGCCTCGGCGATCGCGGCGGCGCATTCGGCGGCGGGGACCAGCGGACCGGCGTAGCCGGCGGGGTCGTTGCCGGGCTGGTCCCAGATCTCGGTCTCGATCGGGCCCGGCAACGCCAGCTTCACCTCGACGCCGGTGCCGTGGAGATCGATGGCCATCGACTCGCACCACCCGGCCATCGCGAACTTCGACGCGCAGTAGGCCGCCTCGTGGGCGATCCCGATGCGTCCGCCCATGCTCGACACGAACACGACGCAGCCCCGGTCGCGCTCGAGCCACCGGGGGAGCACGGCGAGGGTCATCCGGACCGGCGACATGAAGTTCACCCGCATGGTCTCGTCGACGAGGTCGCCGGTCAGGCGCGCGACGGGGACCCGCTTCGGGATCGCGGCGTTGTGGATCATGCAGTCGAGGCCCCCGAACGCGTCCCAGGCCTCCTCGGCCACGGCGACGGCCCGGTCGAGGTCCCCGAGGTCGGCGGCCCAGAGGCGCGAGTCCGGGGTGTGGCGGCGGCACTCCTCGAGCACCGCCTCGAGCCGGTCGCGACGCCGGGCGACGATCCCGACCGTCGCCCCGCGTGCCGCGAGCATCGGGGCGAGCGCGGCGCCGATCCCCGACGACGCTCCGGTGAGCAGGATCTTCGACCCGGCGATCTCCATGTCGGTCCCTCCGTCGTGGCGCCGCGGGCGCGAGGCGCCCGTTGACCGACGGGCGCTGGCGACCGTATCACCGGCCCTTCGCGATCCCTTCACATTCGGGTGCGATTATCTTCCCATGCAGATGCGACGTGTCGTCACCATCACCGTCCTCACCGGATCCCTCGTCGTCGGCGGGGCGTCGGCCGCGGTCGCAGCGGAGCGCCCGGCCGGGGAGGGCCGGGCCGCCCGCTGCGCCCGGCTCGCCGAGCGGGTCGGGCAGGTCCCCGACATCCGGGCCCGGATCGGGTCCCGGATCGACCAGATGGAGCAGCGGATCGCCGACGCGACCCCGGCGGCCCGCCAGGCGGTGGCCGACCGCCTCGAGCCCCGCATCGAGCGCCTGCGCGGCGTCGACACCCGGATCGCCGACCTGGCCGCCCGGGCCCAGGAGCGCTGCGCCGGCACCACCTGATCCCCCCAGGCTGATCCCCCCGGGTCCCCGTGACCCCGCCGGGGCCGTCCGCCGTCGCTCTGGCGGGGGCGGTCCCGGTCGTGCTCCAATCGGCCTGTGACCGCGACCGACGACCGCACTTCGGGTACGGACGAGGTCCCGGCGGCGTACACGTTCACCCACCGTCAGATCCAGACGGTGATGTTCGGGCTGATGGTCGCGTCGTTCCTCGCCGCGCTCGACCAGACGATCGTCGCCACCGCTCTCCCGAGCATCATCGGGGACTTCGGTGGCGTCGACCAGCTGGCCTGGATCGCGTCGGTCTACCTGCTGACCTCCACCGCCGCGATGCCGCTCGTGGGCAAGCTCGGCGACCTCTACGGACGCCGGCTCCTGCTCCAGATCTCGATCACGGTGTTCGTGCTCGGCTCGGTGATCGCCGCCGTCGCCCAGTCGATGGGGCAGCTGATCGGCGGTCGGGCGGTCCAGGGCCTGGGGGCCGGTGGCCTCATGGTCCTGAACTTCGGGGTCCTCGGAGACATCGTCGCGCCCCGCGAGCGGGGCCGGTACCAGGGCTACGTCGCGTCGGTCTGGGCGGTGGCGAGCGTGCTCGGTCCGATCGTCGGCGGCTTCTTCGTCGACAACCTCACCTGGCGGTGGATCTTCTGGATCAACCTGCCGGTCGGAGCGGTGGCCTTCGTCGTCAGCTCGGCGGTGCTCAAGCTGCCGCGACGGGCGCGTCGGCGGGTCCCGATCGACTACCTGGGCGCCGCGCTCCTCGTGGCCGTCATCGTGAGCCTGCTCCTGGTCACGGAATGGGGCGGTGAGCGCTACGAGTGGGGATCGCTCCCCATCCTCGGGCTGATCGCCGGCAGCGTCGCGTTGGTGGCCGTGCTGGTCGCGGTGGAGCGCCGAGTGGCCGACCCCATCATCCCGCCCCACCTGTTCCGGATCCCGACCGTGCGGGTCAGCGCAACGGCCGCGACCATCTTCGGGATGCTCATGTTCGGCACGATCCTGTTCGTGCCCGTCTACTTCCAGATCGTCCGGGGCGACACCGCCACCAACGCGGGCCTCCTGCTGTTGCCGCAGATGATCGGCATCCTCAGCGGCACGATCACCGCCGGGCGCCTCACGAGCCGCACCGGCCGCTACAAGGTATTCCCCCTCGTCGGCCTCACCGCGATCGCCGTGGGCTACTTCGTCCTGTCGCGCATCGACCCGGCGACGCCGCCGTGGGTCGCGATGCTGTGCATGGTCGTGACCGGGGCCGGGGTGGGCATGACCACGCCCGCGCTCATGCTCTCGGTCCAGAACGCGGTCCCGACCACCGACCTGGGCTCGGCCACGTCGATGCTGACCACCGTGCGGTCGATGGGGGCATCGGTGGGTGCCGCGCTGCTCGGCGCGGTCCTGACCAGCCGGCTCGACCACGAGCTCGGGCGGAACCTGGGGCGCGCGGCACGGGGGATCGACCCGGCTCTGTTGCGGGGCAGCCCGGCGCAGATCGCGGCGCTGCCGGCCGCGGTGGAGGCCGGGGTGGTGGCGTCGTTCGCGAGCGCGCTGTCGACCGTGTTCCTCGCTGCGGTGCCCATTGCACTCGTTGCGCTCGTGGTGACGTGCTTCCTGCCCGAGCTCCCGCTGCGCACCCGGGCCGAGATGCTGGAGCCCGCCGAGCCGACGATCCCCGGCTGAGGCGGGCTCCGGTGGCGCGCCCGGCCGCTCGGCCCCCCGATCCGCCCCACGTCGCGGCGTCGCACGCGCTCGCGGCGCGTGAGCCGGCGGTGGCGCAGTTGCTCGAGCGCTTCGGTCCGTGTCCCATCGGGGCGACCCGGCCCCGGCGCAGTCACTTCGCCGAGCTGACCCGCATCGTCTGCTCGCAGCAGCTGGCCGGCGCCGCGGCCCGGGCCATCCACGCGCGGGTCGAGGCCCGACTCGGGGGTCGGGTCACTCCCGACGCCGTGCTCGCGCTGCCCCCCGACGCGCTTCATGGTGCCGGCCTGTCGGCCGCGAAGGCAGCCGCAATCGTCGACCTCGCGGCCCGGGTGGATCGGGGCGACCTGCGCCTGGGCGGCCTCGGCCGGGTCGACGACGCCGAGGTGGTGCGCCGCCTCGTGACCGTGCGGGGGATCGGTCCGTGGAGCGCGGAGATGTTCTGCATGTTCCAGCTCGGTCGCCTCGACGTGTGGCCCGTGGGCGATCTCGGCGTGCGGATGGGGTACGCCCGCATCGCCGGGCTGGACCGCGCGCCCTCGCCGCGCGCGCTCGAGCCCCTGGGCGAGCGGTTCCGGCCCTACCGGTCGGTGGCCGCGTGGTACTGCTGGCGGGCCGTGGACGCGAGCGCCTGACCGGAGGCCGCGCGCGGGCGGCGGCCGGCGGGACGACCGGTCAGTCGGGCCGGGGGGTCGTGACCGGCCAGAGCGGACGGCCGTGCTCGTGGTACTCGGCCTCCATCTGGGCGTGCTGGACCGCGAGCGGGACCATCCCCATCCGGGCCCGGCGGACGTCGACCCGCTCGGGCTCCTCGATCGGCCACGGCACGAGGGTCCCCGCAGCGGTGACCACGAACTGCGACCCGTAGCGCTGGGGCTTTCCGTCGGCCATCCGGACCCGGTCGTCGAGGCAGGCGTAGTGCCCCGGGGGCGCGTCGCCCCAGTCGACGGCCGCCTCGAGGTGGTCGAGGCAGCGCCGTTGCAGCTCGGTGTCGCCGAGCTGGACGATCAGCCAGGCCGCGTGCTCGCCGTCGACGTCGACGAGCCGGAAGCCCGGCCACGCCTCGTACTCGTCGAGCACGTCCCAGAGGCGGTCGGCGTTCCCGGGTGCCGCCGGCTGCTCGGCGCGCCGGAGGAGCTCGAGGCGCAACGCGTCGTCGCGCGGTGTGTCCCGTCGGTGGCGCATCGGGTCACGGTACCGCGGCCCTGGCGCACGACGACTCGGGTGCGCCCGGGTCGGCCCGGTCGGGCCGGGTCGGTGTGCGACCGAGGGCGGGGTCGGCGAGAATGCGGCTCGGCGGTGCCCGCGGGGCGACCGGAGAGGTGGGGACATGGACGCATCGGGGATCGCACTCGTCACCGGGGCCAGTCGCGGCATCGGCCGGGCCGTCGCCCTCGAGCTCGCCCGGCGCGGGTTCGAGGTGGTGGCCACGATGCGCGACCCGGCCGCGGGTGGGGCGCTCACCGCCGAGGCGGCGGCGGCCGGCGGATCGCTGCGCGTGGCCCGGCTCGACGTCACCGACCCCGAGACGATCGTCGTGCCCGACGGCCTGCGGGTGCTCGTGAACAACGCCGGGGTCGAGGCCGAACACCCGCCGTTCGAGGCCACGCCCCTCGAGGTGTGGCGGACGATGTACGAGACCAACGTGTTCGGGCTGGTCGAGACGACCCGGCGTGCGATCCCGGCGCTGCGCGCCTCGGGGGGCGGGGTGGTCTGCAACGTCACCTCGTCGTCGATCCTCGTGCCGGTGCCCTTCTACGGCCCGTACCGGTCGAGCAAGGCCGCGGTGATGGCCATCGGCGAGACGCTGCGCGTCGAGCTTGCCCCCTTCGGCATCCGGGTCCTCGAGGTGATGCCCGGGCCCATCGACACCGACATGCTGGCCGAGTCGGAGCGCCCGACCGCGGCGATCGACCATCCCGCCTACGCCGACATGGCCCGGCGGATGTTCGAGGGGCGCCAGGAGCGCACGGCCGGCCTGGTGACCCCGGCCGACGAGGCGGCCCGGATGATCGCCGACGCGATCCTCGACGACGACGCCCCGCTCCGGGTGGGCTGCGATCCGCTCAGCATCGGGTTGCTCGACGGGTGGCGGGCCACCTCCGACGAGGAGTTCATGCGGGCGATGATGGGCGCCTGGCTCGACTGATCCACCGCGGGAGCCCCGGTCGCCGGCTCACTCCGGGTCGCAGTACCCGCCCCAGGGTCGGGACCCCTGCCACTGGTAGAGCGCCCAGTCGAGGTCGTCCTGGTCGTACGGCGACGCGGTGTGGGGCGGGCGCCCACGAGGCCGGGTCGCCCGGCGTGGGCGGCGGTGACGTTCCACGTCGACTGCAGGAACTGGTAGGCGCCGAGGTACGGCCCGGCCCGGTTCACCGCGCCGTAGTTGCCGCCCGACTCGCGGGCGCGGGTGCACACGAGGAACGCCTCGTCGTGGCGGGGGTGGGTCCCGGGCGTCGGCACGTAGCCCGGCGGCCGGGTGGGGCCGGGACCGACCGACGTGCCGGTCGTGGTGGTCGTGGTGGCAGCGGCGACGGCGGCGCGTCGGCGGTCCTCGGCCTCGGCGAGGCGGGTGTCCACGACCCGCCCCTCGGCCCGGACCTCCTCCAGCGCCGCGGCGGCCAGCGCCTGGGTCCGGCGCAGGTCGCTGCGCTCGGCCGCGAGCCGGGCCGAGGCGGCCCGCAGGTCGGCTGCGGCGGCGTCGTCGCCGGCGTTGAGCTGGCGCAGCCAGCGGACCCGGCGGGTCGCGGTGACCGCGTCACCGGCCCCGAGCACCGGGGGAAGGCCGGTGGCGGCGCGCAGGTAGGCGGCGACGGCCCGGTCGCGGGTCCGGGTCCGGAGCCGGGCCACCTCGGCGGTGAGGGTGCCGACCCGGGCCTCGGTGTCGTCGATCCGTCGTCCGAGCGCATTGAGCCGGTCGAGCTCGGCGAAGTACCGCCCGGCCACCGCGTCGGCCTCGGCCCGCAGCGCGGCCACCTCGGCCTCGGCCGCCGCGACGCCGGGATCGCGGGTCTGGGCGCCGCCCGGGCTCCGAGCCCGGCGGTGGCGACGGTCGCAGTCGCGGCGGTCGCGGCGACGAGGATCGCGACGGCGACGCGCGCAGCCACGGCCCCAAGGTAGTTCCCACGCTTCGGCCTCTTGTTTGGACGCTTCACGGCGCCTTGGCGCCGGAAGCGGTCCGAACAAGGGGGGTGTACGGTCCGGGGACTGTGTCGCCGTGGGCGTTCCCCGATCCCGGTGCCGCCGGGGACAGCGAGGTCGTGGGGGTCGGCGCCGATCTGGCTCCCGACACGCTGCTCGCCGCCTACCGGGCCGGGCTGTTCCCGATGCGCCTCGCCCCCGACGGCCCGCTCGGGTGGTGGAGTCCCGACCCCCGCGGGATCCTCCCGCTCGACGCGCTCGTGGTGCACCGCTCGTTGCGCCGATCGGCCCGACGCTTCGTGGTCACGGTCGACACCGCCTTCACCGAGGTGATGCGCGGGTGCGCCGACCGCCGCCGACCGGGCCACTGGATCGACGAGGCCTTCGTCCGCGCCTACACCCGCCTGCACGAGCTCGGGTGGGCGCACAGCGTCGAGGTGTGGCGCGACGCGCCAGCCGGCCCGGAGCTGGTCGGTGGCCTCTACGGGGTGGCGATCGGTGGCCTCTTCGCCGGCGAGTCGATGTTCCACCGCGCCACCGATGCGTCGAAGGTCGCGCTCTGGGCCACGGTCGAGGCCGTGCGCGCCGGCGGCGGTGTGCTCTTCGACGTGCAGTGGGCCACCCCCCACCTCACCTCGCTCGGAGTGGTGGAGGTGCCACGGGCCGAGTACGGGCGCCGGTTGGCCGAGGCCGTGGCCCGGCCGCAGCTGCAGCTCGGACCGACGGTGCCGGCGCCGCCCGACGCCTACCAGAGCTGGTCGGTGTAGGTGTCGGTTCCGATCACGGTCGGGATGAACGGCCCGCACCAGATCGTGCGCATGATCCCCGACCCGTCGATCTCGGCGCCCAGGGCCCGGAACGCGTCCCAGTGCGTCCGCGGGTCGGCCTCGAGGTGGAAGAGGAACAGCACCCGGACGTCGGCCTCGGGGTCGCGCGGCACGAACGACGGAGCGGAGTCGAGCAGCGGCGCCGACTTCCACGCCGACGCGTTGGCCACGGGGCCGCCGCCCATGAAGGCGGGAAGGTGCGCGTCGAACCACGCCAGCACCGCATCGGTGTCGACGCCCGCATCGGGTTGCACCGCGAGCGAGACCATCCCCGTGTACTCGGCCTTGTCGAGCGCGAGCTCGAGCGGCACCGGGTCGTCGTCGCGGTACCAGCGGGCGACGTGGAAGTACATGCCGGTGTGGGCGTGGACCCGGTTCTGGTACCCGCGGTCGTCGGCGTAGAGCCGGTTCACCTGCTCGGTGGCCCACTCGAGGTGGTCCTCGTAGCGCTCGTCGAGGATCCAGTAGACGGCCACGTAGGAGCCGTCGCGCACGGCGGGGACGAACGGCGTGTCGTCGGGGAACCGGAGGTCCTTCAGGTCCCGGGTCGCAACCCAGCGCCGTCCGGCGAACAGCCAGGGGCCGATCATGCACCCGGCGTAGAAGTGGTCCCGCTCGTACCAGCGGTTGTAGTCGACCTCGTAGCCCCGCTCGGGATCGACCTGGGTGTACAGCATGGACCCGACCCGGACCGGGTACTCCCGGAACGCCATCTCGCCCCCCCGTGTGGTGGTGCCCCGGTCGCCCGGGGTCCGGTGCTCAGGCGAGCGCGGTCGCCCCTGCGTCGAGCAGCTCGTACTCGGTCTCGGTGTCGACCGCGTGCTCGTAGTCGATCACGCCGATCTCGGTGAACCGCTGGCGCAGCCAGCCGTCGCCGGCGTCGAGGAGCCCGAGCTTCTTGCAGTTGGGCACGATCTTCGAGAACAGCGCCGCCTGGAACGGGTTCTCGCCGTTCTGGCGCAACCCGATGAGCATCTTGGTGATCGCCTCGCGGTCGATGCCCATGCGCTCCCACACCGCGTGCATCATGATCCGGTCCCGCATCCGGAGCGCGGCCTCGAACGCGAACTCCTGGCGCTCGAGGATCTCGGTGGCCGAGAGACCGGCGTAGTACTCCTGCAGCGACACCACGCCGAAGGCGACGTGGCGGGCCTCGTCGGCCATCACGTAGCGCAGCAGCTGCTTGAGGAGGGGCTCCTCGGTGATGAGGTGCATGAACCCGAACGCGGCCAGGGCCAGGCCCTCGATCATGATCTGCATGCCCATGTAGGTCATGTCCCAGCGCGAGTCTCCGACCACGTCGTCGATGAGCAGCTGCAGCGCCGGGTTGACCGGGTAGTGACCATCGAGCTTGGTGTCGAGGTAGCGGGCGAAGACCTCGACGTGGCGGGCCTCGTCCATGACCTGCGTCGCGGCGTAGTACTTGGCGTCGATCCACGGCACGGTCTCGACGATCTTGGCCGTGCACACCAGCGCGCCCTGCTCGCCGTGGAGGAACTGGCTCATGCGGAAGTTGAACGCCTCGATCGAGAGCCGGTTCCACTCGGTCTCGCCCCAGGTCCGCATCGGTGAGCCGTCGACACCGGTGAGGAGGTCACGGATGCCGACGATGGCGCCCTGCATCTCCGCAGCGACCTTCTCCACGTCGACGTCGGTGTCCCAGGGCAGGTCGTTGGCGTTCCACTGCCGTTCCTTGGCCCGCTCGTAGAGCTTGCCGAGCGCCGGCCGGGTCCGCTCGTAGTCCCAGGTGAACATGGCGTCGCCGCCCACCGGCTGGGCGTGCCAGGCGTCGCCGAAGTCGATGGCGTCGTCGGCGAGGATCGACGCGATGTCGTCGACGTCGCTGCGGCCGAGGAACGTGGTGCGGTGCTCGGTCATCACGCCTCCCTGATCAGCGCACGGTGCGCAGGCTCTCGGTGATCCCTGTGATCCCTGCTGCCGGGGCGGCAGGACGAACCGATCTGCCCGATTCCGCGCGGATCTCCCCGGATCTGTCGGGCCGAACCCGGCCCGGGGGCCGGTGATTCCCGGGTCCCCGGGAACTTGTTACCCGAGGGTAGCCTCAGGTCATGGCAACCGTGACCGTGTACCACAATCCCGGCTGAGGGCAGTCCCGCGGCGTGCTGGAGATCCTGCGCGACCGGGGCGTCGAGTTCGACGTCGTCGAGTACCTCAAGACCCCGCTGACCCGGGCCGACCTGGAGCGGATCCTGGCCGCCGTGCCCGATCCGCCCGCCGACCTGGTCCGCAAGGACAAGCGGTTCGGGGAGCTCGGCCTCGACGCCGACGCCTACGTGACCGATGTCGCAGTGCTCGACCTGCTCGGCGAGCACCCGGAACTCATGCAGCGCCCGGTGGTGTTTCGGGGCGACGAGGCCCGGATCTGTCGCCCCTCGGCCGTGGTCGAGGAGCTGCTCGACTGAGGCGGGCCCACCCGCCCGACACTATCGCCGGGTCCGCCCGCCCCGATCCGATCCGACCCGTCCGATCCGATCCGACCCGCCCGTACGACCCGCCCGTACGGCCCCGACCCGGGAGGCACCCGTGGCCATCGTCACCGACCCCACCGTCACGAGCGCCATGACCGACGCCGAGTTGCGCGCCGCGGTGCGCCGGTTCGTCGCCGAGGCCTACGACCCCGCGCTCACGCTCGCCCAGTGGTGGGAGCGCCTGGCCGACTCGGGGTGGGCCGTGCCCACCTGGCCGCGGGAGTGGCACGGCCTCGGGCTGCCCGGCGCCGCCGCGCGCACGGTGGCCGAGGAGCTGCGCGCCGCGGCGGTGCCCGGTCCGCCCGCCGGCCTCGGGCTGCTGCTCGCCGGCCCCACGATCCTCGCCCACGGGACCGACGAGCAGAAGGCCCGCTACCTCCGCCCGCTCGTCGACGGCCGCGAGGCGTGGTGCCAGCTGTTCTCCGAGCCCGGGGCCGGCTCCGACCTCGCGTCGCTGCAGACCAAGGCCCAGCGCGACGGCGAGGAGTGGATCGTCAACGGCCAGAAGGTGTGGACCTCGGGCGCCCAGTCGGCCGACTTCGGCATGCTGCTCGCCCGCACCGACCCCGAGGCGCCCAAGCACAGGGGCATCTCGTACTTCGCGTTCCCGATGGACCAGGCCGGGGTGGAGGTGCGACCGCTCAAGGAGATGACCGGGCGGTCGTTGTTCTGCGAGGTCTTCTTCACCGACGCGCGTGTCGCCGACGCCGACTGCGTCGGCGGGCACGGGGCGGGCTGGATCGTCGCCAACACCACGCTCGCCGCCGAGCGGGCCGGCCTCGGCGTGGGCGGCAGCGGCTCGGCCGGCGGCGGGTTCCCCGGGCGCAAGGCCGGGATGCTCGACCTCGTCGTCGGCGAGCTCATGGCCGGGGCCCAGGCCCAGGCCGCCCAGGCGACCCGGGCCGAGCGGGGCGGGGTGCTCATGCGCCGGGTCGCCCGCGAACTCGGCGTCGCCGACGACCCGCTCGTGCGTCAGGAGCTGGCCCAGGCCTACATCCTCGAGGAGGTCGGGCGGATGACGTCGCTGCGGGCCAAGCACCTGCGCGCTGCGGGGAGCGGGCTGCCCGGCGAGGGCAACCTGGCCAAGCTGCAGATGAGCCGGGTGCTGCGCCACGGGCGCGACCTCGGCCCCGCCATCATCGGCCCGTACGGCACGCTGCTCGGCGCCGAGACGCCGGGCGAGGGCAACTTCCAGGAGGCCACGATCTGGGCACCGGGCCCGTCGATCTACGGCGGGTCCGACGAGATCCAGAAGAACATCCTCGGCGAACGCGTCCTCGGCCTGCCCAAGGAGCCGGGACCCGACAAGAACACGCCGTTCCGCGACCTGCTCGTGGGCACCCAGGCCCACTGAGACTCGCGGCGCCGGGGGCTGCCGGACGCCGGCCGCCGGACGCCGGAGGCGGTCAGCCGCCGATCAGGCGCTCCACGATCAGCGTGCGCTGGATCTGTCCGGTCGCCGGGGTCCGGGGGAGCTCGTCCACCAACGCGACCCGGCGCGGGTGCTTGAACGGGGCGAGCCGGTCGCGGCAGTGCGCGCGCAGCCCGTCGACGTCGACCTCGGCCGCCCGGCCCGGGACCGCCACGACCACCGCGCACACGATCTCGCCCCACTCGGCGTCGGGGATGCCGACCACCGCGACGTCGGCGACCGCCGGATGGTCGCGCAGCGCGTCCTCCACCTCGAGCGGCGCCACGGTCTCGCCCCCGGTGCGCAGCACGTCGCGTGCCCGGCCGACGATCGAGAGGTAGCCCTCGTCGTCGAACGCGCCGAGGTCGCCGGTGTGGTACCAGCCGTTGCGCAGCGCCTCGGCGGTGGCGTCGGGCTGCTCGAAGTAGCCGTCCATCAGGTAGTCGCTGGTGACGCAGACCTCGCCGCGCTCGTCGAGTCGGACCATCACGCCGGGGGCGGCCCGCCCGACCGACCCGGGCTTGCGCAGCACCGCGGAGGGGTGTAGCAGCGTGCCCGGCCCGGCTTCGGTCGACCCGTAGATGACCGTCGTGGTGGTGTGGGGGAGCGCCGCGCGGATCGCGGCGATGAGCTCGGGCGGGGTGGCCGACGTCCCGGTGTCGGCGTTGCGCAGGCGCGACAGGTCGTGGCCGCCGAGCCCGGCGTCGAGCACCCGCTTCCACACCGCGGGGATCAGGTAGAGCCGGGTGGCCCGGTGGCGGGCGACCGTGCCGAGCAGGTCGTCGGGGTCGCCGCTGGTCACGAAGTGGATCGGGCGGCGCGCGTGGAACGCGCCCATGGCCATGGTCCAGCCCGCCATGTGGAACAGCGGGAACATGCACACCGTCGATCCGTCGGGATCGCCGGCCATGCCCCCCATCGCCCGCAGGCGGTTGACCCGGTGCGAGAGGACCACGCCCTTGGGCCGCCCGGTGCTGCCCGAGGTGAAGAACAGGACGTGGGGGTCGCGCTCGTCGAGCCGGGGCTCGTCGGTGGGCGTCGTTGCGGCGGCTTCGGCTCGGGCGTGGAGCCCGACGTGGTCGACCACGGTGACGTCCCAGCCCTCGGTCATCGGGGCGTGGGTGGCGTCGGCGATCACCAACGTGGGTCGGGCGTACCCGGCGACCCGCTCGGCCTCCTCCGCGCCGTAGCGCGCGTTGAGGGGCGCGAACACCGCGCCGATGCGGGCGACCGCGGCGAAGATCGGCAGTGCGTCGAGCCCGGTCTCGCCCCACCAGACCACCCGGTCACGGTGGCCGACGCCGAGGCCGCGCAGGGCGTGGGCGATCCGGTCGGCCCGGGCGTCGAGCGCGGCGTAGGTGAGGACGCCGTCGCCGAGGGTGGCGGCGGCGGTCTCGGGCGCGGCTGCGGCGGCGCTGCGGACGAGGTCGCCGATCAGGAGGGCCATGACGCGGGAGCGTAGGTCCACCGTTGTCGCGCGCGCCTGCCGCACCGTTCCTGCCCGCTCCGCCGTTCCGGTCCCCCGGCGTTGCGTCCCCGCCGTTCCGGCTTCCGCCGTTCCGGTCCCCCGGCGCTGCGTCCCCGCCGTTCCGGCTTCCGCCGTTCCGGTCCCCCGGCGCTGCGTCCCCGCCGTTCCGGCTTCCGCCTCCCCGGTCGCCGCGGTTTCGGTTCCCGCGGTTTCGGTTCCAGCGGTTCCGGTCGCCGCCGCTGCGGCACCCCCGACCTCCGGGGTCCCGGGTCGGCCTAGGGTTCGACCATGACGATCATCCACCACGATTCCGACGCCGATCTCGGCGTGCTCGCCGGGGCGACGGTCGCCGTCGTCGGCTACGGCAACCAGGGGCGCTCGTGGGCGCTGAACCTGCGCGACTCGGGCCTCGACGTCCGGGTCTGCGTGCGGGCCGACGCCTCGCGGGCCCAGGCCGAGGCTGACGGGTTCCGCCCCGGCGACCTCGCCGACGCGAGCGCGGCCGACGTGGTGTGCGTGCTCGTGCCCGACGACGCGATCCCGTCGCTGCCGCTCGACCGGCCTGCCGACGGCCTCACCGTCGTGGCGAGCGGGTACACGTTGGCCTTCGACCGCTTCGCGCCGGCGGGCGACGTCGGCATGGTCGCGCCCCGCATGCTGGGGCCCGAGGTGCGCAAGTGCTTCGAGGAGGGGATCGGCTTCATCACCGCGGTGGGCGTGCACCACGACGCCACCGGCCGGGCCCACGCCCGCACCCTCGCGGTGGCCAAGGCGATCGGCGGACTGCGTCAGGGCGCGATCGAGATGACGCCGATGCAGGAGGCGGTGCTCGACCTCGCGGTGGAGCAGGCGCTGGCGCCGGCCCTCACCCTGGTCAACCAGACCTTCACCCGGGTGATGCTCGAGCACGGCATCCCGCTCGAGGCGGTGATCACCGAGCTGTCGCTGTCGGGGGAGACCGAGCGCACCATGCGCCTGGTCCGCGAGTCGGGCTACGCGCACCAGTTCGGCTTCCACTCGCCCACGAGCCAGTACGGCCAGGTCTCGCGCCGCGACGCCTACGACGGCGACGCGCTGGGTGAGACCATGCGGCGCCTCGTCGGCGACATCGCCTCGGGGCGCTTCGCCGACGAGTGGGACGCCGAGCGCGACGCCGGCTTCCCGAACCTCACCCGGCTCCGGGAGCAGTACGCCGGTCCGGCGGTGGCCGCGTTCGAGGCCGAGCTGCGCACCCGGCTGGGGGAGGGGGCGGTGTCGGGGTCCTGACCGGTCCGGCCGGGACCCTGTCACCAGGATTTGGCAGCTGACAAAGATTGTCGATAAGGTAACGTCCGTGACCCCCGCCGCTGCGCTCACCGACCGCCTCCGGGCCGCCGGCCTGCGGGTGACCCCCCAGCGTCAGGTGATCGTCCGGTTGCTCGAGGGCAACGAGGAGCACCCGACGGTCGAGGCGCTGTTCGAGGCGGCCCGGGCCGAGATGCCCGCCATCTCGCTCAAGACCGTGTACCAGACCGTCCACGAGCTCGAGGACCTCGGCGAGGTCCATCTCCTCCACGTGGGCACGGGCAGCTTCCGGGTCGACCCCAACGTGGAGCACCCGCACCACCACCTCGTGTGCACGGAGTGCGGTCGGGTGCGCGACGTCGCGGTCGACGTCGACGCACTGCGCCTCCCGACCCGGTCCCGCGCGGGGTTCCGGGTCGACGACGTGCAGGTCCACTTCCGCGGCGTGTGCGCCGACTGCGGTGGGGCGCCGGAGCCCTGAGCCGTCCCGGGGAATCGTCGTCGGCCCGGGCGGGTTGGCGACCCCGGACCCCGAACCCGACGAGTCGCCACACACCGACGAGCGCACGATCCCGACCCGACGATCCAGCACCAGATCCCGAACCAACCAGATCCCGAACCAACCAGATCCCGAACCAAGCAGATCCCGAACCAAGCAGATCCCGAACCAAGCAGATCCCGAACCAAGCAGATCCCGAACCAAGCAGATCCCGAACCAACAAGGAGCACCGATGCCCGCACTCAAGGGAAGCAAGACCGAGACCAACCTGAAGGAGGCGTTCGCCGGCGAGAGCCAGGCCAACCGCCGCTACCTGTACTTCGCCCAGAAGGCCGACGTCGAGGGCTACCCCGACATCGCGGCGCTGTTCCGCTCGGTCGCCGAGGGTGAGACCGGCCACGCGTTCGGCCACTTCGACTTCCTCGCCGAGGTGGGCGACCCCGCCACCGGCGAGCCGGTCGGCCCGACCACCGACAACCTCAAGGCGTCGATCGCCGGCGAGACCTACGAGTACACCGAGATGTACCCGGGCTTCGCCAAGACCGCCCGCGAGGAGGGCTTCGCCGAGGTCGCCGAGTGGCTCGAGACCCTCGCCCGGGCCGAGAAGAGCCACGCCGGCCGCTTCACCCAGGGCCTCGAGCAGCTCTCCTGACCGAGCGCCACTGACCACGTCGTGACCGACGGCCCCGGGTTCGTGCCCGGGGCCGTCGCACGACAGCACGGCCCTGGGAACCGGCCGTGACCTCGGGGGGCGAGCACAGAGGAGATCAGCCATGCAGAAGCTCACCGTCGACGACATCCTCGACCTGCGCGCCTACGAGCGTGAGCGGGCCGAGTTCCGGACCCGGATCATCGCGATGAAGCAGGTCCGGCGCCTCGCACTGGGCGACCTGATGACCGTGGTGTTCGAGAACACCGACACCATGCGCTTCCAGATCCAGGAGATGGCCCGGGCCGAGAAGATGCTGCGCGACGAGCAGATCGCGCACGAGGTCGAGACCTACAACGAGCTGCTCCCCGACGACGGGCAGCTCGCCGCCACCCTGTTCGTGGAGATCACCGACCCGGACGGCCTGCGCGAGTGGCTCCCCAAGCTGGTCGGGCTCCAGGACCACGTGGCCGTGGAGGTCGGCGGTGTTGCGTCGCCCGCCCACGAGATCGACGAGGAGCGGCTGACCCGCGAGGACGAGATCACCTCGACCGTCCACTACCTGCGGTTCTCGTTCACCCCCGAGCAGCGCGCCGCGTTCGCCGCCGGGCCGGTGGTCTTGCGGATCGACCACCCCGCCTACCAGGCCGCGGTCGAGCTCGGGCCCGAGGCCCGCGCGTCGCTCGCCGCCGACTTCGCCACCTGATCGACCACTGATCTTCGCTCCCGCCCGGCCGGTCGGGATCATCCCGGCCCGGCCCGGGCCGGAGCCGGAGCCGGACCCGCGGCGTGCATCGCCACGCTCGGATCGGCGCCGAGAGCGGCGAGTGCGGGGAGATCGTCGCGGTCGACCAGCCGCAGGCCGGCCGGATGGTTCGGGTTGCCGAGCAGCAGGCGGCGGCCCTGGGGGGCGAGTTGCCCGTGGTGCTCGACGCACACGGTGGCGAGGTTGGCGATGGCGTCGGGGCCACCCCACGACGCCGGCCACAGGTGGTGCACCTGGACGCCGTGGCGGCGGTCGCACCCCGGCCACCGGCAGTGACCGTCGCGTTGCCTGACCACCCGCTTGGTCTTCTCGGACAGCGCCGACTCGGCCCGCCCGGCCGACTGCGGCGTGCCGTCGGCGGCGGTGGTGACCGGCTCGAGCCGGGCCTCGGCCCGCAGCCGGGCGACCATCGGGTCGGGGAGCGGGACGCCCCCGACGAGCGCCGGCCCCTCGGGCGGCACGTGCACCAGGAAGTGGGCGCGGTACCCCGTGGTCTGGGCGTGGGGATCGTGGTCGCGGGCGATCCGGCAGCACTCGACCAGGGCGTCGGCGCCCCGGTGCTCGCGGGTGTCCCAGGGCTGCCCCTTGGCCGGCCGCATGCGCTCGACCAGATCGACCAGCACGGTCTCGACCAGGGCACCGTCGATGTCGGGGAGCGAGAAGCGTCCGTCGAGCATCCCGGTGCGGCGGTTCCACCACCAGCGTAACTCGCGGGCGGCTCGGCGGGCCTCGGCC
>Ga0194129_10001742_pt1 | contig 34512 bp, 28 predicted proteins | sample TA2KigCa35mmetaG_FD_150862 | JGI IMG/M metagenome (GOLD analysis project Ga0194129, IMG submission 150862) | Freshwater microbial communities from Lake Tanganyika, Tanzania - TA2015038 Kigoma Deep Cast 35m | ecosystem: Environmental > Aquatic > Freshwater > Lake | place: Tanzania: Lake...
CATAGCCCACCACCTGGGCCTTGAGCTCGCGGCCCTCCAGCACCCGGCGGCGCTCCGCATACACCGCCTTGCGCTGGTTGTTCATCACCTCGTCGTACTCAAACACCTGCTTGCGGATGTCGTAGTAATACGTCTCCACCTTCTTCTGGGCCCCCTCCAGGGAGCGGGTGAGCATGCCGGATTCGATCGGCATGTCCTCCTCCACCCGGAAGGCATTCATCAACCCGGCGACGCGATCCCCGCCGAAGATGCGCAGCAGATTATCTTCGAGCGACAGGAAAAAGCGGGTGGTGCCGGGGTCACCCTGGCGGCCGGCCCGGCCCCGCAGCTGGTTGTCCACCCGGCGGGATTCATGGCGCTCCGTGCCGATCACGTGCAGGCCGCCGGCTTCACGCACACGGTTGTCCTCCACCTGGGTCACCGCCTCGTATTCCCCCTTCACCCGCGCGATCAACGTGCGCAGCTGCTGAATCTGGGGGTCATCGGTGGGGGCCTTCTCCGCCGCCTGGGCGATGCGATCCTCCAGCTCCAGCACCGTGAGCTGCCGGTCTCCCCAGGCCTTCACCAGGTCGTGGGCTAGCTCCGAGAGGGATTGCTCCGTGGCGTCGGTGAGGGCACAGGGATAGAGGGCACCAATGGCCCGGGCCTCAGTGGGGGCCTTGGCGGCGGCCGCCGCTGAGCCGGCCCCAAAACCGGGGGCTGCTTCGGGGGCCCGCTGCAGGGGCACCGGGGGCCTGTGGCCCTCCTCGGGGCGGACCAGGCGCGACAACAACAGCTCCCGCAGCTTGAGGCGGGCCATGTAATCGGCATTGCCTCCCAGGATAATGTCGGTGCCGCGGCCAGCCATGTTGGTGGCGATGGTCACGGCGCCTGCACGGCCCGCCTGGGCCACGATCTCCGCCTCCCGCTCCACGTTTTCAGGTTTGGCGTTGAGCAGGTTGTGGGGGATCTGCTGCTCCGCCAACAAGGCACTCAGCAGCTCCGACTTTTCAACGCTGGTGGTGCCCACCAGCACCGGGCGCCCCAGCTTGTGCACCTCCGCGGTTTCCAGGGCAACGGCGCGCCATTTGGCCGCCTCGCTCTTGTACACCTGATCGGTCCAGTCGGCCCGGGCACGGGTGCGGTTGGTGGGCACGATGGTGACCTCGAGTTTGTAGGTCTTCTCGAACTCCACCTCCTCGGTTTTGGCGGTGCCGGTCATGCCCGCCAGGCGCGGGTAGAGCAGGAAGAAGTTTTGGTAGGTGATCGAGGCGAGGGTCTGGGTTTCCGGCTGGATCGGCAGGCCCTCCTTGGCCTCGATCGCCTGATGCTGACCATCACTCCAGCGGCGACCCGGCATCACCCGGCCGGTGAACTCATCGACGATCACGGCATCGCCGCCGCGCACGATGTAGTTCACATCCTTGATGAACAACTCCTTGGCCTTCAGGGCGTTGTTGATGTAGTGGGCCCAGGGGTCGGCGGGATCAAACAGATCACTCACCCCCAGCAGCTGCTCGGCCTTGGCGTAGCCCTCATCGGTAAGGGTGCAGTTGCGCTGCTTCTCATCCACCTCGTAGTCGCCCTCGGGATCGATGCCGTCTTTGCCGAGCTCGGCGGCGCGCACCAGGGCATTGGCCACCTGGGCGGCCTTCTGGTATTTCTCCTGGGGGCGCTCCACCTGGCCGGAGATGATCAGGGGCGTGCGGGCCTCGTCGATCAGGATCGAGTCGACTTCATCGATCACGCAGTAGTGGAAGTCGCGCTGCACCACCTCGGCGATGTCCGCCGCCATGTTGTCGCGCAGGTAATCGAACCCCAGCTCTGAGTTGGTGGCGTAGGTGATGTCGCAGCCGTAATTGAGCCGCCGGGTGGCGGGATCCATGTCCTGCTGGATCAGGCCCACCGAGAGCCCAAGGAAGCGGTGCACCTGGCCCATCCACTCGGCATCGCGCCGAGCCAGGTAGTCGTTCACCGTCACCACGTGCACCCCGCGCCCGGTAAGCGCGTTGAGGTAGGCGGGCAGGGTGGCCACGAGGGTTTTGCCCTCGCCGGTTTTCATCTCAGCGATCTGGCCATCGTGCAGCACCATGCCGCCGATCAGCTGCACATCGAAGTGGCGCATACCCAGCACCCGCTTGCCCGCCTCACGCACCACGGCAAAGGCCTGGGGCTGCAGCTCATCGAGCAGTTTTCGCTCCCGCTCAAGCGTGGCTTCGATACTCAGGCTTCGGTTTTGGCACTCGAGCTGCAGGGCAACGAACTTGCCCTGGAATTCAGCGGTGAGGCCGCGGAGCTCGTCGTCTGAGAGGGGGGCCACCTCCTCCTCGAGCAAATTGATATCGGAAACGATCGGCTGGTAGCGCTTCAGCTTGCGGGCATTGGGGTCACCCAACAGCAGCTTGAGCATGGAAAAGGCCGAATCGTGCAGCAGGCAGCCTACTGAGGGTTGGCGGAGATCCTGCACCCTTAGTGACTAAGCCTGATCCTGGACAGGCGAGGCCCTCGGTGCACGGCTGCCGTTGAAAGGCGAGGATTAGACTGATAGGAGAGTGGTCCGTTGAGCGCCGCGACGATTCAGCTGATCCGGCATCGCCATGGCGCTTGGCGCCTGCGGCACGCACCTGGCCAACTCAATCAGCTGAAGCGTTTGCTTGATGCCCACAGCTTCTGGGCCACCGGCCGCTCACAGAAGGAGCTGTATCGAATGCTGGCTGGGAGCCAGGCTGTAGTGAGCGCCTGGCAGAGGTCTAAACTCGTAGGGTTCGGCCGGGCCACGAGCGATGGAGTGTTTCGCGCCGTGCTTTGGGATGTAGTGGTAGCGAGCAAACACCAGGGCCAGGGTCTGGGGCGCCGGATCGTTGAAGCGCTCCTGGAGGAACCGGCTCTTCAGCAGGTAGAGCGAGTTTACTTAATGACAACAAATAGCGCTGGGTTCTACAGACAAATAGGGTTCATCAGAGCATGTGGACAAGAATTAATGATCAAAGGCCATGAGCTCTCGCAGAGGTGAAATCAAAGCGGATGAAGAGATTCGAACTCTCGACCCTCTCCTTGGCAAGGAGATGCTCTACCACTGAGCTACATCCGCATGGCCGCCGGTGGCGACACTCCGATCATGTACCACAGCGGTCCCCCCAGTCAACGCCCGGACCAATACATTGGCTGGCATGAACAGCACAGCCGCCCACCAGCTCGATGCGAGCGTCCTGGCCCTGCTACGTCGCCACAACCTGTTGGCCGCGCTGCTACGAGCCGAAGTGATTGCTGAAGCCGTTGCCGGGATTCAGGTTGCCACCGAGCAGAGCCAGCACCTAGTGGAGGAGTTCTGCACGCGTCAGCAATGCGAACCACAGCACCTGCCGGACCATCTGAAGAAGATGAGCCTCACGCCAGAGGATCTGCAGTGGCAGCTGGAACTTCCTGTGCGGGTGCAGGCGTTTGCAGACCACCAGTTCCGAAACAAAGCGGAAGCTCGCTTTCTGGCGCGGAAGGAGCAGCTCGACCGTGTCGTCTACAGCCTTCTGCGGGTCAAAGACCCTTTCCTAGCCAGAGAGCTCTACTTGCAAGTCAGTGGTGGCGAGGCGCACTTTGCGGACCTGGCTGGTCAGTATGCAGAGGGTCCTGAGCGGAACACCAAGGGGATCATTGGACCGGTACCACTCACACAGGCCCACCCTGCTCTCGCTGAACTGCTGCGAACAAGCACTCCGGGCACGGTCTTGGAGCCCTTCCAAATCAGCGACTGGTGGTTGCTGGCAAGGCTCGAGCGCTATGAGTCTGCACGTTTCGATGGCGAAACGGCTCAGCAGATGTGCCAGGAACTCTTCCAGGAGTGGGTTCAGGAGGAAGCAGCCGGTAAACTCGCTCGCATGCCGCTTCCCCTGGGCGAGAGCACGCCTACATGACCGTCTCCCCCCACCAACCGCAATTGCTCCATCCCGCCTTCGCCGGCCTTTCCGGGGATGGTGTTCAGAAGCTTGCTACCGGTCTTCAGACGCTTCAGTTCGGCATCGGCCAGAGCCTCTGCTCCGCCAGTCATATCCCCAACCGCATCCTGCTGATCAACTCAGGGAGGGCGCGACTCTTGGGTCGGGAAAATGGCAAGCTGTGCACCCTTGCCACGCTGGGCCCGGGAGCGGTGGTTGGCTTGGCATCCATGCTTCGCGTCGAAGGATGCGAAGAGGTGAGTGCCTCCAGCCCTGTCAGCGCAATTGCGATATCCGATGCACTGGTCCTGGAGCTTTACCAGGAAGAACCCAGTTTTCGGGAGTGGTGCAACAGCGTACTGTTTCCCGCTGAGCTATCAGCTCTCCTGGCACAGATCCTGAAGCGGTGCGAGCGGCCAGGGACAAGAATCCTTGATGTGTTAGCAGCTGCCACCCAGGGGGCAAGCCTGGTCGAAGCGACACAGGTCGAACTGGCTGAGCTCGGCCCTGAGCAGCAGTTATTTCTGGCCAGCGCCAACAGTGAAGGCACAATCGGCGATCAGTTAGACGAAGAAAGCGGGCTGCCAACACCCAGAGGACCCTTTCCCCTGCGATTAATCTGCCTACCAACAAGACTCACAGCATGGATGAGCCAGCGTGGTCTGACGGTCGAAACTCAAAACAGAAGCGATCTACCGGATGGCGAAGAGGCCCAAGCCGGCGCACTACAACCATCCAGTCTGGATTTAGGACGTGGCAACATCAAGGACAATCTGCGGTTGATTCGCGGGTCAGGTGCACTAGAAGAAAGCCTCGCTTGCTTCCAGATGCTGGCGCAAGTGATGAGCCTGCCATTCCGACGCGATGCAATCGAGAAAACGATCCGTGATGCCCTTAGGCGTGGACAGCAACCAAGCGTGCCGATGCTTGGTCAACTGGCGGCTGGCATGGGTCTCCACGTGGTGGGCGCCACCGTCAGCGCCGATCACAGCACCAGGCTGAACGTGCCCTGTCTGATGCCTTGGTCAGGTGGCTTTGGCTTGGTCGTCAGTAGCAATGCTGCGGGCCTGGAGATTGCTCATCCACGACTGGGCTGGTTGATGCTGAGCCCAGAGAAACTGCGCAAGGCCTACCCCAGCGGCTTAGAGCTGATCCTTGTTGATCGGACAACGGCGACGCCAGAACAGAAATTCAATATCGGCTGGTTTTGGCCAGCGCTCAAGCGTTACCAAAACACTCTGCTGCAGGTACTACTCGCATCCTTTGTAGTTCAATTATTCACGCTGGCAAACCCGTTGCTGATCCAAGTGATCATCGACAAAGTGATATCACAGCGAAGTCTTGATACGCTGCAAATACTGGGAATAGGGCTGGTGATCGTCACCCTATTTGAAGGTGTACTGGGCAGCCTCCGAACATTCCTGTTTGCAGACACCACAAACCGTATTGACATGCGGCTTGGGGCCGAGGTGATCGACCACCTTCTCAGGCTTCCCGTAGGATACTTCGATCGACGTCCAGTAGGAGAACTGGGAACCCGCGTTGCTGAGCTCGAAAAAATTAGGAATTTTCTCACCGGCCAAGCATTAACTTCGATTCTTGATGCCGCCTTCTCGGTGATCTATATCGTTGTGATGGCACTCTACAGTTGGATCCTCACACTTGTTGCACTAATTGTTGTTCCAATTCAGGTGACACTAACATTAGTTGGCGCTCCATTATTCAGGCGCCAGTTCCGGCAGGCCGCTGAAGAAAATGCCAGCACCCAATCTCATCTCGTGGAAGTCCTAACCGGAATACAGACAGTGAAGGCTCAAAATGTTGAAATGGTGAGCCGATGGAAGTGGCAAGAGCGTTATTCCCGTTACATTTCACGGACATTTGAAAAAACGGTGACTGGGACAGCACTTAACGAAACTGGTCAAATGCTGCAAAAACTGTCGCAGCTTATGGTGTTGTGGGTGGGGGCTACATTAGTGCTGAATGGAGAGCTGACACTTGGCCAGCTGATTGCATTCCGGATCATTTCTGGATATGTCACGCAACCGTTGCTTCGGTTGTCAAATATATGGCAAAACATTCAGGAGTTGAGGGTAAGCTTTGAGCGCTTAGCAGATATTATCGACACCCCCGAGGAATCTAATCATGCCGACAAGGCTAAAATACCTCTAGCTCCAATTGCTGGCGCAGTAACATTTGACAACGTGAGTTTTCGCTTTCATCCTGGAACACCACTAGTTCTCAAAAACATCGATCTCAAATTTTCTGCTGGTACATTTATTGGTGTTGTCGGTCAAAGCGGTAGCGGCAAAAGCACGCTTATGAAGCTGCTGCCACGCCTCTACTCTCCGGGAGAAGGTCGAGTCGTGATAGACAATTACGATATCGACAAGGTAGAACTTTATTCGTTGCGGCGACAAATAGGGATAGTTCCTCAAGATCCACTTCTGTTTTCAGGAACTGTGAGTGAGAATATAGCTCTTACCGATCCAAATGCAACTAGTGAGGCGATCGTTAGAGCAGCCACCATCGCCTGTGCTCACGAATTCATCATGGCATTACCCAATGGATACAGCACACCTCTAGGCGAACGTGGAGCTAGCTTGTCAGGAGGTCAACGGCAACGACTAGCTATTGCAAGAACGCTTCTGGCAAACCCCAAACTATTAGTCATGGATGAAGCCACTAGTGCACTTGATTACGACACCGAACGTCAAGTATGCCAAAATCTCAGAGAAAGCTTAACCGGGTCGACAGTTTTCTTCGTAACTCATCGCTTATCAACGGTACGGAATGCTGATTTAATTGTGATGATGCACAGGGGTGCAGTTGTTGAATCTGGCAAGCATGATGATTTGATTGCACAACAAGGTCGCTATTACGCTCTTTACCGCCAGCAGGAGGCAAACTGAATGAAACTTAGTCTCCTGAGACAGGCCCAAGATCTGATTGAACAGAATCTTAGATCGAATTCGGGAGAAGGTGAGGTGTTGCAACAATCCAAATCTTGGATGCATGCAACCATATGGGCTCTGATCGGAACAGCAGCCTGCGGCGTAGCCTGGCTCTCCATAGCACAAACGGAAGAGGTCATCGTTGCAACCGGCAAGCTAGAACCCTCCGCTCGTGTACAGGATTTGCAAACGCCAACCGGTGGTGTCGTGAGCGAAATCTTGGTCACAGATGGACAGCGAGTTCGAAAGGGCGATGTATTGATTCGCATGGATACAAAAACATCAAGCCAACAGCTAAAAAGCTTGGAACAATCGATCAAACTTAAACGTAATCAGCTCGCCCTCAAAGAACAAGAGCTTCTTGACTACAAAATGCTCAGCAGCAACGAACAGCGGGTGCTGAAGAGAAATCTTGCGCTGCAACGACAAATCGGAAGGAGGTTCGAGTTATTGGCTCAATCTGGCGCAGGGTCAGAATTGCAGTACCTGCAACAGAAAGACAAAGTAGAGCAAGTGAATGGGCAGTTGACGCAATCGGAGATCGAACAAAAGAGAAGGCAATCAGAACAGAGGCAAGTAATTCAGCAATTAAAATCCGAACTCTCCGAACTGACAAGCCGTTTAGTTGAAGTGAGGGTAAATCAAGCTTATCGACAAATCATATCCCCAGCGGACGGCATCGTATTCGATCTTAAACCCAAGGGGATAGGGTACGTTGCACAAGCGAGTGAACCGATCCTAAAGATTGTGCCATTCGACAAGCTCGTAGCCAGAGTAGAAATTCCTAGCTCAGACGTTGGTTTCGTAAGAATAGGCCAATCGGCTGATATCAGTATTGATTCCTTTCCATCAACCGACTTCGGCGTTCTCGTGGGCAGCGTCAAAAGCGTTGGTTCGGATGCCCTTCCACCAGATGCAGCAAAGGGACGTCAGGTCTATGCATTTCCGGTGCAGCTGCAGCTCCAGAGGCAACAGCTCAGGCTTAAGACCGGACAGTCACTTCCCCTGCAGATCGGCATGTCATTGCACGCGAACATCAAGCTAAGGAAGGTAAGCTACTTAAACCTCTTATTGGGCAGCTTTGAGGACAAGGCCAGCTCCTTACGCGAAATAAACAGCAGCAAAAATGAAACTGGAACAGGGACACCTAGATAACTGTCCACCTAAACGGTTGTCATTTGCTGACACCGAATAAAAGCTCTTGACAAGTGCGCCGTTCGGGCTTAAGTTCGTTCAGGATGCAACCACTTTCAACAAATGCCTTTCTCCAAGACTCCTGCAGGGGCCACGAGTAATTACCTGATGACAGGTACCGAAGGGATCGACATCACGACGGTTCCCGGAAGCAACTCCAACGTCACAATCCAAGCCCTTGGTGACGCCGACCAGGTCACGATCCAAAGCACCGATGGCGTTGCCAACGGTTTCCTGATTGAAATGGGTGACGGTGCAGACCGTATCTTCGCTGACTCCGATCCCAACAACAACAACGGCACTTTCTACTTCGTCAATTCCACAATCCGAGGTGGCAATGGCGATGACATCATTTTTGGTACCGAAGCCGGTGCAGCTCATGCTCGCCGCACCAACTACCTTCAAGATTCCCTTCTGAACGGGAATGCTGGTCAAGACATCATCCGAAACTACGGGATGCTGTCCTCACGCATCGAAGGCGGCCAAGACGGTGACACCGTTGAATTAGTCGCTCTTCAGAATAACGATACTTCTGTCACAACACTCTCCCCAATCCCCAAAAACCCAGATCGTTTTGATGGCGCAACTGTCCAGGGTAGCAAAGGTAATGACATCATCAGTCTCACCCTGGGTCGTACCAACTTCGTTAACAGCAAAATCAATGGCAACGAAGACGACGATCTCATCACCAACAACGGCATTGACCTGAGTGGGAATTGGCAAAATTCGACCATTTTTGGGGGTCAAGGTTCTGACACAGTCACACTTCGCACGACAGATGCTGAAGATGGATATGTGAGTGCCTCTTTGCTTGTACTCGGCAACCTTGGCGGTGATTACCTTGAAACCGGCATTGGCAACGACACCGTTATTGGCGGTGTTGGCTTTGACAGCATCAGTGTTCAAGCAGGTGCGAATCTCATTTACGGTGATGATGTAGACGGTTCCGGGAATGGTGACGATACAATTCATGTCAATTTCAACGACAATACTTCCTCACGCACCAGTCAAAACACGGTCTTTGCCGGCGACGGTAACGACACCGTCTTGATCAATACTGATGGGAACAACACTGTTGTCGCCGACGCCACTGTCGTTCTCGGTGGTGCGGACGATGTCCGTATTAACGGTACTGGTAACAACAGCGTTCTGGCAGGTGTAGGGGACGATACAGTTGTCATCACGGGTGGTGGCAGCAACACCATTTTTGGTGGTGATGGTAATGACGAAATAAGCATTGTAAACGGTAAGGACCAAACCATCTTCCTAGAAGCAGGCGATGATATTTTGAGCATTGAGGCTTCTGGGGCATCAAGTATCAGTGGTGGTTCAGGTAATGACAGTATTGTTCTGGTTAATGAAGTAGGCACAACCGGTAACTTCCGTGGCGGCAAAGGTGGTGACACCATCGACATTGATGATGACGGACGTATGCTGTCCGAAAAGGCAACTTACATTCAGGCCGATGGAGACAGTGTTGCTGCTTCAGCCGTAACCGGGCTGAATGTTAACGGTGACTTTGGTGCGGGTACGGCTTTCGACTTCGGGCCTGGCTTAAGCTCTGGTGTTGTTGACGTCATCGTCGGAACTGCGCTTGATGACGATACGGATGGTTCCACAGGCTTCACAAGGGCTACTGACTTGCTGAAAACCACCCTGGGCGATCTGGGCTTGGATGCATCACGAAATGGTGGCCTTGGTGGTGTTTACGCCGGTTGGTGGGATGATGGCGTTACCGTCAGGACAGTCAACGGTACTAGCGGAATGGTGGCAGGTCGCACCTACTTCTTCGAGGGTGATTACAACGTGCTCACCGGTGTCTTCACACTGGGAGATGAAGGGGCCGACACACTCTTGGTGACCAACGGAAACAATGGTCCGATGACAACAAACTCCAGTGGGCTCGTGCTCACGGGATTCAGCGGAGAAGCTGCAGCCTTGCTCAACTTCACTAACTTTGACCAAATCAGCGCTGCTGATATCGCTTGATGCGTGATCTGGCTTTAATCTAGATCATGACCCCAAAGCCCCTCTAATGAGGGGCTTTTTTCTGGCTCATTTGTGTCTCAATGAATATCCTTTTCGTACATCAGAATTTCCCAAGTCAATACAGTCATCTTCTTCGGGTCCTTAGCCGCAATCGTGATCACCGGCTGATTGGCCTTGGGATTGAACAAGTTGAGCAGCCACTTCCTGATGGCGTAGAACATCAACGCTACACGCTGCTCCGGGGTAACTCAGCAGGGATTCATCCTCTTATTCTTGAGTCCGAAACAAAAGTTCTGAGAGCCGAAGCCTGTGCACTGGCCGCAGAGAGGTTGAAACAACAAGGCTTTATACCTAATTTGATATGTGCTCATCCAGGCTGGGGTGAAGCTCTTTTTTTGTCTCAGATTTGGCCGAATACACCAACACTATTCTATCAAGAGTTTTTCTACAACACCTGTGGCTTTGATTATGGCTTTGATATTGAGATTCAAGGGGTCAGTCACTGGCAAGAGCGAGCAAAAATTCAAATGAAAAATGCCAACTTACTGCTCAGCCTTAAGTGCGCTAGTTGGAATGTATCACCGACGCATTTTCAGCGGAGCTCATTCCCTAAGGAATTTCAATCCTGCTTCAGCGTCATACACGACGGTGTTGACACAACCAAAGCCCAGCCAGCAACGGGACCACTGAGTTTGCGGCTACAAAATGGAATAGAACTAAAAACAGGAATGCCAGTGGTGACCTTTGTGAATCGGCGGCTGGAGCCGTATCGGGGCTGTCACACGATGATCAGAGCCATACCACATTTACAAAGGCTTAATCCCGAGGCACACGTGGTGGTTGTGGGTGAGACGGTTGGAGTAAGTTATGGAGCAAGCTGCCCAGAAGGTGAGTGGAGAGAATATTTCTTACACGAAATTGAAGGACAGTACGACCCAAACAAAGTTCATTTTGTAGGTCGCGTGAATCATGATCATTATCTTAGTCTACTCAGACTCTCTGCTTGCCATGTGTATCTGACCTATCCATTTGTGTTGAGCTGGAGCCTGCTGGAAGCCATGGCCTGTGGCTGTGCAGTGGTTGGGTCAGCAACAGCACCTGTGATGGAGGTGATTGAACACGGCCGCAACGGTCTACTGGTGGACTTCTTTCAACCGCAAGAACTGGCTGCATCCATCGCGGAATTGCTCAAGAACCGTGAATTAGCCGCAACACTCGGCGCTGAAGCCCGCCAAACAGTGTTGAAGAATTACAGATTGGAGCAATGCGTACCAAGGCATCTTGCACTAATGCAACTGGTGGCCAGTGGTAGCTTGCCAGGATGATGAGGAAGTTGACTAAGGCCAATGCACGCCATATCGTTCAGCCAGCACGGTATAGGTGCGCATAAGCTCTTGCCGCAACTGCCATCGCTGGACAGAGTGCACACTGTCTGATTCACCGTTGCCAGCATTCGCCGGGTTCAGCGATGAACGCAACGGTTGTGGGTCGAGGCGAAGGAAGCACTGAATCCGCTGCCAACATTGCGATGGGTTAGCAAACAGATCCTCACTGCGCACAATTAACAACCGGCCCTGCTGGTGCAGTGGCTCATAGCGAGCGAGCTGATCCTCGTAACGGCTGCGGCTGAGGTAGCTCAGTTCCTGATGGGCCAGATCGCAACCATTGGCCTCACTCAACCGACCCACAGAACCCTCAAGCCGTGAAGACTCAGCCGCCAGAGCGTCGACCAAGGACAAATGTTCAAATCCCAGTCGCCGAGCGTGGAAATAATGTGATATGCAGCGCTCCACTGGATCCCGCAGCAATACGATGCAGCGCACCTCAGGCAGAACTGCGTTGATCCGTGCCGGAGCGTAGGGATGAAACAGGTAATAAGGGGTAATCTCGCCCAATTGCTGGTTAGGCAAGGCCGCCTCAAACTGAGCGGCATACCAGGCCAGCCCACGTTGATAGTGCAGGCTGAAGAATTGCACTTCCTTGGTTGGGGGCAGAAACACCTGAGGGTGTGCCGCCAGCATGTGGTGCAGGGTGGTGGTCCCGGCCTTCTGGGCACCAAGGCAGAGGAATTGGGGCAGCAATTGGAATGCCATCACGACGGGAGGGCGCCTCTGAGCAGGTAATGTGCGAACTATTCAGGCGCAACCTATCGAGAACCTACACAGCCACCTTCGTAGACTGAAGCAATCCCTCACCCCACAGGAGCTGCTGGAGCCGCGATCCAACTGCGTGCGTCGACTGCGTCAACGGTGCAACAGGCGCGTGCAACTGCTTGAAGCACTGCAGCGGCTGGGTTGGGCGCAGCCACCAGTGCCGGTACTCGATCGGCTGCGGCCACTGATCAGCCTGGCGCCACTGGAGACGCAGGCGTTGGAAGCCGGCAAAAACATACTGCGGATCCTCAACCAGAGAAGCATCAACTCGCTGCAAGAGCAGCTGATGGCCCAGCAGGGAGCCAACAGCAGGGAGCCATGGGTGCCGGTGGTCGTGGGCTGCCGGCACCGGCGTGCACAGGCAGAGGAGTGCCAGGCCAGCTTTGCGCGCACCGGAAACTGGCCAAGGCCTCTGCTGCTGGAGGGAAACGCTCACTTACCGGATTGGAAGCTGCGGTACTGCCCAAGGGCACACCGCCTCATCGTTCCAGTCGATGATACCTACAGTGGCTTGCCACGAAAAATGACAATGCTGTTGCTGGCCCTGGCACTATTGCGGAAAACGCCATCGATCCTGAAAATGGATGATGATTCCCGACCGGGGAGTGTCGAGCGCGTGGCGGAAAACCTTCATCGACTACAGGCCACCCAAGTTGCCGCTGCCGTGGGTTACCCAATCCGAGTGGCATCACGGCTGAGTCTCGATCGCGGCTGGCATCTAGGCAAGGCAAGTGCAAGGGCAAACTGTCAAGTATTTAGCAGCCTTGGTACGCGGGAATGGATCTCCGGTGGTGTTGGATACCTACTGAGCGAAAAGGCCGTACGGAAATTAGGAGATTTCGGCCTTCATAGCTGGGGTTTTGTGGAGTCAATGCTCTACGAGGATGTCTGTGTATCAATGCTCCTGGAGGCGGCTGATCTACCTGTGCATTGGTTGACGGAACCAAGCCAGCTAGGGCTCCTGAACGAACGGACCTGTGAAATCGAATCGGGAGCGTGGCGCAACAATAGTGCTGCATGCTGATTCGCCACGATCTGAAACTGGTCTTTCTGCACGTGCCCAAGTGCGCAGGGAAAGAGTTACGACGGGTACTAAGCAAAGGGTCAGCTGAGGGAAGCCTCGAAAGCCTGTTCAACTACGACTTCTGCCCGGTGGTAAGGCGATACATTGACCTGGCACATATTCCCCTGTCCGACTTACGCCATCGGCCACAATTCTCCTGGCTCTCTCAGTACACAACAATAGCCTGTGTACACAATCCGTATAGCCGCCTACGTTCGGCGGCTACTGAATTCTACAGACAACGCTCTAAAGCGGATGAGCAGACTGCCAATGCCAACCTGCTCAGCCGTGATCAACGCTGGAACTATTACCGACAGCTCCCGAATCGCCACAGTCAACAGGATCCACGCTTTATTCACAGCCAACCTATGCACTGCTTCACACATCTCGGAGATCAGCCAATGGTGGATCATCTGGTGCGATGTGAAACACTACTAAGTGATCTTCTGTCTCTAGCAAAGATGCTTCAGTGGCCAGCCACACTAGTAGAAGAAGCCCAACGGAGCCTACGGGATGCGGGGCCAAACTCAACAGACTGGGAGCCAGAAGAACTAGCTGTTGCCAATCAGCTGTATGAACACGACTTCAAGCTTTTCGGCTACATCCGCCTACAGGAACCGTCTGTTGGTGCGTCGTGGCCGAACGGCTGGAGAAACCTCGAAGAGCAATTACATCCCCAGAGCTGTGAAGCCTCACAACTGGAACTGATCCACGCAGCAAACCACGTAAACTGGCACTGGGGACCAGAAGCAAGCAAGCCAAAGCAGTTAAGTCTGCGAGCCACCCGTGTCGATGCCTGAGTCGCTTCTATCAACACAGAAATTACCATGCGCCGAGCACACGATCTGGCTTCGAGAGCAGAAAGCAGCATTCGTGTACATACCAAAGGTGGCCTGCACTTCGTGGAAGCTGTTCCTGGCGCGAGCACTGCAGCTGCCCCTGCCGAATCCGTTGCCGTTGGCCGCTGTCCATGATCGTGAACAGGTACCACTACCCTACCTAAGCAGAATGGGAACGGGCGAAAAAGCTCGCTTTCGGATCGAGTTAATCGCAGGCGAGATTACTTTGATGGCGGTAATTCGCAATCCACGCGAGAGGATTCTAAGCGCCTATCTCGACAAAGTGTGGCTGCATCGTAATCCCAAATCATACTTCAGCCTGGTGGTACTGCCGCAATTGCAAATCGACCTTCAACTGGACGGTTTGAAGCGTCCAAGCTTCCTGCAGTTTTTGCAGTGGCTGGATCTGGGGCGCAGCAGCAGTTGCAGCAATGACCACTGGCTGCCACAACGCAGGCTGATCGGTGACGGAGAGACGTTACCCGCAGCTCAGCTCTGGCCCATGGAGCACATGGGGGAAGCAGTGGCCGCCATGCAACGGGTGATCGGAACAAGTCAACCCTTCCCTGGCCGAGAGGATCTCGCCCCACGGAAGAGCAGCGGCAGCGGATCAAGAATACAAGAAGTGTTTACAGATGAGGTAGAGAGTCAGTTTAGACAGATCTACGCAGACGATATCGATCTGTATCGCTACCTATCCAAATAGAGCTTGCCGAAAGTAGCACTATACAGCAACAAACCAATATCAAGTCATCCATACCATTGATCTGAATCTACATTCGGCTTGAATAGGAGATTCCACGAAAGTGAAGCCCAGCATAGGATGACACAGTCAATCAAACTGATATGCGTGAATCGTTTGTCAACCGTAAACATAAACCAGGGGAATCCGGCCTACCACTGGCATGGGTTGACTTGAGACCCCGGTTGAGTACAGCTTGGAACCAGTGACGGATAAAGCGTCAATGGATTACAATAAAAAGGTCCTCGGAAGGCAACGTCAGACCATCGGTGCTTGATCGCCAAACCCTGATGCGGACGCTTGAGCTTATTAATCCTCAATAACAACAGGATCGATGACGCCTCCAATCGCGAAGAGACAATATTCGAAGTCCAATCCATTAGATCCTACGTGAATTCGAGATGATTGACATCGTCCATCGCATAGACATCGGCGATTACACCTTGGATTGCAGCGGTGTCTGTGGTGCTCCAAGCCTGACCCTATCCGCAGGCAGGGAGGCAAGTCTATGCATTTCCGACGTCACCGAAACCATAAAGGGCGTCCCGGAATACTCCGAACTAAAGATTGGAATACATTTTCACGCATTTTACACCGAACCATGCAAGGATATCATTACAATTCTTCTTGAATCAGTACCACACTGTGAGGTTCTGATTACCACCGATACAGAAACCAAGCGACTCTACCTAGAGTCACTCTTGGATCAACTGGTCGCAAAAAGAGAGAAAAACCATAACTGGACATACGTTATTCGCGTCACGCCCAATCTAGGTCGCAATATATTACCACTTTTAAAGGAAGGTTGGCCGCACCTACGAGACTGCGACATTGTCCTGCACCTTCACACCAAACGGTCCCCTCACAGCAGCACAGGTGAGCAATGGGCGGATCAACTGATTGCAACGCTGGCCGGTAGCAGCAGGCAGGTGAGAGCAATAAAAGCCGCCTTTGCCACAGATTCACAGCTAGGAATGTTAATTCCGAGCAATTGGGAGGGGATCCGGCACCTTTTGCATTGGGGGGCCAACTTCGAAATAGCTTGCATGATTAGCAACGCCCTCTGGCCACAATTCAAGCTGAGCCTACAAGCACCGATCGTGTTCCCTGCTGGCATGATGTTGTGGTTCCGGCCTGCTGCCCTGAAGCCTTTGATCGCAGCCAAGGATTTACTTCAAAGGCCTGCAAACGAACCAATCCTGAACGACGGCACATCATTACACGCCTTAGAGCGACTGACACTGCACGCCTGTGAAGTAGGTGGATACAATTGGCGGTACGTGTCCCTATTCACCGAGAACAGTGTGGAGGCACGCAATATCGGCGAGACACTGAGCGTATGGACGCCGCAACCAGACGCTTACTTGATGGGAGTGAGCGCACTGGCTCAACGCTACCGCGAACAACAGGTGAAGGTCGATCGTGTAGAGCACCTCGTAGCACAGTGCGTAACCCTTTCACAACAGCTAGAGAACCTGAGCGAGGAGCTTCTCGAAAGAGATCTGACGATACAAGAGCTATCGGCAAGGTTGCATAGCACTTCGAAAGCGCTTGCTGACTCAGAATATAAAAATCAAAACAATCAGCAGAACTCCTACAGACGAATTAATGGTGCATATCGCGCTCTCCTTAGGCTGCTTTCACATACGAAGCCATGAACAAGAAATTACTCGAGTTAGTACTTTCGCACAAACAGAGATCAAGCCGCAGGCTACTTAGAGCATTACGTCAATACCTGACGAAAGAGGTTGAAAAGCCGATTCATCTGAGCAGATGTCTGCCCAAGCGATGCAATCTCAGGGTCATTGGCCATGGTGCAACAGCATGCCACTGGAGCATCCATGCATGGCTGCAACGCTGTCCACTACACAACGACTTCAAACTCGAAAACAGTGAAAGTGCTGAGAGCGTGGGGCTCCATCTTCAAAGCCTCAAACGTAGCCGAGAATCCGGAGAGCTGGAGCTGCTGAAGAAATGCAGCATCGTTCTAGACCCTAATAGAGAACGAGTAATCGAGCTTCGGGGTGAAGGGCTTCAGGCGTATTGGATTGATAGAAATACACCTGTCAATCACTGGCTACGTAGACACTTTGATACAGAAAGAGCTGCTGCCAGCCTAGGCCTACCGGATCCAAACACACTCGCACAGCGTGGAGCTGTGCTGTGTCTGGGGAGTGCAGGGCTGGAATGGGATCGACAGCTTAGTGAGCCTTTATGGGGGCTTCCAAGATTTGACCAACTACACATCGCTGACGAAGAAATGGCACGCCTGCTGGCTGGCTGGCTGAACGCCTCCCAGCGCGCAGGGCTGCAATTAGTTCGCCTCGAGGCCAGCGAATACGAACACGATTGCCGGCCCTTCCAGGCCCTTGAACAGCCCACGGCAACCGTTTTGAGTTCCAAACAACAGGAGTGGTGTGAGGCACTACTAATCAACGGTCCCATAAATTTACAGGCCCTTGAGCGCGAGCTTCAGTGGCACTGGCAAGGCTGCCCGCAACAACCGCTTGCCTGTACGACTCCCAAGCCTGTCATGATGGAGCTTTGGTCAGAAAGCAGGTCAGAGCCGACAGCGGCTGTCTGCATCAGTCTTTATAACTACGCGGATCGGATTGAGAAGGCCCTTGAAAGCGTCCGTAAACAAACGCATCAAGCCTTGGAGCTGATCGTGGTGGATGACTGCTCAAGCGACGGTGGGCAAAACGTTGTTCAACGGTGGCTGGTAGCACATCATGAACGGTTTGCTCGTACTTTACTTGTGCGACATTACCAAAACAGCGGATTAGCGGCAGCACGCAATAGCGCGTTCGCGGCCGCTAAGGCGCCATGGTGCTTTGTCCTCGACGCAGACAACACACTTGAACCGAAAGCAGTGGAACATTGCTTGGCTATAGCTGAGAGCAGCAGCACAAAAACAGCAGTAGTTCACCCACTCGTAGAGATCATGCAGAACGGAAAGCAAACAGAGCACGTCTTGATAGGGGGTCTTAGCTGGCAGCAGCAAGCATTGATGAATGGCAATCAGATCGATGCGATGGCACTGATCAGGAAGACTCACTGGGAACAAGTGGGAGGCTATAGCCACATTCCAGCAGGGTGGGAAGATTATGACTTTTGGTGCAAACTAATCGGCGCAGGATTGCACGGAGTGCTATGCCCACAGCGTCTTGCAATCTACAATCGTCATGACACATCAATGCAAGCAACATTGACCAGGTCGCATGTGAGGGAGCTGCAACGGCTATTCCAGGCGCGTCATCCTTGGCTTGCTAAACAGGGTCAGTGGTCATGATCGATGCATCGATGGTGCAATGGGAGATCGACATTCTTCGGGTAAGTGGACGTGAAATATTTGTCACAGGTTGGCTGCTTGCGCCACACTTAGGTCTCGATACGCTACAGCTTCGACTGATCGGAATTGATGGCCTGAGTGTAGGTATAGTACAGCTCATCGATAGTCAAAGCAGACCAGATGTAGAGAAGGCCTATCCTCGAGAAGAGGGCGCTGAGCGTTGTGGCTTTGTGGGGGTGGGAAGTTGGCCAAGGGAATTCGTCCAAACAGATCGGCTGGAGCTAGAGGGATTGATTAGCAAAAAGGTGGTACTCCGCCTAAGCGTGCGCCAGCCAGCGGCATCAAAAGCAATGCCGAAGCTGTTGATGATGCGCCAGGTGTTGCGTTACGGCAGACGCAGCCTGCGGCTATTGCTCAATGGTCAGTGGAAGAGCCTGATAGAGAAGCTCAAACGACAGCTGGGGGATCGCCCCAGGAGCAACGCATTGGACACCTTGCCTGTCCACTGGATAGGAGAAATCAGTAAGTCAGAAGGTCCAGGATTGCAACTCGTGGTAGATCACCGCCTAGGTGGCGGCGCCAACCACTACAGAGAGGATCTGGTGCAGGATTGGATCAACCGAGGGGGGTGCATTTTGATTGTCACATATCATCTAGCGATTCTGCAGCCGGTGCTTCAACTGATTTACGCGAGAGGCGAGGAACAGCTGAAACTCAGAAGTTGGTCTCATCTGCCAACACTACTGTCACGATTGGAACTTAAAGAGATCACCTACAACACAGCCGTATCGTTAGCAGATCCTAAAACACTAGCAAGAATCATCCTGCAATTGAAGCACGAGCACAACGCGATGCTAAGAATACTCATGCATGATTACTATTTACTTTGCCCATCTCATTTCCTACTCAATCAATCAGGCCAGTTCTGCGGAATTCCAAGCCAGAGTGAGTGCACTCAATGCCTGCCGAACAACAAATATGGCTTTACAAGTTTATTCGGCAGCGACTTGAAAAGCTGGCGAGAGATCTGGGGTCAAGTCGTACAACATGCCGATTCAATTGTTGCATTCTCGAATGACAGCGTTAAGCACTTACAGCGCGCCTACCAAGACTGGCCAGATGGGCCAAACTGGTTGCAAAATAAAACCATCAACGTGGTGCCGCACAACCTCGACAAACGGCGATTACGAAAAGTGGAGCCACCGCAGCAGCATCAGCTGATCATAGGCGTGGTAGGTCAGATCGGTTATCATAAAGGCTCTGAAGTGATTCAAGGACTAGCAGCCACCATTGCGGCACAAGGCGGCCAAGAGCGAATCTGTATTATTGGCAGTCTAGAAGCGGCCACGGATAGGAGAATCGTGAAACAAACTGGACCTTACAAACGGGAACTACTGTTTGACATGATCGAACAAAGCGGCGTCAACGTCATGTTGTTTCCATCTATATGGCCAGAAACATTTTCCTACGTGACGCAAGAGCTGATTCAAATGAACCTCCCGTTAGCCTGCTTTAATCTTGGTGCACCAGCTGAAAGGATCCGCGACTACCCAAAAGGCCTCGTCATGGATTCGCAAAGTCCTGAGGCGGTTCTTACCGCTCTCCGCGAGCTATTTAAGACCTGTTATCAGACATCGCACAAGAACTAAACATGTCCACAACAGTCCACGTTTACACCAGTGCCGCACTTAACTATGTGCCCAAAGTGAGAATGCTATTTCGATCATTGCGAACCCACCACCCGCAGTGGCAACTGCATCTCTTGTTAGCGGATACACTACCTGAAGACTTCCAGATCGACAACGAACCGTTTGACACGATCACACCGATTGCAGAGTTAGGTATCCCCAACTGGCTGGGCTGGGCTTTCTGTCACAGGATCACAGAGCTTGCAACTGCAATCAAGCCATGGATGCTTGAAAAGCTGCTGTTGAATAGCGAGCCAGGTGCAAAAGTGATCTACCTCGATCCCGACACGGTAGTGTTTTCACCACTCGATGACGTTGTTGAATGCCTAGATCAGGCATCCCTTGTATTGACCCCACATCAGACTGCCCCCGAAAGCGACATCGAAGCAGTAATCGATAATGAAATCTGTAGTCTCAAGCACGGTGTATTTAACTTAGGCTTCATTGGGGTCAGCAATACAGTAGTGGGTCAGGCCTTCGCCCGCTGGTGGGCCGAGCGCACGTATTACTTTTGCCGCGACGAGATCAGCAATGGACTGTTCACAGACCAGCGCTGGATCGATCTCGTACCAGCTTTGTTCACCGGTGTAGCAATTCTGCGGTCAGGGCGCCACAACCTTGCCACTTGGAACATCACCACTCGGCATTTGAACGGTAACGCAACCGAAGGCTATCGAGTTGATGGAGAACCATTGGGTTTCTATCATTTCACAGGTTTCGACAGTGGTGCTCACCGCGTCATGGCCCTTAAAAACGGCCGCGGTAATAAATCCCTAAAGCAACTGATTGATTGGTATGCCGAAGAGATCAAGCCGCTGAAAGATGATCCACTGTCGCATAGACCTTGGGCCTTCGGATATTTTGAGTCAGGCTCAATTATTAGTTCAGAGCAGAGGTTGATCTATCGACTCAGGCGGGACCTTCAGCGCAACTATCCCAATCCATTCGAGGTCAATGGCTTTGAGCGCTGGTGGGAACAGCGTGCCAGGCGCGACTATCCGGAATTATTTGGGAGTCCCCAATCTGTAGCTGCAGCGAGGGAAACTCTGATCAAACCCATCACCGCAGGATTTACTGCAGGAGAAACCACAGAAAATACTAAGGGAGTGGTGATAGGACTTATCAAACAATCATATCAAGATCCAGGGAACGCCTTAAAACTAGCTCGTCGCGCTTGGGAAGTCCTGAGCCAAGAAGGTGTCGCGGGACTCAAAGCACGACTGAGGAGCTAGATACATCTCCAGCCCCACTTGCAGAAGTAGATCCAGGCACTATGAAAATTGACAAGTGTAAGCCAGAGACTGCGATGATTGCCCCTCCCCCAAGCATGCGTAATGGTTGCGAAAGGAAGATGAACACATCGGCCATAATGTCTTAGAGTTCGGCTGATATCAGCATCTTCCAAATAGAGAAAAAAGCGCTGATCAAACCCACCACTAGCATCTAAAGCTGCACGCTTGATCAACATACAACATCCACTTAAATACGGGACATCAAAGACCCGATCCAATGATTTGTCTTCCATCAGGTGATAGGAATCATATCTTCTAAGCCAACGTGGCTTGAGCCACTGGGGAATAAAGCGCCGACTGGCGAGCGATAACAGAGTTGGATCACGCTTGCAGAGCTGCTGAAGCTGACCACTTGGGTCCACAATCCTTGGTACCGCCAGTACGACATCCGGCTCTTGATGCAACCAACCCAGCATTCGCTCAAAACTACCGGGCTGCCAGCTGAGGTCTGTATTGAGTACACCGACCCAGGCAGGGAGTGGCGCCTGCGCTGCATAGGCCGAAAGGGCCTCATGAAACGCTCTTGCATAGCCCAGATTGCATCGAGAGGTAATAAAGAGATTCGCCTGCGGAAGCAAAAGATCGACAGGCTCGCCTGGCTGATGATCATTGGCGATCACTACAACATGAAATGTGGGACTCAAGCCAGAAAGGCATCTGACCAGGGTATGCACCTCAGCGGGCGTGGGGTGGTAGGCCACCACAATCAATAAGAGATCAGCGGCCACGGGCCTGCAACACAGTCTTGATTGTTTTGAACAACACAAGGAAATCAAGCGCTATGCTCCAGTGGCGGAGGTAATAAAGGTCGTAGCTGAGCTTGAGCTCCGCTTCCGATAAACTGGCCGCATAAGGCGCACAGACTTGGGCCCAGCCGCTCAGACCAGGACGCATCCAATGGCGCTTGCGGTAGTGAGGAATGCGGATATCAAGCTCGGACTCCAAATCGGGCTGCTCAGGCCGTGGCCCGATCAAGCTCATTTCACCTTTGAGAACATTGAGCAGTTGAGGAAGTTCATCGATCCTCAGCTTCCGTAAAACACTACCTACAGCAGTGACACGAGGGTCGGAGACGCTCGTCCATGGTGCCGGCCCAGCTGTGTGATTGACCGGCTTCATTGTGCGCAACTTCAGCAAAATGAATGGACACCCCATCCATCCACTGCGCTGTTGATAAAATAGAATTGGGCCACGATCCTCGATCCAGATAGCCAGACAGGCGAGGACTAGTAACGGCGAAGCAGCTAAGAGCAGAATCGCAGCGAGGATGACATCAGCAGAACGTTTGAGTTGACGCTGAACGCTGAACGTATTGGACCACGGAATTTCGATCATGGCCATCCAATCCGACGGCAACAGAGAAGGCGGCAACCGTTCCAGCTGCTCTTCAGCAAGCTGGATCACGGTCGTTGTGCTCAAGCCCTGACTTTGGAGGCGCTGTAGCTGGATCTCCTGATCAGGTTGAAGTCTCAAGCCTCGACCCAAGACCACTCCTCCTGGACTGACAGGTGCCTTGGCCGCTAGAAGATAACTGGGGCTAAGGAGCTTGGGGGGGCGGGCAGGCAGATGGGGATGACGGCGCCACTCCAGCAAAACCTGCAGGGCTTCGTCCGCCTCAGCCAACAACGACCATTGCTGATCAGGTGCCCAACGGAGTAAGTAACGGAGCAGCATCCGCACCACCAACGACCATGCTCCAAGGGCGAAGAACAGACTGAGTTGTGTATCTCGCTGGCTCTCGAGCCCCATCCACCAATGAGCCAGGATCAACAGCAGCAGGGTGGCCAGACATGGCAACAGGATACGTAACAACACGAAACGCAGCCGCAACCAGGGCCAGCGCAGCAAGGTGTAGCTGCCAAACAGCCAACCAAACAGAAGAAAGGCCGTGGTGACGAGCGGCGCTGCGCCGTTGCTGAAGTGGTGGGCCAGCAGGAAAACCCCTACCGCATCGAGAGAGGCAGCAAGGACCAAGCGTTGGCGTGGCCTTCTCCAGGACAACGGGGAACTTCAGGTGGTTGGAACCTAACCCTTCTGGCAGAGAGAGCCAATACGTTCGCCGCCGTACCCGGCACGATCGCGCACCTCCTGGCACCAACTGAGATTGTTGAGATACCAGCGCACAGTCGCCTCCAGCCCCTGTTCGAAACTGTGCCGGGGATGCCAGCCCAATTCTTCCTGGATACGGCTGGGATCGATGGCGTAGCGCCGGTCATGGCCGGGACGATCAGGCACGGAGATGATCAAGCGACAGTGCGGGGCAACTTCAGGTCGCAACTGATCCATCAACCCACAGATAGCCTCCACAACCTGCTTGTTGGTGCGTTCACAAGAGCCGCCCACGCAATAGCTACGACCAACAACCCCGCGGGTCGCAGCGGTCAGCAGAGCCTGGACATGGTCTTCGACAAACAGCCAATCACGCACGTTCTGCCCGTCGCCATAAACCGGGATGGGCTCCCCTGCTGCAGCTTTCAAGATCACCACCGGGATCAGCTTTTCTGGAAACTGCCAAGGGCCGTAGTTATTGGAACAATTCGTAAGAACCACGGGGAGTCCGTAGGTGTGGTGCCAAGCAGACACGAGGTGGTCACTGGCTGCCTTGCTGGCTGAATACGGCGAGCGGGGGTCGTAGGGAGTGGTTTCCGAGAAACGGCCTGTCACCCCCAAGGAACCGAACACCTCGTCGGTGCTGATGTGGTGAAAGCGAAATCGCTTCTGTCGGTCCTGTGGGAGCTGCTGCCAATGCTCACGCACCGCCTGCAGCAGATGAAACGTCCCTAGCACATTACTATCGAGAAAAGCAGCCGGCCCATCAATCGAACGGTCCACATGGCTTTCAGCAGCCAAATGCATCACCAGATCGGGGTCTGCCGCGCCTACGGCTGCGGCAGTGCCCCGCGGACTAACTAGATCTGCCTTTAAAAGGTGATGCCGTGGATGCGAGCCGATGCTGCTGAGATCGCTGGCATAGCTGAGCTTGTCGAGGTTGAAAACCTCTGCGGTGGTGGTAGTCAACAAATATCGCACAAGCGCACCTCCAATAAAGCCGGCGCCGCCCGTCACGAGCACTCGCATTCCGTTGAGCTCTTGGGAGTCCATCACCATCAGATTGTCGTGCACAACAAGGGAACCCTTTGCCAGTGAGGCCATAATCATCGCAGTGGCGCAAAGCGAATGCGCTCCAAGTGATAGGCGCTGAGGACCCCGTACAGCACCTTATATGGGTAACGCTGACCAGGCGGGGATGCAGCAATACGCTGACGGAGCTGAGCTCTGGTCCAAGAGCCTTGAGGCAGACTTGCTGAGATGGAACGACCAGGAATCAGTTCTGGATCCGCGCCAAGTAAAAGTGAGGCCTGCCCACCGTCCAAACCCTGGAGCAACCGCGGCGGGGACAAGTCAGGTGATCGATCGGCGTAACTACGCCACTGCGCAAGCTGGCTTGAGCCAAGGAGCAACACAAACCAAGCCACACCAAAAGCGACATCCGGAAGGAAGCGGACCCACGGGCGAACGAATGGCGGAAGCACGACGTCCAAAACTGCCACGGTCAACAAGAGACCACCGGGCACAAGAAACGCCAACACCAGCAAGCCATAGCGAGTTTGGTCGAAGCTGATTCCAGATTGCAGGACGAAGAACAACATCATGACGAGCGCCACCGCCAAGAGCGCACAAGACAACGACCAATGTCGCGACCTCCTCGAACGTAGGATCAGGAGTCCACCGAGCGCCAAGACAGACCAACTGCGCCAATCAACCCAGGAGAGCAGCTCAAGGCAAGCAGCGAAAAGGGCAGACAGATCTTGGCGGCTCTGAGGGGAGGCCATAGAAGCAGCGGCGGATAGTCGCTGTAAAAAAACTGGCAAGATCACGGCGCACGCGCAACTGAAGCTCAACATGTGCGCGAAAACAAAGCGACGACTTTGCAAGCTTCGATAGAGCGCTAGGGGGAGGAGCAGTAACGGCAGTAAAGCCAACTCGCATGCAAGGGTCGCCAGCATAAGTTGCACCACAATCAGCTCTGCCAAGCCAGCCCTACGGAGCTGGTACTGGAGCACGATCAGGCAACAGGCTGACAGCCATCCCGCCAGCGCTGGGATGTAGGCCGCTGATGCAGCACCCCAGAAGAACAGGTTATGTAAATCGGCCTGAAGACAAAACAACCACGTAAGGCCACAGAGGGAGACAGTGGTCACAAGGCGGACATAAGCAGACAAACGTATCGGTGCCAACAAAACAGGCCAATAAATAATGAGTAGTGCCTGCAAGTCGCTCACGAGGAGCAAGGGCTGAATGAGACGTTCAGGAGCTACGTCAAGAGTCTGTGCTAACGGCAACACCGTGAAGATGGTGAGCTCGGATAGTGGACGCGGGCTCCACGTCTGCAGGCGCTGCAAAGCAACCTCCCAACCCTCGACGATGGAGGAGGCGCGACCAATAAAAATCCAGTCGTCAGACCACGGGAGGGTCAGAGCCGTACGCAAGAGAACGTGCTGGGCGATCAGCGCAGCCAGGCAAGCCAGCACGAGCCATCGGACAAGAGGCAGCCTGTGCAAGCTAAGGACCATGTGTGAAGGCTTACCATAGACCACACTGACACAGATCAAACCACGCGATCAATGGATATTCTATTTATTCATGGCAATTATCCGGCACAGTTCGTTCATCTAGCTTCCAGCCTTGCATCGCAGGAAGTGCACAGGGTGATCTTCCTAACAGAGTCGAACTGCACCAATCTCAAACAATCAATTAGGGGCGTGACGGTGAAGCTATACGAAAGGCACCGCGAAGTCTCTGCTGCCACCCACCCTTATCTGGTAACTACCGAATCAGCCATAATGAATGGCCAGGCTGTAGTGCGTGCCATTGCAGAGCTGCAAACATCGCTTGAGTTTCAGCCAAGGCTAGTATTTAGCCACGCAGGTAATGGCCTAGGACTATTCATTCGTGATCTTTGCCCTGACGCTCTGCATGTGAGCTACACAGAGTGGTACTTCAAACCAGATCTCGCACATTACCTCCTAGGTCGCAACGATCTTAACACCCGTTTACGTGCAAAATGCCGTAACCTTGTGATCTTGCAGGAGCTGGAAGGTTGTGATCTAGCCGTCACACCCACCTTCTGGCAGCGAAGCCAGTTCCCGAAAGAACTACAAGGCAAGATTCAAGTGGTTTTTGATGGAGTGGATATGAACTATTTTCATCCACCAACTGAATTGCCAGGGGCATTGGAACTCAGCTGCGATTCCGGTGAGACTGTCCGGCTGGATGCAGATGATCTAGTGTTGAGCTATGCCACCAGGGGCATGGAGCCTCTGCGCGGATTTCCAGAGCTGATGCGTTCATTACCGGTATTATTGCAGCGGTTTCCACAGTTAAAGGTGGTGATCGCCGGCCAGGATCGCCGTGCATACAGCTACGACGCACACAGCCATAATGGCTCATGGAAAAATCACATAATGGAGCAACTCGAAAATTTCGCTGGATTGGATCGTATATTTTTCACCGGCCTGCTTAACTATGGCCAATATCGCAGCCTCTTGCATCGCTCAGACGTGCATGTCTATTTTACAAGGCCGTATGTTTTGAGCTGGGGATACTTACAGGCAGCGGCGTGCGGTTGCCGCCTTTTAGTAAATCAAAGCCCCGCCATCGAGGACATTAAACTTAAAAAGCCAGCATTGACGGTAGATTTGGACGATAGACTAAGTATTGTAAATGGAGCGATAGAAATGCTAAACACAGCTCCAGCAGAGCGGGGATCAAAACGCAAGACACTACTTGAGCCGCAGATGGATTTGAAAAGATGTCTAGATACGTGGCAAAATCTGATTAACAAAGCACTGCAGAGCTCCAAACAAAAAGAGTAGGCAACAGCCAACACGACGAATGGCGCCTGAAGCTAAGATTCACCATACTAAAAGCCAATTGTAAAATCCAATCAGCAAGAAGTAATGACGTGGATGCTTGGAATTGGTCCACGTTGAATGAGGGACCTCATCCGGCCAGACTGGGCCGGGGACTCCACAATGAAACGAACCCGCCACACGCCCGAGCAGATCATCCATAAGCTCAAAACCGCTGAGCAGCTGCTGACCCAGGGCAAGACGATCGCCGATGTCTGCCGTGCACAGGAGGTGTCTTAGCCCACCTATCACCGCTAACGCCAGCTCTACGGCGGCATGCAGGCCGAGGAAGCCAAACGGCTGACCCAACTGGAGAACGAGAAATCACGCCTCAAAAAGCTTCTGGCTGAGGCCGAGCTTAAAAAAGCCATGCTCAAGGAGTTGGCTGAGGGAAAATTCTGAGCCGGGAGCGTCGCCGCAGGCCCTGGCATTCCGCCTGCTGGCGCCGGAGGTGGCGGCGGAGCTACTACGTCAGCCATGAGCAATGTCGATGCAATGCGCGCATTATAACCTGCAGAAAAGAGGCGACTCAAAGCACATATTTATTCACAAGGAAAACAAGAAAGTCATTGCATCAGGCAGGTACCGTTCGCAAGCCTCCTCATAATCACAGAGCTCGTAAGTCAACAAAAGATCCGCGCAGGCAAGACGGCCCGAATGATGGATTAGCAATTGGCAAGAATCCCAGAAGTCAGGCAGACACCTTTGACAGGAGCGTGGCCGCCCACTATTAATAGCTTGAAGACTCAGATATTAAACCGATCTCGCGAGACGCCCATCGGCATTTCAGCGGTGATGCTGCCACTGCCTGAAGACGCAAACGTCGCAGACAGGACTTACACGCTATCCAGAAGCGTTTCGGATCTAGATGGCCCTGATACCCCTCAATAACCGCTTACAACGGAGACCTCTCCCCCACCAAGAAATGGATGTGCTGGGGTCAAAGACCTTCCCAGATAGGTGAAAACAGATTTGCTAAGCACCAAACGGGGATATCCGCATAAAACAGCACCGCAATGCCCAACAAGAAAAACAACTAACACAGGTTACTTGCATAGTCAGCCCACCTGATGCCTTTGGATCTGCCTGGCAGGAACAGAACGAAGACATTAGCGGAAAACAAAAGCCCCTCCCGAAGGAGAGGCAGGATCAGCAGACGAGAACTACAGGACCTTAGATAAAAGCAAAGTTTGCGATATCCAGGTTTTCGACGTCGTATGTACCGGTAAAAACCGCCTGAACATTAACAGTGGCAGCGGTAATCGTCGCACCACCTGCACCACCAAAGGTAAGCCGAGCAACGCCAATATTTAGGTCATTGTTGCTGTCTACAAAGGAAACGACAATTCCGTCTCCCGAGGTGGCACCCGCGGCGGTAAATGACTTGCCTACAAGGTTTGCTGCTGCAGCCGCTGCCGTCGTACCTGTCACTCTCAATACGTTCTCGTTTGCCGTAAACGGTGCGACTCCATCACCAAAAACCTCTGACAGGACTACTGCGGCAGCACCAGCAACGTCGACACTACTTGTATTGACAAGGTTAGAACCCGCTACAATCCCAGCCAAGTAGGCGTTGACACTGGCTACGGATTGCGCAGCATTGTCAGCACCAGCACCCAAAGCCCAGCCATCAACTATATCTGCCGTTGCAGCGGTTGTGAAGACAACACGGTCTGTACCACTCCCGACATTGATTAGGTCGGCAGCAGCACCGCCAGTAATCGTGTCGTTCCCGGCTCCACCTATGATGTTGTCTGCACCAGAACCACCCGTGTAGGTTCCAGCCTGGCCTGCGGTCAAGGCATTACCGTTGATTTGAACTGTACTGGTTGAGGTTGAAGCATTGACCGTACGTGCGCCACCAGCAGAAGCAATCGCAGTAGCACCAGCTTGGGATGCTGTGAGTGTGACTGCATCGGGTCCAGTCACAGCGATAGCCACGGTGCCTGCGCTGTTATGCGTAATAGCATCTGTACCTTTACCAGCGTCCGTGATGCTGTTGGTACCGGTACCAGCATTCATTTGATCAGCACCGGCACCACCAGTGATCGTGTCAGTCCTACGGATCGGCGGGTGTGGTGGGCGGCGTGATCCTTTGTGCGCCGGGGAGTCTGCTGCACCTGGGTTGCCGGGGGAGGCGGTGACGGTGCTGCCTTCCCAGCGTGGTCCCGCACCGGGCTCGAGAGCGACATCTTCAAGGCTGTTTCCGACATCAGCAGTGTCGGATTAGATCGCAGGTGTGGCGGGCGGTTTCAGGTGGTGGTGATCAGGGTTCATCTCCCTCGCTGCTCCCGCGCGTTTCCCTGCGGTGGGCGCTGCTGCCTCCGGTGCTGGGGTCGCTGCCCTGGCCCTGGCTGCGGTAACCGCGAGCTTCTTCATAGCGGCGACGGCTTTCGAGGATTGCCTTGGGACTGAGCACCACCGATGTCCCGCCCGGCGGATCGTTGGCATGGATCAGCACGCCTGCGGCCTCCAGGGTGTCTTGCAGCTTGCTGAGGGTGCTCAGGCGGGGCGACATCAGGCCTGCTTCCATCCTTGCCACGGTGACGGTGCCGACGCCAGCTGCGGCGGCGAGCTCACTCTGGGTCCAGCCGATGGCCAGCCTGGCAGCACGTAAGCCAGCAATGAGACGCTGCTCACGCGTTGTCGCAATAGGGGGTATGCTTTCCGACATCAACCGTATCGTTCCGGCCCTTTGGGCGACGCCCCAGTATGCCGGTCCTTCCCAGTTCCACCAGGGCCATCAGCTCCCTGGCCTGCAGCCCTGGCAAGAGCAAGGAGCGGTTCCATGACCCCCGCTGCAAAGGGTTGCTGCTGGAGGTGCGCTCAAGCGGAGGCAAAACCTGGTATGTGAGCTACACCACCCAGCGGGGCCAGCGCCGTGAGCACCGGCTGGGTGACTGCCGTGATCTCACCCTCTCAGAGGCCCGCCAGTTGGCCGAGCAGCACCGCCATGCGGCAGCGATGGGCCGTGATCCGGCGGAAGAGAAGGCGGCCCTGCGGCAGGTACCAACCCTGGAGGCCTTTGTGGACGATACCTTCCTGCCCTACATCAAGATCACAAAGAGCTCCTGGAAGCAGGATCTGAGCCTGCTGCGCCGCCACATCCTTCCGGCCCTGGGCAAAAAGCCCCTGGATGCGATCAGTCGAACGGATGTGCTGGCCCTGGTGCAGAGGCGCATTGCCGATGGCGCGGCGGCGGGATCTGTGAACCGGGTCGTGATCCTGCTGCGCTACATGTTCAACCAGGCGATCCGCTGGGAAACCCCTGGAGTGGCGGTGAACCCGACCAAGGATGTGCCGCTGCTCAAGCTGAACAACCAGCGCCAGACCTTTCTTAGCCAGGAGGAAGCCTCTCGCCTGCTGAATGCGGTGCAGCAGAGCGCCAATCCTGTGCTTGGCTCCATCGTGGCCATGCTCCTGCTCACCGGTGCCAGGAAGCGGGAGGTGATGGATGCCCGCTGTGATGGCATCGACTGGAAGCGCCGCATCTGGCGGATCCCGATCAGCAAGAGCGGCAGGGCGCGGTATGTGCCCCTGAGCGATGGTGCCTTGCTGCTGCTGCGCCAGAGGCAGTTCGAGGTGCCTGATGGCTGCCCCTGGATCTTCCCGAACCCTGATTCAGGTGATCCATACCGCTGCATCAACAATTCCTGGGATACGGCGCGGCGGCGGGCGGGGATGCCGGAGTTGCGCATCCATGACCTGCGCCACAGCTTTGCCAGCTTCTTGATCAACAACGGCAGAAGCCTCTATGAGGTGCAAAAGATCCTTGGCCATAGCAGCGCCAAGATGACGGAACGCTATGCCCACCTGGCCCATGACACGCTGCTGGCGGCGAGCAATGCGGCATCTCTCGCCCTAGGTGGCTGCATGCCCGCTATAGCAAATGGATACCAGAAAAACCTGCTAAAAGCGGAAGAATACGGCTAAAGGGTGTGCAATGACGAGCCCCTTGGCCGGGATCTAGGCCCATCAGCTCTATTGCTTCCATCGACCAATGCGCACGTTTCTGCCAACGTCTCAAGCCACAAAGGTTCTCGGCCTTTCAGACCGCACACTGCGAACCTTGCGCCAGGAAGGTGTCTTAAGACCGGGTGAGCACTTTGCTGTCAAGGGCAGCGGCACATCAAGGCCCAACCTGACCTGGGATGTCACGGCGGTCCAGGAGGCCCTGGCAAAACGTGCGCAAGACCTGATGGCTTGACCAAGAAAAACCCCCGGTTGTCAGCCGGCGCGTCACTTCTATTGACCATTTCTGATCATGACAGTTCCGCATTCAGATCGCATCCACCGCACCGAATTGCGTGTGGTGTCGCGATATCCAGCCCTGAGCCGCCACCAAAGGGAGGAGAGCCTCCAGCGGTGCGAATCCCATCGATGTCTCAGCCAGGGGCATATGGCGGAGATGGGCGAGTCGGCCATTCCACCCGATTGCATGCACCAGTTGGGCTGGTACACCGACCGGAGGCGGCGGCTGATCTTGCCCTATCGCAGGCCTGATGGCACCGCCGAGAGAAGCCAGGGCGGCAAGCCTTTCGTTAGGTGGAAGCCCACACCGGGCTCGATGCGCAAGGTGGAGGGCTTTGGCAAGCCCCCGAAGTATCTCAGCCCCAGGGGAGGTGGCAATCGCCTTTATCACGCCCATCTTGCCCTCAGCTGTGGGCGGTATGCCGAGCGCCTTGCTGATTGCAATGTGCCGCTGGTGCTGACAGAGGGTGAAAAGAAGGCCGAGAGCCTCGCTGTTCACTGGCCCCAGGTGGTGGTGGTTGGCCTGGCGGGCGTGTGGAGCTGGAAGGATCGCCGAGGTGGGGGCGAGAGCCAGGTGCTGCCGGAGCTGGAGGAGATTCCGCTGCAGGGGCGCGAGGTGTTTCTCCTGTTTGACTCCGATGCTGCCCTGAACAGCAAGGTGTTGGCTGCCCTGGAGGCCCTTGGGTGGGCCTTGCTGGAGCGCGGTGCCTACGTGCGGATCATTCGCCTGCCCAGTGAACTGGATGGCCGCAAGAACGGCGTTGATGACCTGATCCACCGCCACGGCCCTGAGGCCCTGCGCTGTTTGGTAGATATCGCTCAGCCCGCCTTTCGCGTGAAGACAACCAAGGAGGGCGATCAGCATCTCTTCCAATTTCCGCGCGATCCAGAGGAGAGCCACTTCAAGGCCCTGCTCGCTGCGGCGGTTCTGAGAAGCGAGTACAGGATTCGACCCGGTGTTGGCGTGATGCACTGGTGCGGTAGCCATTGGGTGCATCTCCCCGGAAAGACCACCAAGGTGCTGGGGCCGGTGCTGCATCGCTTCATGGATCACCAGGGCTGGCAGAAGCGCAGCCTGGGGGTGCAGAACGCTGTGCTCCAGGAGCTGGTGGATCGCATCGAGTTGCCAGAAGAGCGGTGGGCCACTGGTGGCTTGAGCAACTTCGCCAACGGCACCTATGAACACCGGAGCGGGCGGTTGCGGGAGCACCGGCGTGGGGACCTGCTGCTCGGTTGCTTGCCCTACGACTATGAGCCCCGTGCCGTCTGTCCCTGCTGGGAGCGGTTTATCGCTGAAGCCTGTGGTGGTGATGCTGCCGTCGTGCAGTTGGTGCAGGCGGTGTTCCGCTACGTGCTGGAGCCCAAGGATCGGCTGGTGCCATTCCCACTGGAGAAGTGCTTTGACTTTGAGGGGCGCAAGGGCACGGGGAAGGGCACCTGCGTCGAGACGCTGATGGCGTTGGCGGGCGAGGAGCTGGTGGGCCCTGGCGGCCCCAAGACCTTCTGCGATGAGCGCAGCCTGGCACCGCTGGTGGGAAAGACGATGGCGTGCGACACCGATGCGGCAGGCCACCTCAGCGATGCGGGGCTGCTCAACAAGGTGATCAGCAATGAGGCGGTGGCGGTGCGGTTTCTGTACCAAGAGCAGCGCATGAACCGCCTGGGCGTGGTGCTGGTGCGTGCCTACAACGATGCCCCAACCGTTGCCGGTGGTGGTGTGGAGGGTCTGGATCGCCGCATCGTGGTGATTCCATTTCTGCACCGGCCAGAGCACCCCGATCCAAACCTGAAGGCTGCTTTGCGTGCCGAGCTATCGGGGATCTGGCAGTGGACCCATCGCCTTGCGATCACGGATGCCATTGCAGTGATTCGGGCGGCTGGTTCGATTGATGCGATTGCCGCCAGCTCGGTGGAGCGGCACCTGGAGAACAACCCGGTGACGCTCTTTGTGCTGGAGACCTATCCGCATGGGATCAGCGAGATCGGCGGCAGGGAGCTATACCGCACCTGGTGCAACTGGTGCGAAGACACCGGCCACCAGTCGGGCAGCGAGACGCTGTTCGGCCGCCGTGTCAAGAAGCTCACGGGGCTGGTGGTGGTGCGCAAGCAGCACACCCGTGTGACGTATGCCATCTCGCCCGCCAGCACCTTCGACCTGCCCGCCCACCTTGGCGTCAAGCCAAACCCTCTGATCAATCAGAGGGTTCTCCTGAAACCCTCTGCCGTGAAACCCGTTGCAAACACTGGGAAAACAGAGGGTTCAGAAGGTTCAGAGGGTTTTTTGAAAAGTACTGATGTGGGAGGAGGGTTGGCAGAAAAGCAAAACCAAGAGCAGGTGGCGCCAAAACCCTCTGAACCCTCTGATTCTGCTGAAACCCATTGCGCTGCAATGGATCTGAGCCAGATAGTTGAGCGGCGACCTGCAGAGGGTTTGGGCATCCAGGGCCCCCGCACTGCAGCAACTTGGGTGGAGGAGGCCAGGGCGCACCTGCTTGCAGCGGGGCCAGGCGGCGGTGCCATCGGTGCCGCCGCCATCCACCAGGTGCTGCAGCAGTGGGGGGCCGGGGTGTCGCGAGCGCAGGTGGAGGCCCACTGCCACCACCCCAGCAGCAGCAGTAGCAGCTCTCGGGCGGAGTTAGCCCCCGTGGATCAGATGAGTTTGTTCGCCAACGAGGCAGCGTCATGACGATCACTGAACTGCTCGATGGCATCCACCTGCCTGCCGGGGTGCGCCCTGCACCCAGCTGGGATCATCATCACCGTGAGCGGCTGGCGGATGAGGTGGAGCTGGTGTGGCTGCTGGAAGGAAAGCCGGAACCCCCATGGGTGCGGGAGGTGGTGCTGCCGCCTCGCCATCGACCATTCAAGGGCTCTGTGGTGGCGGGTTACAGCCTGGATGGCCGTGGCGATCAAGTGCGGGTGGGCTGGCGAGTGAGCGCAGCCTCAGTGCCTACCGCGAGCTGCAATGCCAGGGTTGTGGCACCTGCCCGATAGAAGCGGTGCTGCCCTGGACCCTGCACCGGGGCCTGCCATCACTGCCTGCCCATCAGTGCGGCGGCCGCTATCCAGACCAGCAGGCTGATGCTGTGCTGCAGCTCTGGGCCATGCTGGTTGCCTGCCTGGATGGTGAGAAGCAAGGGCTGAGCGTGGGGCTGCCGGACCTGGTGCTCAGCTGGATGTGAGCGATGGCCACCAACATCTCCACCGTGAGCCTGCGGGCAGCTGCCAAGGCGTT
>Ga0194129_10001744_pt1 | contig 34489 bp, 29 predicted proteins | sample TA2KigCa35mmetaG_FD_150862 | JGI IMG/M metagenome (GOLD analysis project Ga0194129, IMG submission 150862) | Freshwater microbial communities from Lake Tanganyika, Tanzania - TA2015038 Kigoma Deep Cast 35m | ecosystem: Environmental > Aquatic > Freshwater > Lake | place: Tanzania: Lake...
CTTTTTTGTCCTCTTCGCTCTTTTTACCCCAAGAGTCGCCTTTGCCCTTTTCCTTGCAGGCTCCGGGAGTTGGGCGACAGGCCGGATACTTCTTGCGGCTTTCTCCTTCAGATCTTCCACAAGCCTTGTATCCTCCGTTGCCATCTGGGGAGTTGCAGTCAACCCAGCCGCCACGGGATCCACTTTCTCCCTTTCGTGCAAACCAGTCGTGCAGAGATTTTTCCTTGCTGGCTTCTCTAGTTTCTGCGGCTTTAGCTACAGGTACGCAATTGGGTACCTGCTTGCCGTTCTTCATCTTCTTGCCTACTTGTTTATAGCCCTCCCAGCAAGATGTATTATCCGCGGCAATCTTGTGCAATAGGCGTGTAAGGTTGTTGCTAAAATAAATCATTTGTTAAGTCCGTTGGCAAAGTTCTGTACAAACTTATTCCAAGTGCCGGTATCCTTGTTTATCAGTGGAGTGTTATTTAGCTCAAGCATCATTTTAGTAGTTCTTCTGTTTACGTAACCTTTTATATCTGCTTGAAATGCTAGTTGATTTTGAATCATGGTTTGCATGGCTTCCTGGGTATCTGCGTGAGACTCCACGTTGGCTGCAAAGTCTCCAGGGCCCATATCTGCAACCTTTGCAAGCACTATAGGCGGTCTATATAGCCCCTGCTCTTTGCACACTTCTCCAATATACCTACGCACATCTGAGCTTAGTCGCTCTGGAGTACTGCTATCGAGCATTGTTAGCTCTGTAATTGCCCAGGCACACTCGTAGACATCAGCAATATCAAACACGTCATAACTCATAGGCGTTCCGCTTAATACATTCGCCGTGTTCATGAACGTCGATACATCTGTGTGCACGAGGTCTGTCGTAAGGGAATTCCAAAGAGCCCAAACTTTGTCTGTGCTGATAGCTGGAATATCGGATATTCTAAAACCTTCTTCAATTTCTTGGCGGAAGGCCTGGGGGTCCATATCAAAGACCTCTTGGCCGTACGAGTCCAAGACCATAATGAGGAGCGTGGTCCCAACGGTGTCTCGGCTTTTCCACAGCTGCTCATAGGTTTGTTGAGATGTAACAGACTTTACTGGCATATTACATTAATTAACGGTTAGCGGAATTTGCGTGGGACAGATTTTATATAATCTTCAACCTTTTGACTTGCAAGATTTGCTACTTGAGCATCGCTTGTCGGATTTAGTGCTGTAATTCCCATAGGATTATCGGGAGTTACGTCATATGCTGCGGTAAGGTAACGACCCGGAACGCCGCCTTTGTTCGGTGAGGCTCTATCTTCAGCCATTCGTCTCTGAAGCTTTTCATATTGGTTTTGTGGTCTGTAGAGTGGCCTTAGGCGAGTGTCATAGAACGTTTCGAAAGGCATAACAGCTGGCTGATTAGGCTGTCGTTCAGGGGACATATAGGCTTCTACCGCTAACCCTCTGCCAAGATCATAATTATAGTCCGCTGGCGTCATTGATCCAAAGTTTATGGGATTATTTCTTGTGCGATTAGTACTTGCTTGTATTTGTTCTGGAGTCACCCCTTGTACATTTGCAATATTTGCAATCCCAGAAGTATTTAAAGCCATAGCAAGATCTTCAGGACTATTAAAATATTCTGGTTCGTCAAATCTAAACCTATTTATGTAATTAAGAGCTTGATGCTGTTGATAACGCTCTGGACTCATACTTTGAGGATAAGTTCCTGGAGTGTGAAATCCGCCTAACTCAGGACTGTACAACATTTGAGGATTACCGGAGGCTTGCTTGGCAAGCATACGTTGAAGGTTGTTTGCGATTTTAATCATGATCGCATTCCTGGGTCTATGCCCATTTGAGCGTTAATGGCGTTCTGTTCGTGCTGTTGTCTTGCCTGTCGGGCCTTTACTGCGGCAAGTCCGGCCTGAGCATCGAGAGCATCTAATTTAGCTTGCTCTTTCTTTTCGTTCATACGTGCCTCAAAAGAAGAGTCGTCCTCGCCTGGCATTGGATTAGTGTCATCTACAGGCATTTGTTGCATAGCAGGCATCATGCCCATATTGGCTTCTTTAAATAAACGACCCAGCAAATCATCTGCTGTCTCTGGCACGTAACCAGAAGTCTTAATTGCCTCTTCAAATCTACGAGCTTCTGGCTTGGGTAGCGTAGGCAAAATCTCAGCAGCTTTGCTTCTATCTACATTGAAGCCATCGGTTTGGCAATAAGACAAGAAGTCGTCTCCGGCAATCTTAAGACCCTTTTCAAGTTGGTGATCGCTAATCTTGGTGAGATCGACTGGCATGCCGGTAGTTAGGTGAATAACTGCATCAGCAGCGGCAGCAGCCTTCGTCATGTTGACTCGTAGGCACGCCTCTACTGGGTGCTGTAATGCAGACCCCCACTTAGTATTAAGCCCATGCTTTACGTCTAGAGCTTCAAGTGCGCTGGAAATGAGTTCGCCGCTATGGCATACTTCAAACGGACGGCCGTTTAGATCATTGGCAATTTTAAGCAACTCGTCTTCTAGGCTACTCCAACGCACGGTAGGGATACTGCTAAGGCGATCGGTAATCGCCATGGCTACCTTGCAATTAATATTTGCATAGGTCTCAGGATTTACCAATTTGTCTAAATAAGTAGATGCGCTAGGTGTAAGGCTTAAAAAATCTGCCTTAGCCGCAAGGCGAGCTGCTGCTTGCTTCTGTACATCTAGCGGAAACTTTGTTCTATTCTTATATAGCCACTCTGCACTAGCTGTAGCCGCTTCCTTAGTGTGATCCGGGCAGCGCTCTACCTTTGCACCCTTGTAATCAAAAGAGATGGCATACGAGGCAGGAATAGTTTGTAATTCAAATGCCTGCTTCAGACTTGCTACATCATCTGCAATTCCCCAGATGCGAGCAGCATTAAGCAACTTTGCTTCAGCTTGTTTACTCGTTCCTGAAGTGCTACACTGGTTGCCGTAGAAATAAAGAGCAGAGCACCAACAGTTGGCTTTACTATTTACGGCAAACTTTCTGTTGAAGCCATCTGCAAACGCGTCGGATGGAACGTCATTCAAATCTTCCTTGGTAGGTACGCTTGCCGCCTTTACGTACTCTGGCATTGAAACCTGCTTAACGAAGGCATTATAGTACTTTTTAGAGACGTCATCAGTTATGTCAATCCAGCGACTCATAGATGGTGTTCCTTCGGAAGAGTTCTACTCGACCTTCCATTATACAAAAATCTTAAAACTTCTGGGTTACGACGGCCCAGCCAAGGCGGGCTCTTATGTGCGTTGTCCTAGGTGCAAAACTGCAAATATGCTGGTCTCCAGCCTGCTGCCCTTTGAAGGATGGATGTATTGCGACAAGTGCAAACTAGCATGTGAAGGTCTGCAACTATATGGGCAAGCGTACAAAATCTCAAACCCGGAAGAGCTTTTAGATGTCCTCTCCAAGGATCTTAAAATAAAGTCTGTAAATACAGAAGACCACATTGCTTATTGCAATTTTTACAATAGATACTACAAAAAAATACAAAAAGTTTGGACTAAAGCCCAAGCAGCCATGTACCCCACGGCAAACAGACTTGCCGTAGGTCGACTGGCAGAACTTAACCTATGGCTAAGCCAAGAGGTATTTAACCGAGGACTAGTTGATTGGTTTGGGTTTGGGTTTAAGAACGAGCTAGAAGAGCAACTACAGGAGACCATATCGGGTCTTGGTAAATCTCCTGAGGGTTTGCTTGTAATGCCGTTTTACATTAAGCCGGGATTTATTAGTGGATTTGGCTTTGTATCCGCTAAAGACCAGATGGCCTATATGAACCTCCTGCAGGGGCATAGCGGAGGATATTGCGGACTTAACTCCTGCCATAACTCTGATGCAAACAAAATACACGTTGTACCTCATCCCCTGCAGGCGGCTCGAATTGCACAAAAATGTGCAATCGAAAGGTATACCAAGTTATCTGTAGTAGCTAAAGCCCCTATTGGGGAGCTAGAGCCGTTACTCCTTACCAAGCCCGCCGTGGTGTGGATTGACGAACCAGATACCGCATTCTTTAAAAGTTGCATTAAAGCTCGTAACTTTAAGGTAATGGTGGACGACACGCCTTACATATGGAAGCCAACAGAAAAAACCTCTAAAGTTTGGGAGGGCAGTTTTATGCCCTCTATTCATGCCAGGGTAGAGGAAAACAACCTATTAGACCCTATTGATTTTTTAGTTACTGAGCTATTGACCCTGGGCAAAGCTAATGCTCGAAATGTAATTGATAGTTTAGGTTTAACAGAATTTCAAAAGAACATTATTCTTGCATCTTGTTCAGAAGAAATTAGAGCCGAGATAGCAGAGCTGTTAAACCACATAATGGAGTCGCAGCCTCTTGTTATCGATAAGAAGGTCTTCTTTGAACGAGACGGCAAACTTTGGATTCAAGGCTCGCGGGAAATAATTGACGAGGTTGTGTGTAACGCTATCGTGCGTATATCTCATATATGTCGAATAAAACAAGGCGGAGCTGCTGCCATCTTTGGCAGGCTATTGTTTGACGGCAAAGAGGTTGGCTTTCAGACTACCGAAGATGATATTGAGGATCACCCAAGTAAAGTCTTAGCGTTTATTGCAGCCTCTGCCGGACTGTCTAAGCAACCATTTGTGGCAGACTCAATAGCTAAAAAATATCTAGAAATCATTACAAGACTTAGTTCCCCTGAAGTACATTCAGCTCAAAACTACGTGGGCTACGATCCAGACACAGGTAGGTTTAACTTACCCAGGGTGTCAATCGACACGGATCAAATTAGGGTAGGGGTGCCTTTTGTTATGAGCGAAGTTGAGCCCCCATGCTCTAACTTAACTGTTGAGCCTGGGCTAACCGTTAAAAAGATTTCAAATATATTTGAGCCTAGCGTAGAGACTATTGCGTACTTGGCGGGAATGGTTGGAGTCGTCTCAGGTATACACAATCTTATTGAGGGCACGTCAAGAACAAATTTAATGCTCGTGGGCGCTAAAAATTCTTTAGCAGAATATATCTTTGATATAATTAAAATTGATTTAGGGCTAGATTACCTAACTCTAAACTGCAAGGAAGACATAGACGCCGCACAGGCTACTGCAGAGCTGCATCAAGTTCCGGTGGCTATAGACGGTATAAGGTCGTCACCAAAGCTGCTGGCGCAATGGCTAGAGGGTAGAGGCAAGAATAGCCTGGTCTTAGCGCCACCGCTTATTGCCTCTGCTTTAGCCTCAGACAAAGACTGGGAGTTTGTGCGAGCAGATACAGAGTTTACTGACGAAACTCGAGCGCTACTCAACAGTGAAAACGTGTTTCCATTTTTTATGCAGTATGCACTCACTGTAAAGTCTACGTCTTCGCATTCGCTATTAGATAGTTTAAAGTATTTAACTAAATCGTTAGACATCAACCCAGACATCATGGATAAAGCAAAATCCATGATATCTACCCGCGGCTACATCAACACTAAGTCTGCAGGAGTTCAGCTTATCAACTTTGTGCAAGAGGGTGTAGAACAAGGCATGTTTAAGATGTTTACTGGAGACGGGTCTAAGAAGCGCTACGTGGTGTTTAAAAACCCCATGGAAGATACCGTAGCTATAGACTTAACCAATCTACTGGGGCATATGCGATTCTATAACCTACCGGTACGAAGCTGGGAGTCAGCTATGACCCACCTTAAAGAGCTCGGAGCTATAGAAGCACATAAGGAAGATCACCTTATGTTGGTGTTTTCTAAGCCTCTATGGAACAGCCTGGTATCTGCGGTAAAGCGAATGCGCAGCCTTAGACGAGCCGCTTTAAGTAATTTATTCTACCTGCAGTAAATCATGCATGACGTTTGCTATGTAATATTGCAGTATATTTAATATGCTTATCTAATGGTATATACTTTTATTGAGTATTAGATATACATAGCAAACGTCACCTATGGTTTCAAAGTGCGTTAATATAACTTAGTCCTGATTTGCTTTTAGATGCCTAAATAAGGCAACTAAAATAACCAGCAAATTAAGTTAACATAATCTGATGGTTCTTCGCCATCAACCTTCAGCTACTGCTGACCCGTAATCTTAAGCTAATCTTATAAAACAAGAATAAGCTTAGGATTACGGGTTGGTACACAAACAAACGTTTGTTATAACCTTCGACTTAGCTATCAGTCATATTCGCTGCTGTTGTAGTACGCATTGGGATTTGCCATGTGTACGTGCTCATCTCCATCTAGTACCTCTTCCATAAGGTTTGGTATAAGTTCGGGATATCTTCGCCATAGAGAAATAACAGCAAAAGCAACAGCGTGTAGGAAGTCGTCAGGCATTCCTGGGTTACGTCGAATAAACCGACGCTCAGTACCAAACATGCTTTCACTGCTTTCCTCATAAACAGCCAAGAAGTGATTCATCATGTTTTCGCCGGCAGCGTCCAGCAAACTATCAAACTGCGGAAACCTTATGTTTTTGTTTTTGATGGCAAGACATATCGCTGCAATGACTTTGCTTTTATCCAGGTTGTAGTAGCTGGTAGGATTGACGTCTGTTGGGGGTACAAACTGCAATATTGATTTGATGCTGCCACTAGCTACATACCGGCAGTTAATGAGTCTGGAGTCTGGTACTCCGACGCTGCGCATAATGCTCAGTCTTACTTCGCCTGCTACTGCGACGTCGTGCGCAATAGCCGTGCATTGAAACGTATTGGCAATATCAATAATTTCTTTTGTTTCAATCACCGAATCCGTCATGGCTTGGAATACGTGGCCAAAGACAATATCAATTTTTTGTTCTACGGGCCTGTAGCAAGCCACAGCGGCAGCTGTCATAGATTGAAATCTGCTCCCCTTGCCACCCCAGTCAACCCCTAGAACTCTGTCTGCATACTTAGGGGCATCTGCGCCGTTGTCTTTAGAGTTTGGCTTCAGTATGCATACGTCTTTAAGCTCCGTAAGGCTGACAAGTCTTTGCCCCTCATCGCAAGCTTCCCCAAGTACTTCGTTTATAAAAGTTGCCGGAGAATTTAGCTCTCGCTTTAACAGCAGAGATCTCCAGTTCTTTGGATTGGCGTAGTGCACCGGTGCAATGACTTGGGGTACGTGGTAACTAGGAAAGGTCTTGGCTTTTTCTGCGTACTTATGGACCCAGAAGCCCTTTTCTGGCTCCAATAGTCTATGGCATTTAGCGCAGCAAAATCCTTCAGATCGCATCATGTCCATGACGGTAAGCCCTGGACCAGATCCTTCTATGGTTGGTATGTTCCAATGATTGCAGGTTTCACACTTCATAAACCATTCGGCTTGACTTGACTGCAGTCGCAATTGCTCAATAACGTTGTCGATAGTTTTGCTGGTGCCTGCGTACATTTCAGAACGCCGCTCAGATGCAGACATACACTCTCGAACAATGTCTAAAAACTCCGGGTTAAGATCTTGAATCTCGTCCATTCGAATTCCGTCAACAGACAGACCACGAATTCTGTCTACCGATAGCTTGGCAAAAGAGAACCAAAGTTCTGATCCGTTTCTGAAACTCTTCTGCATTACTGAGTCGACACAGTTCTTATCCATGAGTGTGTCTTTGATGTAAGACTCATGGACAAACTGTCGAATGTACTGGTGGCTAAATCTTCTAATCTGCTCAAACTGCGGAGCCATGTATAATACTTTAAATCTATTAATGGCTGCTGCTTGTAAAACTCCTTGAGCCGCAATGTGCGTAGACTTACCGACCTGACGAGCGCAGACTAATAAAGTCCTATCCGGAAGATTTGGATAGAACAAAGGTTCAAAAAACTTATGCTTAACTAGCGTAAACGGCTTGCCGTTCAGTCTAAGCATTGAAGTCAGGCGAATTGGAGAAGTTTGATTCTGCGCTAAATAAGTACTAAGAAACTTTGAAAATTCGTTTATATCTAATCTTGCATGCAGTTCAGCAAGTTTGTCGGGGGGTAAAGAAAACACCTTGTCGTCAATATCGTCGACCTCACAAATAGATTTCATATTTTGAGCCATGTCAACAACCCAGCTTGGCGCTAGGGTTTTCAAATCAATTTTGGTTTTTTCTTCGTTAATCCGATTGGAGTCGTTCATGTCAAATTCCGAAAAACCGGAAGACTTAATTTTGAGAATAGTGAAGCAGTTTGTAATTGCAGCATATACGCTTTTTATATTGCTAGCAACTGGCTTCATCGTTGTAGGTAAATTTGTATTCGATGCCCTACATATTTGGTTAGAAAGAAACAAAGAAAGACAACCACAAAGAAAGTTTGTAGAATCCTCCACTTCTAACGAGAACCCCTGATGCCAAACCCCCCAAGATCAGAATCCCCAGATGAGTTTCTAAAGCAAGCAGGTCTACCCGGCTACGATCCAACATTGACAGAACCTGGAGCAGCAAAGCCCTCTATAAATAAAGATATGCTGGGAGCCTTACGCCAGCCAAAAGACGGCACTGAATCTAAAGACTGCAAAGACTGCGAATAAGGATTAACATTGTTTGCACTTATCTGCATCATATTTCTCGTATTCTTTTTTATCAATCCTTGCCTCACAATTGCAGTTGCTCTACTTACTCTGATTGGCTACTGCGCAATTAACAAATGACTGACTGGATCCTCACTGTCTTGCTGTCTTCACTCGTACTCGGCTCCATGGCTTACATGGTTGTCTGGGGCATGCACAATTTTGAACTTACTTTAGATACGATAATGGTCTGGGCTGACCAACAGGAATCGTTTCTACAGAAGCTAATATCATGCCCAGTTTGTCTTGGCGTTCAGGTTGTTCTGGTTTTATCCTCGCTGCATTGTCTGGCGTTTGGAATGGGCCTGTGGACTTGGGTAGCAATTACGCTATTAGCCTGCTTGGTAGCCTTATTGATGGGCAGGCTTGACCTCCTTACTGAAAAGAAATAAACCTATGTTCAAAGAAATTGCTGACGTCTGGGTCGAAGCCCTTCGATCCGGTGGCTATACTCAAGGCAGACGTGTATTAAAAGCAAATTTCGATACGCCAACTCATTGCTGTCTAGGGGTTCTATGTGAGATATATCAACAGCAAAATCCAACTAATCCATTGGAGGTCGGCATGACCTCAAGATGGCGCGTCGAGCATTTAGACGCAGTCTCTTTTAATCACGAGTCTGAGGTGTTGCCTATAAGGGTTCAAGAATGGGCAGGACTAGGCTCAGCAGAAGGCTCGTTAGTAATTGACGGCTGCAGAACTAGTCTTGCTCAACAAAACGATAAAGGCGCTTCTTTTGCAGAATTAGCGTGTCTAATAGAAGACAACCAACATCTACTGTAAAGGTGCATAATTGCGATATCCAATATTTGTATTTTGCGCTGACTTGCAGGCTAGAGAGTCGGCGTATCGTTCTGTCAAAGAACTGCGTGGCGATGATCTATACGCTCTGAGACAAGTTGTCGACTACTGTAAGAAGAATAAGCTGGCGCTATTTCTAGGTGGCGACCAGGTTGACACCCCGACCATTTCAGACGAGCACACCATAGAGATTCGCAAAATTCTTATGGATGTTCCATTTCAGGCAACTTACTATGTGGATGGCAACCACGAGCGAGGATTCAAGAGACTCTGTATGGAGGGCGGCGGTGCTGCCGCTGCTACCAATCTAGAGGAAAAAGAATACATAGACTCAGGTGCACGCATTGCCGGCTACAACTGGCGTACTCGACGTCAGTGGGAAACCCACCTAGAACGATACGTTCTGCAGCAGGCAGACGTTCTTATTCTGCACGGCTTTGCGTCTCAAGTTGTTCCGGCTCTTGGACTGCCTCCAGATGAAGCACCGCTGTGTGACATCGACCTAACTTGGTTTGACGGCAAATACAAGCTAGTGCTGATGGGCGACATTCATATGGAGTGGGATTGGCGAGGACCGCAAGGCACTCGCTTTTTGTACTCTGGTTCTATGTGGATGCACAGACTTGGCGAGCCTGAGGCAAAGTCTTTTATTGTAGTCTACAACGATTTCAGTGTAGAACGTGTACCACTGCGTTGTCGCCCATTTTTACGCACGGATCTTAAATCAGAGGAGGATCTCAAAAGAATTCAAACATGGCTTGACAACTGCGCTAAGCTGTCGTATGTTTCAGAAATGCAGTCGTTCATGGGAGACAAACTTCCTAGATTGCATCTTGAAATACCTTCAGATATGCCAGCAGCGCTTTCAGCTGGACTTGAATCCTTGAAGCAACAGGCTTTTGTATTTGAAAGAGTAGACACTTCGCACGACCGAGATCTTGCTGAGATAAAAGGATCCTTGGACGAACAGGTGGATTTGAGCACAGCCTTGAAACAACTAGTAGATGAAAAAGAACCAGTAGATCTTGAAGCTGCAGAGTTTGTAAAGCAGGCAATGGAGCTTGGCTTTGATACAGCTGTCACGAATCTAAAACAAAAGGTAGGAATGTAATGGCAACCACTAAGAAGAAGCCCGCTAAGACAAAGAAGTCAACCGCAGTCGCTAAGAAGCCCAGCACCAAGACTCCTGCGCAAATGCGTGTAATCATTGCCAAAGATGTTCTTGCGCAAATTGCAAGCCGACGATATCTCCCTACTGAGGGTTCATGGGTAGCAAATTCCAATTTAGGAGGCGGAGTACTATATCGTGGCATGGACTGCTATATCGGAGATAGACTGGCTGAGGGGGGTAGACTTTGCAAGATAGACGCAAGAGACTATGTCAACAAAGTAAAGAAGTGCTCCGTGTGCGCCCTAGGTGCTATCTTCATGTCTCAGGTAAGCAATTTTGGCGGAGTTACTTTTACTGATGGCAGCCATGCCTATGACGTGTTTGAGGACCTAGAGCGCTCGCCTCTTAAGAAATATTTTTCTGTAGGCCAGCTTGAGCTTATTGAAGCTTGCTTTGAAGGACTTGATGGAGCCTACTCTGGTGACATGGTTAAAAGCAGCGATAGGGTATCTGCTCAGGCCTACTACATTTGCCACAAAAACGCTACAAAGCGAATGACTGCCATTATGAATAACATCATTCGTAATAAGGGTACCTTTGTACCAAGCCAGGACCTTACAAAGGAGATGCTTATCGAAGCGGCAAATTTCATCTGACAGATTAAACAGACTTTAAAGCAAATAGACAATAGGACAAACCAATGAGCCTTATTGACCGAATTCTCAACGGCGATTTTGACGACGAAGACAATGTCAGCGTTCCTGCCATCAAGACCCATAATCAGCGTGGTTCGGAAGGAGCCTGCTCTTCCGCTTGTCCCATCGATCCCGACGAGGATGAAGAGGTTGCAACTGACGAGGATGAAGAGGTTGCAACTGACGAGGACGAAGAGGTTGCAACTGAAGAAGAATTTGAAGATATCCCGTCTGAAGAGGTTGACGACGGGAATACCACTGTTATCATGGAGGCCAACTCAGACATTCCTTCGGAGGAGTGGATGAAGGAATACATGGAAGAAAATGATCTCAATGTCAGCGAACCTGAGCCGGTACCAACTGCGCCGACTCAGTATGTCGAAAAACCAAAGCAGTCCAAGGTAAGAGAAATCAAGAAAACCATGAACAACGAAACCAACGAAACTCCCGCAAAGACGACCCCTAAGCAGTCCGCAACCAAGTCTGCCGACGCAGGCACCAAGAAGCGTGGCGCTCCACACAAGCTCACTGAGCACGCCGACGAGGTTTGCCGCCTTTACACCGAAGGCGTTGGCGCCAAGACGATCGCCGAGAAGTTCTCGGTGTCTGTTTCCTGCGTCATCAACACGCTGAAGCGTAACAACGTCACCATCCGCCCAAAGGGTCGCCGCAAGACTAGCGACTGAGTAAACACATGAAGCTGCTCTCCCTGAAGGGCAGGAACATCGGTCTTCTCAAAGGAGATTTTGAGTTTGAGTTTGACGACGCACTGACGGTCATCACCGGCCCAATCGGCTGCGGCAAGTCAACCATTCTCACGATGATCCGAGCCTCGCTGACCAACTCGTTTCCAGGGAACGCAGGTAGCTGGGCCTCCTGGGGTACACCCCCCCAGGAGGCCTGCTATTTTATTGCGTCCTGGCGTATAGGAAACAAAGTTTTACATATCGCCAAGGCAGTTGCTGGCGAAAAGAAGTTTGGTGCGCTGAACATTCCACGATTGCGCATCGAACACGACGACGGAAAAGTCGAAGAGGTGTTCACATCCAAGGAGGCTCTAGAGAAAACCCATTCCCTAATTCCCGTTCCGGCCAGCATTATCGACGGGCATCTAATCGTAGATCAAGATTCCATCACAGCACCTGTATCTTCAACGCCGGCAAAGTTCAAGGAAATTATTCATACTTTGACTCGCACCAATGAGCTAGAAGCTCTGCGAGGCCAAGTCAGAGATGTGATGATGTCCGTAACTGTGCCTGACGTAGAAGGGCCCTTGCTGGAGGCTAGGACTGAGTACAACCTGCTGAGTGGCGAGGTAGCCAGGATAGAGTCTGATCTTCAAAAGCTGGTCTTGGAATACACAGGTCTGCAGCTAAAAGAAGTTGGCACGCGCTTGGATACTCTTGAGCACATCAAGAAAAATGATGAAAAGCGCACACAGCTGGAGTCCAATAGAACTACTGCTGTAAATGCTCATGTTCAACTACTGCAGCAACAAAAGGTTCAAGAGTCTGGTTTGGCGGAACTAGAGCAGCAGAAGGCAGCAAAAGCAATTAATGCAGAGGCGGCTAAAAAGTCTTTGTATTCTGCAGATATATTGCTGGAGAATAACAAGCGTAAAGCCAAGCTGCTGGAAACTGCAGAAAAGCTTACGACTAGATTGCAGGAGTGTCTGCAAACTCAGCCTCAGGCACCTAGCGAGGAAAGACCACAAGCAGGTTCTGACACTTGGCTTGTGGACCGCGGTTCGGAGCTTAAACAAGAGCTAGCTGCGGCTATAAAGCGAATGCAGTTGGCAGAAAAGGGTCAGTGTCCGGAGTGCGGTACGGTTACAGCCGTATGCAGTCATGACATGGATCAGCTTAAGTCTGATATTGCCAGCAAGTCTGCGGAAGTAGATCTCACCACTCAGACTCTACGGGAAGTGCGTAGGTTGGAGCGAGAGTGGCAAGACTACGAAAAGGCTCTTAATGAGTCTACTCAATGTGCTGAGACCACAATGGTCAAAGCTGCGGAAATAGATCAGGAGCTGCAAGGGCTTCAAGACTTGCCAGTAATGACACCGGAGATAAAGGCCGGATTTGCTCGTACGGTAAGTGAGTACGATCTATTGGAGCGCAGTATCAACACTGCAACTAACAGCATCAGCGCAGTCAAGGGGCATATCCAGTCTCAACTGGACATGATTACTTTGATAGACAATCAGCTAGCCGACATACCGCCTGCTCGATACGATGCGCATGAGTATGTTCGATTGCAGAAAGTGCATCAAGATGGCATGCTGTTAAAGCAAAAAGCGGATAAGCTGGAGGGCAGTCTAGAGACGGCCATTCAGAGTGTAGAGCGGGCAAAGTCCAAGGTTGACGTTCATGAAAAACGAGCAGCCTCGGTAAAGCCTATTGAGAATTTCCGTAAAGTCTTGGATAAGGTCAACGGTATTCTGATGAAGGACGGTCTACCAAGACTGCTGTCCTTGCAGTACATGCAGAAACTCAATGACCGTCTTGGGTTCTATCTTCGTACGATTAATGCAGACTTCTCTGCCTACATTGACGAGAACCTGGAGTTCATGGCGCGAAAGTCTGACGGCTTGGTACATGCTGCCAAGAGACTTTCTGGCGGTCAGAAGCAGCAGGCCAGCGTCTGCTACCTACTGGCCGTGAATGACGTGTTTGCCAGCACTCTCGGAGTCCTTGCTCTTGACGAGCCCTCAGGGGCCATGCAGGAGTCTAACTCACGAGATCTTGCAGAAGCGTTCAACTATCTGGCGAAGATGGGACAGCAAACCGGTCGTCAGTTTATCGTAATTACCCACAGCAACGCCCTTGCGGCCCTAGGCTGCAAGAATATCTCTCTTGAAGGTCACGAGTAATGTCCATTATTGACTCTAGTGTTGTTCATGCTTCTATCAGCCCCGACATGGTCGAGGCCGTCCGTCTGATCACGAAGGTCGATTTCTACAGCACTCAGTGCATTCCCGGATGTCAGGCGAAGACCCTGGCTCGCAAGCTTCGCAACTTTGTTCTTGTTCGTCAGCAGCCCGAGTACACCAAGTTCATGCAGTATTATGGACTTGAGTCCCTCGCCAACAGCAGCGATGAGATAGTGAGCTTTGCCGATATTCTCACTAATGCCGAAACCGAAGGTTGCGGTGTTGTCATCTCGGTCTCGGCTTAAGCGTATTTAAACAGGAGTTTGGCATGAGCCAAAAAATAGTTCTGCAACGCATCATGCGGTTCATCAGAACCCCAGAAGGTCCGCATAACGAGATTCTTCAGAAAGAGTTTCAATACCTTCATAGGAGTCAGGAACGAGTGCCGGGCCGAGCTCCCAGGTATGTCAGTACGCCTGTAGAGCTATTTGCAATGCAGGACAACTGGATGTATTTTCCCTGCGGGCTGCAGGAAAGGTGCCTACAGGTTCTTGCCAAGGCAGGCTACAAGCCGGAGCTCTCCGACCTGCGGCCAAAGAAACTCCCTGTTCCGGACGCCTCTAAGCTGGCTGGGCTTCGGCCCGGCCAGCTGGAGGTGATCCAGGAGATCGCCAAGGCAGACTTTGGCATAGTGGATGCTCTTACCGGATTTGGTAAAGGCGTGGTGATAGAGAAGGTTATTCAACTCTATCCCAAGCAAAAGCATGCAGTGATTACCAAGTCCAAGAGTGTTTGCAATCAGCTGTACGAACGCCTTAAGAAGGTATTCCCAAAGGCAGGCTGTTGGAATTCCAGTAAGCATGTCGAGGGTAATCCCATGGTCTGCACCTGCGGTTCTCTAGGAGGTCTTACCTTAGAGGACTTTGACGTAGTGCAGCTTGACGAAGTTCACGAGCTCTTGATCCCCACATTCCTGGAGTACTACCCGGGATTCAGCGGATGCAAGTTGATCTCGTATTCAGCCTCTCCTGACCAGCGCATGGATAATTCCGCATTGGCCATGGAAGCGTACTTTGGCAACAAGATCTGCAAGATCGACTATCAGGACGGCGTAGATCTTGGTCTGGTAGTTCCCATCGAAGTGTGGAAAGTGGACTGGGGTTGCACCCCGGTGGATGTAATTCGCAGCTTCAAGTCTGACGTAAAGCGCGCCAGACTAGGATACTGGGGCAACCTTGCTCGTAACAATGCTATTGCTAGGGTGGTTTATGAAGAAGTACCCAAGCGTCTCTCAGAGAAAGATCCGCAGATACTCATCCTTGTTGACAAAATTGAACACGCGCTGGAACTACACAAGTACCTGCCAGACTTCAAATGTGTCTACGGTGAGATGGACGATGCCACTGCAAAGGCATTTCAGCAAGCCAAGTTGCTTGAAGGCGATCCGGTTTCTCGCAAAGACGTCGAGAACATACGTAAGCAATTCTCGGCAGGAACCCTGAAGCGAGCGATCGCAACGGGAATTTGGAGCACGGGTGTTGACTTCCCTCAACTCTCGGTCATCATACGTGCAGACGGCGGCGCTTCCCCGATCAAGGATATTCAGATGCCTGGTCGTGTTTGTCGCATCGCTGACGGCAAGTCAAAGGGTATTCTGGTTGACTTTGCCGACAACTACGACGTATGGGCTGCACGAAGATCTAAGACTCGATTTGAGAGCTATGAGGAAAAACAGTGGGAAATTCTTCCAGTGAATCTCAATCACTGAGTTATCGCCTACGGGAACTGTACGCAATAAACAAAATGGCTGTTACCGGATCGAAGCGTGATTATCACGCGGCGATGAACAGCACTAACCCAGCTTTGAAGGCCCGATGGGATTCGATTGCTACTTGGTGTCAAGCCGAGAGCATCGATCCCCGGGCCTACATTGAGTGGTGTTTCATGCGTGAGTTTCCCGGATATCCAATGCCTTCAAAATTTGACTCTCCTTTGTTCAAGAGCGAATACATAAAGGCAGGTAAACCGGATCCAGAGTATTCAAAGCTTCAGTTGAAATACGAGCTCATGGTGAAGAGGCTCGAGAAACTGACGCAAGAAGCCGGTTTAATTGAATGCTTATTGGATCCTTTAAATACTTTTGATCCTGTCTTCATCTATACAATTGCCAGAAAGATGGAACGCCATGATGAGCTGCCATCAGATATACTACTTCGCGCACAGCACCAAGTGCAGTGCCAACCTGTATATGCTGATAAGTTCAAGGGCATCGTTCCAGAGGAGCTGTTCATTCCATGGACTTAAGTCACGCAAACAATAAGTGGCTTGTCCTGGGCATGCTCAGGTCAAGCGAAGTAATGGGCATGATTGTCCAGAGACTCAAGCTTGAAGACTTTCGGGATAACGAGACCCCTCTGAGGGTTGCTTTTATTATCGGTAGTCGCTGGTATGCTACTAGCAAGACCCCCGTTCCCTACGAGGTTGCGGTAAGCGCGTTTATAGACGAGCTTGTCCCTAACCGCGTATTGAACGAGGCAGAGGCTCTGCAGTTTGGAGAGATTTTGCAATGGGCCTACAGCTCTATAAACACATTTGAAGAGCATAAGACTTATGTCTTGGAGTTCCTGCATACGTTTCTAATTGATCGCAAGGTTCGCCCTGCGGCATTTGGATTGGATAGAGCCGAGAACATTGTAGATAAGGTGCAGGAGCTCAATCGTACGATTGCTAGCACCTCTATCAGTAAGGCTAATTTCATCGATCCGTTCATGAGCAGTACTCCAATGCTGTCCAATGCGGTTCGTAGGCCTTGGGGTGTTGACTGGGTGGACATCGTGACTTCCGGCGGTGCAACGACCGGCGAGACCACTTTGTTCCTAGCTCCGTCTGGTGGTGGCAAGACTCTGACTAATATTCAGATTGCCACTACAGCTGCCCTCTGCGGCGAAGATTCCTTGATTCTGACCTACGAGCAGAATGCAGAGGGCATTACGAATCGTATTTATGCATTTGCTCTAGGCATTCCTATCACTAGGTTTGCGGGTTTGAGCAAGGAGGGATTTCATGCAGACAAGGGCCTCAAGGCAAAGTACGATCAAGTGCGAGAGCGCTTGGCCGGCAGGCTAATGATCGTGGATATGCTCGAAGCCGCACAGAACAGCGGTGGAGGTGGCGGCGGCGCCACAGAGGTGGAGTTGATTGTCAAGCAAGCTAGAGACTCTGGCAAGAATCCTCGATATGTTGGTATTGACTGGCTCGGGCCAATGGCAAACAACTATATGGCTGTTCGTGGTATGAACACTGCCGAGCAGACAAAGATCATGAACCAGATGGCTGACGATCTGCGCAAGGTTGGGAGCAATCTCAAAGTCAACATATTTGTTTACCATCAGCTGGGCACCACGGCTTCGGCCAGTGGCCCCCAGCGCAAGCCCGAGGCAACAGATGCCTACATGTGCCGTACCTTGCATCACTACATGGACACAGTCATCTGTGTAGGCAACCGAGACAAGGAAAGCAACATGGCTTGGGTAAATGCCCCAAAGGTTCGTAATGGTGCGCCATTCATGGACTCTTTGATTCAAATGGATGGCGCCATGTCTCGCTGGAAGCTAGTCGATAAGTCGGAAGTAAATACCGAGACAATGAAGCTATACGGCCAAAAGGCGGAATCCAAGCCTGTTGGAGAGGATGACGAGCCTAAGGTTCGCCGTCGCAAGGACCCCTTGGCCTTCAATGAAACCGTTAGGGCGTATTTGGGATGAAGCACATAAACGAATCTCTTTTCAAGGCCTTGAAGAAGAAATTCGGAAAGGTCCAGGTAACCAATGCTGGGATCGAGGCTAAGTACCATGTGGTTGAAGATAAGGTTGCTGCTTGGGCCTCGGCTCGTAACGGCAATCCTGACGCTTCCACAAAACGCGTAAACCTAATTAATTGGGGCGAGACATATGCTGTAAATTGTCCTCGCTGCAATGACAAGAGATCCCGACTGTACGTCAGTCACATCTGGGGCACTCACTGCGAGCAAGCAAATAAAAAATTGTTCTCGTGCGTGAAGTGTCACAATGAGAATTGCTACTGGGGGGATTTGTGGAATGTGCTATTTGGCACGGACTACGATCCCGCCATAGAGCAAAAGTCTGAGAATCTCAAGACAGGCATAGACGCAGACGCTAGAAGAATGGAATTGCCGGGCCCTGTAGAAGATCTTATTCCAATTAATCAATTGGCTGAAGATCACCCCGTTATTCAGTATTTGATTTCTAGAAACTTTACAGACATCAATATGCTGGCAAACGAGTATCAGTTTTGTTTTTGTAATAAAAGCTCCTGGCAAAAACGATTCACGGACTCAGGCGGCAATTGGCATACGATAACGCCACAGAACAGACTCATCATTCCTAATGTTCAACAAGGCGTATGGCAGGGCTGGATGGCGAGGTACATTGGAGACATCCCAAAAGATCCTAACTCCGGTAAGCCTGCCATACAGAAGTATTTGAATGCCCCAGGGTACTCCTTCAGCTCAAGCGTCTATCGTTTGGAGTCTGCCAAAGCATTCAGCAACGGCGACTTCTGTATTGTTTGCGAGGGTGCGCTGTCCGCAATAGCTTGTGGTTTTGCTGGCGTGTGCACCTTCGGTATGTACCCAAGGCCAATGCAAGAAGAATTGCTTGCAAATACGTTTAAAGACGGGCAGATCGTTTTCATGGTCGAGCATGAAGCTGCAGTCAATAAGCGTATCTTCGATGTCATTGCAAGGTTGAATGAAAAAGTTGCAAAAGGGTGCCTTGCCGTCGAACTGGCCAAGGGTAAAGATCCTGCCAGTATGACTACTTCAGAACTCATGGAAGCCGTAATTAACAAACAAAGAAACAACCATGTCTAATCAAAATTCCACCACGCCTATTCCACCGCAAACAAGTAGTTTCAAGGGGTGGAACGTAATCTTATATAGCAGGGATGGATACGACCTGCATGTAATTGACGTCATTTCAAGTCTTGTATGTCTTGTGAAGATGGACGAGCTTACGGCTTTACGGAAGGCTATAGAATTCAAAACAAAACGCGAGACCATCGTGGCAACAACTCACAAGGAGCATGCCGAACTTCTGGAACAACAATTGCAGAGCGATGCTCTTCTTTGCCAAATTGAACCCGCCTGAAAGGCACATAATGCCAGCAGAAACTATCGACGAAAAAGTTGAAAAGTACGGGGCTATTGCTGTTCTGCGAGCAGAACAGTATGGGCAGCAGATTGAGTACTCCTTTGAGGAGATGCTTAATAACATTAGTAACGTGACCATTACTGGAGCAAACGGTAAGTTCATGCCAGTAAAGATCATTCCTGGCATTCACCTAGACTCCGTATTTGGCCAAGACCCTGTAGTTCCTGGCAAAACAGCTGCAGCAGTTTTAGGCCCTGCGCATAAGAAAATTATGTTCGTGGGCTGTTGGCCGAACTCCAAGGAAGACGCAAACGCCAGACTCTATGTTGGTGATTGGGTTACGGAGTTTGAGGATCTAGTGCACAAGACCGGGTTTCCTGTAAGCGATTGCTATTACACTACTTATGTAAAGCAGTATGTGGATGGAAAGAAAACAGCTATTCCAAAAGAGTTAGTTCAGGAATATGCTGCCATGTTCAAGCGAGAGCTTGAACTGGTCAAGCCCGATCTTGTCATCCTGTTGGGAGCCAAAACTCTCAAGGCCGTACTGGGTGCTAAGGCCACCGTAGACAAGTACAAGAATCGCACTATGTCTGCTGAGGAAAGCCCGCTTGGAGTCAAGACTGCAATCATGACGGACTTTTCGGCAATTATCCACATGCCGGAAGTACGGGCTGGTATCGCCATGGACATGAGCAGGATCGCCAATGAGCTGGCAAGTGGCAAGGTCACCATAGAAGACGACACTCACATTGAGTATCAGTATATCTATAGCTCCGAGCAACTGAAGGATTGCCTCAACACAATTGAGCAGGAGTACTCTGGGTGGGTGGCTGTTGACTGTGAGTGGGGCGGCGGCAACCACCTCTCTGGCTATTTACGGTGCATTCAATTCAGCTGGGCTCCAGGCAAAGCATTGGTTGTCGTGTTTAATCACGTTAATCTGCAGCCAACTCCGATTGGTCAAAACTCACAAGAAGCGTGGGCTTTGATTAAAAGCTTTATAGAGAATGGTAAGACCAAACTGATCGGCCACTTCATACGTGCCGACTTGCCTTGGCTAAAGCACAATGGAATAGACGTCACTGTCTCTGCTCTTACCGGCTGGGATACGGCACTTGCTGGGCACTTGCTTGACGAGAACTGGGCTCAAGGCCTAGAGGTGTACACGGCACGGCACACTCAAATGGGTCGTTATGAGCTGGAACTGAACAATTGGATCAAGACCAATAAGTACGACGTGGATGAGTTTGGCTATGGAGGTGTTCCTGACGAAGTGTTATTCCCGTATGCCGCCAAGGACGCAGATGCCACATTCCGCATATTTTTAATTCAGTACGCGGAGATGATGCGACCGGAAAATGAGAAGGTCAAAGAGCTTTTCCAGAATGTAGTAATGCCAGCTACACTGCCTATCCTAGAGATAGAAATGACTGGCATGAATGTGGATAGGGAGCGCCTAGAACTGTTGTCCCACAAGTACACAGCTAAGCGCACCGAGCTGGCAGAGACTCTTAGAACAATGCTATCTTGGCCTGATTTTAATCCTGATTCTCCAGTCCAAAAGGCTGCAGCTTTGTTTGGCTGGGTGAAGCAGGGAGCCAAGCCTAGCTTTCCTGACACAGCTACTCTTTGTAAGTTTGAGCCAATCAAGGCTACAAACGACAAGAAGTGGGCAGACCTCATCAAGAACCCGGAAAAGATGGCCAGCTATACTCCATCTACCGATAGGTCTGTGCTGACAGGGTTGATATTGCAGCATAAGGATAATCCCTTGCTCAATACCATGCTGCTATATACAGCTGTAGCCCAGACTGTGAAAACCTTTACCGGAGAGTTTAGCGACGATCCGATTACAGGTGGGCACAAGGTGGACGGCGGCATTCTGCCCAAGCTGTGGAGCGACGGCAGAGTGCACACTCGCATTCGACAGACCGTAGAAACTGGCCGTTATGGACACTCAGATCCCAACATGGCTCAGCTTCCAAAGACTGCCGAAGATCTGGTCAGCAAGGCATTCAAAGACACTAATCAGCAAATCCCATCCATCCGTTCGTGTTTTCGCGCGGATCCTGGTTGGGTGCTGCTGGATTGTGACTGGGTACAGGCAGAGTTGTTTGTTATGGCCTGGCTATCCGGAGATACCAATATGCAACAAAAGCTTGGAGATCCAGGTTCGGACTTCCATTCTGAAGTTGCTATAGAAATGTTCCGCCTGGATCAGCCACCGGCGGACTATGCCAAAGGCAAGAAAGATTGGCTCAAGGAAAGCGGGAACATAAAGTACAGGACGATTGCGAAAACTATCACGTTCGGAATTGCGTATGGTCGTGGCGGAGCAGCCATCAAAGAAGCGGTATATACGGAAGGCGTCAACATCACGCTGGACGAAGCTCAGCAATCTGTGGACAAGTTTAAAGAGACTTTTCCTCAGCTTGCACATTGGTTGATATCGCAGCAAGAGAAGGTCAGCAGTCAGGGTTATGTCGAGAATGGCTTTGGCCGACGTCGTCGGTTTGAGCACACGGAAGACAATGAACTGCTGGCACATCAGAAGCGACAAGCAATGAATGCGCCGATTCAAGGTACTGTTGGCGATCTTATGTCGCTGGCTTTGGTCAACCTATACATGATTCGTGAGGCCGAACGTCCTCATCTTCAGTATCGGGTTGTCATGAGTGTTCACGACCAGGTAATAGTCACCTGCCCTGCAGAGCAGGTTGACGAGACATTGGAGGTAATGAGAATCGCGATGTGTGAAAGATGCACTATTCCGGGCAATAATTTGGTGCTTGGCATTGACCCCGAAGTGTGCATTCGTTGGAGCGAACCCTTGACTTCCGAGGACGTAGCTCAGTATCCTGTTCTAGCCAAGTACAAGAAGTAACGTTTAATCTCTTTTTACAAACCCCTAAGGAAAAACACACAAATGGCTTTTGACTTCAACAAGGCTGTTCACACGAACAGCAAGGTAGACTCGGGTAATCGCAGTTCGGATTACCAGAAGATGTTCAACGACGATGCTCCCAGCCTGGGCTACCTGTCCAGCAAGGCTCCGTGCGAGTTCATCCTCGTTCCTCCGCATCCAACCTACGGTGCCAGCACGGCAATGACTTCTGGCGGTTTCCGTCAGGATCAACTGCGCGGGGTTGTTCCCACCCTCGGTCAGTACGGCATTGACTGGGTGATGGTCTACCGCAAGATCGGCAACGATCCAGATCCCCGTAAGCGCAAGGACATCCTGGCCATCAACATGGTCGAGGGCCCTGACGGTATGGCTGTTCAGGCCGAGCGTGACTGGGGCAACGGTTACAAGAGCCCGATGTACAAGCTTCGCGAGTACCTCTGGAAGGCTGGCGGCGGTCACAAGTACGACAAGACTCAGCGTCGTTCCATGCCGACCATCAATGTCGATACCAGCACCACGAAGTATCGCCGTGCTCTTGAGCTCGTTCCTGTCGATGGCAACGACCTCAACGCTCCGCTTGGTCGTGCCGTTCGCACCATGTTTCTGCAGGGTTTTGTCGCCAGTAACGCCGGTATCAACTACCTGCAGGACGAGGATGGTCAGCCTTGCTGGCCTCGCCACAAGATTCTGATGATCAATCAGGTGTCTGCAATCAAGAGCCGTGAGGATGCTCGCATCAAGGAGGGCTTCTACGACGCTTGGTTTGAGCGTGTAGATGGCATGCCCATGGATCCTGAAGGGATCGTGGACACCTTCGGAGACATCTCCGAAAGTACAGAATCTCTGATGGCGTGGGAAGCCGGCTTCAAGCACGGCGACTTTGCAACTAATCAGAAGATGGTTACCTTCGGTAGCTATGCTTCTGGCCCAGCAGGTATTGCTACTTATTCCTGCTCTGTCCAGAACCTGGTTGATCGCTTTGGTCCGGGCTACGTTCTTCCGGACGAGGTTCTAAAGAAGGTTCGTCCATTCAGCGACTATATCCTGGAGAACAACGAGAAGCTGCAGATTCAGTGGCTCCTTGAGTTGTTCCCAGGTGATGAGTGGGCCATGATCGAAGCCGGCATCATTCCGGACGGTAGCAATCGTGCGGCAATGGGTGGTTTCTCCGCCCCTGCTGCACTGTCTGCTCCTGCTCCGGTGATTCCAACTCCGGTCGTCCAAGCTCCTGTTGTGCGAGTCCCTGTGCCGGTTGCTGCTCCCATGGTTAAGCCTGTTGCAACTCCGCCAATGCCTCGCCCCGTGGCTCCGATTGCGGCTCCTGCCACACCGGTTGCTCCGGCAACCCCTGCTCCCGCAGCGGGCAACAGTCTGTCTTCTCAGATGCAAGCAATGATGGCCAAGCTTCAAAACAATATGAATAAGCAAGGCTGAAAGTAGGTAAAACACTATGGCAAAAAAGAAGAAAGACGAATCAGGTGACGCAAGTCAAGATCCCGCACTCGTCGGTATCAAGGCACTCATGGCTCATGCCATGAAGGCCAGCACCGGCCAGGTCTGCCTCGCGGCAGACCTGGCCGATAGAGTGTGGGGCATTCCTTGTGACCACCTATCCTATCGGTGGCTTTGCGACAATACCTGCTACCAGATGAGTAGAATCATCGGCGTAGCTGGTATGAAGGAGAGCTGCAAGTCGGCGTTTGCAATGACCCTGGCCAAGGTGTGGATGGACCTAGGCGGTGCATGCATCTACATCGACACCGAAAACAAGAAGAGTCCTGCTCTGTATCAGGCAGTGGTGGGTAAGAAAAACACTTACCGCACTATTGACCACATCGCTTTCAACACCGAGGAGTGGCAAGAGCAGATTCTGGGCGCTCTTAAGTTTTCCTCGGAAGACTCTTCTATGGCAGATGTTCCTGTCATGTTCATCATCGACTCGCTTGGCGGCGTAGACACCAAGGAGAGCGATGCTCGTATTGAAAAGGAGGGTGGAGTCAATCCTCGCAATACGGGCGGCATGATTAAGTGCAAGTCTCACAACGAGTTCTTTCGACATGTGAACAAGCACCTGTACATGAAGCCATATGCACTGGTGTACATTAATCACTTGTCTGACGATCCCAATAGCCCAATTCAAGGTGCGAAGCGCAAGCCTGGTGGCACTGGTCAGGACTATCATGCAGTGTTGGATCTCTGGTTCTCCGTGGTAAAGGGCACTCCAGTCTATAAGGCTACTCGTGGCTTTACAGAAAAGGTACTTAAGATCACGGTAAACAAGAATTCAATGGGCGCCAGCAAGCGCAACATTGAGATCCCGTATCGTTGGAAGGGCGATGAGGAGACTGGTCAGATCAGTGAATGTTGGTTTGACTGGGATGCTGCCACCGCAATGCTGCTCACAGATGACAGCCCTACCGGCGTCAAGGGACGCCTAAGAGAGATCATCAACGTGACGGTCAACAGCAACAAGTACAGCTGCAAGGAGCTGGGCTTGGTGGCGGTTACAGACTCTGAGATGGGTGCGGCTATCCGCAATGCCGTGGATCTTCGAGAGCGCATCTCGGACGCACTCGGCATTAATCGTATGAAGGTTTATCCAAAGTTGGACGTCAACGATAAGGCCATCTACGAAGAGGTCCGCTATCCAAAGCTGGTGGCCAACGCTACTACGGATTCTGACGAACAGGAGCAGTGATGAAGGAAAACGAGAAGCCCAACTTTTTCGATACTTTCGAAGAGTACAAGCAGAAGCGAGACAACAACCGGCAGGTTGTGTATGAAAACAAAGTCTGCCGAAAGTTGATTACGCGCATGTTTGAAAAGGGCAGCTCGGACCGAGAATACTGGAGCAAGCGGCTAGAGGCGAGCAGTGAGCCTCTAGCCGAACTTCAGGAGCTGATGGGTCCATTCTGCCTAACAACTCTTAGGATGCAGCAATGGAGCATCAACGACCTACTCGGCCCTCCGACAAAGATAGCGCAGTTACCTTTGTGGCAGGAGTTCGCCGCAAAGGTTGCACAGTGTAGTCCCAAACAGATTACCGCCATGGTGTTTTATAATTCTGTAATTGGCCAGGACATGGTTATACATACAGGGTTAAGTACACAAATGCCTAAAGGCTATTTTCGCTTAATGCGTACGTCTACGTCAGGCGACGGCGGAGTAATCATTGACACCTTAGACGGATTTTTGGAGTTGATTGCAGGTAATTAATGCAATACAAAACCCTATTGGAATATGAAACTGTAGAAAAGCTTAGAACAGAACTGACAAGACTGACTCCAGGGCTTTGGATGCTGGACTTGGACAGAGAGTGCACGCAGGTACTGCTTGGACCATACGACACTATCGCAGAGGCTCACGACAGCCGAGACTACATCTGGCACTATGGCGATAGGTTTGGCCGCTATCTATGGCTGGTAAGCCAGACCACAGCTCAAATAGTCAGAGGCAATGCTGAGAAACTGCAACACATTGAATTGGGTATCGATACACTGCCGTTGGAGGTAACCCTATTCAAGGTGAAGCTAGAGGGAACTCCAGAATGGATACAGACTCCAACAAGAAGGGTAAAGAAATGAGTGATCCTAAACCAGAGCGAATCCCACTCAGAGACTCTTTGTCATTTACCATACAGGCTGCCATCACTGATGCAGCAATGTTTAATAATTATATCTTGAAGGAATATGCCCCCAGATGCCAAGGCCCTCTGGGTTTAAGCAAAAGTCCTGCCAAGCATACGTTAGAGAACTGCCTATACGACGAACTTAGCGGCTGGCTAGATGCGCCCACCATTACGGGCATATCTATTCTAAGCATTGAGTTAGGGCCACCAGCGTTCAAAAATCAGGTCGTGAATGACGATCCCCGAATTAACTTCCGGGAGTTTGTGGATTTAGTGTATGATATCTGCAAACTGGAAGCGTCCGCCAAAAAAAATTCAAATTTTGTAATGGTGGACCGGAAAAGGCTGGAGGAGCTAAAGCAGCGCAGTAAGTGGCTGGTTCAGCATGTCGCTAAGGTGGAGTTCGATGAGTCTAAGTCCGAGAAAACGTCCAGACAAGTGGGTAATAGCCTACGAGAAAGACGGATTTCTAGTGGACTACCTACGTCATCCTGACTTCATATTCGACAACATAGAATTAGCCTATGAACGTAAGGGCGATGCTCAAGTTTTATTAAGCAAAGCCTTTGCCCACATAAAGTTGGTTAATGTCTACGTTGTACCTCTACGAGATTTTTTGTAATGGCAAAATATGTAGCTTATATCCCAGGGATGGATTCATTTCTGATGGACGGTAACACCCCTTACATTGATGAAGAGAAAGCAGTAAAAAGAGTCATAGCGCACGAAACAGTGCACCCTAAAAGCTATGAAGCTAAACCGGTTTCTTTCTTAAAGACTTGGGCTAAGAGACAACAGCAAAAGGAGCAAGAGGAGAAGACTAAGCCATATAGGTTTTCCCCTACTGCCCCCGAGTTTCACTACAGGTCTCCAGAAGGTCAAGCTCGTTACTTAGTAGTGGTAGGCAATGAGAATGAGTCTAAAAGCGGTCTTGCAGTAAAAGCCTTTGACAGCCGAGACGAAGCTGCTATATTTGCCCGCAAGTCAATCTCGGGATTGACTAAGGAACTACCAGATTTAGGATATTACATACTGGATACTGAAAACCATGTCTACGTCGATGGAATCACAGCCGGAAAGCAGTGGCGAATCGAGGATTACGCCCCTGGGATCAGCGACAGGAAGAGTGTTTGCGTTCAAGGCGATGGGTCAACCCAGCAGCCCAAACGCAGAGGAAGAAAGCCCCGAGTCACCCCAACAGCCAGCTGAGGAGCTAAAGCAGCGCAGTAAGTGGCGGTTTCAGCCGAATGACGAGTACGGATTTAACTTCACCTCGGACAATCGTATGTTTGACTCCGGGGCAAAGCGAGATTCGGCTTCAGGTAAGCCTAGGCCAGATCTACTATCCCCGTTTGCAACGATTAGAAGGGGCAAAGTCATGGAGCTGGGTGCTCAGAAGTACGGCGTGAGAAACTGGGAAAAGGGTATGCCCTTAAGTGTATTTGTAGCCTCTGCGAACAGACACTTCGTACAGTTCCTCATGGGAGCAACTGATGAAGACCATCTGGCGCATTGTGCTTTTAACTTAGACGCAATCATGCACGGACAGGAGATGATTCGCCGTGGACTTTGGCCAGCCGAATACAATGATCTGCCTCAATATGATTGAATGCGACATGGAAAAACCCTTTACAGATACATGCTTAGATCACCTAGACTTTCAACTGCACCTTCTACCTATAGTCAATAAAATAGATCGTCAGGATTCCTTTTTATCAGAAATTCCTGAAGAGTTGTTTGAATCAAATGAAGAATGAAATCTCTGTAGGCCCTGCAGGTTGGGTGAAGCTGGTAGACACCATGCCTCAGACCGACCTAGATCTCGCCGTGGTCCAAGCTGCCCGTACCTCCAATGGTGCGGGCAGCAAGGGCCTAGAGAGCGACACCTCCCTGATTCGCTACTTAATGAGACATAAGCACACCTCTCCCTTTGAGATGGTGGAGTTTAAGTTTCATCTAAAGATGCCTATCTTCGTTGCAAGGCAGTGGATGCGGCACAGGATGGCAAGCATCAACGAGTATAGCGCTAGATACGCGGCTGTACCCGACGAGTGCGCAATTCCTAGAATTACGGATATTCGCACTCAGTCTCATGTGAATAAACAGGGATCTGATCTGCTGGATTTCCCAGGAGACGAGGCGTATCTTTTTGTAGATCAGATGAAGTTGATCTACAAACAGGCTTACTTGGCGTATACGCAAGCTCTTAAAGCCGGCGTTGCGAGAGAGCAAGCTAGAATGCTGCTACCTCAAAACATGTATACGGAGTTCTACTGGAAGATAGATCTGCACAATCTCTTGAATTTTTTAAAGCTGAGAATGGACCGCCATGCTCAGAAAGAGATTCAAGATTTTGCAAAGGCGTGCCATGAGCTCATAAGTCCTTTAGTGCCTATTACTATAAAAGCATTTGAAGATTATGTGCTAAAGGCTGTGACTCTGTCTCACCCTGATACAGTATGCTTGCGTATAATGCTTGAAAGCGAATCTACCCTAGAAGAAATAGGAAAAAAGCAAGGACTCAGTAAGACTGAAATTGCAGAGCTTGAAACAAAGTTTCGTAAGCTGTGCATCAATCCATACGCAATCAAACCGCAAAATAAGAAAAGAGAAGATATCTAATCATGAGCGACAATGTAGAGTTCGTAGTCGTCGGACTCAATTCAATCGGTAGAACCCTGGCAGGGCTTCTTTCTGTAAGCAACCTGGGTCCAGTCACTTTAATTGACGACAAGAAGGTTTCAGCTAAGTGCGTAGCTTCCGGCTATCTAGAGATAGACGTCGGACAGTACCGCACAGACGCCACTGCAGATGCCATTAAGGAAATTAATCCTAAGGCAAAGATTAACAAACTTATGCGGCTAGATGATTCGGCGGTTGAAACCCTTACCTCAAAGATCAGCGGCAATACAGTCATGTTGTGCTGCGATCCCATGAGCGACAAATCAAGACTGCACGTATGCGCAGAGATGAAGAACGCCTGTCAGGCGATCTACTTCTTCGGCTTCAATGAAGACGACGGTAATTGCAGCATTACGCGTATTGTCCCAGGAACTTACAATATAGAAAAAACATTAGAAAACATTCCTTCAGGTAAGGAAGTTCCTGAAGAGGGCAGGCTTGCCGCAGCAAAAGCCTTCGCCTTACAGGTGAGCTCCTCACAGCCGGCGCCGACTACAAAGTAATTTAAACCTTGAGTAGAGCTGCCGAAAGGCGGCTCTACTTTTTCTCCTAAATCAGGTAAAATGGCCTTATGCCCTCGCTAATAGATCTTGCTTCATACAAAATCATTTCTGAAAAGCAGCTCACCGATAACTACAACCTGTTGGTTGATGCTGTTAATTCAAACTTTGATTTTACTCTGGCGCAGGTATCTAACCCTATCCCTGCTGCCACAACGGGACAGGTAAATAACGTTCTCACTATAAAGGCAGGGTTTGTTCTTGGGTATTCGTCGCTAACAGATCTGATTAGCGTCTCAGATGTCTTTAGCAGTTTTTTAAACGCCTCTGCTCAAGTCTTAAGATTAAACAACAATTTAACTCTTTCGCTGCTGAGTACGGGCGGAGCCCCAAATCAGTTCACGATCGCTGCTTCCTTGCCTGGTGGAGCGTCTATAGACGGGGTAGTCTTTCGTCAGTTAAGTAACGTTGGCGACATGCAAGAAATCCACACCGTAACTCAGTTTACGGTTGCGGCAAACACTGCAAGTTTGAGTGTAGCTACAGGGTATTTCCAAATTAATGCCCTTAGAGTTGGAACCTACGCCTTCCCAACAACCACGCCAATTAATAATCAAATTTTACAGGCAAACAACTCAGGCAATCTTGAGTTTAGGAACCCATTTATACCTGTAACTTTTGACGGCGACGAGTACGGATTCAGCGCCAATAAGCCTGTACGCTTTTCGGCCGTAGAGTATCCAGACCTTAATATCAAGCTAGGGGCAGATGAAACAGGCATTGGATTTACGGACTCTTGGGCTGATGGCAGCGTAAGAGCCTATGTCTATATATCTGGCAGCCAAGCTTTACAAATTGTAAAGCCCGCAGATGTTTCAGGTAATCCGGTTGCTCCCTACGTCCAACTTACCAGCGGCCTGGCCTTAGCTCCAGCCTCCAGCATAGATGCTTTAAGCAATCCCATCGGTGGTCTTTGGTACGACTCTGGAACAGAAGGTCTAATCCTAACCACTGCTTCAGGCAGGAAGTACATCAGCAGCCAGGCTCTTACAGCCTCGGTAAACACAGAAGAAGTTAAAGACTTCGTACTGCAGCCTGCATCTACATTTACCGTTGACTCCGGATCTACTGTAAAGCCGGGACTTAACGTAGGCAGCAGCGCTGGCTTGGCATCGGATTCAAGCGGCCTCAAGGTGGTCGTCCATGGTAGCGCAGCTGTTCAGATATCTAGTGTTGGTCTAGAGTCTGCCGTAGCCGGCTCCACTGCTACAGCAAGACTCATACTCAATGACACCATAGGGATCAACAACCCAACTAAGCCCACTTACTCCTTCTCTGGCGTCGAAGGTCTTGGCATCTTCCGAGCAGACACAGACGCCATTGGCATGGCAGTCAAGGGGCAGACCGTACTAGAAATATCTGAAGCCAAACTAAATGTTAAGGGCAGCAAGGTTTCCAACGTTGCGACACCTACTGAACCTCAAGACGCCGCCAATAAAGACTACGTAGATGCCAGAATTCCTATTGGATCTACTCCAGGCGCTTTGCCGATTGTTTCGTCAGGTGCTACGTCAAAGTATGTACAGAGTGATGCAAAGTATTTAAATGGCGTATTGGAAATTGGTAGCTCAGCTGCTCCGGCTTCTTTCAGAATGAACTCAAGTAGCGGTGGAGCTGCAATTATCAAAGCTCCTGCTACCGTAAATAATATTGTATTTGAGCTGCCCAGCAATAACTTAAACAACGGCGTTCTACAGAATGTTGGCGGTCAAAGTCGATGGGTCAGCGTTGATTCAATTACAGGCAATACGCTCAAAGCAGACGGTTCGGTAAACCTAAGCAAAGGCCTGAACTTAACCACGGACTCCACACCTGCAAGCCCTGCAATAGGTAAAGGCAATACTGGCGTATACGCAGCTACCGAGGCTGCAGCCAAGATTGGTTTCTCGGCTCAAGGCCAACGCTTGCTTGAGGCAAACGCTACTACAAGAGCCCTTGTCGGGGCTAGTGACACTTTCAATGCCCCTCTGATTCGATTAGACAACACCATCACAAACTACTCTTCTGTAGGCAACTCCGGACAGCCTACATACGCATTTGCCGGGGAACCTCAGACCGGCCTAGGTCAGACGCAAGTCCAGTCCGTAAGCTTACTGGTAAACGGCACTGCAAAGATATCGGCAAACGCAAACGGAATCAGCGCACATAACAACAGGGTGCAGGCTGTATCTGATCCAGTCCAGGCGACAGATGCAGCGACGAAGGGCTATGTAGATACGTTAGTAAAAGCTCGTAAAGAGTTGAGCTTCCTAGTTCAAAGCCTCCCTGCGGGTTGGGCTGCTGGTTCAGCGCTTATTCTTTCTATCTACGATAAAGCGCTTATTTTCAACAGCGCTATAGGTAACGTAAGTTTTGAATCAGCTGCAGACAACAAACTTGTAGTGGTGCCATCAAACTTCTCTGTAAACCCTGATTGCCAGGTGTATGTAGATAACTCACGTCTTGTCAAAATGGCCAAGTCTTCAGGCGTAAGAGAAGTATCGTACGGCACAGCAGGATCGATTGTTCTCAATTACAACTTAGCAGTCGGCAATGTTGTAACCATACATTTACCCGGCTAAGATCCCAAACAACATGAGCATGCATACTTGTCCGTCCGGCAGGAGACTGCTGATGGATCGCTGTGAGCTTCGCAGCGTTCCAAATCGACTATCTCCATTTCTGTCAAAGCTAATGGATTCCTACATAGGTTCTTTGGTTAGGTTAGGCGGCCCAGATGTACAGCGCGGTCTAATAGAGCCCCTCAAGATCTACTACAAAGTCGGGGACACTGAACCACTTACCGATAATTGGGACAGCTTTATCCCTGCAGATTCTCCAAAGTACTTCACAACTTCTGTCGTTCGTAGACTAGCTCTTACTAAGCTATTTCGACTTGGAGTTCGTAGGTGCATTGGTAAGCTTGCAACGGCTGACGTAGATAGCAACAACCGAATGTACAGCTGTCCACCAATAGGTATGAATACTTCTTCGTGGAAGTGTCGCAGTATCTTTTGCCCCAATTGCAGAATGCGAATTGCTAATAATACTTGGCGATTTTTGCGTACTCGCTACGAAAACCAAGCATTTGAAGCAATACCTGCAGTAGTATTTAAAGCAGACATTCCATTTGCTGAAAGCAGATTTGGCTATAACCCAGTACTGGATGACTCCTTGATGAGAAGGATCAGTAACCGGTTAGCTAAAGTGGATTACTTTGGGTGTAAGACCTTAGGCGCCAAAGTGATAGATAAAAAGCCGGTAACCTCGGTTCAAATCGCGCTGTTTTCAGATGCAAAAAATATGCAATTTATTCAAAATCAAATGACTAAGTTGCAAAAATATATGAGGAAAAATTCTCCGGAAATATTAGTATCCGCAGAAATCAGAGAGGGGCTAGACAACATATGCTTGGAGCTATATGATGATACTCCTCTCTGCTTGTTAGCACTATCCAATGAAGGCTTTTACAGTAGTTTTGTCCAGCATACGGTAGAAGAGTTTAAGTATGCGTTGGCAGGTAAAAAGAAAGTTCTGCTTTTTGGAACAGGAGTATAAAGATTTGACCCCAAAGACACTCACAGCAACTAAATCCAGCGAGCAAGTCGCTGTCGTACCGCCCACTTACTATACCTACGAAGAGGCTATCGCGGCTTCTACGGAGTATTTCGGTGGCGACGATCTTGCGGCTCGTGTGTTCGTAGACAAGTACGCACTTAGAGACGGAGAGCAAAATCTCCTGGAGGCAACCCCAGATCAGATGCACCGTAGGCTTGCCAAGGAATTTGCTCGCATTGAAAAAAGCAAGTTCAAGCAGCCTTACTCAGAGCAAGAGATTTTTAATGCTTTAAATAAGTTTGGCCGCATCGTCGCCCAGGGCAGCCCTATGTACGGCATTGGCAATACGTATCAGACGATTAGTCTGAGCAACTGCTATGTGCTGCAAAGCCCGGAAGATTCGTATTCCGGTATTTGCAGAGCAGACGAAGAGCTGGTTCAGATCAGCAAGCGTCGTGGAGGTTGCGGTCTAGACCTAGCCACACTGCGCCCGGAAGGATCTCTGACCAAGAATGCTGCTCGTACCAGCACAGGCACCATCCCATTTGCAGAGCGATTCTCCAACTCTATTCGTGAGGTTGGGCAAAACGGTCGTCGTGGCGCTCTGATGATTACGCAGTCGATTCAGCACCCAGATGTCGAGGCGTTCATCAAGTGCAAGCGGGACCTGACAAAGGTCACAGGGGCTAACATTTCTGTACGTCTCTCTGACGAGTTCCTCAATGCGGTTGAGCAGGGCAAGGATTACACGCAGCAATGGCCTGCCGAAAATCCAAAGGTTAGTCGCAAGGTAAATGCCGATAAAGTTTGGGGTATGCTCATTGAAGCAGCTCACGCTACGGCAGAGCCGGGCATGCTGATGTGGGATACGATTATTCGTGAAAGCATCCCAGATTGCTACGCTGACATGGGCTTCAAGACAGTCTGCACGAATCCATGCTCCGAGATCCCACTCTCTGCATATGACTCCTGCCGATTGATGCTGGTGAATGCGTACTCATACGTTAAGCAGCCATTTACCAAGGAAGCAAAGTTTGACTTTGAATCTTTCAAGCAAGATGCTTACATGTGCCAGCGACTCATGGACGACATGGTCGATTTGGAGCTAGAGTGCATTGACAAGATTCTCGATAAGGTCTACAACGACCCTGAGGATCCTGAACTAAAGGTCAGAGAGCTTGCTCTTTGGAAAAAGATTCGTACGGCTGCTGCCAACGGGCGTCGTACAGGTTCCGGCATGACTGCTATTGGCGATACCCTGGCCGCCCTTGGAATCAGCTATGGCTCAAAGAATGGCATTGGGTCTATCGACGAGATCTACAAACAGTTCAAGCTGGCTTGCTATCGTTCGTCGGTAGACATGGCCAAAGAGCTTGGCGCATTCCCTATCCACGACAGCAATCGCGAAAAGAATAACCCATTCCTACTGCGTATTGCTGCCGAGGATCCTGCGCTGTATGAAGATATGCGTAAATACGGTAGACGCAACATTGCGCTGCTTACTACAGCCCCTTGCGGCTCTGTATCCATCTTGACCCAAACGAGCTCAGGCATTGAGCCTCAGTTCATGATTACTCCCTATACCCGACGTAAGAAGGGCAATCCTGGGGATAAGAATTTCCGTTCTGATTTCGTCGATCAGAGTGGAGATCACTGGATGGAATTTACGGTATATCCGCCAAAGGTCTCAGAGTGGATGCGCGTCACAGGAGAAACGGATCTAACCAAGAGTCCTTGGGCCGGATCTACCGCTCCTGAGCTTGACTGGGAGTCTCGAGTCAAGCTGCAGGCAACTGCGCAGAAGCATATTGATCACGCTATCAGCAGCACCATCAATCTTCCAGCAGATACGACCATTGAGACAGTAAACAAGATTTACCTCAAGGCTTGGAGAGCCGGCTGCAAAGGCGTCACTATTTATCGAGACAACTGTCGTACCGGAGTGCTGGTGGCTAAGGAAGACAAGAAGACTAAAGACACTGGCTACAAGCGTCCTAATATTCTGACTTGCGAAGTACATCATC
>Ga0194129_10001745_pt1 | contig 34481 bp, 26 predicted proteins | sample TA2KigCa35mmetaG_FD_150862 | JGI IMG/M metagenome (GOLD analysis project Ga0194129, IMG submission 150862) | Freshwater microbial communities from Lake Tanganyika, Tanzania - TA2015038 Kigoma Deep Cast 35m | ecosystem: Environmental > Aquatic > Freshwater > Lake | place: Tanzania: Lake...
CAGGCTGGTGCCGGTGCTCAGCGCAGCAGTGCCGGAGCCCCCTAGGCTGCTGCTGCGAGTGAGGTTCTGCAGCACGCTGTTGGCCAGCGAGGCCAGGCCCCCGCCGCCGCCGCCGCTGACGCCAGCACCCGAAAGGGCGCTGCCGATCTGGCTGCTCAGGTTGCTGCTGCCGCCAAAGGTGGGCACGCTGGTGGTGGGGCCGCTCACTGCGGTGTCGTTGATCGCCTGCTGGCCGGTCAGGTAGTAGTAGCCGGGCCGCCGCACCTCACCGCCCACGTAGACGCGGATTGGCCGGAAGCTCACCGGCCGCACATACACGTCGGGCTTGCGCACGTAGGGCTTGAACTGCTGGTTCAGGAAGTAGCGCAGCTCCTCCACGGTCAGCCCTTCCACATACAGGGCCCGCAGCCTCGGCAGATACAAGGTGCCGTCGGGCCCAATCGAGAACACGCCCGAGTACTCGGGCACGTCCAGCAGCTCCACCTGCACCGCATCGCCCGGCCCCAGGATGTAGGTGTCGTAGACCACCTGCAGTTGGCGCTGAGGCTGGGTTGCGGTGCTGGCCAGCTTTGAGGTGGGCGCAGCCAGGCTCAGTTCAGGAGGTATGGCTGCCAAGCAGCACACCAGGCTTGTGGTGCAATGCAACAACCAGCGGTGGTCGAGAAGCAAGCTTTCATTCAGATCACTGATCACTGCACGTTACCGCCTCTGAGCGTTCTAACTCCAATACACAGGCTTGCTTGTGGGAAGCCGTACCATATGCGAACCTGCAAGAGCGGTACGGCTTGTGACAGTGAGCTATGCTCCTGTCCCTGTCGTTTCCGGCCCTGGTTTTAAGTGCGGGCTGGCTCAGGGAATTACTGCAGTCGCCATTCGGCTCCGAAAAGATGCAAACTACTATCCTGATACACCAGAGCTGTAATTCCAAGTCCCTAGTAGAAGAGATCTATATAAAGTAAAGCATGCCCCGCCGGGTTAAATCTGAAGTTTTGAAATCTTCGAAAATACAATGAGATAGAATTCATAATATTATGCATCCGCCCAGCCCTGCTCGGAGCTGAGTGCTACAAATTCCTCAATATTTTGACTGAACTTGAGTTGAATACATATTCGTTTCCGAATTGCTAGGTGTGTATTACCACCATGTTGTCTAGCGGCTGACAAAGGGGTGTGAGGTTGTCATGCTCCGGGTGTCACCTCCGACCCACAGAACTCGCATGCCATGCATATCCACCCAAATGCCCGGCTGGCACCCCTGAGTACAGAACGGTTGGATTGACGAGCTCCATCCCCTGTCTGGCCTAGCCTTTCAGGCAGAGATCAGCCTGCGCACTACCTAACAAATGATTCGCCAGGTTCCGCTCAGGCAGTCCAGCGGCACTGGTTGTTTGACGTATCGTTCGCCGCAGTAAGCGGCGGACGCTTGATTCTTAGTAACAGAAGCAGGCCACGGCACTCCGCCACGGCACTCCGCCACGAGCGCTGCATCACGCGGCGTATCGCCAAGCGCTGGCTGCGCCGCTGACCACCACTCGGTGCTGGCTTAAGTCGATGGGTCTGGGACGGCTCAAGAACCTGCAGCCCAAGGAACTTTTAGCCGTTACCTGTGGGTTCAGCCAGGCGACATGATCCACGTCAACATATAGCCGCAGGCTTCTGTGAAGCAGTTACAGAGTGCCCGCTTTGAACGCGTCGGCCACCGCATCACGGGCGATCTGCGGTTGGGCTGCTCATCCGGTGCTGACTACGAAAAAGCTCACGTGGCCGTGGATCACTTCACACGGCTGTCATACGTCGAGGTCTTGCCCGATGAGTATCCGGCCATGACGGAGGTCTTCCTGGTGAGGGCCGTGAGCTGGTTCAACAGCCAGGGCATCACCTGTCTAAGAGTGCTGTCAGACAATGGCAGCGCCTTCTGGTTTTAGCAGTGGCGTAAGGCCTGCAGCGCTCTGGTCTTGAAAGCGAAACGGACCAGAGCCTACAAGCCCCAGACCAATGGCAGAGCCGAGCGGTTCATCAAGACCCTGCAGGCCGAATGGGACTCCGCGATGCTAATTACCAGTTCAGAGGAGCACAAGCGGTGGCTGGCGCCGTATATCTCGATTTATAACCGCCGCAGGTACCACATGGCCATCGGCGACCCCACTCCCTTTGAACAGCTCCAACGGCTGTGGGTTACTGAATGACCTGGTGAGAAAACACAACTAAACATGCTGGCCTACAATTTAATCTGTCTCACTAACAGGCCGTGATGGCATGAAGGCAGCTGGCAAACTAAGCGAGCGAAAGTATGGCAGGCTTCGAACTGCGGAGCCAGGTGAGATTGAAGGATCGATCTGCTCATTGATGGTATTTAACTTAATTCATAGGCCACAATCAACATTAATGAGCCGGCCAGCCGGCCGCCTTTGCCCGGGATTTTCAGTAGCCTCCTAGAGGAAGTAGGGTAGAAAGATTTTATCTTAACTTAATGCGCTTTTTGCCAAACCAGTTGATTTGGATTAAATTCCACCGCAGCTTGAGCAGGAACTCAACAAATGTGAACTTAAACTGCGTATAATGGAGGACCTTTGCCTTGCGGCAAATTCCCAATTTCATTCTAAGGGCATCCGAATGAATCCATTAATAATGTTGGCGAAAAGCTTACAGTTGAGCTTGTTCTCGAAGAACATATTCATAATCTTTATTAGATAGTTTCTGGTGCTGGACAGAAGAATTTTTAGTCGTACAGACTAATTTCTCCTGCCCTAATCTGCTTGGAATCTACAAGATAGGGGAATCGCTCCGATAGCCTGATTGAGATTGTAGTGCTGGGATTCTGAATAGATCGCTCGCAAAACCCTAATTCTAGTCAGTTTCGGTGGGCCACCGTAAAGAAAGTATTGAGCCTCGCCATAATCCTTAAGATAAGCAAAGAAAGTGTGGTCATTCATCTATTGAGAAATCGATTCCACCAAGTTCTTCTGTATCAAGCGAGTCTTGGCATGTTTTCTCATTGGGGTTGAGTTTTCGACTGGGCGAAGATATCTCAAGCTAATAATGAATTCCTACCTTATTGGCTTCCGAAAACCTCTTCATACGGATCATCTATCTTACAGCAGGTGTTAAATATGCACTTCAGCCAACTTATCGCCTTGAAGAGTGAATTGGCAATCCTTCAGGAGTGGATCGCCCGCAGTTCGGGCACCTCCTCCAAACTCCCTTCAGCAATGAGCCAGGGCTGAATGAGCTGACACCGCTAAAGTTTATTGGGTAAACCCGGCAGCTAACCATGCTTTCCTGATAAGTATTTGAGCTGCTGCCGATCAAAATCGAGCGGATGCAGTTGTGAAGTAATACCCGGTCGCCTGTCGCCGCTTCATCACCATGCTGAAGGTCGATGACCTACCCCCATGAGGTATAAAATAAAAGGGGTCATGCCAATCAGACCAGAAGTGCGCGAGGATAGTCTGCGATGATTCGTGCGCCTACTCAAGAGATACTGTACTTTGCGGTTCAGCAGCATGAGGGATAGTCGAAGAATCGGGCACTCTCATCGGCAATGACAACTGAGGCAGGACCACCTTCCTGAGGTGGCCCTGCCTCAGTTGTGGGAATGCTCTCGTTACTGCCAGGGCAGTCATTAGCTGTATGCGGAACCTACATCTAAAATGTCTTTATGGTGAGCGATGAGATACGAGAGACGCAGTGACTCATTTAAACCCTTGAAAGCATACTCGTGAGGAAGTCATTGAAAAGAGTATTTCAACCAATATATCTACCGTCAAAATCACAAATTGACTTGTCGCGTCCTGTACTCATGTATGAGGCTTGGGATGCAGCGCCTCATTTTGAGACTGGGCTTGAAATCTCACTTAGATTAGCAGCTGCAGGTTACGAAGTTAAGTATATTCATGTCGGCTCGGCGCTGCCATATGTTGAATGCTTTATGAATCGTAATATATCAATAGAAATAAATAAAGCTGCTGAGTACGCAAAAAAACACAATATAACTACCATTGAATACTTGTGCAATAGCCTGCTTTCAGGTATGGAGACTAATATATCATTATCAGATACAAGCTATCTAAAAAGTATATCTTCTTTAAAAAAATTGCGTCTAAATGACTGCGATGTAGGAATATCAGTCGCGAGCTCTTTGCTATCAATTAAGAATTCCACCTTAATTAAACCTTGCCAAGAAGTTGATTTATGCAAAAGACTCATTGAAACATTCTTTGCTAGTTTTTATAATGTAAAATATCTTCATGAGCTATACGACTTTGGATCAGTTGTTGTGTTTAACGGTAGATTTGCATGCATATCAGGTGCTGTTGATTTTGCGACTAAGCACAATATTCCAGTTTTTTACCATGAACGAGGCGCTTCCAAAAACTATTTTTCCTTAACATCGTTCCCGCCCCATGATCGGGAAAGCACCCAAAAATTTATTTTTGATTATTGGAACTCTTCGCCTAACTCCAAATATAATACAGCAAAAAAATATTTTGTCAATCTTAGAAAGGGAAATAACCCTGGATGGATATCTTTTGCTGGGAACTTTAGATATGGATTATTACGGCAACAATTTTCAAGTATTTTTAGTCAAATAACAACTCCAAATATTGTCTATTTTACGTCATCAAGTGCAGAATTTGAATCTGTCTCAGTTGATACAAATTGGTCAATGGCGGATTTTGAATGGTCGTCTCAGTTCGAGGCTATCAGGCACCTAGCTAAATTTTCTAAGGAATTTAATTATAACCTGATTATCCGCGTCCATCCAAATATTAATAATTCACCAAAAATAGATAAAGATTTCTGGAATAACCTGCTATTCTTGCCACGTAGTTTACGAGAGTGCACCTTAGTCGTACCTTCCAATAGCAAGATTAATTCATACGAGTTGCTTGATAATGCTTCTCTTGTTGTTTGCTACGGATCAACAATAGGTATCGAGGCTGTATATTGGGATAAGCCTGTATTGCTACTAGGCAAATCCTTTTATGACTTTATATTTAATAATAATTCAAATCCTAAGACCTGCGCAGGGCTTAAAATAGCATTAAGTAATATAGAATGCCTTAGACCTATAAAAAATTCTGCACTTCCATTTGGATATTATCAAAATAGCTTTGGAATAAAATACAAAATATATTCTCCATTGTCTTTGTTCCATGGAAAGTTTTAATATACAAAGCAAAGTTTAAATTATTTCCATTCACCTATTTCCCGTGTCATTTATTAAAAAAGCACCTGTACTAATCGTTGCATGGAGAAGGCCTGATGCTGTCCTTAAGGTTGTTAATGCTATTCGCCAATATCAACCATCTCAGGTGTTCATAGCTTGTGATGGTCCACTATCCCAAAATATCCGGGATGTAGAACTAGTAGAAAAAACTAGAAGCGTAATCTTATCTAATATAGACTGGCCTTGTGATGTGTACAGGTTATTTTCTTCCACTAATAAGGGCTGCAAATATGGTGTATCATCCGCAATTAACTGGTTTTTTGAATATGTAGAATCAGGAATAATTCTTGAGGATGATTGCGTGCCAAATAGCGACTTTTTTATCTTTTGTGAAAATTTGTTGAATTATTTTAAACATGATATGCGAGTATGGTCTATTTCAGGATTAAATTTGAATCCGCAAGCGCCTACCGGGTTTAATTCATACTATTTTAGTCGTTATACGCATTGCTGGGGATGGGCAACTTGGAAAGATCGCTGGCAGTACTATGATCCTTTAATTAAAGATTGGCCAATTATAAAAGAAAGTTCTATTCTATCAAATGTTTTTGATTCCACTCGTGAGCTGAAATATTGGACGTCTATATTCGACGAAATGTATTTTAATTCTAATATAGATACATGGGATTACCAATGGCTAATGAGATGTCTCGTGAACTCTGGGTTAACAGTAATACCGCGTGTTAACCTCGTCGAAAATATAGGCTTTGATATTTTCGCGACGCATACCAAGATTAATATAAAAATTCCTCAAGTGTCTGAAATTGGTCATATTAATCATACGGGGCCTGTTGTGCCCTGTAGGAAATCTGATGACTATATATTTCGCAACTATTATTGTGGAGACTGCTCTAACTCTATGCGCATTGCCAGCCTCTGTAAACTTTTGAAAATATCAAATATAAATTCTCTTGCAAGAAAATATTTGAATTATGCTAGTTAGTCTTCAAGGCATTCCTCTTTCCGCTAAAGACAAGGAAATATTGCGACCTCTGCTTATAAAACATAATTATATTTTGAGTCTAGAATCACTATGGGAAATCATGGATGCCGTATGGGATCAACTGTATGAGAAGCATAAGACTATCTCAAGTGTATTTTTTAGTGAGTTTTATGGCCACCCTGTATGGATACTTAATGGTATATTTTCGGATTTAGACCTTGTTTCCAAAAGGCATCGTTTAATATTTTCATATTATTCATTGCTGGTTAATTCTAAATATATACTTGACTTCGGAGGTGGATCAGGCGTTCTCGCTAAATACATAGCGAATATGTCGTTTGCCTCTGCCATTGATATTTATGAGCCCGATCCAAATTATTTTTTTATAAAATCTATTCAAAATTCGCAAATTAAATTTATCAGCACTATCAATAAATCATATGATTTAATATATTGCATTGATGTTTTGGAGCATATGACGAATCCATTGCTCGGGGTGGCACTAATCAGTGACTCTTTGAAAAATAAAGGACATGCAGTTTTTGCCAATTGTTTTTATCCTGTTATAAAATGTCATTTATCGGATAACTTTCACTTCAGGTATACATTTTCAATCTATTGTTTTTGTTATGGCTTGATTAAGGTATCGGCGTTGGCCGGTACCCACGCATATGTTTTTCAAAAGTTTGATTACTTAAGTAATTTGAGAATATTAATCCCCTTGCTGAATAGGCTTTCAAGACTATTGTATCTTGCATTGAGTATATTGCTGATCATTAAAAATAAAATTAGGAGGCTCTTGCAGTGCCACCTTAGGCGGTGACTGGCAGCAAGGATGTCGCCCCTCCTGCAGTTCAAGCAGCTATTGTCAACTTAGCTTGACTGTTGCCGGGTTTTGTTGGTAGATGATTGAGCCAGATTACCCTGGTTGACCCCATCAGTGTGATGAACGTTCCCGCCGGCATGGGTTTCGTATCCGCGCCTGCTAATAGTTGACAGCTCGGTGACGAAAGGTCTCGACGGCCTGACTGCTATGATGTTTTAGGGAGATCAAGAATTTTATACAGCTATGGCGGTGCTGGTGGTTGTACAAGTCAGCAAACGACGCTACCTACTGGCAGGCCTTGTTCTTCGTACCAAATGGCCGTTTCGGATAGTCAGGCCGTTACTTTGCTATGCGGAACAGGGATTACGAGTAGGGATTTTCGTTTGAGACCCAGGGTCTCAAAAAGCATCATGTTAAGCCCAGCTCTTCCAGTGGCTCTCCGAAGTGGCCGCGCGCATTGCGTTGCCATTGTCAGCGTGGAAGATCAGAGGTTGGCGGCGCTTCTTTCGGATCTTCTCTCTCGGCGATATCTCAGGCAACCACGTTCCAGCTCCAGACGTCGATAAGCAGATAGAGATACAGCCATACATCTCGCACCGTGGTCGCCAGATAGGTGATGTCCCAGCTCTACACCACATATAGACCAGCGTCCCTCAGCCGTGGGATCGGTCTGGATTCTTGTGGCGCCGTGCTCGCCCCAGTGGTGAACCTATCTGTGAGCGTTCAGCACCCGGTAAACGTTGTCTGCCGAATCGGCATAAAAGGCGCTATCGGCCAGGACTGACATGATCTGGCGCCGGTCGGCATCGCAGCAAATTCAGTTCTGTTTCAAGTCAATATAAGACTTTACTGTTTCTCCTCGCTTAGGCGGTTGGCCACGTTTCCGTGGCTGCCTTTGCGCAAGTCGATGACATTACCGTAACGAGCGAACTGCCGGAATCAGCGCTGCAGCGTTTTGAGCCCCACACCAAGAAACATGGCAAGTCACGGCCTCGCGCAATATTGTCAGGCCCTCGTCGAGGATCTCCAAGACCCGCCGGAGATCGTCAGACGACGTCAATCGTCCCCATCCTCTCCCCAGAAGGCCTGAACCTTTTTTTGTGGTGATCAGCAGTGATGTTGCCTCCGCAAGGACCTTGTCCATTTTGCCCAGCTCCAGCTGCAGCCGTTTGATCTACTGCTGGTCCTTATTGTGCCGCTTTTGGAGTGTTTTCTGATCATCCACCGTCAGCAGCGGCTGTGCATTAGCATCTTGGGCTGCTTGTTGTGACGTGACCCCCTGATCAGCAGCAGCCACCGCTTACAGCAACAGACCCCGAGTACTGTCACTTCCAGCCCGGGGGCAACCAAGTCTACCGTGAACTTGTCGCCAGGCCCTCCACCCTCCGGATTTTTCTGAGCAATAGAGGACACCTCCCCCTGCAAACCCCAGTCCTCCCTACTGCTGTAGACGATGAGTATGTGAACGGCCAGCTCCTCTGAAATTCTGTCGACCGACTGCCGCATGAGCGGAGTCATCCGTGTCTCACATCAGCTTTGACGGCCTCGCGGAAGCGACGTATTGCCCTCCTCCAACAAATCCCGGTGAAAAATACGATCGCGATGGAGAGGCGCCAACATTCTTGGCATATGTGGACTGTCAGGCGGGTATTGAGGTGGCTATGCATGGTGCTTTAGCTCTGGGAACGGGGTCACACTCCTATCACAGCTGCTGAGCAAAGTGGCGAGACTAAACATCTAGTCTGCGTTTTGTTGCTAAATTCCTAATTGAACTTGAATTCTCAGTTTCTCCCCATGAAAACACATCCAATATAATTAATGAAGAAAATTGCTTTGATTACAGAAAATTTAGGCAATGGAGGGGCCTCTAGGGCTGTGATGCGACTTGCCGAAGCGTATTCTCAATCCAATCTTCAAACTTATAAATTTACCCTGATTTCAAATGGACAGCATGCATCTCCCCCGGTTCCACATCTTAAGCCCATCTTCAAGCTGAAAAGCGATTTATGTAGGCGAATTTATTGTAGGCTACTCTATCCTAATCTATTGCCTGCCCATTACATATACAGGCCGGCTCATGGAAATTTTCTTGATTATCATAAGACCTTTAAGGACTTTGACCTGCTCCATTTATTTTGGTGTCAAAATTTTCTGTCTCCTTTAAGTATACTTGCTTTAAAAAAGCCAGTTGTCATTACATTTCATGATATGTGGTTTCTAACTGGCGGATGCTCATATTCCTATGGCTGTTCTGAGTTTACAAAAAAGTGTCTCGCATGTCCTAATGCTAGCTCTTTCTTTCGTGGATTTATTAATAGACAGGCTTGTGATAAAAGGGCATTAATTGATAGTGACAAGACAAGACTTATTTTTACTTCTGAATGGATGTATGATATTGCTGTTTCAGCCGGAATTGACAAAGCAAAGTGCTACGTTTTAAATAATATTTTCCCAAGACATTATAGAGCATATGACTGCAAGTATGCTTTTCGGCAGATTCTCTCCTACTCCGAGAGCGATATTCATAAATATATTATCTATTTCGTTGGCGATATTAATGATCCTCGAAAGGGGTTTTCTTTATTGGCGAACGCTATAGCAAGTTTGCCAAAAGATTTGAAGGATAACCTGCTCCTGCAAGTATTGGGAGCTCATTCTATAAGCGATAGTATTATTAGGTTAATGGACATAAGCGTTAAACTCTTGGGTATTTATAATGATGATGTCTCACAAGTTTTAGCTTATAATGCAGCTGACCTCTTGATCTGCCCTTCTCATTATGATAATTCACCAAATGTAGTCGCAGAAGCGAACCTTTGCGGGATCCAGGTAGTATGTTTGGATAACACAGGAACAGCATCAATGATTTCAAAATATTCCCTTCTTGGCCACATAATCTCTTCAGAGACATTTAATAATGATTTCTTTTTTCTGATAAATGATATCATTAACAGTAAAAAAATTGACAGAAAAGGCATTGCATCTCTTGCTTCTTCTATATATTCAATTGACCCTATAGTCAATCAACATCTACACATTTACAATACTTTGCTCTGATGCATGTTATTTTATTTGGCGCCAATTCTGCGACATTAACTGATTTTGTCGCTGCACCTATCAATAATAATTTTATTTCTATTTCCAGAAAGCGACCCAATTTATTAATGCATCATTACTGTGTCGAATTGTCTAGGACTATTCCTTCTGAGGAAGTGGACAATATTGTAACTTATTTATTGCAATTCGATACCGAGTTCATATTTATTCTGTCTGCATGGTGTGGAACTATGCGATCCACAGTAGGACAGTATACTAGTTTGTACGGCAAATCAAATCAAACAATTATAGATAATGTTTTGCAAATTTGCAAAAAAGTAATTCCATTGCAGGTAATATTTTTCTCATCTGCGGGCGCATTATATCCATTCAATAGCCCGCTAGCTTGGAATGAAAGTCATCCTGTATGCCTCAATTCCAGTTATGCAATTCAAAAATATTTTGCCGAGATCAAGCTTGCTAAAGTTTGCACAAAATATGATATAAAGTTATGCATTATGAGAATATCTTGTTGTTATGGCTTCAATTCTTTAAATCCAGCCCAAGGCATTATTAATCATTGGATATATTCACTATTGTGCAAAAAGCCCATATATTTATTGGTTGATTTAGATTCAGTCTTGAATTTTATTTCCTATTCTCAGTTCAGCAAATGCCTTCGTGAGGCGATTACTGAACAACTTTTTGGTATTTATAATATAGGGACAAGCGAATCAGTTTCATTACGAATTATCTACGAGCAGATATCTGTATTTTTTCCTTTAATTGCCTCAAGCATAGTAGAAAGCTCGAGCATCAAACGCATTAATTATCTTGATGTAACCAAATTTTTCGATAAAACTTCAGTTTTGTTATCTTCTTCCGTTAGAGATGATGTTGCTTCCATTTATGAAGCCGCTAGGCGTCATCTAGGTTTATCGTGAAAATGTGACATTGAGCAATCCAAATTGGCATTTTAACTTATTTTTAAATGCAAAGACAAGTTACTTTTATTGATTAACGATACATGCGGCTTGCATTCAATATGGTCGGCAATTTTCGGTTCGATATTGGATCCGGCTGTGCCTTCCGGACAATATGAATTTTTATCCCTACAAGCATGGATAAGCTTGAATTGCCCAAGTACGATCGTGTTTGCACCTCATCGTTGTTTGTCGAAGGCATTAAAAATCGTCACTACCTTTCGAATTTGTGACAACTTAACCTTTTGGCTGCGACATAGCTTCGCAATAGTCCAAGTTTTTGTCCTCAACTCACATCCCTAGTAGCTGTGTAGATCTCGTTGAGACCATTAACCCCTCCTGGCTCGAGGTGTTTCTCTTATACTTTACATTCATGGCGCTTGAAATCATTATACCCGGGCGAGTGAAACATTGTTCTTTAACAGTATAGCTACCTGTGGATTTTATTCTAGGCAGCTGTGTGGCCGCTCAGGGCAGATTCTCCAGAGGATTTTGTCTAGGCAGATTTCTGCAGCCTCCCAACCATCGTTTTAGGAACTTAGATAGATCCTTTCGCAATTGTTTGTACGCCACAGTGTCCACCAGGATGATGTCTTAACAGCGCTTACTGCCTGATCAGCTGCTCACGGATCCCTCAGCTTGTAGCCTTGCCACAAATTCACCGGAGCTGAATTGTACCCTTGGTCGAAGTGGCTCAGCTCTGGCTTGCGCTCACCCTCCACAGTTTTCCCTAGAGCCTCATGGTCAAACTGCATTTCAAGGTTGTTGCAGAGCTTTCAGCTGTACACTTTCCTTTAATTCATCCTTGCATTTAAACTTGGTTTGAGATGCATCTCTGCAGCGTGATGTAGGCTATAACTGACCCACAGATCTGGTCCGCCAGGGAAGGTCCTTTAGCTCTGGGTAGACACTATGTTTATTGGCTTTCTGTCTTGACGCTGAAATCTCTAGAATTATGATTAATAGTCTCCACTATTTTGACTGATGCGTCCACAGCTCTGAGTATTGGCCTGACAATTTAAGTAATTCTTGATGAGAGCCTTCTTCAATGATTGATCCGTTTGCAACTACTAGTATTTTATCGACGCGAGAGATTGTACTTAATCTATGAGCAATTGATATAATAGTTTTATCTTTTTCTAGCCTAGAGATTGAATCAAGTATCTCTTTTTCGCTAAGAGAATCTAGAGAACTCGTCGCTTCGTCAAGAATATAAATCTGAGGATCGCGTATAATAGCCCTTGCAAGGGAGAGCCTTTGGCGTTGACCCCCACTTAATTTGTAACCCCTCTCTCCGATTATAGTATTGTATCCATTAGGCAAATACTCGATAAATTGCTCTGCATTTGCTATGCGGCACGCCTCTACCAACTGCTCTGTTCTATAATTATCTAGGCCATGTGTTATATTATCTGCAATTGACGAATTAAATAATAAAGTATCTTGACTTACGATTCCTAATTTTTTATGCCAGCTATCTAATGATATATTAATAAGATTTACGCCATCAATTGTTATTGACCCAAGCGTTGGCTCGTACAAACCGATTAATAAATCTACTAGAGAGCTTTTGCCTGCACCACTTGGCCCGACAATCGCAATCTTCATACCTTTTCGTATTGAGAAATTTATATTATTTAATGCACAATTTGAACTATTATCGTATCGTAAACATACACTATTGAATACAATTTCTTTATTAAATTCTACTTGTTTCATTCCCGTTACTCTTCTGTATTCTTTGCCTTTATTATCTAGAATAAAATCTAACCTGCTAAGTCTTGAGCTGTTGTCCGCTAGATTTGAAAATGTTTGAGCAATGTTACTTGCGCGAAGGTTAAATCGCTGTAAAGCAACTACAAAGGTGATCAAACTTGCAAGAATATTATCGCTATTTATGCCTAAAATTAAGTAGCTAATTATGATTAGTACGGCGATCGCTAATATTGGTAAAAATGCTGACAATGGCCCTAGTATTCCCATAATAGCTGACTGGTTACGCAGTAAGGCTTCATAGTTTGATAATTTTTTGCTAAATGCTGAAGACGCGAGAGATAGTGTTGATGTGCTATGCAGTAATCTGAGAGATTGAAAAGTTTCGGTTGCTGTTGTTGTTATATCAACTCCAATACTTGTAATTTTTGTTGAGTTTCTCTGAATTAGTGGCAATAATAATTTCTGAGTGGAAGTTGTAACAACCAATATTAACATTACCGATATAAGGAGCCATGGCGATATGCTCACTAACACAATTAGATATGTCAATGCTAGCAGGCTATTTGAGAAGAAATTACTTATTTGCTCTATCTGAATACGAACCGCTTCTGAACCACCTGCCACATAATCCGTTAAATCACCAACCTTAAATTTACTAGAATAGGGATAGCTCAGGCTTAAAATTTGATCATATACTTTATTAGTGATAAAAGATCTACACCTCGCGGCAAAGATCCCTGTTGTCATAATATTCACAAACTTACAAAAGCTTTGAAACGCTTGGAATACTAAAGCTGCAAATATAATTACCAGCAAAACTTTAAACTTTTGATCAGCTTGGCCCTTGTCAAAATCTAAAAATGGAATTTCAAGGCTATTGTTGGTGCCAGGACTATTTGAAAGTAATTGAACTGCAGAAAATATTATTGCAAGTGTTGCCCCTTCGCTAAATGCTTCAAATATAGCGCTCAAAGTATTAACAAGAAGTACTTTATATTCTTTTCTTGCAAGTACAAGAACCTGTTGGCCTGCAATCCCAGGGGGTAGAAAGTAAAATATAAATTGTTTTAAAGTATTTATATTAGATGCTTTTATTAAACTTTTGAAATAGCCATTGATTTTTGCCATAAAACTAACTTCTGTTTTGATATCAATTCCATCTTATCACGTGGCATGCCAGAGGGGATCCTTTTTGGTTGTCTTTATTGCATGGTTACGGCACAAATTGTTAACTCGTAGCGAGAGTAAGAGGGTTCTTTTTCAATCTACCTTATAGGGAGCTCGTAATTTCAGGGAGTTTTGTGGCCACACAGGGCAGTACTTTCAGAGGTATCATACCGGGCAGATTCGTGATCATGGTTTCATTAGATGCCAAGCGCTTTGTGGTGTCAAGCACAGTGCTCAGTATTTTCTTTTTTTCGTGATGAAGACATCGTCAATGGCTAACCCTGAAACTGCATTACAGCTTACCAAAAAAGAATTGACCTATGAAATCATTATGCAGATTGTCGCTATCAAATGGAGCTCCCTTGCCGAACACTCACATTTTTGGATAAAAAACTGTGTGTTCTTCATCCGCTAGGAGATCTCTGATTAACTCCATTATTTTCTTATTTTGTTGAAAAGTTCCTATATAATGCTGCTTGGCATGGAATTCGTCATTCATGGAATCACCCTGATTGCGTTATGTAGCTTCTGTGAGTGATTTAAGCTCTGCATAGTAGGCTTTGAACTGCTCGTTCTGATCGGTGCCAATATATTTGCCGTTCAGGCGTACATAGCACAGCTGTTTACGTTGTTTAGTTGAGGACGTGGACCCCTTGCACGAACGTCGTCGCTTGCTGCAAGCGCCCTCGCTGACGCCTCAACCGGCACTTTTTCTCGATCGCGACGGTGTTTTGATCGAAGATCGGCATCACTTGTGCGATCCTGAACAAGTTGAGATTTGTGCTGGTGCCCTTCCTCTGCTTAAATACGCCAGCCAGCAGGGTTGGCCAATCGTGGTGATCACGAACCAATCAGGCATTGCCCGGGGCTATTTTGACTGGGACGCCTATGAGCGGGTCACCGATCACCTGCTTTGGCTGCTTGGAGCCAATGCACCCATTGCTGCCATCTATGCCAACGGACATGGCCCAGATGCTCCAAGCACAAGCTGGCGCAAGCCCAGCCCGGTAATGTTGCTAGTAGCAGCCCAGGAGTTAAACCTCGACCTGAGTCGCTCGTTGCTGATCGGCGACCGTTTAAGTGATCTTCAGGCGGGAGCGCGAGCAGGATTGTCATTGATTATGCATGTACTTAGCGGTCTTGGCGTTGAAGAACGCGCTGCTGTTGAGCGGTGGGGAATTAACTCCAACTCCATTCATAACAAATTCGAACTTACCTTGCTGAACTCGCTGCTTGATTTCCCTTACCATCACCTTCGACGCACTTATTGAATAGTTGTAGCAGCAACCAGTGCAGCGATGTGCTGACTTTGGAGGGGGCTGACTCAGCTGCACCTTCACGGTGCTTAACAAAAAGCCCTTTCTGGGGGGGGCATAGCTCCGGGCGTAACAGCGGAGTGCTGCATGCCGGGCTCTCCTACAAGCCAGGGTCACTGAACGTCTAGGTGTGTGTCGGGTTTCCGGCGTCCGCGTGCCTGGGTGTAGGAGCGTCGGCTGCCTTACACCTCCGGCGAAAAGATGCTCGTACCACCGCGTGCTGATTTCGACCCTCAGCTTGGTGTGCTTGTCGAATGCGGCCAGTCCAACGGGGCTGCAGCGTAGTTTTGGGATGCACAACAGCTCACAGAGCTGATTGCGTAGGCGCTCATTTCCAGCGGCCGAGCCCTTTGGAGCCTCAACATGGCAGTAGTGGAACCGATCATGTTGCCTGCAGCAATACTCGCACTGGTAAGCTCGGCCAGATCAGCAGACCATTGCGGTGTTAGACGGCACAAGGCTGCAGTACTGCAACCTGTTCAACTTCGCAGGCCTCCAGACCGACCGGGTTGCCCCCCAGCTTGTCGCCGGAGGCCACTATTGCTTCCTGCTCACCAAGGGCCTCTATCGGCAGCTCAATCCGGGGTCCTTTAACCAAACATGGACCAGCTTTTATACAGTAGTGGATTTCAGTAAGTCTTTTCAGTGGGTGCACCGTACCCCAAGCGCCGAAGCAACACCGTTGGTGAGCATCTGCCTTGCTGTCAGCCTCGCCTGGGGGGCGCAAACTAACGCGTCATTCAGGCGGTGGAGCTGGCCATAGCTGACTACAGTCTGCCTGTTCGGGCACGCCAGTACCTGGCCAACCAAGGCCGGTTCAGGCTCTACGTCTACGAGCAGGCCTTCTTGGCGCTGCCGCCCCTGCTCCTGCGCGCTGCCCAGTAGCAAATTTCAGCTGTTCGCGCCCACCACATCGAGCTCAGGCTGAAGGTGGTCATTCGGTCATAGCTGTTTAACCAACGGACCCAGCTCCTGGATGACAACTACCCGTGTCTCCTACTCCTAAACTTTTATCAACCATATGCTCAATGTGATTTTGCCGGCCTTAAGAGCGTGCTTTGTTCTGATTGACCTTATTCTGAATCAGGCTGCACTCACTCTGAACCTGCCATGAGCAGACCGCTGCGCGCCCTGATGCTGGCAGCGGGGCTGGGCACCCGACTCAGGCCCCGCACCCTGTACACCCCCAAATGCCTGGTTTCGATCAGCGGCGAACCGCTGCTGGGCCGCTGGTTGCGCCAGCTGGAATGGGCTGGCTGCGAGGAGGTCTTGGTCAACACTCATTATCTGGCTGAACAGGTAGAGTCCTATCTCAAGACTTGGCGCAGCCCATCGATGGCTGTTCACGTTGTGCGCGAATTTAAGCTGCTGGGGACAGCCGGCACACTGGTCGCCAACCAATCGTTCTTTAGAGGTTGTACAGGCCTTCTCATTCACGCCGACAACGCCATGGCCGAAGGTTTACAGCCATTTTTGGCCGCCCATCACAATCGACAGTCGGGTTGCCTGCTCACCATGCTCACCTTCAAGACAAACACCCCGAGCAGCTGCGGAATCGTTGTTATTGACGACCGGCAGATCGTGCATGAGTTCCATGAGAAAGTAGTAAATCCACCCGGTAACAGGGCCAACGGCGCCCTTTACGCTTTCGAGCCACCCCTGCTCGATCACCTCAACTGCATGGCTCCACCACCCAGCGACTTCAGCACCGATGTGATTCCCAGCCTGATGGGCCGCATCCAGACCTGGCACACCGATCAGGCTTATCTGGATATTGGCACTCCAGAGGCATTGGCCGCAGCGCAACAGCTATTGAATCAACAGTCATGAGCCTGGCGACCACCACCGAAAGCCCGTTTGCAACGAGTGCTTGGTCCTACCTTGACCGCCTCCAGGGTTGCTTCTCTGCAGCCAATCTGTCGGCGATTGAAACCCTGGCCGAGGCCCTACGCCAAGCCTGGATCGACGGCCGACATGTGTATATCTGCGGCAACGGAGGCAGCGCGGCCAATGCGATCCACATGGCCAACGATCTGCATTACGGAATCGGCGCCTGCGGCCCTGGAGGCAAAGTGCCCGGTCTACGGGTGGAAGCGCTGCCAGCCAATCCTGGTGTGATCACCTGCTTGGCCAATGACACCGGCTACGACAACATTTATGCCCACCAACTGGAGGTCAAGGGACGCCAAGGAGATCTCTTGATCGTGTTTTCGGGCAGCGGTAACTCAGCCAATGTGGTGCGCGTGCTTGAAACGGCCAACAGCATGGGGATCAACAGTTTTGCGATCCTTGCCTTCAGCGGCGGCTCCTGCAGAGAACTAGCCGACACGACTATTCATTTTGAGATCGATGACATGCAGATCGCAGAAGATACACAGTTGATTGTGTGTCATCTGTGCATGCAGTGGCTCAATAATCACAAACCCTGCAAGCTGAGGCCCCTAAGCTGATGCCCGACATCTTTTCACAAGTTTTTCTCAATAATTGTATTCAGCATGACATTGCCCGTTGCCCACGATTGCTGGAGCATGATCAATTTCAGCTTTACTGCTTTACAAGTGCCTGTCAGATGTGGGAGCAAAGTGATAAGATCACGCCCTTAATTCTTGGTGGCGCCACATCCGACAGGGTGAGCCTGCAGCTATGAGCACGCCCCTGCTGTCACTTGATCAAGCCCATGATTGTGAGGGTTGTGTTCTGGCTTATGGCCACTTCAGCACCATTCACCCTGGCCATATTCGTTACTTGCGACATGCCCGTAGTTTGGGACAGAAATTAGTCATCGCTCTCATAGGCAATTGTTCTGTGCCCCAAGCAATCTCCTACCCCTTTAATCAACAGGAGCGTGCTGAGGCTCTTGGTCTATTGGGTCTTGCCGATGGCATCTTGCTTCTGCACAGCGATGATCTGAGTCCGGCCATCAGCCATCTGAAGCCTTCGATCGTGGTGCTCGGAACTGAGCTGGAGGGTGTTGTCAAGCTACAGAAACCTCTGGCCCTTCTTAAGAATCAGGGTGGTATTGTTCAATTCCACGCTGGCGAAGTGCACTATGCCAGCGCTGAGTTGCTGACCACCTCTGAGCGCGACCTGCGCCTGCAGCGCCGCCAGCAATTCAAGTCGGCCTGTAAGCGCCAAGGTCTCAGCTACAGGCAACTGGTTGAGTCGATGCAGGCGTGGTCACAGACACGACTGATCGTGCTAGGCGACACAATCGTGGACCAATACGCCGCCTGCGAAGCGATTGGCATGAGCGCCGAGGCGCCGGTGGTTGTGGTGCGCGAGTTGGCCAAGCGCAATTTCATTGGCGCTGCCGCCGTGGTGGCCGCGCACATACGCGCATTGGGCGCGCAGTGCGATCTGGTTTCAGTTGTTGGCAACGACAGCACCGCCGAGCTGGTGCAGCGGGAACTCAAAGCACATGGTATTGGTGATGCCTTGACCCGCGACGCCTCAAGGCCCACTACCTTCAAGAAGCGCTACGTGGTCGAAAACCAAAAACTGTTTCGCGTGAGTCGGCTCGAGCAGCACAATCTAGATGCGGCCATCGAGGCGCAGGTGATCACCCGGCTGGAGGGCCTAGCCCCGCAAGCCCACGGCATAGTGGTGTGCGATTTTGTCTATGGGGTGGTGACCCCACGGGTACTGAAGGTTGTGTCCGAGCTAGCACGGCGCCATGAGCTGCAGCTGTTCGGCGATTTGCAGTGCAGCAGCCAGGTGGGCTCGATTACCCGCTTCCAAGACTTTTCACTGCTCTGCCCCAACGAGCGGGAGCTGCGCCTAGCCTTTCAAGACAAGGACAGCGGTCTGGAGAGCCTGAGCCAGAAGTTATTGGAATCGACCCGTTGCAACAGGTTACTGATCAAGCTCGCCGCGGAAGGCTTCATCGCCTACGACCGTGATATCTTTGGTCAGTTGCGCAGCCAACCGTTCCCGGCTCTGTCGGTCAATCCGCTTGATGTAGCAGGCGCCGGCGACTCTGTATTAGCTGTCATGGCTTGCGGCCTTGCCAGCCGCCAGGCGATGATGCCCACGGCTGCACTCGCCTGCTGCATGGCAGCACTGGCAGTCGAAACCATGGGCAACACACCGATCGATGTCGAAACTCTACTCAATAGCGTGCTGGAGGTACTGGCTCCATGAGCATGAAGGTCTGTCTTGTTTATCGTCGACAACAGCTTGAGTAGCTCCCACCTTGATGCGGAAGCCCTCAAAGGGGAGCCTCAGACGTATGGATTCAGCAGCTCCGAGTAGCTTGATATTATTAAAGCCTATTGCCGGGTTAATGCATAAACGTAAAACATTTGGTTCGCATAGAGGGTGCAGTGCTGCTTGAGCTAGACGAGGATTGGCAGCTGTAGGGACGACACACCGCATCGCTGGACGCTGTGGAGGCAATCCCGCTTGCTGCCGAGGAGGTGCTTGCAGCTGAAGCATAGACCACCGCTACGGTCTGATTAAAACCATGCTTTTCTACAACCAATCGATCTGTAGGCCGAAGACTTGGCATGTCATTAGCCCCGGCGTGGAGATTCTAGGTGTCTCATCAACTTGGTAATAACAGCTGTATATTCCACCCTATTCACTTTCAGATCAGGTCAATCAGGCCTCGGTTTTTACAACACCCAAAGGTAGATGGTCAGGCTCGAAATCCTACTATATGTTGAACCGTATTGGAAGAATATCCAATGATAGATCAGCGACACAGTTCGAGGGGGACTACGAGATCCCATCAGCGCTATGAAGCAATGTGCTAAGATGATATGTGGGGAGAAGTCAAATCAAAGAAAACACAAGCCCCAAGCCACAATTAATCGCTGATAACAAGTGTCAATTGCATTGGCAATTTTCACCTGCGTAATTCACTTCTGAGACATCAAAAAAACTACCATGAAAGCAGTTGTAACAGGTGGTGCTGGTTTCATCGGAAGCCATTTGGTCGAAAGTCTTCTAGTAGAAGGACACTCAGTAACTGTTATCGACAATTTATCGACTGGGCGCATTGATAATATCAAAGAGTTTATTTTTGATATTCAGTTGATAAACCATGACTTGGCGTTGGCAGGCAATTGGCAAAAAGAGATTGAAAAATCTGATGTAGTTTTCCATTTGGCCAGCCGAGCCGATATTGTTCCAAGCATTGATAAGCCCTGCCTATATTATTCTTCAAATGTTACCTCAACATTGAATGTCGCAGAAGCGGCAAAGGTAAATTCAACCAAGGTTATCTATGCAGCATCATCATCCTGTTATGGAATACCAGATAAATATCCCACAAAAGAAGATGCTGAGATTAGAGCAGAATATCCATATGCAATGACCAAAAGGCTAGGAGAAGAATTGATATTACATTGGGGCAAGGTATATAGATTTCCAGTTGTATCCACTCGCTTCTTCAATGTTTACGGCACAAAATCTAGGACCTCCGGCGCCTATGGGGCCGTATTTGGCATATTCTTAGCACAGAAGCTTGCAGGTAAGCCATACACGATAGTTGGTGACGGCACCCAAACAAGAGATTTCACGTATGTTACAGACATTGTGACTGGTTTAATGCAGGCATATCATAAAGATGTCGCCTTGGAAATTTTTAATCTTGGCTCGGGGCAAACTTACTCTATCAATACACTTGTGAGTTTGTTAGGCGGGGATGTTGTATACATACCCAAAAGGCCTGGGGAACCAGATGTAACACATGCGGATATTTCAAAAGCAAAGACTATTCTTGGCTATTTGCCAAAGGTTAGCTTGGAAGAAGGAGTCCAAAAAGTATTGGATAATATTGATTATTGGAAAGAAGCCCCGGTATGGACGCCGGATAGCATTGCCAATGCAACACAAACCTGGTTCAAGGCATTAGGTTGATGGTATACTATGCGAAGTTACGATACTTTCATGACTGACATTTTTAAGATTGATAGCCACAAATACTCATATCACCCTGATCACAGTTCCAATGTTATTAACTACATTATAAATACCAAAGATCCTGCAACAAGAAAGGTTTTCAAGGCGCAACACCCAAAATATATTGAAATTTCACCTGTCGGAGCGTGCAACCACAGATGTACCTTCTGTGCGGTCGATTATATTGGCTATAAATCTATCTTTATGGATTTGGAGAAATACAAAGCTTCAATTGATTCAATGAGAAATAAAGAATGTAGTGCTATTATGTTTGCAGGTGAAGGAGAGCCCTTGCTGCACCCAGAAATTGCCGAATTTGTTAATTACACAAAAGAGTCAGGAAAGATAGACACTGCTTTTACTACTAATGCATTTAAGCTTAATAGTAAATTTGTAGAAAAGTCGCTTCAAAATATAAGTTGGATCAAAGTTTCCTTTAATGGTGGTAATCGGGATACCTATAGCAAAATTCATAGAACAAAACCTTCTGATTTTGACAAAGTTGTAGAAAACATCAAATCGGCCGTCGCTTATAAGAATAGCAACAACTTGACTACGGCCTTTGGGATGCAGATTTTGTTGTTGCCCGACAATAGCGACTCAATTCACGATTTATGTCGTCTTGCCATTGATATAGGAGTTGATTATGTTGTTATTAAGCCTTACTCTCAGCACAAGTTTTCGCAGACTCACACATATGAGAAGATTGACTATTCTAAATATGTAGGGTTAGAAGCAGAATTGTCGCAGTATAATTCAGCTACATTTAATGTAGTCTTTCGTATTAATACTATTAAAAACTGGATTTCTCAGAACGATGATAGATACTGCAAATGTTACGCTACTCCCTCCGCATGGTCGTATATTATGGCAGATGGTGATGTGTATAGCTGTAGTGCGTATTTACTAGACAAAAGATTTAAGCTGGGCAATATCAATGAATTTACTTTTGCTGAAATCTGGGAATCAGAGAAAAGGCTTGAGCATGCCGATTTCGTGCTGAATAAGCTGGACATTAATGAATGTCGTGTAAATTGCAGAATGGACCAAGTTAATCGATACTTAGATTCAATAATAAACAAAAAAGCGGCTCATATAAATTTTATTTAGCTGTAAAAGTATGCTAAGAGATTACATAGATAAGGCCATTAAATATAGAGCTATTGAACTAGCAATAGCACATCAATATGCAAATCAAAAGATGAGATGTCCCGTGCATTTATCTATAGGTCAAGAATATTGGCTTCCTTTCCTAAAGAAGAATATATTCGGGAAAGTTAGGTGTTTCTCCAGTCACCGATCGCACAGTATGTATCTTGCTCTTGAGGGCAATATATATTCGATGTTGGAAGAGCTATATGGTCTTCAAACAGGATGTCTTAAGGGAAGAGGTGGTAGCATGCATCTTAAAGATTTAGGAGTAGGGCTTGAAGCCTCAGTTCCGATTCTTGGCAGCTCCTTACCTCTTGCATTAGGGAGTGCTTTTTCAGCAAAACACAGTAAACAGCACATCTTGTCAATAGCATATTTTGGGGATGGTGCCTGCGAGGAGGGGGTATTGCACGAGTGCCTAAATTATGCTTCAGCAAATAGGCTTCCAATTTTATTTATCTGCGAAAATAATCTATACTCGTGTAATACCATAATTTCAAAAAGACAACCTTCAGACAACATGAATAGGTTTGCTGTCGCTGCCAGAGTTAAGACATTCCAAATTAGTAGCTCAGATTCCTTTAAAGATATTGATTCTGTGCTTAGTCAAGTAATTGCTTCTTCATATTCTGCCCCTGTATTTTTGGAGATTAGATCCTACAGGTTGTATGAGCACTGCGGTCACCGCATAGACAAAGAGTTTGGTGATAGAACTCTTCCCGAATACAACCTTTTTCAGAATCTAGATCCGATTTCGGTTGAAATCAATCGGAATTCCTCCAGCAAATTATTATTTGATAATACTTTTCAAGAGATTGTGCGTATCTGCTCTATAATCGAGGAGTCAATATGAATAACTTGTCGCATGCTCAGGCAATACTAGTAAGCACAGAGGAATATCTTAAATCCGATCCGTCAAATGTTATTTTGTGTGAAGGAATATCAGATGGTTTTTATTCAACCATTGACCTTCTATCGCTTAAGTATCCTGATCAATCGTACGAGATACCTTGCTCCGAGAACTCTATGGTTGGAATGGCACTTAGTGCAAGCTCTTATGAGGTGACAACTCTGGTTTGCCTCCAACGTGTTGAGTTTGCGCTACTGGCGATCGAACAATTGGTTAACAATTCAGCAAAGAATAGCTTTTTTACAGATAGTCAGCGTAATAGTCCTTGTCTCTTCAGATTTGTTATAGGTCGCGGCTGGGGGCAGGGCCCTAGCCACTCACAAAGCTTAGAGACTCTATTTGCTCAGATTCCAGACATAAATGTATTTATGCCAGTTTTTCCTAACGACTCGAAACTTATTCTTTCTAACTTCAAAAGTCTACATTATCCTTGCATTTCGCTCGAGCATCGGTGGACTCATTATTCTTTTGATACAGTGGCAAGCATGGATAATCGTGCATTGAGTTCTTATGTTGTTACGAATGGGAAAGATCTCACGGTGGTAGCCTATTCGTATAATGTCCTATTAGCAAAAGCCGTTGCCGACGAGTTCGAGAAACTAAATGTTGGCATTGAAGTTATAAACTTGTTTAATCTTTCTCAGATAAATGCAGAACTTATTGCTACGTCTATAGCCGAGACTCGTCTGTTATTGATACTTGATCTAGATAAGAGATCTTATTCAGTATCATCCGAGGTCCTAGGTCAACTGGCTTTAAAGGGGCTGCTGGGTTGCTTAACAAGGCCACCTAAAAGATTGTCCAATCATGGTATTTATTGCCCATCCTCGCCAAAGCTATCCGCTGACTATTATCTAAGAGGTGCAGATATAGCGCAAGCAGCTTGCGACCTCCTTGATTTGGACTCCTACACTAAGGGTACATTGCTAGAAAAAATATCAGCGCTCGAACAGTCAGTTCCTTCGGACGTTCCCAATCAAACCTTCTCCGGACCATTCTGATAGAATAGGAACTCCTGGGATCCCCGCGCATGGAACTGCCAAGTAAATTTCGTGAAATATTTGAAATAGTATCTATCATAAAATCATCTACAGGTTTGACTAATGTAGAAGTAAAAATAAAGGCACCCCTTCTTCCTGGTGAGCGTGGCTGTTTACTTTTGGATCTTGAGGATATTATGTGTGAAGCGGATCCTTCAATTCGTATTTGGCATACTCCTCTCGGCGACAAGAACACTCTCAGAAATCTTCGTGGAGTTTAACTTTGAACCAATCAAAATCTGATCAAGGTGGTGTTCAGACGTCGAGCGGCAATCTCATTTTAGATAACCATAAGCTTTCTTATCATTTCGAGCGTTTTCAGTCATGGCTTGATGGAAATAAAATAGCACCGATTTCTGTGGATATGGCACTTACTCGTTCTTGTGGCGCCATGTGCAAATTCTGTTATGCAATGGTTCAAGAGCCTCAAGAACGTACTCCGATCAAAAAAGATGATGCTTTTAATCTGCTAGACGATTTTGCTGCAATTGGCGTTAAAGCTGTTTCACTTATCTCGGATGGGGAAAGTACTTTGTCGCCAGCATATGTTCCGTTTATTGAGCATGCCTCAACTCTCGGCATTGATGTCGGAAATGCCACTAATGCTTGGGATTGGAATGAGGAAAAGATTAATCGTGTCCTTCCTCATTTGACGTGGGTAAGATTTACTGTCGCTGCAGGAACTCCTGAACGCTATTCAGATATCATGTATAAAGGTCCTGAGCATACTGAGGTTTTTGAAACTGCAATGAGAAACATTAGGTATGCTGTAGAACTTAAGCGTAAGCTTGGACTTAAAGTTACTCTTGGCATACAGATGGTTTTGATGCCAGAGTTTAGGGATGAAATTCTTCCCTTTTCAAAATTAGGCGTTGATTTGGGTGTTGATTATGCTGTTATAAAGCATTGCTCTGACGACCCTGAAGGCTCTTTGGGTGTTGACTATAGCCAATATAGCGAATTGACTGATATCTTGATTGAGGCCGAAAAAATGTCCAATTTTAACACTAAAGTTATTGTAAAGTGGTCAAAAATTGAAGATGGAAATGATTGTTCTTACACTGCAATGTACGGCCCTCAATTTTTGCTTCAGATAAGTGGCTCTGGCTTAGTGGCCCCATCTGGTATGTTTTTCAATGCTAAATATTCAAAACTTCACATCGGTAATTTTACAGAAACACGCTTTAAGGATATTTTCTTTTCTGCCCAATATGACCGAGTCATGAAATATATCGCTTCACCTCGTTTCCACGCTCCGTCGATGATGGGTAGCCTTCCAATTCAACATTACCTTAATAAGGCAATTGACAATCACTTAAAAGGTGAGAATTTAATTTATCCCGCTAGCCCCTCCGAGCCTCAGCCTCTTCACGTCAATTTTCTCTGACAACTATCAATACAATACTCTTGTAAATCAGCTCTGATTCAAGGTGAGCTATGATTTCCTATTATGGTGCTCTGTTACTTGTTACCCCCTAACATGAGTGAGGTGCACTAGTTCTTCTAGATAGGTCACATCGTTTCCCACTGAGTGGTAACCCCCCTAAAATTGTCGCCTCTTACCGAAGAAGATGCACCGCTTCCACAAGCTCGTGGTCAAGGCTAGAGGCTCCAAGGAGGCATTCTCCTGATTGTCCTGCGGCAACTTATACCCTCTATCCATCCCATCTACCTTAGCCAGGTCTACCAATGGAAGCGGAATTTTCTCGATGATATTAACGCTTTTTTGAACACACGCACACAGAATGAGGACACCGGAGACAGCCAGGTCATGGAGGCTGATCTGTTTCGGCAGATCGTCAAGCCGCAGCTGGTGCTTTAGTGGCCTAAAAATTTCTCTGCTCCCTGATGCTTTTGTACTGCGCAGTGTCGCCGATCACGACCATACTGATCTCAGCGTCAGCAGTTAATGCGCCTAGTGGGACTGATCAGATGCACCCTTTATCAACTGTCGAAAACGGTGAGAATCGACCTTGCGGATCATGGCTAGGATAGATGCTCTCTACCTGGAAGACCACTATAGCGGGAGCCACCGGAAGGTGGAGTACCTGGCCCTGATTAGGGGATCCCGATCACCTCCGATCGGTTACGAAACCTTTGTGCTACTCATGATTTTACGGGCTAACCACCAGAAGCAGAAACCACGGATCCAGGAGACCCTTCGGAGAGATTCCTCTGTTTGGTCTACCTCAAGCAAGTAGCGACAGCGGCCCAGCTCTGTGCGACTGACATCACCAGTATCTCACTTCAGAAAAGCATCTTCTAGCAAGTTTGAATGTTGAATTGTTCTCCAGGAACGTGCACAGTTGGAAGCTTTCCAACGGCTATGAAATATGATTTGTCTAGATGCACTGGAAATGGCATAGGATGAAGGCCTTAGACCAGAGATCGTCCACACCAAGCGGGGATGTCAATTCAGCTCCGGTGACATCGTGGCAAGACAGCAGGCAGAGTGGCCCCGGATCAGCTTCTCAGGGAAAAAATGTTATTACAACAATATCCTTTTTGAACGACTGTGGAGAACGGTCAAATTTGAGGATATCTATGTGCATGCTTACAGTGATAGCTGTAGGCCTGAAATCAGCGTTGCCTCTTCCTGTGGAGCTATTGCTATGTCAATGCGAATAGGCTCTGGGTGGGGCAGGACTTCTTCGGAGTTTATACTGAGCGCCGACACTGTACCTCCCTCTTAGGATTAACGATGCCAGGCGCGGAATTGTCCGTTCAATTGAATCTCCCTCAGTTGGGACATGATAAACAGTACGTTTGCCTATAAATATTGTGCTGTGATTTCCCTCGTATAAGCTAGGAACCCTTTACACTAAGCCGATGCAGCCATCTGAACGGGAAAATATCTTAAACTCTTGTAAGCATAACACTATAGATAGTGCAGTATCATGTTTACTACATATATATCCTATGTTACAACATTCAAACCCTGAGGTTGCCCGAAGATTGTCGGCTGACATGATACATTCTATTCGACTTTTTCTACTAATTACTACTTTCTATTGTATTGATATTACGGATCTAAATTCTTCCTACGCTAAACATTGCAATACTTTGCCTATATACCATAATTGGTATGAAGCTTTAAAGGAAAATGATAGTTATCGATTTTACAATAAAGATCTTTTGTCCAGCTATTCTAATTTGGTATCATTATCAAAATTATTATTTATAAGAAAGTATGGTTTGCAGTGGTCGCATTATTATTCACTAGCATCTAAGGCAGTCTGGCATTTAAAACCACTTAGCTTTTATTCGGATAATAATGAATCGAGCCACCCTTTTATTTTAAATACAAAAAACAACATTTTTCTAAAGATTCTTTGTAAGTTTACAAAAGGACTAAAGAAATTCCTCAACATAATGTTCCCTTTGCGGCCCATTACTTTGTTAAATTATGATCTTCGAGAATTATCTTCGAAATTAGATAAAAAGTTTAGATCCTTATCCAGAATCTTAAATACCCCCGGAAATCACAATATATATATTTCCCTAGAAGATATGTTTGTTGTGGGGCATCAAGTTTTCCTTTTCTCTATTGAGTCATATATAAAATTTACAGGTATGAAAATCCCTATTTTCCTTGACTATTTACCCGAATTAGTGCCCTTTTTTGCATACTCTTATTCACTGCACACGGAGAACACAGCCATTTCAAGATTGACATATGAGCATCTATTAGATTATGGGCCTAAAGAATTCTATCGTATTGTAAATAATCGATTAAGCACAAGTTTTTTAATTCCTGACTTTAAAAATACCTTTTTATATTCTAAATATTTTGATTCCCATTCAGAAATTTTCTATCAAAATATAGAGAAGATTCCTTATCTTAGGAGTTATTTGAATGAGAACTTATTATCTATAAATCAACAGGTCAATGATCTTAATGTATGCGATATTCGATTTAAAAGCTATCTTTCAGAAAATGGATTTAATGATTATGTCATGCTCACAATACGGACTAATAAGTTCTATGGCGATGATGTAGTGGAGCAAAATCATCGAAATGTCGATTTATTTGCCTATATCGATCTAATTTTATTATTTGCAAAAGCTAATATTGCTGTCGTAGTTGTTGGAGTCGACATGAATGAAGTCTCAATCCCATGTAATTCCCCTAATCTATTGTATGCAACTAATTTTTCAGCAAATCATTGTTTAAATAAGGATTTGTTTATTTATAAGATTGCAAAAAATTCGTTATTTCATTTGGGATGCCACTCAGGAATCTCAAATTTTATCCATAGTCTTGGAGTGGATACTTTATATATAAATATGTGTTCAGTTTTTCATGATTTAGCGTCTCCAAATGAAAACTGTATGTATTTACTCAAAAATTTTTATTATCGTAATCATATTGTATCAGATTATTTCTATCTTAAACACTTTCCCTTTGTGGATCATCATGAGTTTCAAGACAATAAATTAACCGTTGCTTCAAATACTTCTATCCAAATAATTAGTAGTGTTTATTGCTTCCTCAATCATCTTGGATTCGCGTCAACTAATACCAGTTGTAAAAAGCTTTGTTCAATTATAATGCGTTTTGATTTGTATATGTATCATATGCAAGTCATATTTAATTCTACACTCTTAATAAAGAGATAGATATATGTCTATTCAATCGATTCTATCCTACCCATTATCGTTCAACGTACCAGCTCCGAAATTACTTCTTGACGGATATAATTGCCATTTGCAAAGAACGGATTTTATCCATGGTTACCTGACACATCTACCAGGCACATATGCTTATATCTTTGACCATGGTATAAATTTGTCAAATGGATTATTCTTGGATAAAAATAATCGATTTTATTCATTTTTGCATCTGACAGCAAATATAGATTCCTTCTCAACCTCACTTGATCATCTAAGTGCTTTTTGTATACACAATAATATCACTCAAATTCGCAACGCTTATATCAGTTGTGACTATTTGCGTTCCTTGCCTTCTTATCCTCCTTCCCAAGTTATTATTAATTTGAATCGTAGAAACGCGGCAAATTACTTCCATTTCTTGTTCGATATGATTATGACATTGTGGCCATTTTGTTCTGATTATAATAAATTTCTGGATCCTCGTCGTACTTACCATATTTTGATGCCCAATTGTCGCAGGAAGTTTCATAAAGAAATTTTGGATATTATTTCATTACCTAACTGTTTTAAATTCAAATTTAGTATAGCCAAAAATGAATTTATTGCGCCGCTGCAGCTTTTAGCTGTTCCACCAGGAGGGTATGAGCACCATATTCATCCCTCAATATGTACAGTATCAAAAAAGTTATTTTCATCGCAATCCTTAGCCTTAAATCAAAAAACTCCATCAACTATAATAGTTATAGATAGAAAAGACGATGATTGCACAACTGGTAGATTTTGTTCAGAGCTTTCTCTTCTTGCCGATCTCATCGATTACAACTTTCCGCGTTTCCGTGTTTTAAAAATATCTCCTGAGGAATTGAGAGTAGTTGATCAAATTCAATTGTTTAATGATGCAGTCGCTGTTGTTGCTGTGCATGGTGCTTCTCTTGCTAATATTATTTTTATGCAGCCTAGTGCTCTTGTCATAGAGATTCATCCGTATCGATTTCTTCCGGTTTACTATGAGTTGTCAATCGTATACAATCTTTTTTATAAATATGTGATTCCTGAGAGGACTGGATTTCGAGGCTTTACTCCGCTCGAATCTTCGTTGGGTGAATGGCCTAATTATATAGAGCTAGGAGAAGAAGTATTAAATGCAATCCTTGAAGAATTAATTTTTCATACTAGCTCATTCTAGCGAGTAGTTATATTTTGCTATATGTACGTTTTTATCTCGATGTTGGTCAAATTTTTGATTATCGTAACCTATTCACTTTGGCAATTTTTTTGGCAATCTCTCTGTCGCTGCCATTCCTCTTGCCGTTTGTAGTGGGCGACCACATGACCCCAACGCTCTTTCGAGATTTCTCCGCCAAGCTCTTGCGATGTGTAGGCACCAACCGCTTTCTGCGATCACCCTTTATATTATGCAACAGCGACGCATTGCTCTGCCATCAACCCCCTAGGTGAACAGTGTTTGTTCAAGATGCCTGAACTTTCCTGCCGGAGTGTTCCATAGGAGTCCATCCAACCTAGTAACAATTTACTTAAATGTTGATTCAAGCCACCAGGTCAACCGGAGCCGCTTTAACTTCTTAATGCATTAATTTCTAAGAGTACATCTTTAGCTGCTTAAATGCTTAGAAAACTTTATTGTTGGTCTAATAAATTTTGGTGTCTTAGATGAAGATTTTGTGTTTACATTCAATGCCTCAAATTGTAGTAGCTAAACTTAATCAAGCAATTCTAGCTCTAGCTAGAGTTTATAAAAGATCTCCATTTCCACAGATCTTGAGTATCGCTGGAAGGTTTCAATCGTCCAACCTTTTTTATCGCTTACTGCCGCAAAAGTTTTCTCTTATAAAGGTCTATTATTGTTCCGACGTTGATGTTTTTCCAGAAAGAAATTATTCGCAAATCAACAATTGTGATGTATTTAAAAATGATATAGTTCGCGCCGTGCTCTCAATATCAGCGCCATTTCTATCAGTCTCGTTTTCACAGGGAAGCGAACATGTAGTCTTTGATTCTTCATTTTACCCACTTAATACTTATAGATTTCTTGGCATCCAGTATTATGACTCTTATCTTATTGGTGATAAGGAACTTTGGGCCTCTATTCATCCCGACTACATGCTTGATAATATAAATGTTCTTAATGAGCTAATATGTAGATGGGCTGTAGCCTTTAATTTTGATCAAGAAAATTTTGGTTCTGAATTAAATTCTTTACATACTCTCGCTCTATCGCTTGAATTTAATGGCGTGTTGCATAGCTCCTTGTTAGTATATCGGGCAATCTTGACCCATAAGTATTTTGGTTTACGATCATTTACTGAATCTCAAGCCTTTGCCACATTAAACATTGCACGTCTATTGTGCAGGTATCAAGCTATAACTTCTTGCGAGCAAATTCTTAATTATCTAGACCTCAATGTGCTTTTCCCTGCGTCTTCAGCGTATTCCAAAGTTATTCAACAAGATCTTAAAAGGCTGAGAATTGCCGTTCAAAATTTGTATTAATTCTGTCTAGTTAACAGCCTTTTATTGGTCTATTAGACCAGCAGAAATTAAAACGCTAAAGCTTTATTTTTTTAATTTATTATTCTTTCTTAATTTTCGAAATTTTGCTATGTTTTCCATTTTTATGGATTGTGATAAAATTACTCAAAAAGATCTGCATTAATTTTCAATAACGGTTCACTCATTTTACTTCGGGCTATATTCAGTTCTTTGTCGGCTTATCTATTGTAAATGTATATTTTCGTTGCCCGTTTTTTGCCATGATTGCATTCCTTGATGGGCGATATTATTAATCTCACCCCTTTTTTAAATCATGCTTGTTCTATGAATGAGCAATTGCCCCTGTACATCGGTCAGACTATGCAACCAGAGTCGGAAGTGTATGGGTTCTGCTGCGCATAACCTTTCGCTAACTTCTGTGGCGGGCTACCGCCAAAGATTGATGCTCCCACCGATCTTCAGGATCTCTACCAACAGCCCCAATTCAAGCCTCGCGTCGCCATGGAGTGGATCAGTAGTTGCAAGACGATCCAGGTGATCGCAACTGACCAGGTGACCAACACTAACCATTTGAGTCATTGGAAGTGGCAGCTCGATGCCACCAGCGAGTCATTGAGCGCAGGTAAACAGAATGAGAATACCGGAGACAGCCAGTTCATAGACGCTGATCTGTTTCAATAGATTGTCAAACCGCAGTTGAGCTTAAGTGGCTTTAAAAATTCTCTGCTTCCGGATGCTTTTGTACTGTGCAGTCTGGTCGATCACGACCATACTGACCTCAGCGCTAGCAGCTAATGCGCCTTTGGGGCTTATCAGATGCACCATTTATTAACTGTTGAAATCGGTGCGTAAATTACCCTATGGATCATGCCCAGGATTGAAGCGCTCTACCTGGATGACCACTACAGTAAGAGCCGCCGGATGGTGGAGTACTTGGCCAGAGAAGGGGATTCCGATCAGCTGCGGTCAGTTACGAAAGCTCATGTAGCTCATTGGTTTACAAGTGAACTGCTAGACGCCAGGCGCCATAGTTCCAGGAAAACCTTCGTAGAGATTCCCCTGTCTGGTTTTCCCCAGCACATCACTACAGTCTTCTGGTGAAAGAAGTGATTGTGATCGAAAGTTTTATTTTTCTTGGCAGTTTAGGGACATCCTCAATCAGCCCGCCCTCTTTGGTTTGCGGCAGTTCTTTTCCGAAGCCCATATGGGGTTGCCCAAAGCAATACCATGATACGAATGATCCAGGGGTGCAGCTGGCAGGACTGCCGGGGCTGTCACCGCTTCGCGGAAGGCCTCGCTTACGCCAGAAACCTCCTGCAGGCGCTCTTCAAGGCCCAGCAGGTGATTGTGTCTGCAGCACTGCGCTCGGTGTTTGCCCAACAGGCTGCATATATGTTGAGGTGCAATGGGATTGGGTAGCGGCCATGCTGATGGTCAGGATCCGCAGTGCTGCTGTGCTGATGGCCTCAACCCGGGAGGAAGTGCTGGAGATCCACCACTTCCCACTGGTCCACTGACGGATGCTAAGTAGCACCATCCCTCTCTAGCTCGTCAACGAGGAGATCAGACGTTGCACCCAAGTCGTCGGTATCTTTCCCAATGACGCTTCGATCATCCGCCTTGTGAGTTCAGTGCTGCTGGTTCAGGAGGAGCACTGACAGCTGGAGTGGCGATGTACGTTATCGCTTGACTAGATGGAGGCGATCCCGCCTACGGCGGAGGAGCTGCTTGCAGCTGAAGCTCATGACACCGCTACGGTCTGATTAAACCCATGCTTCTCGTTCGCGTGCCCTGCAGTGGTGGAAATTCCCTGAGGCTTCAGCCCCGGCGTAGCCGGGCTGAACTGACCACCGCTTTCGGCTCCAGCGCTTGAAAAGGGTGGGCAGGTCCGTGACCCTGGTTTGAGAACCACCTCAACCAGACGAACCCTGCCCAAGACGGATTCTGGTGCCTCTGCCCTGGCGCCGCGACTGGATGGCAGCACTGCCGGTGAACTGATTTCCGAGCTCGTGCGCCACGGCCTGCAGCAGTTGATCGAGCTGGAGGTCGTCGCTGTGCTCGGCGCCGAGCGCCATGAGCGCACCGACGAGCGGCTGGGCTACCGCAACGGCAGCCGGCCTCGCCTGCTCACCACCCAGGTGGGCGACATCCCGCTCTCAATCCCCAAACTCCGCTCTGGGAGCTTCTTTCCGACGATTCTCGAGCCCAGGCGGCGGATCGATCAGGCGCTCTATGCGGTGATCATGGAGGCGTGGGTCATAGGCATCTCCACCCGCAAGGTGGACGCCCTGGTCGCCGCCATTGGCTCGCAGGCTGGCATCTCCCGCTCGGAGGTGAGCCGCATCTGCCAAGGGCTCAGCAGCCAGATTCAGGCCTTCCTGGAGCGGCCGCTGGATGGGGCTCGTACCCGTACCTCTACCTTGACGCGACCTATCTGCACGGGCGGCTCGGCAAGACGCTGCAGGTCTGCTCGCGTGCCGTTGTCGTGGCCATGGGCGTCAATGCCGACGGCCGCCGTGAGCTGCTTGGCCTGCAGGTGGGTGACAGCGAAAGCGAGCCCTTCTGGCGTGAGTTCCTCGGCAGCCTCAAGTAGCGCGGCCTCACTGGCGTGCGCCTGGTGGTCTCCGACGCCCACGTGGGCCTGACCAAGGCTGTGGGCCGCATGTTCCAAGGCTGCAGCTGGCAGCGCTGCCGTGTGCACTTTGCCCGCAACCTCCTGCAGACCGTGCCAAAGGCCCAGCAGGAGATGGTGGCGGCTGCGCTGCGCTCGGTGTTTGCTCAGCAGGGTTGCACTGCCGTGGAGGAGCAGTGGGATCAGGTGGCGGCCATGCTCACCGCCAAGTTCCCAAGGGCAGCTGAGCTCATGGCCTCAGCCCGTGAAGACGTGCTGGCATTCCGCCACTTCCCTCTGGCCCACTGGCGCAAGCTGTGGAGCGCCAACCTGCTTGAGCGGGTTAATGAAGAGATCAAACGGCGCACCCGCGTCGTCGGGATCTTCCCCAACGACACCGCAATCACCCGCCTGGTGGGGGCAGTGCTGCTGGAGCAGGACGAGCACTGGCAGCTGGAGGGCCGGCGTATGTTCTCGCTCGACTCGATGGCGGCGATCCTGCCCGCTGCCGAGGAGCTGCCT
>Ga0194129_10001748_pt1 | contig 34434 bp, 27 predicted proteins | sample TA2KigCa35mmetaG_FD_150862 | JGI IMG/M metagenome (GOLD analysis project Ga0194129, IMG submission 150862) | Freshwater microbial communities from Lake Tanganyika, Tanzania - TA2015038 Kigoma Deep Cast 35m | ecosystem: Environmental > Aquatic > Freshwater > Lake | place: Tanzania: Lake...
TAAGGTTCTTCGCGTAGCCTCGAATTAAGCCACATCCTCCACCGCTTGTGTGAGCCCCCGTCAATTTCTTTGAGTTTCAGCCTTGCGACCATACTCCCCAGGCGGAGCACTTAACACTTTCGCTACGACTGAAAGGCTATGGAGGACCCTTCAATCAAGTGCTCATCGTTTACAGCCAAGACTACCGGGGTATCTAATCCCGTTTGCTACCTTGGCTTTCGTGCCTCAGCGTCAGAAAAGACCCAGTGAGCCGCTTTCGCCACCGGTGTTCCTCAAGATATCAACGCATTTCACCGCTCCACCTTGAGTTCCGCTCACCTCTGTCTCCCTCGAGCACGGTAGTTTTGAGTGCAATTCCTCAGTTGAGCTGAGGGCTTTCACACCCAACTTTCCGCGCAGCCTACGCACCCTTTAAGCCCAGTAATTCCGAGTAACGTTTGTACGGTTCGTCTTACCGCGGCTGCTGGCACGAACTTAGCCCGTACTTCCTCCTAGAATAGGTCAAACAGAAGGGAGAACCCTCCTGCATTTCCTCCCCTACGACAGCGGTTTACAACCCGAAGGCCGTCATCCCGCACGCGGCGTCGCTCGGTCAGGCTTGCGCCCATTGCCGAATATCCTCGACTGCAGCCACCCGTAGGTGTCTGGGCAGTGTCTCAGTCCCAATGACGCGGGTCGTGCTCTCACACCCGCTACCCATCGTTGCCTTGGTGAGCCGTTACCCCACCAACAAGCTAATAGGATGCAGGCCCCTCCCAAGGTGGAATCACACCTTTGGTCCGGAGACATTATTCGGTATTACCTGCAGTTTCCCGCAGCTATCCCGAACCCTGGGGTAGGTACCTACACATTACTGTCCCTTTCGCCGCTTTCCCCGTATCGCTACGGTTCTCGCTCGACTTGCATGCCTAATCCACGCCGCCAACGTTCACTCTGAGCCAGAATCAAACCCTTCAATTTGTTGGATCATGACCGCACAACTCGCCGGGAAACCCGGTGGGATGCGCGGAAAAGCCTGAGCCCCCGAGGGGGCATTGAAAGGCTCATCTGTCTTCGATCTTGCCGATCCAGAATGTGGCGAACCAAATGGCTCGCCGCGCTCGGATCAGCGCCGGTCACGATCGCGTGCCGGCCGAAACCGAAAGAGATCAAACTGCCGAATTGTCAATGAACGACCGGCGACAGGTCCCGAGGGATCGTCGTCCGGGTGATCCGAGGGTAGCAGGGATTCGGTTCGAGTCAACGGGCGATTTTCCCAATTCCCGCCAAACCGTCACCTTTCACGTTGTTTTCCCAGTCAATTCCCGGAAGAACGGCTCGATCGCGCATGTTTGCCAAGGCGGAACGATCCCTCACGGAGGGCCCGTGGCGGCGCTCGATGGTGATCGATGTCGGCTACGAAGACGTTTCTCCAGTGGACCGCGGAGCGAGAATCGCGTCTGTCCAAGCCTCGGCGTCGGTCGGCATCCGTCCGTGAAAACAGAGCATTTCCCGGGAGATTCAGCGCTCTGCTTCCAGGCTGACGGGAATCTCGAGGCGGCGGCCTTCGCGCTCGACCGCGATCAGCACGGACTCCCCCATCTTGTGGGTCTCGATGGCGGCGAGAAAATCGTCGGCAGTCTGCACCGCAGCACCGTCCACGGCGACGATGAGATCGGCGCCCTGGCGGTCGACCCGCTCGAACTCGGCCACGAAAGGGCCTTGGCGGCGCCGCTCCCGGATCACCTTGAAGCCCCGCAAACCCGCCCGTTCGGCCGGCCCGTCGGGAGTCAGGGCGGCGACCAGCAGCCCGCGATCGGTTTGGTAGACCCGGGCGATCCCCGCCTCCGGTCGGACCACCTTTCCATGCTCGATGAGCGGGGGAACCACCCGGGCCAGCGTCCCGACCGGAATTGCGAAACCGACGCCGGAATGCTGCCCCGTGCGGCTGGCGATCGCCGTGTTCATCCCGATCAGTCGGCTCGAGCTGTCGACCAAGGGGCCACCCGAGTTGCCCGGATTGATCGCGGCGTCTGTCTGGATGATCGACTTGATCGTCCGGCCGCTTCGGGTCGGGAGGGAGCGGTTGAGGCTCGAAATGATCCCCGTGGTCAGCGTCCGCTCCAGGCCGAACGGATTGCCGATCGCGAACACGCGCTGCCCGACGAGCAGGTCGGCGGAGCTGCCGAACACGACCGGCACGAGGGCTTCCGGAGGGGCGTCGATCTTCAGCACGGCGACGTCCGTCGCCGGGTCATGCCCCACGAGCGTCGCCTGATGGTCGCGGCCATCGACCAGAGTGACGCGGATTTCCCGGGCATTCTCGACGACGTGGAAATTGGTGAGCACGTGCCCGCGGGTGTCGAGCACGACCCCGGAACCGGCCCCTTCGGACGGCAGATCGAGGAAAAACAGGCCGCCCTGGGCCGTCGAGCGGGTGGTGATGTTGATGACGCTGCGGTTGACGGCTTCGTAGACCGCGATGTTGGTTCGCTCGTCCGGCGTCAGGACCCGAGGTGGCGCGCCGCCGCCCGGCGGCATCCCCTGGGCCGCGAGCCTCTTCGCCGGCGTTCCGGCCAACGCTGCCGCGACCAGCGTCATGACGGCCATTCCGACGATGCCGCGCCGCATTCCCCCTCTCGTGCCGCAGTGCGTCGTGACGATCATGCCCATTGCGTCCTCGTCGCGGTCGCCGGTCGGGCCGTGACGGCATCGGCGCGCCCCGGTCTCCGCCTGGCAGGGGCTCAGCACAGCCGTTCCCGAAGTCCGCAGTATTGCCGGCTCCGCCGGGAGGGCCAACAGCTTTTCCGCACTGCTCCAGCGGCGAAAACTCCCTGAACCCCGCAAAACTCGGCCATAACGACGTTGGCTTGAACAGACCGACGAAATATGCTTAAGGCCGTTCCCGCTTCCGTAGCCATATCGATTTCGCCGCCCGGAGGGACCATGGCGTACCTTCACCCGATCGGACCGATGCCGCACGACGCGGCCCCTGCCGGCACCGTTCGCACGCGACGTGACGGCGCCCGCCGCCGGACGGTCGTCGGGGCCGCGATCGCGCTAGTCGGCCTCGGCGCCGCCACGGCAGTGCGGGCGGCCGACGCGCCGGCGACCGTGACGTTCGTGGAGCGCTTCCAGCGTGACGAACTGTCGCCCCAGGTGACGGCGGTGGGAATCCGTGGCCCGGCAACGCCGCGGGAGGCCGAAGCGACGCAGATCGTCGTCCTGGTCGACACGTCGGCCAGCCAGTCGGGACCGCACCGCCGGCGGGCGTTGGAGGCCGTCGAGGCGTTCCTCGGAAAGTGCCGCCCCGCCGACCGCGTGTTCCTCGCCGCCGTCGATCTGTCGTGCACGCCACTGTCGAAGCGGTTCGATGGCCCCACCGGAGGCGACATCAAAGGCGCCCTGGCGGCTCTCGGCAATCGCACGCCGCTCGGTTCGACGGACCTCGTCACCGGCATCGACGAGGCAGCGCAGTTGTTCGCCCCGGGCTCGGCACAGCGGACGATGGTGTATGTCGGCGATGGCCCGGGGCTGACGGGCCTGGAGGCCGCCGAGTACCGGCGGATGCTCGACGGGCTGCGCGGCCGTCGGATCTCGTTCTCCGCCCTCGGCATCGGGGCCGACGTCAACTGGACCTGCCTGGCAGCGATCGCCAATGCGACCGGCGGGATGCTCCTCGTGCCCGAGGGCGCCACGTCGCCGGCCGATGCCGGGGCGCGGATGGCGGGGCTGGCAGCCGCTCCGGTGACCTGGCCGGAGGACACGCTCCTGTCCACCAACGCGGCGGATGCCCGCGTGAAACTCCTCCCCGGCGACGCTCCCCCACTCCGCGGAGACCGGGATTCGGTGCTGATCGCCGTCGGCCCGCTCACCGACGCGCGGCTCGAATTCGCCGTCGAGGTTCCCTCCGGCAAGGGGCTGGTGCAGAAGCAGGTGACGCTTGCGCTCCCCGACGCCGAGTCGCGTTCCGACAATGCCTTTCTGGAGGAACTCGCCCGCAATGCCTTCGACTCCGCCGGCATTTTCCTTCCCACGCTCGGCCGTGAAGGTCTCGATGTGGCCCGCGGCGTGATCCGCGGCGAGGCGGCGACGCTGGCGACGATGTCGCGCCAGGCGGAGAGTTCCGGTGCCCACGGATCGGCGCTGCGCCTGGCTTTCGCCGCGCTGCGACGCGATCCCGACAACGCCGAAGCCGCCGTCGTTTTCACCGCCGCGCAGAAGAGCATCGCCGACGGGATGCGCCTCGCACAGGCCGGGCAGCCTCCGGCGGGCGACGACCCGTTCGCGCCGGTCGATCCTCCGGCACCCGCGGAGCGGGCCGGTGACGCTCCCCCCCGCCCCGCCGCCGACCCGCTGCGCATCGAGGAGCCGCGGCAGCCGCTCGGCCGGGACACGGTCGAACTCGAACCGGAGGATCGCCCGGTCGCCGAACCGCTCCCCCCGGCGGGGATCACGGCCGAGCCGGCCGAGCCCTGGATCGAGGATGCCGATCCGGGGGTCGAGGCGCTCCGGCGCCCCACCGCGGCGGCCGGCGAGGACCTCGCCGCCATCACCCGGATGCGGAAGGTTCGCGCCCAACGCCTCGAACAGGAGACAGCCGTCCGGCTGCGCACCGCGCGCCAGACCTGCGCGATCGATCCCGATCGTGCCCGACTCGATCTCAAGGAACTGCAGCGCGTCGTGCTGTCGTCGGACGATCTCGATCCGGCGGTCCGTGACCGGCTCAACCGCCAGATCGAGATCGGGATCCGCGATGCGATCGTCCGCGCCCGGTCGAAGGCCGAGCACGACCTGGCCGCCGATCGCAACCGGGCGATCGCCCTGGAACGCGCCCGGCTCGACGGGGAGCTGCGGCGCCGCGAAGAACGCTTCAAGCAGCTCACCGAGCGCTACCACGCGCTGGTGGAGGAGGGGATCCGGGTCGGCTTCCAACGGCCCACCGACGCCTTCACCGAGGCCGAGCGGGTCGTCGGCAAGGAGATGGGCGAGGAGGCCTCGTGGCTGTACGCCAACCGCGGCATGCCGATGGCGGCCCGCGAGGTGGCGGTGACTGCGCCGCTGGTGGCACGGATCCTTGATTACCACGCTGAAAACACGCGCGTCCGGCGCGACCAGCAGCGTGGGTTCATGGACTCGCTCCACCTCGCCGACGTGGCGGCAATCCCTTATCCCGACGAGCCGCCGGTGATCTACCCCAGCGCCGCGCGCTGGCAGGAGATCACCCGGCTGCGCGAGAAGTACAAGTCGGTCGATCTCGCCAATCCGGGCACCGCCGAGCAGACGATCTACGACGCGCTCGACAAGCCGGTCGAGAGCTTGGATTTTTCCGAGACGCCGCTGCGCGACGTGATCTCGCAGCTCCAGGATTCCCAGGGGATCCCGATCCAAGTCGACAACAAGGCCCTTGAGGAACAAGGTTTCGACCTCGACGCCCCCGTGACGCGCAGACTCTCCGGGGTGTCGCTGCGCTCGGCGCTGCGGCTGATTCTCGGTGACCTCGACATGACGTATCTCGTGAAGGACGAGGTCCTCAAGATCACCACCAAGGAAAAGGCGGCCGAGGAACTGATCGTGAAGGTCTACCCTGTCGCCGACTTGGTGATGCCGCTGAACGCCGCCGGCGGCGTCAACCCGTTTCAGGGTGGCGGTGGCATGGGGGGGGGCATGGGCGGCGGCATGGGCGGCATGGGCGGTGGCATGGGTGGCATGGGTGGCGGCATGTTCCAGGTCTCCGATGCCAAGTCGCGCATCGGCATGCGTGAGAAGAAACCCGACACCACCGGAACGCCTGCTCCCCGGAAACCCGCCGCGCCGGCTCCCGCTGCCGGAACCGAAGCCGACTCCGCGACCTCGGGCGCCGGCGTCGACAGCCTCGGGCTTCCCGAGCGCATCGTCGAAGCGGCCGACATCACCGCCGCGGTCGCCGGCTACCTCCACGACGGCGATCGCGCCGACCTCGGTGGCCGGCTGGCGCGGCTGCGGATTTCCGCGGCGGAGCTGGGACGCAAGGGGCGTTTCGACCGGGCGGCCGACCTGATCGCCGCCGCGATCGCCGCCGGCTCCCCCGAGCCGTGGATGTACGAGTCGCTCGCCCTGGCGCTCGAGGCTGCGGGCAAACCGACCGCCGACGTCGAGCGGGCGCTCCTCTCGAGTGCCGACTTCGCCCGATCGCCGACCGAGTTGCTGGCTCTCGCCAACTATCTGGCACGGTTCGGATCGAATCGCCAGGCCCTCCGGCTGTGCCGCCAGGTGGTGCGCGTCGACCGGGCCAACCGCGAGGCCTACGCCCTGGCGATGGCGCTGGCCGCCAAGGACAAGGACGATGCAGCGCTCCGCTGGGCCTGTGCCGGGGTGCTGGCCCACGAGTGGCCCGCCGCCCAGCAGGAGGTGCCGACGCGGGCGGCCCGGCTGGCGAAGGCGGCGATCGAGCGGCAGCGGAAGGAGGGACGCGGCGACGAGGCTGATGCGTTCGCCGCCGATATCGATGCGGCGCTGGTCCGCGACGTGGAACTCGAGTTCTCCTGGAACGGCGATGCCGACATCGACGTCGTCGTCGAGGAACCGGCCGGGACGATCTGCTCGGTCGCCAGCCCGCGGAGCATTTCCGGCGGCACGCTGCTCGCCGACCTCGACGCCGGCCCGGATCGCGACAACGGCACGCACCGCGAGCGCTACATCGCCGCCGAGGCGTTCCCAGGCCGTTACCACGTGCTCGTCCACCGCACCTACGGGAAGGTGGCGGCCGACACCGTGACGGCCGAGTTGATCCTGCACCGCGGCACGGACCGCGAACAGCGGTTGCGCCGGCAAGTTCCACTGGGTGCGGACGACACGGTGTTCTCGATCGACGTCCCCGACGGCCGCAGACGCGAGCCGCTGCTGGAGGCGCAGATCGCCCAGGACTTCGCCGCCCAGCAGGACATCAGCCGCGCGGTCCTCGCACAGCAGCTGGCGGGGATCAACGATCCGGCGCTGGCGGGCTCGATGTCGCAGGGGCGCGGCTCGGCGCCCGGCGGTGAATCGTCACCGTTGCTGCCGTTCACCCGCGGTGGCGCGGCCGGGTATCAGCCCATCATCTCGACGCTTCCCGAAGGCACCAACCTTCAGGCGACGGCGGTGGTGTCGGCCGACCGGCGCTACGTTCGCGTCTCGGTGACGCCGCTGTTCTCCGGTGTCGGACAGGTGACCACGTTCAACTTCGCCGGCGGCGGTGCGATGGGCACCGGCGGGATGGGTGGCGGTGGCATGGGCGGCATGGGTGGCGGTGGCATGGGCGGCATGGGCGGCGGCGGCATGGGCGGCGGCTTCTGCTGGGTCGCCCGCGAGGTGTACGGTGCCGACGACCCGCGCTGGCTGCTGTTCCGCGAGTGGCTCCGCAGCGATGCCCCGCGCTGGCTCCACGACTTGTACGGCCGCGAAGGTGAGCGTTTCGCCGCCTGGATCAGCGACAAGCCGGCCGCCAAGGCGGTGGTGCGGTCGCTGATGGACGCGGCGATCGCCCCCCGGCTCGAACGGCCGTAGCAGCCGGTGGCCGCGTCGACGCCGCACCCACACCAGGACCAGCGATGGCCACCTTCGGCGTGATCCTGGCAGCGGCCGGAAAGAGCAGCCGCTTCCAGGACGCCAATTACAAGAAACCGTTCGCCCCGCTGGCGGGTCGGCCCGTGTGGCTGCATTCGGCCGAACGGTTCACCGACCGTCCCGACGTCAAGCAGGTGGTGATCGTCGTCGCCCCCGACGATCGTGTGGCGTTCGTCGAGAAGTTCGGCGCCAACCTGGCGTTCATGGGAATCACGCTCGCCGAGGGGGGAGCCCAGCGCGCCGATTCCGTCCGCCGCGGCCTGGAAAAACTCTCCCCCGAGATCGACGTCGTCGCGATCCACGACGCCGCCCGCCCCTGCCTGGCAGCGGCGTGGATCGACAAGGTGTTCGCGGCCGGTGCCCGCACGGGGGCGGCGATCCTCGCCACCCCGGTCGTCGCCACGCTGAAGCGCGTCGCCGCCGACCAGACGATTTCGGGCACGGTCGATCGCACCGGGCTGTGGGAGGCGCAGACCCCGCAGGTGTTCTCGCGGGCGCTGCTCGAGAAGGCGTTCGCCACCGCACCCGGCAGCCAGGCGACCGACGAATCGTCGCTGATCGAGGCGCTCGGCCACCCCGTGATCGTCGTGCCGGGATCGCCCCTCAACATCAAGATCACGTCGCGCGAGGACCTGCGGATGGCGGAGAAGTGCCTCGAGGCGCTTCCCAAGCCGAAGCTCACCGGCCCCCACCACCCCTTCGGCGACGACGACCGATGGCGTTGAACCACACGGATCTCCTCGCCGATCTGGCGGCCCGCGGCCTGGTCCACCAGTCGACCGATCTGGCCGGGCTGGGATCGTGGCTCGCCACGGCCGGGCGACGGATCTACTGCGGATTCGATCCGACGTCCGACAGCCTCCATGTCGGGAGCCTGCTGCCGCTGGTGCTCCTGCGGCGCGTGGCGGCGGCCGGTCACGAACCGATCGCCCTGCTCGGTGGTGCCACCGGGATGATCGGCGACCCGAGTGGCAGGAGCGAGGAGCGCAACCTGCTCGCCCCGGAGCAACTCGCCGCCAATCTCGCGGGGATCGGCCACCAGATCCGCACCCTGTTGGCGGCACCGGGGCCCGACGGCCGCGTCACCTCCGGTCCCGTCCACGTCGTCGACAACGCCGATTGGATGCGCGGTGTCGGCTATCTCGCCTTCCTCCGCGACGTCGGCAAGCACGTGCCGCTGTCGCAGATGCTCGCCAAGGATTCGGTGCAGTCGCGTCTCGATCGCGACGGCGGGCTGTCGTACACCGAATTCAGCTACATGCTCCTCCAGGCCTGGGACTTCGTCCATCTGTCCGACGCCTTCGACTGCCGGGTCCAGTTGGGCGGCAGCGACCAGTGGGGCAACATCACCGCCGGGATCGAGCTCGGGCGCCGGCTCCGCGGTCGCGAGCTCCACGCCGTCACCTGCCCGCTGCTGGTGAAGTCGGACGGCACGAAGATGGGGAAGACCGCGTCGGGAGCGATCTGGCTCGACGCGAAACGCACCAGCCCGTTCCGGTTCTACCAGTACTGGATCAACCTCGACGACGCCGACGCCGGCCGCTGCCTGCTGCGGCTCACCGAGCTCCCACTCGACGAGATCCGCGCGCTCGACGCCCAGCGCGCCAGCGACCCGGCCGCGCGGACGAGCCAGAAGCGCCTCGCCGAGGAGCTCACCCGCCTCGTCCACGGCCCCGACGGCCTGGCCCACGCCCGGCAGGCGACGGAGGTGTTTTTCGGCGCCGAGGTGGCGAGCCTCGACCCGACGGCGCTCGACGACGTGTTCGCCGACGTCGCCAGCCACGAGTTTTCCAGGACGGCTCTCGACGGCGAGGGCTTGGCGGTCGTCGAGGCGTTCGAGCGGACCGGCCTGGCGCCGAGCCGGTCGGCGGCGCGGCGGACGATCGAGCAGGGTGGCGGCTACGTCAACAACCGCCGGGTCTCGGATCCCACGCGGCGGCTGACCTCCGCCGACCTGGTCGGCGGAACGTCGATCGTGCTCCGGTCGGGAAAGAAGTCGTACGCGCTGGCGCGGTTCGCCGATCGGCCTTGACCCGGGCCGGCGCGGGGGCGTACTGCTGCGGCCCCTCCGAGGAGCCCGCCATGCGTTCCCTCCGCCTCGCCCTCGCGTCCCTGCTCCTGGGCGCGACGGCCTTCGCCGCCCCCCCAGAAGGCCGCGACGGCCCCGGCACCACCGGCCTCGAGGATCGGCTCGTCGCCGGGCTCCAGGTGAGGCGCCCCGCCGATCGCGACTACATCGGCCGCGTCGTCGGATTGGTGGAGGAGGGCCGGTTGCCGCCGAAGCTCGTCGACGCGACGTTCCTGTGGGCCGTGCGCCGCCGCCAGCGGCACCCGCTCCCGGCGTTCCGCGAGGCGCTCCGCCTCCAGGCCGACCGGCTCGGCATCGCCGTTGAGTGACGCGGCGTCAGCCGAGCCCCAGCAGGCCGTGGAGCCGGGGATCGGCGAGCGAGTCCGCCACCAGCCTGACGCCGCTGAAATCGTGACTCCGGCTGTGTTCGCCCGGCACGGCGACGACGACCGCGCCGGCTGCCACGCCCGCCCGGCATCCGACGTGCGAATCCTCGAGCACGACGAGCTGCCCGGGGACCACGCCGAGCCGCTCGGCGGCGAGCCGGTAGATCGCCGGGTCGGGCTTGCCCCGTTCCACGTCGTGGGCGGTGAGCACGCAGGCGAAGCGGTCGGCCAGCGCCAGCCGCGCGAGGATGTCGTGGGCGTAGTCCGGCGCACTGCTGGTGGCGACGCAGCGCGGCACGCCGGCCGCGGCGAGCCGGTCGAGCAGCGCCACCGCCCCGGGAAGCGCCGCCAGCCGCGCGTCGAGGAAGCCGACGAAGATCTCGCGCGTCTCGCGCGACAGGGTCTCGATCGTGTCCGACAGCCCGTGCCATTCGATCATCGTCTTCAGGGCCACCGCCTGCGGCCTCCCCACCATCGCGTCGAGGAGGTCCGGGCCGAGGCTGCGGCCGCGGCGCCGGAGCAGTTCGGCGCCGACGTCGGGATAGATGTCCTCGGTGTTGACCAGGAGGCCGTCGAGGTCGAAGGCCACGGCGAGGCGCGGTGCGGGATCGGCAGAGGTCGTCATCGGTCGGCGGGGGCGTCGTGCGGGGAAGGGGCTCGGTCACCGGCGGGGATCCGGTACACGGCGTAGACGCCGGCGCGGTGGAGGAGATCCCAACCGAAGTCATCGATGCCGGGCACGTCGACCGGCACGATCGCGTGGGTGGCGCCATAGCGGGCGGCGGCGGCGGCGGCGCGCTGCCGGCCCAGTTCGGCCGTGCTGTTGACCATCCCGCGGAGCGAGCCGTCGCGTGAGTAGCAGTCGATCATCCGGCGGCGCCATTCGAGCAGCGAGGGGACGTCCTGGGGGCTGTTCTTCCAGCCGACCACCTCGGCACGGCCGGTGAACCAGGTGAAGCTCGCCGCGCCGCGCGGCGTGAGAAACCGGGCACCGGCGGGGACGTTCGCGGCGACCCAGCGGCAGGCGTCGCGCCAGGCCGGGGCGTCGACTCGGGCATCGGCGCGTGGCGCGGGGGTGGAGCGTCCCGGGAGTGGCCAGTGGGCCGACTGTCCGGCGAGATCGGCTGCCAGCAGCAGGGCCGCGAGCGCTCGGGTCGCCGGGACGGGAAGGGGCACGATTCGGGCGAGCACGGCGCGGTCGGCCAGAACCGCGGCCACCGTCGCCGCGAGCGACAGGGGCACGAGCACGTCGGCGAGCCGGAAAAAGTAGTAGCGGAGCAGCCCGTAGACGGCGGCCGGTGCGAGGGGCTCCGCCAGCGACACGACCACCCCGGCGGCCGAGATCACCAGCGCCGCCAGCGTGAGCCGGTCGCTGCGGCGCCAGGCGGGGGTCGAGGGCAGCCGGCCGCGGAGGAGGAGCCACACGCACACCGCGAGGACGTGGCGCGCCCACAGCCCGTCGGCGAACGAACGGAGCAGGAGATGATGGGGGAGGCGCTCGACGACGTAGATCCGCGTCGCCGCGATCCGCTCGGCGGCCTCGGCCCCGGCAGTCAGCCCCAGTGCCGGCACGACACCGACCGCCGCGGCGGCAACGCCGGCTCCGAGCCAGGCCACGTCGCTGGCTTTCCACGGAGGCAGTTCCCCCCGGCTCCACCATGCCGCCAGCACCAGCGCCACCTGCGCCCAGCCGCCGACGAGCGGATGCAGCGCGGTGCCCGCGCCGGCCAGCGCCCAGGCGAGCGAAAACCGGCCGCGGGCCCAGACGCCTGCCGCCGCCAGGACGAATCCCCACGCAAAAACCTTCGCCTCGCAGCCGCCGAGCACCCACTCGCCGGCCGCCGTCGTCTGCCGCAGCGCCAGCGCGAACAGCGCCCCGGCGGCGATCCGCGCCGCCGCCGACGGGAGCAGCGGCCGCAGCGCCCACCAGGCTCCCACGGCCACGGCCAGCCAGCCGGCCCAGCGGCCCACCCAGGCCGCCGACTCGAGGGGCATTTCCGCCGCGATCGCGCCGAAGAGACGGAAAAACAGCCCGTGGCCGTCGGGTGTCTCGAGAAAGAAATCGCCGCGGCCAAAGTCGGGATCGGCCGCGTGGCGGGCCTTGGTGAGGTAGACCGTCTCGTTGACGTCGGGCACCGGCCAGGCCCCGGTCGCCGCGCAGAGAAGCGTGAGCACTGCCAGCTCCCCGATCACCGCCGCCGTCGACTGGACCGGTCGCTGCATGAAACGGCCTTGGTTTCCCGGACGATCTCGCACGGGCGACGGCAACCCTCCGGCAGGATACAGTGAGCGGCATGCAACCCGAAGCCGTCCCTCCCGCCCCGGCAGGCCCCGCCACGGCCGCCGGCGGCGCCGCGCTCCGTTCCGCAGTGGCTGCCGGGCAGATCGCGATCGTCGGAGCGCCACTGGCGATCGCCGCGAAACTCGTCGAACGCTCCGGCTTCGACGCCGTCTACCTGTCGGGCGCCGCGCTGTCGGCCGGTGGCCTCGCCGTGCCCGACGTCGGACTGTTCTCCCGCGCGCAGCTGGTCGAGCAGACCCGGATCCTCGCCCGGGCGGTGACGATTCCGCTCGTCGTCGATGCCGACACCGGGTTCGGCGGTCCCGACGAGGTGGCCCGCACCGTCCGGCTCCTCGAGGAAGCCGGGGCGGCGGCGATCCAGATCGAAGACCAGGTCGCCGTCGGCAAGCGCTGCGGCCACCTCGCCGGCAAGCAGGTGATCGCCGCCGCCGAGATGGCCGAAAAGGTGGCCGCCGCGGCCGAGGCCCGGCGCGACCGCGATCTGGTGATCATCGCCCGGTCCGACGCGCGGGGCGTCGCCGGCCTCGACGACTGCCTCCGCCGGCTCGAGGCCTACCGCGACGCCGGCGCCGACTGGCTGTTTCCCGAGGCGCTGGCCACGCGCGATGAGTTCACCACGGTCGGCGGCGTTTTCCGCGGCCGGCTGCCGCTGGTTGCCAACATGACCGAGTTCGGCGCCGGGCCGCTCCTCGACCGCGACGACCTGGAGTCGGCCGGATTCGCCGCGGTCCTCTACCCGATGACACTCCTCCGCCTGGCGATGACGGCGATGGAGGCGGGGCTGGCGATCCTCGCCGAAGAGGGCTCGCAGGAGGAGCTCGTCGACAGCATGCAGTCGCGGGAGGAGCTGTACGAACTGCTCGACTACGATCCCGCCCACCCGGAGCGCTGGCTCGAGGCCAACGGCCTCGGAGGCGCGACGGGAGCCGATGGAGCCTCGCCGCGATGACCGCTCCCAATTCCGACGCCGGCACCGCGGCCGGCGGACCCCCGCCTGTCGCCCGCGGTCTGGCCGGCGTGATCGCCGGTGAGACGGCGATCTCGTCGCTCGACAGCGGCCTCCGCTACCGGGGCTACGGGATCGAGCCGCTCGCCCGGGCGGCCGACTTCGAGGATGTCGCCTACCTGCTTCTCCACGGCGAGTTACCCGACCGCGCCGAACACGGCCGGTTCACGGCGCGCGTCCAAGCGGCCGCGGCAACGCCCGACCGGACCGTGATCGATGCCCTGGCCCTGCTCGCCGCCCGCGAGCCGGAGGCGGCGCCGATGGACGCCCTCCGGACCGGCGTCAGCATCCTCGGCCAGATCACGCGCGACGAGGCCCCGGGACCCCATGCCGCCCTCGTCGCCGCGGCCGAGCGGCTCATCGGCCAAGTGCCGGCGATTCTCGCCGCCTGGCTCGACCTCGTCGCCGGGCGCCCCGTGGCCCGCTGGCCCGATGCGGCGCTGGCCCCGGCGCTCCTCGAGCGACTCACTGGCGCCGCCCCCACCGCGGCCGCTGTCGCGGCCTTCGGGGCGACCCTCGTCCTCTACGCCGAGCACGAGTTCAACGCCTCGACGTTCGCCGCCCGGACGGTGGTTTCGACAGGCTCCGACATGCATTCGGCGATCGTGGCGGCGATCGGCACCCTCAAGGGCCCGCTCCACGGCGGTGCCAATGAGAAGGTCCTCGAGGTCCTCGCCGCGATCGGCGCGGCCGATCGGGCCGCCCCCTGGCTCGAGGAGCAGTTCGCCGGCAAACGCGTCGTGATGGGGTTCGGCCACCGTGTCTACAAGCACGGCGACGTCCGGGCGAAGCTCCTCGGCGAGCTGTGCGCCGCGATGGTCCGCGGCACGCCCGGCGAGGACCTGGAGACGCTGGCGCGGCGCGTCGAGGAGATCATGCTCGAGCGCAAGGGGCTGCGGCCGAACCTCGACTGGCCGGCAGCCCGCGTCTACCACGCCCTCGGCCTGCCGGTGAAGGTGTTCACGCCGATCTTCGTCGTCGCCCGGATGAGCGGCTGGACGGCCCACGTCATCGAACAGGCGGGGGACAATCGGCTCATCCGCCCCCTGTCGCTCTACGCCGGCCCTGCCCCGCGCGACTACCGGCCCCTCGGGAGCCGGTAGATCGGCCTGGCCCGACGTCGCCGCGGCCAGCACCGGAAAGCGAGCGGGGCGTGGCGGCCCGGGTGAGCCACCACGCCCGCGCCTGCGTGCCGAAAAGCGCCGGGCGGTTCACAACGCCGCGGCGGCGGATGTCGCCGGCCCCGCGCCGTTGGCCGGCGGGGCCTCGGCAGCCGGCTCGACCGTGGCCTGCACCAACACGCTCGGGACGACGTTCTCGCCCAGGTCGGTGGCGATCTTCAGCTCGCGCTCGATCTTGCCGGTCGCGTCGCCGGCCTTGAACGTCACCGGCAGGATGTGGACCAGGGCCGGCTCGGGCTTCGCCGGGCAGGTGATGCAGTCGTCGCCGCAATCGATGCCCGTCACCTTGAACGGCCGGTCGGCCTTGACGACGACGTTCTTCGTCACCGTCCCGCCACAGGGGACGGCGCCCATCGCCAGCAGCTGCGGGCTGACGGTGACCGGGGCCACGATCAAACCCTCGACGTCCATCGGGATCTGCGTCGCCCGCGGGTCGTTGGTGACGAGGATCAACTGGCCCTTGAGGAACCCCGCCGGAGCCCCGGGCTTGAGCCGGAAGGTGAGGTCGTACGACGACTGGCCGCCGCTCCGCTGCGGCTTCGAGAGCATGACTTCGAAATTGGAATTGACGCTCCGGACATCCTGGATCACCCAGGGGAAATCACCCGACCGAGAGACGCGGACCTTCTGCTCGGCGCCGCTCCCGAAGGGCACCTTGCCGAGGTCGACGAACGCGGGGGTGAAGGCGACGTCGCCGCGGATGTTGCCGCTGACCCGGAGCTGGACCTCGGCATAGAACGGCTTGTCGAACGTCACCGTCAGCGTGGCGCCGCGCTGGCCGACGAACGAGTGGGTGTTGAACGTGGCGATGATCTCGGCACTCTCCCCGGTCTTCAGGTCGTGGCGGGAGACCTTGGGGGAGGTGCACCCGCAACTCGACCGCACGGAGACGACGTGGACGTCTTCCTTGTAGGTGTTGGCGAAGACGAACCGGTGCTCCGTCTTCGCGCCCCGGGCGACGGTGCCGAAGTTGTGGGAGGTTTCGGTGAACATCTTCTTCGCCCAGTCCTGGGCCACGGCGGGCGCGGCCGAGACGACGGCGAGACAGACAGCGACGAGGGTGGTGCGCGGGAGGTTCATTGTTAGGGGGTGGACGGTCCAGTGAGGGGGGTGTGTCGGGGCCCTGCTCCATCCAACAACCAGAGGGTACGGATGCCGTCGATCGGGAGTCAACTCGACCGCGGGCCCGGGTGAGGCGCACGAAGGCCTCGTGGGGAGTATCCCGCGCGCCCCAAGTGTCGGCGGCTGCCGATCCGACGTTTTCGCGGCCGGGTGGTGCGGCCCGTCCAGTCCGACCGATACCACCGCGGAGGTTTGCTAGGATGGCAAGGTCGGTGTCCGGCTCCGCCCGTGCGAGAACTGCCGGAGCCGAGGTCGTCGGTGGGACCGGTTCCCCACGGCGGCCGAGCGAATGGGGACCGGACACCCTCGGGGGCGTACTGGTTTCGACCGGATCGTCGGAGGTCCGGACCGCGTGCCGTGGTTGGTCGGCTGGCCACGTTAAAAGTCGACCAAGCTTCAATTGCCGAAGCTCAGTTTTCTCTGGCTGCTTAATTAAGTAGCCCCGAGCGATGGCCCCAGTCGGAAGGGCCTCCCAATCGGTCGCCAAATCCGACTCGCCCCGGTTCACCGCCTGGTACGGCCGGGGTCAAAAACGTTCCGGGCTGGTCAGCGAGGCACCCTGCCGGCCGGGGGCCCGCCGACGAGATCCAAATCGACCGGATACGCACGTAGACGTTCGTACTGAAGCATCACGGGACGCGGGTTCGACTCCCGCCGCCTCCATGCCCCGGTTGTGCAGGGGATCGCAGGATGCTGCGAGACCCCGCACAGCCGGGGCGTTTTCATGCGCGGACGATTCGGCCTGCGAGTCAAAGCACCCACTCGCGGGAACTTGCTGCGCCGCTTTGTGCGCCTGTTTGCTGCCGGCGACCGCGGCACGCTCGAAGTCGGCGTCGGTGACATCGACGTAGTGCCTCATCGCCACGGCGACTGTGTTGCCCAGCCACTTGGCGACCACGGCGAGCGGGTACTCGCGGGCCAGGTCGGTTTCGCAGCTCGCCCGCATCGAATGCCAGAGCCGCGTCCACTGCGGCACCTTGGCCCGCTTGATGATCTTTTCGAGCGTCGAACGGAGGTTGCAGCCGGCCCACCCGTGCTTGCCGTGGGCGCGACGACGGTACTCCTCGGCGAAGACGTACTCCGCACCCTCCGGCGCTTGATCCCACGCTTCCTCGAGATACGGCCGCACGTCGGCGAACAGCGGGATCACGCGGTAGCCCCGGCCGGCCAGGTGCTCGAGTTTCGGGCAGGGAACCGTGATTCGGCCGCGATCCCAGTCGATGTCCTGCCACCGCAGGCTCATGGCCTCGCTCGGCACGCGTAAGCCCGCGAAACGCGAGAGGGCGATCAAAAGCCGCCAGTCTTGATTCGGGGCGTGGTCGATCACCTGGCGCACGTCCGCTGCCTCGACGTAGGCCCGGCGCTCGGAGGCGTCCCCGGGGCGATGGCGGACGTACTCAAAGGGATTCTCGGCCAGGAGTTTCTTCCGCTTGGCGTGGTCAAACATCAGCCTCGCGTGCTGGAGCCGCTTGTGGATCGTCGTGGGGCGAAGCCCGTCGGAGATCATGCGCTGCCGAAACTCCTCGGCCTTTTCGGGAGTCACCTCGGCGATCGGAAAGGCGGACCCAAGAAACTCCGTCAGTCCGTCAACGACCTGCTGCCAGGCCCGGACGCTCGCCACCTTGTATTCCGGTTTCCTCGCTTCGAGCCACGCCGCCAGGAACGGCCCCATCGTCACGGTTGCGGTTGCCGCGCGGCGGTCTGCGAGACCGGCCTTCACCAGCCGCTCGTGGAGCTTGAGGGGGAGTTCTGCCAGCCAGGAAGCCAGGTCACGGCCGTGAGGTTCCCCGGCCGCGAGATCGCTCACCAGGGCCTCGACGCGGCGGTGCCACGATTCGGCGGTCTTCACCGGCAGCTTGCCGAGCCGGATGCGTTTGCGGCTGCCGTCGGGGACTACGACTTCGATGCGGAAGAAGCCGTTGGGGTCTTTGATGAGTGATGCCATGCGTGTGTCCTCGCGGGTTTGATTCGCCACTCTACCGGGGGAGCGGCCATTGCAGGTGGCCGGGTTTCAGGAACGTGGTCATGTGGGGGCTCAGGATTCGGGAAACGCGTACAACCCCGGAGTTTTGCCCAGGAAGTCCAGAGGGCCGTGTTCCGTTGCTCCCGGCTGGGTGGGCTCCTGAATCTCAGGCGGGTCGCCTTCGGGCGGCAGCTTCCACCACCACGGGCCTGGGTTGTCGGGGCGATACGCCTCGACCCCGAGGCTCTGCTTCGCACGCACCAGCGTTGTCTTGGAGCCGCCCTCGCCGTTCGTCCACGATTCGATGAGGTCGGCGGCCGGCCGGGGACCGGCAGCAAGAATGCCGGCCAGCCAGTCCGCGGCCTCGTCGCGTCTCTCGGGCGCTGGGCCGGGCTTCGAGCGAGAAGCCTTTCCGCCGGCGCGGTGCTCGCCGGCCAAGGCATCGTCGGCCGTCATCGCCACGGGCTCCCGCTCCCAGGAAAGTCGCGCGGGCTCGCCTTGAATCGTGAACGCCAGGCCTGTCGGCTCACACGCCAGATTTTGACCACCGGGCAGGAGGAGTCGTCGCGACTTTTTCTCGCGATCCCGACTCATGTGCCACACGGCGCGGGCGATGCCCACAAACCCGCGCGAGCCAAGAGTCTGCTCATCGGCATTCGTACCCGGCGCTTTCCGGGTGTGACACACGACCAGGACGGCCGTGTCGTATTTCTCGGCCAGCCGCGCCACAGGAGCCAGTAGCGCCCGGACCTCGTTGTCTCGATGGGCATCCGTCCGGCCGCCGAGGAAGCTGCCGACAGGGTCGATCACCACGAGCCTGCAATCCGGGACCGCAGTGATTGCCGCCTCCAGGGCGGCGGCATCCGCGAGCGTAAACATCACTTCCTCGGGCTTGCCTTTGTCATTGACGTGCCTGACGGCGCTCAGCAGGTGGACTCGCGAGGCATCTGCATAGTGCGCGTCGAGCCGCGGGCGAATCGTGTCGGCGGGGTCGTCTTCTGCGGAGATGAAGATCACAGCCCCCTTCGTGCAGGGAGTGCCGTCTGGCCACGGCGTGCCGGTCGTTACCCGCGAGGCCATGTCGGTGGTCAAGAACGACTTGCCTTCCTTCGGCCGGCCCACGAGCAGCGTCAGCCGCCCCAGCGGCACGCGGCCGGCATGCTGCCGTCGCTCGTCGAGCTCGCCACCACGGCCGGCGGCCACAGCCAGCGAACCTCCCGCGGCTGGACCGATGCCATGCACACGAGCACCGGTCCTTCTCTCGGCGCGTCGTGGCGGGCTTCGGCGGCGAGCTGTTCGAGCGTCGAGACGAGATCCGCTGGGTCGGTGGCGTCGTGGGCCTCGATCCAGTCGTACGCGTCGTCGGCCGGCTCGATCCCGTGCCAGATGCCGGCGAGCCGCACGATCACCACGCTCTTGGCACCGGCATCGGTGGCGAGGCGGCGCACGTCGGCTGCATAGGCTGCGCCCTCGTCGTCGTGGTCAGGGACGATCACGACGCTCTTGCCGGCCAGCGCCGCCCAGTCCGTCTTGCGGGCGCTCTTCGCACCGAAGCTGCTGGTGGTCGCCGTGAGCCCCAGGCTGCGGAGTGCGTCCGCAGCCTTCTCGCCTTCGCAGACGTAGACCGTTTCGGCGCGGGCGAGTTCAGGGAGCCGATAGAGCGGGCGGGGCTCCTGCATGCCCACAGCCGCCCAGGTGCCGTCCGGCTGGCGCGACACGGGCCGAATGTCCTTCTTTCCGTCCGGAAGGTTCCAGCGGCACACGATGGCCACCACGGCGTCGTGGGCGTCTCGGTATTCCCACGTCATCGCCGGCCGGCCCCGGCCCTGGGAAATCGACTCGGCGGCCGCCTCCCAGGTGGGAAACGCTCGCGGCGGTCTTCGGGTTTTCTGGCGCGGCGCGGGTGCGCTCGCACCGTCGGCGAACAACTCTCTCTTTTCGAGCCGCAGGGCGGCCACGATGGAGCCGAGGTCGCAGCCGGCATGGCAGTGGACCACCGCGTTGCCGTTGTCGCCGACGCCGACCGACAGGGACGGGCTGGTGTCATTGTGGGCAGGGCATGTCGAGGTCCAGCCGCTGCCGGTCTGGCGGGGCTCGTGGCGCCGCTCCCGAAGGCGAGCCAGCACGAGGTTGACGGGGTCGTGGCTCATGACCGCTCACCGCCTTCCTGCTGCCGGGCCGCGCGGCTGCGGAGCCACTCCTCGAGCATGGCGACCGGGTAGAGCGTGCACCGGCCTGCCTTCAGGCACGGGATCTCCCCTGTCTTCGTCTTTTCCCAAAGCCACCGCTCGGAGACCCCGAGGGCGCGGGCCGCTTCACGCGGCCGAAGAGCCATTGGCGCTGTCATGGTTGAAACCTCTGCGTGGTCGCGGCCCGCGATGTGCGGCCCGCACGCGTGGAGGTTTCGCCGATCTGGGAGAGGTCAAAAAACCAAATGACGGTGGCGGGACAAATGTCCCGCCGTCACGGCTGGCACCCCGTAGCTACGTGTCGCAGGAAATTGCGCAGCCGGGACATCCGAGTGACGGAAGCACGGGGGCTACTGGACGTAGTCCGCCATGATCTTCCGTACTTCCTCGTGTCCGGCGTCGTAGAGAAACTTTGGTTTGTGCGACCTCGGCTCTCGCAACTCCCGGACGGCATCTGCATAGAGCCGCGATCGCTCACGCTGAAGCCGCTTCTTGAGCGCATCTACGTTCTCTTTCGGGATTCCAAATGCCTGCACGAGCTCAGCGACGCTCTTCAGCCCCGTAGGCTGGTCGGGCGCGGGATTGCCCATTTTTGATTCGCTCACCGCTGGTTCTGCCGCCTTGGGTGCGGCTGGGGCCGGGGCGTCCGCTGGCAGCGCTCCGCGTGAGAACACGCTGGCATCCTGTATCGCCTTCATGAGCGATGGCACGACGCTGTCCCACTCTCCCATCCCCCCGGTGACCGTATCAAGGGACCGAATGGTGCTCGCCAATCTGATCACCGCGGCGTGGGCCTGAGGCGCGAGGCTTGGATGGGCGACCGCCTCTACGCCGGCTAAATATGCAAGCGTCTCGATGTCCAACAGCCGTCGCCGATACGCAACGATCGCGGCGTACCACTCGATAGCTTTTGGCGCAAGATCACAGTCGGGGCCGTGCTGCTTGCCATGATCGGCAGCCTCATCAAGCGTGATGGCAGCGGCGGCGACCGCTGCGGGGTCGCTCTCCCATTCGTAGAGCCGCTCACGGCCGGCGCGATACGGCGACTTGTCGCGGAGAAACCCGGCTTGGACGGCCGCCGCCAGGGCGTGCATCCCGTCTGAATCACGATCCCCCCCTTTTTTCGGGCCGAACACGTGATTGAAGAACTTGGCTACTTTGATCGCTCTGCGGACAAAGTCCGCAATTGCGCCAGCGGCTTGCTCGTCTTTGTCGAGCGGCGCATCGATTCGATACGCACCGGGGCAGGTCTGCCAGAGCGCGATTTCTGCGATAGTGTTGCGGAGCTGGTCGTGGGTGGCGGCTACTCGCTCGAGAAAAGCGACTCGTCTCTCGCGCTTGGCAAGGTCGTCATCATTCGCTTCAGGCTCGCTGGAGGCCATGATCAATCTCGCATGTCGTGAAAGCCTCTCGGTTGGCCCCAACGCATGGGAATAACCTGGACGGTCGATACCTGGAGCGGCAGCCTGTCGCGCCGAAAACACGAATTCAACTACTCAAGCCGGCGCAGCAGCGAGAGCCCCCTTTACGGGGGCCTACCCCAGTCGGTACACAAACTCTTTCCGTTGCTGGGTCGCCCGGCGGCACAAGCATTTTTCCAGGATCGCCCATGTCGAATCGCACGCTTGCATCGGTGGTTGCGGACTACGGCCAATCGGCCAAGGGCAAGCTCTCGAATCCTGCGATTCAAGGGGAGCCGGAAGATCAGTTGCGGACTCCGCTCCACGACCTGTTCAAGGATTTGGCCGAGCTCTGTGGCTTCAAGCGTGATCAGATCGAGCCCGTAGGCGAGACATCGCTGGCGAGCCTCAAAACGCGGCCCGACTACGCCATCACGGTTCGCAAGGCACTCGTCGGCGTCGTCGAGGTCAAGCAGCCCGGCAAAGGAGCCGACCCCCGTTCCTACAAGGGCCACGACAAGGAGCAATGGCTGCGGCTCCAGTCCCTTCCCAATCTGCTTTACACCGACGGCAACGCCTTCAGCCTCTGGCGCAATGGCGACATTCAGGGGCAGGTCGTGGTGCTCAATGGAGACATCGCCACCGCCGGGAAATCGCTCTCGGCTCCTCAAGACTTGGTGGCCCTCTTTGATTCGTTTCTCCGCTGGGAACCGATTCCCCCCCGAACGGTGCCGGAACTGGCACGTACCACGGCCAGGCTGTGTCGCCTCCTGCGCGACGAGGTTACGGAGCAGCTGGAGGCGGGCAGTGAGGCGCTCACGGGGCTCGCGAAGGACTGGCGCTTGCTGCTGTTTCCCGAGGCCAACAACGAGCAGTTTGCTGACGGCTATGCCCAGGCCGTGACGTTCGGATTGCTCATGGCACGGGCGCGAGGCATTACGCTTGGCAACGATCTCGATCGCGTGGGCCGTGAACTGAGCAAGTCGCAATCGCTCATCGGCGCGGCGCTCAAGGTGTTGACGGACGACGCCTCAAACGAAAAGGCCCTCAAGACTTCGATCAACACGCTCACCCGTGTGCTCGATGTCGTGAACTGGTATGCGATCAGCAAGGGGCAGCCCGACGCCTGGCTCTACTTCTACGGAGACTTCCTGGAGGTCTACGACAACGCGCTGCGCAAGCAGACCGGCTCCTATTACACGCCGCCCGAGGTCGTCGGGCCGATGGTGCGGCTCGTCGATGAAGTCGTGCGGGAGCATTTCGGTCAGCAAGCCGGCCTGGCGGCCCCGACTGTCACCCTCAACGACCCGGCGGCGGGCACCGGCACGTACATCCTCCAGATTCTTCGGCACATTGCTGCCAACGTGGCTGCGGAGCAAGGCGAGGGAGCCGTTGGGCCAGCGATCAAGGCGGCGATCGATCGGCTGACCGCGTTCGAGATGCAGCTTGGCCCGTTCGCAGTGGCTCAGCTTCGCATCCACGCAGAGTTGATCGATCTCATTGGCGACGTGGCTCATCAGCCGATGCCGATGTATGTCGCCGACACGCTCTCGAATCCGTGGCATGACAGCGGCTACGCGCCGCAGATCGTCGCGGCCATCGCCGAACAGCGGAAGCTCGCCAACGAGCTCAAGCGGAAGCGGCGCATCAACGTGGTGGTCGGCAATCCGCCGTACAAGGAAAAGGCGATGGGCCGGGGCGGCTGGGTGGAGGACGTGTTGCAGGCGGGCGGCCTCACGCCGACGGCCGAAGACATCACCCGCACGAAGACGCGGGCCATCCTGGAAGACTGGATTCCGCCGAAGGATTGGGGCGCAGGCGCACACGCCAAGCACCTGCGAAACCTCTACATCTACTTCTGGCGCTGGGCGACCTGGAAGGTTTTGAGCAAGGGGAACAGGGCTCGAACGACAACGCCGGCGTCGTGTGCTTCATCACCGTTGCCGGGTTCTTGAGTGGCCCTGGATTCAAAAAGATGCGGGACTGGCTGCGGCGAACTGCCGACCACATCTGGGTCGTGAACTGCTCGCCCGAGGGGCATCAGCCCGAGGTGGCGACGCGGATTTTTCAGGGTGTGCAGCAACCAGTGTGTATCGTGATGGTGTCGCGGGCTCGGGCCCAGAAGGACGATGAGCCGGCGAAGGTGCGGTACGTTGCCCTGCCGGAAGGAAGACGGGATCAGAAGTTCGAGGCGCTGGCCGCGCTCACGATTGATAGCGTTGGCTGGCAAGACTGCCCGACCGAGTGGCGGGCGCCGTTCCTGCCGGCATCGACGGGCGACTGGACCACGTATCCGGCGCTCGATGAGCTGTTTGCGTACAACGGATCTGGAACTCAAGCAAAACGCACTTGGGTAATTGCGCCAGACGACAGTTCTCTATGCTCGCGATGGGATGCGATGATTGCCGAACCGAATCTCGACAAAAAGGAGGAGTTATTCCATCCCACCTTGAGAAAAGGAGTGCCTGCTGACCGCCACATTCGATCGGTCGTTCGCGAACCGATCCCTGGCTTTTCACCAACCCTCACCACGGTCGCGGATGAGACGGGGATTTGCATACGTCCCGTGAGATACGCGTTCCGATCTGTCGACAGGCAATGGATAATCCCCGACAGTCGGGTGATAACGCAGCCGAATGCCGAGATTTGGCAATCATGTTCGGCTTCGCAACTGTTTGCGACCGCTCCTCATGATCGAGCTCCAACGACCGGTCCCGCGCTTACGATCACGGCAAGTCCGCCCGACCTTCATCATTACAACGGGCGAGGTGGACGAGTACTGCCGCTTTGGCGGGATGCGACGGCCGCGTGCGCAAACATGCCGCCGAGGCTCATTGAGCGAATTCGGCGAACTCACGGCGACTCGTGCACCTGCGAGGACTTGTTCGCATACATCGCAGCAGTCGCCGCGCATCCGGGGTATACCGCGAGGTTCGCAGAGAACCTCGTTATCCCCGGCCTGCGGATTCCGCTCACTGCCGATCAGGCCCTTTGGAACCAGGCGGTGGACCAGGGCCGACAGGTGATCTGGCTCCACACATTCGGTGAGCGCTGCGCGGACAAATCGGCGGGTCGTCCCGCGGGTTCGCCGCGGCCGCCGCAGGCCGACCTCGCGAAGATCCCGAAGGGAGGCTCGATCCCAACCGACCCGGAAAACATGCCTGACGAGATGAAGTACGACGCCGGCAGTCGTACACTCCACGTCGGCAAGGGGCGCATTGAGAACGTTCCGCCGGCCGTCTGGGAATACGAGGTTTCGGGCAAGCGGGTGCTGACCCAATGGTTCAGCTACCGGAAGAAAACGCGAACCAAGCCGCAGATGGGAGATAAGCGGCCGCCCTCCAAGCTGAGCGAGATTCAGCCTGACGGGTGGCTGGCCGAGTACACGACGGAACTCCTCAACGTGATCCACGTCCTCGGGCTGCTCGTGCAACTCGAGCCGCAGCAGAAAACCCTGCTGAATGAAATTTGCGATGGCCCGCTCATCTCTCGGGCGGACTTGGAAGCCGCCGGGGCGCTCGAGTGCCCTCCCAAATGGAAAAAGGCGATGCGGGCCGCGGCCGCCACGCTGTTTGACGAGCAGGACGACGAGTCTGCCGGGGATGAGTAAATCCAGCTGGGTTATCGCCACGCCCGGCTGTCATCGCGCGAGCCGAACCGCATAGCGGTCGTAGGAGATCCCGGTGTGCGGCTCCTTATACGGTGCGCCGTAAGTAGCGAATCCAAAACGCTGGTAGAGACGGATAGCCGCGACGTTTCGCGGGTCAACATAAAGGCTTACCGCCTGCATGTTCCCCTGCCATTGATGAGCGTTGTCAAGAAGGTGTCGCATGATCTGCGACGAATAGCGGCCGTCCGTATTTGGGTCAGACGTTCGTTCTGCTTTGGGTTCACCCTTGAACTCTTTCTTGAGCCCCAGCTCCGGGATGACGAGCACGGGCACTCTTGGTGACTTCGGCGTCGGGTACCGCAACAGCGACTTACTCACATCCAACGAACTGAAGCCGACGACAAGATCTTGCTGATTCATGTAGAGCCAGACCTTGGTGCCGAGGGCTATCGCCTCCAAGGCGTGCTCCTGAATCCAATAGGAAGGCTCTTGCTCCCATGGATCGGGGCCACAGTCGAAGCCGGCCACGAACGGGAGCAGGTCGGCATCGAACGGCACAGGGAACAGAACGTCCGCCATGCCGGCGCTACTACCTCGCGCGCCGCTTGAACTCCTCAGCCGACAGCTCTTGCACCGGCTGCTTTGGAGCGTAAGGGAGAGGTGTCGCACAATGGATAATGCGATCAAGCGCGGCAGCCGCATCTTCGGGCAACTGATGTTCGCGCAGGCCCACAGCCAGGGAAAGCCGGGGCGACTTCCAGTCACGTAAAGTGGCCTCGACTATCGGCAGTTCCTGACGCAGCTTTTCAACGCCGGTCACTTCGTCGAACTGCTGTTCCAACCCATCGACAAGCTGTTCAAGAATCGCGCGAGTGGTCCGCACCCAAAGGTCATGCGCCCGGCGAAACTGTTGTTCCTGCTTTTCCGAAAACGCGACGGAACCACGAAAAACCTGCTCGCGCCATTGAGCCTCACGCGTCTTCAGAACGCCGTAAACGTCGAGGCCCGTCGCGACTAAGTTCTCGACCCACTCCTTGCGATCCCACCACTTCATCGCCAAGTCGTGGTCGCTCTTCCATTGTTCCTCGTACGCCTCCGCGAAAGTCATCCACGGCGGGGCATGGCCTTCGTTGGTGCTAGACATGGGGGAACCTTTTGGTGCTGCTGGGTAAGGGAAAGATCGGCAAAAAGGATTACCAAACTCCACCTGCAAGCACTATAGCGGCGCTGGGTCGGATCTCAATTTTTCGGGAAAATCAGCGGCGAAACACGCTTTTTCGGTAGCGAAAAGCCGGCGACTTGGCGATTCGGGCGCAAGGGGCGAACGCCGGCTCGGCGGCGGCACGATGCCGCCGCCAACAGAGGCCGGATGCCGTGCCGCAGCCGGGAACCGGCTGCTCCGCTGAATACGCTCGAGGGCGCTACGGGGGCTTGCAGCCTTGCTGATCGCAACAGGAGCGGACGCGGCACGCGGCGAACGGGGCTGAGGATGAGCCCCTGGGAGCCTCCGCCGCGGGAGCGAAGCCCTGCCAACCCAGGCGGCGATACGAAGCCGCCGCCGCGGGCCGCGATCTCAAAGCCGGCGGCCACAAGGGCGGCGGAGGCTCGGCGGCATGGATGCCGCCGTTGAGGCTGGCAGGATGCCTTCCGGCGGCCGCTTGCGGCCGCTCCGCTAGCGGCACGATGCCGCCTTCGCAGCGGCGGGGATGCCCTCGATTCCGCTATGGGGGAGATGGAAGCCGGGGGCGCGGCGAGTGCCGCATCGCGGGGGGCGGCGAGGGGGAGGGGGGCGAGACGATGCCGGATGCGGAGATGAGCTCCCCTCCCCCTGATGAGCCCCCCGCAGAAAACAGCATCGAGGGCTAGCCGCTGCCAGAAAACAGCGGGAGGGCAGGATGCCCGACCTCCGCTTTTTGTCTTCGCGGCACGACGGAAGCCGCCCCAAACGAGCTGGAGTCGTGCCGCCCGGGCCGGAGGCCACCGCCTCGTCACTTTGGGTTGATGATGCCTGGGCGAGCGTGGCAACCGCGACGTTCCGTCTTCTGCCGCGATAAGGCTACTGCCGCTATGCGTCGTCTGCGACAGCGTCAAACTCGCTGTCCTCTTCCACCTCATCCGGATCACTGTCATCTCCGATGACGACGGGCTTGGCATCATCGCACGGCCGCAACGGAATCCAGTTCTGCAGTTCATCTGAAATCGCTTTGCATCGGGCCGCGAAGAACGCGTCGTAATCGTCGTCCCAAACGCCCGTCTCGAGGTCGATGAGATGCGATGTCATGGTGTCCGCGAGGTTCGGGTTGTGCTGGCGGAACTCGGACATGTAATCGGAGGGCTTGCGGGTCTTGATTTTCCGCTTGTTCAAGAAGTCATCGACAATCGTGATATTGGCGATGTGATTGATCCGTCGCGGTTCCACACCGCGCCTGTTGAGCACCACCTTCGGGAAGAAATGGTGGTAGTTCTTGCTATTCGCTTGCTTGAGCCAGTCGTTCGCTATGCGAACGATCCCGTCGTCGTCAAACGAGCGTGGCTGTTGGTACGCAAGCAGGCACAGGATTGCCTTCACGAAACTGCGACTCGCTCGGAAGAACCCGAAGCGATCGATCGCGTCCGGGGACGTGTCGACGGCGAAGGCCGTGTCGTAGACCGGCTGCCTGCCTTCCGCGATCGCAAGAACCTTCTTCGCGTCTTGGGCGAGTTTGGTTTCGGTGGCGGACGTATAGCGGCCGGTCAGTGAGATGCGCCAAAACAACTCTCTCAGCAGCGGTATTTGCTCACCAGACGGCTTGTCAGGATGAGCGTCGAAGAAGACCGCGAAGGGAACGACGAGGGATGCGTATGGCAGAAGTTTGGACGCGGGCAGCCGATAGGCACCTCGAAAGTGTTCGCAGGCGGCTTTCACGGACTCCTCGACCCGCGGCCAGACGCTTCGGAACTCGGCAGTATCGAGTCGCAGGATGTCCTGCTTTCTTGCCTCGCCGACGAGAAGAAGGCTGGCGATCTGCAAGACCGCTGATTGGGGCAGCGTGTCGTAACCAATCGTCTCAAGCTGGCCGAGAAGCGCTTGGTATCGGTCGGTGAGATCAAAGTGGTTCACATGGTCGTACGTCTTGGCGACCATCACTTCGAAGACACTGAGCGGCTTTCCGGTCACGTTGATTCGGGTGAAGACTTCGGTGGCAACGTCGATCGGAGCATCCTGGATCAGGATCACCGAGAATCGGTACTCTTTGACGCGCCGGCTGCATTCCCGCAGGCGCTCACGCCGCTCGGGCGTAAGCCGCGCGAGAAAATCAAAGTCCTCGGCCAGCACATCGACAAGTCGGACATGGCGGCCCGGCTTGTCGTCGGCCGGTGTCGAAGGAAGGACGACCGCGGTATCAGTGTCGGTGTCGGCGTCGAGGTCAACGCATATCTGCGCGAAATCATCCTTGCGGCCGTCGAAGCGTTCGAGCAACAGCCCTTTGACCGCTGCGTACAGACTCGTCAGCCGTTGTTGTCCGTCCAGAACCTGCTCCGCGTAGTCGCCATGCGGAGTCGGTGGTAACTGAACGCCGCCGATGTCGCGAACGGCCCTGAGTTGCTCCCTCGTCTTCCAGAGAATGAAGGTACCGATCGGGTACCCCTTGAGGATGCTGTCGATCAGCTTTGCCGACTTTTCCCGGGACCAGACGAACTCCCGCTGGAACTGCGGGATTTTCATGGTCCCAAGTTCGATGCCGTTGATGACCTGGGTGTAGGAGCGGCTCTGTGGGTCTGGCTGGTGCATGTCTTCAACGTCTCCGAAACGAATACCGATCGCGGCCGGATCGCCACAAAGTTCACGCCAGCGACGCCCAGTTCGCGGGCTAAAGGCGTTCACCGAACCTGCACGCCAACGGCGGGGGCAGGAACGCTAAACCCGTTGGCCCGACCTCACGGGAATCCTGATTGTGAGGGGCGAGCCCCTACGCCAAAGCGGCATCCTAGTCGGGGCCACGGCAAAAGCCTACGGTGCCGGGGATTGACCGATTTCAGCGGTTGAGGCGGGGTTTGGGACTGCCGCCGGGCCGACGGCGGACTCCATGATCGCGCATCTTTGGACCGCCGTCAGCGAGGGCCACCGCTTCACGATGAAAGCCAAGAGCGGGTCCGACAGAAGTGCGCCGTTTTCTGCGCCTCCTTGATGCTGGACTGGAGTTTCAACCGGGGTATCCTGTGAAACTTCGACTCCCGCCGCCTCCACTCGCTGCCGCCGGCTCCCGGCGGCTCACGCCCACACGACCCGCCGGAGTGTTTCCCGGCGGGTCGTCGCGGTTTCCGGTCGCCCGGTGCGACAGGCCAAAGCCACGGGGCGAGCCTGGCCCCCGCCGCGGCCGTCAGTCGGTCTCGACGACGGTGCGGAACGTGGCCTCGACTCGTTCCCCAGGAGCGACGACGATCACCCCGTGGTCGCGCTGGCCGGCGGCGAGCAGGTTGACGCCGTCGTTGGCGTTGGCGGCCGGTTCGATCGCCATCACGGGGCGGTCGGTCGGCGTGAAACAGACCAGATGGGTGACGTTGGGGGAGCATTCGTAGCGCAGCCGGACGCGGCTCTCCGGCCAAGCGATCGTCGCCCGCCCCCCGAAGCCGGCGAAGCAGGTGTCGAGGCGGCGGTCGCCGAGGAGCCGCGGAGTGGCGAAGTCGAGGTCGGCGGGCAGTGGCGCGACCGGGCCGTCGGGCAGGCCGTCGGCGTCGGCATCGGGGTGCACCCCCGTGGCGGAAAACGACAGTTCGACCGGCTCCCCGTCGCGCGACAGCCACTTGCGGTAATAGGGATGCCAGCCGAATCCGGCCGGCATCGGCGTCGTTCCCCGATTCCGCAGCGCGAGCGACTGCACGAGGGCGTCGCCATCGAGCCGGATGTCGACGACGGCCTCGATCGGCCAAGGCCAATTGAAGTCGGCATGGGCTGCCGAATCGAAGCGCATCGTCAGGCGGTCGGGCCCGCGCTCGACCACCTCCCACGGGCGGCGGCGGACGTCGCCGTGAATCGCATGGTTCCCAGCATTGGACAGTTGGTAGGTCTGGCCCCCGAACATGAACCGGCCGTTCCGGATCCGGTTGGAATAGGGGAGCATCAGCCAGCTCGCCGGCCGCATGCCGTTTTCCGGACGGCGGGCGTCGGGCACCAGATCGACCCACTCGCCGCCGCGCTCGACGGCGAGGGCCAGCAAACTACCGCCGCGCTCCGGGTCGTACACCGCCTGCCAGCGCGCCGACGAGAGCACGACCGGCTCGGCGGCACGGGCGGGCACCGCCAGCACGAGGAGCAGCAGGGCGCACCGCAGGCTGCCGGGAGCGCTAATCCAACGACTCCTTCGTCATGTCGAGGTTCCACTCCGACAGGCCCTTGTCGGTGATCGAGACCCGCCAGGGAGATTGCTGCCCGATCAGCTTCTGGTTCACCAAGCCGCCGCCGGGCGCGTCGAGCGGGATGCTGATCTGCACGCGGTAGGGGCCGGGCAAAACCCCCTTCTTGCCGTGGAACGAATACATCTCGAACCGACCGTCGGCATTCGTCGAGCCGATGAACGACTGCCCCATCGGATCATCGGCGACGAGATTCACGCCGACGCCTTCGCAGGGCTTGTCGCCCGACGTGAGCCGACCGCTGACCGGCACGACACCTTTGCTCCCGGAACAGCCGGCCACGAGGGCGAGCGCCAGGCATCCACACACGAGCCGACGGTTCATCGAGCTACCTCGGAGGGGAACACGGGATCCAGTCGCGGCACCACGCTTCGCCGCGCGGTGCGACTGGTCGGGAAGAGCGGGTCATCCGGCCGCGTCTGCGGTCCGAACCGGCGCCCGCGCCATCCCGGCGGCCCCGCGGAGGGGATCACGCCGGGATGGCGGGCGCGAGGGCGTCAGCGGTTGAGGACGCCGTCCGGGACGACGGTGCCGTCGACGGGGTCGACCAGCGCCGTGATCACGACGCCGACCTGCACGCTCGTCACCGATCCGTCGGCCATGCAGATCGTGGCACCGCCCGCATGCGGCGTGCCCCACATGCCCCGGAACGTCGTCCAGCCGATCCCGTCGCACTTCTGATCGGCGTAGACATTTTGCGTGGCGCAGACGCCGTTGGTGTTGAGCGCCCGCGAGACCTCGACGCCCCCGGCGAAGAAGCCGTCGCGGTACGACAGGCATCCCGAGCGGTACATCCGCGTGTCCATCGAGATCTCGCCGAGCAGGAGCGTGTAGCTCGTGCCGTCGGTGATGTCGCTGATCCGCACGGGGCGGGAGAGGTCGTAGGTGCGGAACCTCTGGTAATTGTTGTTTCGCGGCCAGTTGTAGTCGATGTGAGACGGATTGGCCCTGTTGGCAAGGATACCGTTTTGATCGATCGTGCCTGTCAGTCCGTGGTCCGGGCAGATCGCCTGGTTTGCCGCATAGTCGGAGATCATCACGGCCGGCTTGCCCGCCGGCAGCGCGTACTTGGCGGCGAACCCGAGCGCCGTCGACAGGGTCCCGTCGCCGGGCTGCATGTTGAAGATCCTGTCGTTGCCGTTGCCGTCACCGACCGCCTCCGGGCCGACGCCACCGCGGCTCGGGCAGGCACCGATCGGCATGTTCGCCCCGAAAGCCCTGTTGCTGTACTCGGACATCAGTTCCATGAACGGCGCGGCGGCTTAAAACTGGCTGCCGGTCTGCGTCTGGATGCCGCCGGTGGGAGCGCCGAACGACCAGACCCGGTACCGCCCCGAGGCCTGCTCGAACGCCCCCATGCTGTCCACGGGACCGAGCGTTCCACCCGCCATCACGCTCGGCATGCCGCGGCTCGACACCGAGGAGCCGCCGCTGGGAAAGGCCTTGTTTGCATCGTGGAAATTCAGCAGTGCCAGCCCGAGATTCTTGGCGTTGTTGATGCACGCCGCCTTGCGGGCCGCTTCACGGGCGGCTTGGACCGCCGGCAGCAGCAAGCCGACGAGCGTGCCGATGATCGCGATCACGACGAGCAGTTCCACGAGCGTGAAACCGCCGCGCCGCGGACGACGTGACGAGATGGTCATGGATCCTCCTGGTAAGTTCGCCGGAGGCAGTTGAACGCCGCTGACGATTGGAAAAACGCGATGAAATGGAATCGATCACCGAGCCTGAGAAACGCCGGCCGGGAATGATGGTTGCGAGCCGAATCCCCGACTGATGGGTCGGGTACCGGGACAAGGGCCAACGTCGACACGTCGACCCCTGACGCGTGTCGCCACGCGGGATTTCCCAGTAACCCCCTCTTTCACGTTCGACGCTAACAGTTTCCTAGGAATTGACCAACCACTCGCTCCGGCCCCCTCCGACGGGGCACCATGACCCGCGCAATCGCTTTTTCCCGGAGGTTTCTCATGACGAGCTGGTTGAGCCGTTGGCTGCCGTTGTTCGTGGTCGTGACGACGCTGTCCGCATCTTCAGGAAGGGCCGCCGAGAAGCAGCCCAACGTCCTCCTGATCTGCGTCGACGACCTCAAGCCGGCGCTCGGCTGCTATGGCGACGCCGCCGCGAAGACGCCGCACGTCGACCGGCTCGCGGCCCGCGGCGTGCGGTTTTCCCGCGCCTACTGCAACCAGGCGGTCTGTTCGCCGAGCCGCAACGCGCTTTTGGTCGGCCTCCGCCCGCAGTCGCTGGGGATCTACGACCTGGCGACCAATTTCCGCGTCGCCGCCCCCGACGCGATCACGCTCCCGCAGCATTTCCGCGCCGCCGGTTACCGCACCTCGGCCCTCGGGAAGGTGTTTCACGTCGGCCATGGCAACCGCGAGGACGATGCCTCGTGGGACGTGCCCCACTTCAGGGCCAAGACGGTCCAGTACGTGCTGCCGGAAAACCAGGGCCCCTCGCGCGAGGCGGCCCGGTTCGACAACCAGAGCCCCGACAAGCTTCCCAAAGGAGCGCCGACGGAGGCTGCCGACGTGTCTCTCGACACCTACGCCGACGGCCAGCTCGCCGCCGAGGTGGTCCGCCGGCTCGAAGCGTTCGCCGGCGCCGCACCGGCGTCGCGCCAGCCGTTTTTCATGGCGGTCGGATTCGTCAAGCCGCACCTGCCGTTCGTGGCCCCGAAGCACTACTGGGATCTCCACGATCCGGCGCGGCTGCCGCAGCCGGCGGTGACCGAGCCCCCGGCCGGTGCTCCGGCCTACGCGCCGCAGTTCGGCGGCGAGTTGCGGCAATACGCGCGCGTCCCCGACGAGGGCCCGATCCCCGCCGACCTCACCCGCCACCTGATCCATGGCTACTACGCGGCGACGAGCTACATGGATGCCTGCCTCGGCCGGGTGCTCGACGCCCTCGACGCGACCGGCTTGGCCGACGAGACGATCGTCGTCCTCTGGGGCGACCATGGCTGGCACCTCGGCGACCATGGCATGTGGTGCAAACACACCAACTACGAGCAGGCGGCGCGGATCCCGCTGATCGTGGCCGTGCCGGGGGGCAGGCGCGGCGTCGCGACCGGGGCGCTCGTGGAGAGCGTCGACATCTACCCCACGCTGGCCGAGCTGGCGGGCCTGCCGCGGCCGTCGGGCATCGACGGCCGTAGCTTCGCCACGGTCCTCGCCGATCCGGGTCTCACCGATCCGGCCACGGCCACGCGCGACCACGTGATCCACGTTTATCCGCGGCAGAAGCGCCTCGGCCGGGCGATCCGCACCGACACGCTGCGCCTGGTCGAGTGGCGCGCGCCGGGCGAGGGACCAGACACGGCCGAGCTCGAGCTCTACGACTACGCGACCGATCCCCTGGAGACGAAAAACCTCGCCGCCGACCGCCCGCACGACGTGGCGCGCCTCCGCGAGTTGCTCGACGGCCATCCGGCGCCCAAGAAGCAGGTCAAGGCGGCGAAGGGGTGACTGGCCGGTCGGACGTGCCACGAGGATGTGGCGGCCTCGTGGCCAAAAAGGTGTCAGGAACCGTTTTTCTTCTTCGGGCGTCCTTGGGGGCGGATGGTACTCTCCAACTGGAGTTTGTTGACCATCTGGTTTGACCAGTGCTCGTCGCCAAAGGGGCAGCCGCGAGTCACACTGCGGCGGAGCGCTAAAAGTTCGGCTTCCGTCTGGGGTGCGTTGACGTGCTGCAGCCAATTGGATGAGCGCCGCACCGGCCACGCAGACAAAAGGCGATTCTGTGCGGCGGTTCCCTGGTGCCAGCGCCAGAGACTGCTCCAGCGCCACTGTTCGGCCCGGGAGACGAGCCTCGCGCGCAGAGGGTTGCGTTCGACGTAGCGGCACACGGTGAGGAAGTGCTCCTCTTCCTGCACGGGAAACGACTTGAATCTGCCTTGATACAGGTGGCCGCTGCCCGGATTGTGGTAGTGGGCGTGCCAGCGCTGGGTGTGAGTCAGACTCAGCCAGCCGACAAACCGCGATAGTTCCCCATCCTCGTGCGGCTTGACGACCAGATGCCAGTGATTGGGCATCAGGCACCAAGCCAGAATCTCGGTCCCATAGTGGGCGACGGCCTGTTCGAGAATGCTTTCAAACGCTTCGTAGTCGCCATCTTTCCCGAAGATGGTCATGCGGGCATTGCCGCGATTGAGCACGTGGTAAATCAAGCCACCATCAGCCGCACGTTTGGCTCTTCCCATGGACCCAAGGTAATGAATTTCTCACCGAAATTCAAGAAACGGTTCC
>Ga0194129_10001752_pt1 | contig 34391 bp, 36 predicted proteins | sample TA2KigCa35mmetaG_FD_150862 | JGI IMG/M metagenome (GOLD analysis project Ga0194129, IMG submission 150862) | Freshwater microbial communities from Lake Tanganyika, Tanzania - TA2015038 Kigoma Deep Cast 35m | ecosystem: Environmental > Aquatic > Freshwater > Lake | place: Tanzania: Lake...
AACAAATCACTTAGGTGCAATACGATATTTTCTTAGCCACTATAACTTGTGGGCATATCAAACGTTTTGCGAAAAATTTCAACTTGTCGATTGTCTAATCTTATAGCCTAACCTTAATTCCACCGCCAATAATAGCAATTGTATTATTTGATGTATGAACAAGATTACGCCACTTTAAATCTCCCACACCTGTTTTATTAATTAATGTCTTTAATTGTTCAATATGAGCTTTAGATATAACAAGATCTTTTCCTTGTTTTCCTTCTATGTATCGACCTATCGAAAGCTCTCTTAAACTAGATAAGTGATAATGTGATTTTGGAATTTCATAAAAAATTTGGTCAGGAACTTCTAATAAATCTAATTTGTAGTCCTCTATGCATGCACGTAATATTTTCCCTCCTTCAATTCTAGTTTTTCCTATTTTAATTATATAATTTGGTAACCAAGGAAATATAGCTGCTGCTCCTTCGTAGGATGAGGCTCTAAAATCAATCCATTTTCGCTCCTTATTTTTCTTATCCATGACCTTTACAACTTCATCTATATGCTGAGTCACTATTTGCATAAGCTTAGAAGGGACCCTCCAATGGATTTTTATCTCCTTTTTGAACATTTAAAGAAGAAAAACAACGTCGAGACACTAAATTAGTTTTATCATATATATTTAAACCTAATCTTTTTTGATTAAAAATTGTCACTCTTATTGGTACGCTAGATAAATAGATCGATTGATTTCTTGCTACTAACATAAAAACTTTTCCTTTGTAAAAAATATGATCAAAAAATTAGAAATTTATAGTGATTTAAATCTGATTTGATAAATTTTACACAGCATGTGTTCTTCATTTTTATCACGATTTGGTCGCCGATGAACGAGACCGTTTGGTTTCAAACCGTTGATGGAAGCGTGTGAAAAGCAAGGTGTAGGGGCAGAGTAAAATTATCAATGCAGATTTAAATCACTATAATCTAATTTTGTTTTTTAAATGCTCAATGTAATTTTAAAAAAAGAAGGAATGCTTGGGCGGTTAACACCCAAAAAAGAAATCTGTAGAAACTATAAATAAATTTCTATTCATTAACGAAATTGTACGAGATTTTGCTTTTAATTTCTATGAAATAAAAAGGTAGAGGAGTTTTAAGCCGCTCTACCCAAACCAAGAAAAATTTAGATATTGATTTCAGCTTTTTTCTTTTTAATAAAAGCTACGACATCTCCTACCGTTTGAAGAGTCGCTGCTTCTTGCTCTGAAATTTCTAAATCTAGTCTCTCTTCAAACGTCATGATGAGCTCTGTCTGATCAAGAGAGTCAGCATTCAAATCTTCTACGAAAGATTTCTCTTGCGTAACTTCCTCAGGATCTACTCCGAGTTGTTCTACAACAATATCTATTACTTCTTTTTCTATTTCGTCCATACTTAATTTATCCTATATGGTTTTTGTTAATAACTTATGCCTTATGCAGTCATCCCGCCATCAACAGCTATTACTTGCCCTGTAACATACCGAGACTCGTCTCCAGCCAAAAATAGCGCTGCATAGGCTATATCTTCGGACATGCCAAATTTTCCCATTGGCACATCCTTAAGTAAAGATTCTTTTTGTGTATCTGTTAGCTCATTTAACATGTCCGTTGCAATACCGCCAGGGGCTATGCAATTTACTGTAATATTTCTAGAAGCAACCTCTTTTGCAAGAGACTTTGTAAATCCTATCATTCCAGCCTTTGAAGCAGCATAGTTTACTTGTCCCGGATTGCCTTTTATTCCTACAACGGATGAAATATTTATAATGCTTCCCGCACGTTGTTTAATCATAGTCCTTACAAATGAAGAAGACATATTGTACACAGATTTTAAATTTGTATCGATAACAGTGTCCCAATCCTCTTCTTTCATTTTCATTAAAAGGCCATCTCTTGTGACTCCGGCATTATTAATAAGAACATCAATTTTTTCAGCTTTTTTTAAAAAAACTTCTGAAAAATTTTCAACTTCCCCTTTATGTGAGACATCAACTTTAAAAAATTCAATTTTTTGATGAGGATCTATTTTAAACTGACTTAAGCTTAAAACAGCCTCTTTTCCTTTTTCATCGTTTGTTCCAATAATATAGACATGAGCACCCTCTTTAACAAAAACCTCAGCAATCCCCCGGCCGATACCCCTCGTTCCCCCAGTAATAACTACATGTTTATTAACAAGTCGCTGCATGAACACTCTCCAAATCACTTATTTTTTCTACGCTAATTGTTGGGGCTGTCACCCCAATTTTACGATTCATTGCTACTAACTGTGAGGGCCCGATTTCATAAAAATGAGAGGCCTCTTTTTTCACCATTGCTTCAACACATTTCATCCATTTAGTTGGCGATGCTACCTGCTCAATTAATGATGTTTTTATCTCCTCAATAGTTTCTACAAAATCACCAACTACATTCATTGCTAAAAAAATATCGCTTTTTTGAAAACTCATCTCCTCAATTAAGGAAGTCAAATTCTCTTTTGCACTGTTCATAAGCGGGCTATGAAATGCTCCAGAAACTGGTATAGGAATAATTTTTTTCGCCCCTCTCTCCTTTAATTCATAGGTAATACTATCAATATTTTCCTTAAGACATGCAACAACAATTTGACCAGGAGAGTTCACGTTTGCAATCCAGGCATGAGTTTTAGCAATTTCCTGTTCTTCTAAACCCATAACTACAAGCATAGATCCCGGATATTTTTCACACGCCTCTTGCATGTATCTACCCCTTGCTGCCACAAGCTTTAAACAAGAGGCAAAACCGAGTTTTAAGGAAGCAAAAAGCGCTGTATACTCACCTAAACTAAGCCCACCAGTCATTTGGGCCTTTAAATCTGGAAACTGCTTTTTCATTACAGCTAAAATAGCAGCACTCGTTACAAAAATTGCAGGCTGACTATATTTTGTCTCTGTAAGCTTTTCCATAGGCCCGTCAAAAATAATTTTCGATAAAGAAAGAGATAGAAGATCATCAGCCTCCTGAAAGACCTCTTTTGCCTCTAAAAATGAGTCATAAAAATCTCTACCCATGCCAGGACGTTGGGCGCCTTGACCAGGAAATATAAACGCATTCTTACGAAGAAGTGCCATTTTTAAAATCTCCTTCTACAGTTAAAATCAGAGAACCCCATGTTAATCCTGCACCGAAAGCAACTAAGAGGAGGTTATCTTTATTTTTTATCTTATGTTCAACACTTATTTGTTCGAGCGCAAGGCCAATAGAAGATGCTGAAGTGTTTCCATAGTGTTTTACAACATTTACTACGCGCTCTTGTGGTATTTGACATCTTTTTGCAATTGCGTCTATGATTCTAGTATTTGCTTGATGAGGAACTAGATAGGCAATATCTAACGGATCAAGCTTTGCATCGTTTATACAAGAAACAGCGGCTAACTCCATTCTACGAACAGCGTGGCGAAAAACTTCTTTTCCATCCATTTTTAAATAGTGCATTCTTTCATTCACTGTTTCAGTTGTCGCAGGATTTCTACAACCCCCTCCAGGTAAATAAAGAAGGCCACTTTGCCCCCCATCAGCTCCCAAAGAAATTGTCCCAATTTCTAATCCTGGTCCCTCCCCCCTAATTAAACAGGCGGCTGCCCCATCCCCAAAAAGAATACAAGTATTTCGATCTTTATAATCAGTGATAGATGAAAGTTTCTCAGAGGCTACTATTAAAATATTTTTATACATCCCTGAAAGAATAAAAGATTTTCCGATTGACAGAGCGTAAATCATACCTGTGCATGCAGCCTGGATATCGAAAGCTGCCGCATTTTTTGCTCCAATTTGAGCCTGAATTAAACAGGCTGTACTTGGAAAAGTATAATCAGGGGATAAAGTCGCTACAATAATTAAATCGACATCAGATGGGTCTAATTTAGCTCTTTCTAGAGCTATTTTAGCAGCCTTAGCTCCCATATCAGAGGTGTACTCCCCCTCATCTGCTATATGACGCTCTTTCATTCCTGTTCTGAGGAGAATCCATTCATCAGAAGTGTCAACTAATTTTTCTAAATCTTGATTCGTAAGAATCTTTTTAGGCAAATAAGTTCCGAGAGTTGAAATATACGCTTTTTTACCTGTCATATAATCTATTCCGCTCGTGACTTAAAAATTAATTCTTTCATCACATAACCCCTATCTTTAAATTTACTGCAAGCTTACTTAAGCTATCTATATGGCATCTTTAACAAAGCACCCTAGTATTAACTCTGAGTATCGATTTAGCTTAACTTAAATAAAAAGGATTTAGCTTCAAAAATTCCCTATTATTGAATTACTATCGTTATATATTTTACCGCAGAGGTTTTATTAAACCTAGTGCTTTTTATCTTTAATTTGTCTAAAATCACGAAAATATGACGTACCCTCTCGCGCTTCAAAAATTAATTTCCTTTCTAAGAAAATTTCCCGGAGTAGGAAAAAAGAGTGCAGAAAGGTTTGCTTTTCAACTAATTTCTTGGAAAGAGTCAGACCTTTTAGGGTTTTCAAACCTTCTTAGCCAAATAAAAAAAGATTTACTTACATGTAATACGTGTAAAGCTTTATTTGAAAAAGAAAAATGCCCTTTTTGTGACGTTGAGAAAAGAGATTTTAATCTCCTTTGTGTCGTAGCATCAGCTAAAGATATTTTTACAATTGAATCGACAGGCATTTATAATGGCCTATACCACGTAATTCCAGGCCTTTTATCTCCTGTTGAAAGATTCGGGCCAAGCGAGCTCCAATTTTCAGAGTTAAAAGAGAGACTTTTCAACATCCATGCAAAAGAAGTTATCCTTGCTCTTGATTCAACTATAGAAGGCGACGCAACAGCTCTTTTTCTAAAAAAAGAGCTTAACAAAGAAGGTATTAGCGTTTCGAGACTTGCTATGGGGATGCCACTTGGAAGCAGCCTTGATTTCTTAGATGAAGGCACTTTGTCAAAAGCTTTTTCATCAAGACTCCCAGTTTAATCTTCATTAAATCTTTATTTCATGATAAGCTATTTCTATAAAAACTAAAAGGCGCCCTATGGAAGTTTCATTTTGTTTTCCTAAATCAGATTTTTCTTCAGGAATGTTCGAATTTCCTATCTTGCGTGAATCTTTAGGGAAATTCGAACTAACTATCTTTACAATCGGAAGCGTAGCGCTCTATCCTGTAATAGGAGCGATCACAATTATAGCCGAAATCTATCTTTCCTTAAACTCCCTTTACCACTCTCTCAAAGTCAAAAAACATAAAAAGCCGATACCTACCCATTCAACACCCCTAGTAATTTTACGCGATAAAAGAATCGCCAAGCTTGAGAGTCGTGAAAACGATATTCCCCGGCAAGTAAAAGAAATGATTCCTTCCCTAAAAAAAGAACTACTAGAAAACTATGAAAGAATTAAGGAAACGGACTTTGATGCAGCAATAACTAAAGGAAAACTTCAAAGAAGACTCACCCCACTAATTTTATATAATAAAATAATTGGTGAAAAAGAGTCTTACACCACTGACATTTCTGAAACCCTCTCGAAAAGACATGCATTTGCAAAACTACGCCACCAAATCGCAATCAAAGTAAATATGCACTACATGAAAAATCTTTCTAAAATCCTAATTCCTGTCATCGGTCTTTACTGGCTTTTAAAATCAAAAGAGACTACTCGGGAGTTTTTTGAAAAAAATTCAAACAAAACCCTTATTATAGAATACAACAAAATGATGCAAGAGACAAGTTGGCTTAAACCCTACTAAGCAGAATCAGAAAGGCTATGTTTTTTGTTTTTAAAAAAACTCATGTTGTGTTAGATTTTTTGGTGTTATGAAAACTCTTTTTGTATTTGCTTTTTCTCTGCTTTCCATCTTTGGAGCAACCCCGCCGCTAGCTGAACCTTACGAAGGTTTGCCAGTTCGAAAAATTAATATCACTGTTGAAAACCAATCCCCTGATGAAGTCGATGAAGAGGCTTCAGTCATCTATAAGATGCAAACAAAAATGGGTGATCCATTTGATCAAGAATTATTCGACAAAGACCTTAAAGTTCTTTCTGATGAGTATGAGTGGGTAGAGCCAGGGATAAAAGTTGAAAACGAGCAAGTGATCATCTCAATCTCGCTAAAGAAAAGACCAATTATCACAAGTTTTATCATTGAAGGATCAACTTTTAAAGATAAAAAAATCTTAAGCGAAGCAGATCTTTCAAAAGGGATGTCTTACAATAGAGAAGAATTCTATAAATCAATTGAAAAAATTAGAGATTTTTTAGTCAAAAAGGGGTTTTTTAAAGCAGAAGTCTCTTATAAAGTAGAAAACACCCCAAACAACAATGAAATAACAATTCACATCACAATTAATGAAGGTCCTTCAGGAAGAATTAACCAAATTCTTTTTGAAAATTTCACAAAAGAAGAAGAAAAAGAGATCTTAGAATTAATTAGAGTTCGTAAATTTAATGTTTTAACAAGCTGGCTAACTGGGTCTGGAACAATTAGAGAAGAAGAACTTGATCCAGATATTCAGACAATTGTGCATCATATGCAAAATCACGGTTACGTTGATGCTCATGTTACAATGAAACTTGAAGATTTACCAAATCATAAGCTCGCACTTGTCTTTGTTCTAAGTCGCGGACCCAAGTATTTTATACACAACATCACCTTTTCAGGCTCTACTCTTAAAGTTGAAGAAGAGTTAAAAAAAGCATCTCTTCTCCAACCCGGAGAAACTTTTTCTATTGATAAAATTAGAGAAGCCGGAGAAAAAATTAGAGAAATCTATACAGGCGAAGGATATCTCCACACAAGTGTTGATTATAGACTTGACTTACTCTCAGACTCACCTGAATATGATGTCCATTTTACTATAGAAGAGTCTCAAAAATACAGAGTCGGTCTTGTTATGGTCTCTGGAAATTATTGCACAACGAAAAATGTTGTTTATAACAACATAGATATCGAGCCGGGTGAAGTTTTTGATTCTAGAAAACTAAAGTCTACACAAGACAGATTGCAGTCTACTGGTTATTTCAAAAATGTAAACGTCTATCCAATAAAGTCGGAGGAACATCAGTATGGTGCATCCGAGTATTGTGATGTGATGGTTGAAGTGAATGAAGCGCAAACAGGGAACGCAAGTCTTTTTGCTGGATTCAGCTCAACAGACAACGTATTTGGTGGTATTGATTTAACAGAAAACAATTTTAGTATTGCAGGCTTTAGAAATGTTTGGTTTAAAGGCCCTTCTGCTTTTAGAGGAGGAGGGCAGTACCTCCAAGTAAAAGGTTCTATTGGAGTAAAAGAAAGTGACGTAAATATTTCTTGGCTTGATCCTTACTTTAATGACTCTCTTTGGAGATTTGGGGTAGATTTAACATATAGCAGAAGCACTATATTGTCTGATGATTACGCTTTAACATCATTTGGATCTACTTTAAATACATCATATCCTGTCTCTTCTTACTTGACATATGGCTTTCGCTTTAGAGTAAAAGACAACATTACATCTGTGAGAAAAAAAGAAGAGAGTGTTAACCCTCTTGAATATGAACAAAGAAAAAATAATGGTGTTGTTTCAGCCCTTGCTTCAACAATAAGCTTTGATACAACAGACAATATCTTTAAACCGCATAGAGGTTTTAGATCAAATTTTGAAACAGAACTTGGCGGTCTTGTTAGAAGAACTGAAGGGTTTAATGACATTCCATTTGTACGTTTTGGTTATTTAAATGCGTATTACTATCCCGTGTGGAGAAAAGGGACTTTTAAGATCAGAGGCGACTTTAAGTTTACACAACCTCTTTCCGGTGGAAAAGGAGAAGATTTTCCTCTAGGAGAGCGATTCTTTCTCGGGGGTGAAGGAACTGTACGGGGTTATGCGCCCGGTAAAGTCGGAGATCTTTTTGAAAATACGAATGACCCTAAAGGTGGTATGTCCTCAGCGCTTCTCTCTTTTGAGTATCTACAAAACATTATTAAACCACTTGATCTATTTGCATTTATTGATGCAGGTTCAGTCGCTTTACAAGAATGGAGTATAAAAAATTCTGTTGCTACTTATGGAGTTGGTGCACGAGTAGATATAGGAAGACGCCTTCCATTTGTATTCGGCGTTGGTTTTCCCCTTGGATTAAGTAAAGAAGGGTATGCAAAATTTAAAGAAGAGCAAAGGGATCAACTTTTCTTCTTCAGTATGGCAGGTCAATTTTAATTGGAGATTTTTAACATGAAGAATTTAATAGCGGGATGTTGTTTAGCAGCTTTAGCTCCTTTTGCAACAATAAAAGCAGCTGACAAAGGGTTGCATATCGGAATTGTAAATTTCGGCAAGTGCATAGAGACTTCAAAATATGGACAATACGAGCAAAAACAATTTGAAACTATTCGTGGACAGATGCAAAAATCTATTCAAGATTTAGACGAACAGCTCAATGCTACAGCAACAAAACTACAAGATAAAGACTTTATTGATTCCTTAAGTCCTGAAGCTGAAAAGGAACTAAAAATCAAATTTCAAAATCTTGGCGAAGAATTAAATCGTTATCAATCGCAATATTATCAAATTATGCAGCAAGCTAATATGAAATTAATGCATACAGTCGCAGATCTTATTAACGAAGCCTCTGAGCAAGTTGCTAAAAAAGCCCACCTTTCTTTAGTTTTAAATAAAGATGCAGCTTTTCACTTTTCATCTGCATTAGATATTACTGACGAAGTAATTAAAGAAATGGATGGTAAGTTTGAAAAAGAGGGTAAATCTTTAGAAATTAATCAGCAAGTACCTAAAAAATAGTGGTTTAAAGATGTCTAAACGAACTTTGAAAGAGCTTTCAGAGCTTACCAAGTCCGATCTAATAGGCAATCCTGATTATATTATTCATGGGGTTGATGAGCTGCAAACAGCAACCCCTGAAGAGGTTTCTTTTTTTTCAAACATTAAGTATAAAGATCTTTTGAAAAAAACAAGAGCAGGCGCTGTTTGTGTTGATAGAAAAACTCTTTTAGAAGAGGGTAAAAATTATCTTGTTTCAGATAATCCATCGGAGACATTTCAAAAGCTTGTTACGCTCTTTTTAGCTAATGCAGAGAAAAGTGGATTTACGGGCATTCATCCGACAGCCGTTATTCATCCATCGGTAAAAATCGGAAATAACGTCCAAATAGGACCTCTTGTTGTGATAGATAGAGATTGTGTAATTGAAGATGGCACAACTATTTCCTCTCACGTCTCTATTTGCCCAAAAGTTTTTGTAGGAAGAGATTCTACTATTCACTCAAATGTATCTATCCGTGAAGGGACAATAATTGGCAATAGTGTCACTCTTCAACCAGGATCTGTCATTGGAGGGTGTGGATTTGGCTACATCACAAATGAGAAAGGAGAGCATACAAAGGTAAAACATTTTGGAATTGTGGTACTTGAGGATAATGTAGAAATAGGATCAAATACAACAATTGACCGAGCTAGGTTTAAAGAGACCCGAATTAAAAAAGGGTCTAAAATTGACAATTTAGTAATGATTGCCCACAACGCAACGATTGGAGAGAATAACCTAATTGTTGCACAAACTGGAGTTGCTGGCTCTGCAAAAACAGGAAAAAGAGTCATTTTAGCTGCCCAATCAGGCGTTGTAGGACATGTTGAAGTAACTGATGGTGTAGTTCTTATGGCAAGAGGCGCTTTTTCAAAAAACATTACAGAAAGTGGAGCCTATGGTGGCGCTCCCGCTACAGCAATTAAAGAATATCACGAACAAGTTATTCATGCTAAAAGACTTGCAAAATATGCTGCAAGAATTCAAGCTCTTGAAAAAAAAATAAATTCCCTAGTCGAAACCACTTGCTAACAACTAAAAGCAGCAATAGCGTAAAGGCAATATAGGGCAAAGAGGTTCCATGTATACAAGCTATTTTAAAGAGGCAAATGACCCTAGATTTCATATTGTTTCATCCCCTACACCAGACTGTTGGATTCATGCAGAAAATGCTACCCTTGACGACATTGAAAGGCTTTCAAAAGTTTTGAAAGTTGAATCCGAAGACATTAAAGATGCCCTTGACATGATGGAAATTGCTCGTATTGAGCGAATAGAAAAAGATAGCTTCGTTGTTTATGTCCGATTCCCCTATATGCAAGAAATCGGCGTGTATACGGCTACTTTAACTATTATTTTATCAAGTGAATATCTTGTAACAATTTGCCCCGCGACTTGTCATATTATTGAAAAGCTTCTATCTGAAAAGACAACTGTTGCTACAAATATGCGAGCAAAGCTTCTTATTCATATACTACTTCGAATAGTACAAGAGTACACAAAAGTAATTAGACGCATCAGAGCAGAAGTTATCAATCAAGAAAAGGATATCAGCACTGTAAGTGATAGAGAAATTACAGAACTCACAAGAAAAGAAGAGAATCTTAACCAGTGTCAAAACTCTCTACAGCCTTTAAAAGAAGTTATTGAGGAAATTTTATCTGGTAAGTTCACAATACTTTACGAAAAAGATCAAGATCTTTTGGAAGATTTACTTCTTGCGACAGAACAGGCAGAAGAGATGTGTAGACTAAGCCTTAGAATCATCTCTTCCCTAAGAAACTCTGTCCAAGTTATTATTACAAATCAATTCAATAAAACAATTAGACTTCTTACTGCCCTAACAATTATTCTGACATTTCCAACCGTTATCTCTTCTATTTATGGCATGAATATTCCACTTCCCTTTGAACGAAGCCCGAAAGCATTTTATTTCATTATGGGATTTGTCTTCCTTGTGATTACAGTTACACTCTATTTCTTTCGACGTCGCAAGTGGCTCTAATAAGTTAGATAAGAAGAATTGCTGGATTTGTAAGAAAAACTTTCAGTGTGTGCAAAAATTTTGCCCCTTCAGCTCCATCAATTACTCTATGATCCAAAGAGAGAGTTAAATGCATTACACTACCTGGAACAAGTTTTCCCCCTTCTACAACACCTTTTTCAAAAATACCACCCACAGCGAGAATAGCAGCTTGTGGGGGGTTTATCACTGCATCGAAAGATTTGATACCAAACATACCCAAATTAGAGACTGTAAAAGAGCCCCCCTGGTACTCTTCGGGCTTTAGGCTGTTTTCTTTAGCTCTAAGAGCAAGTCTTTTCGCCTCTTCAGAAAGAGTAAAAATATCTTTAAAATTCGCATGAAAAAGGATTGGCGTAATCAGCCCCTCAGGAATACTAACTGCAAGAGATATATCTATTGTTTTAAATCGAATGATAGTTTGATTTTCTGAATTAAACCCTGAATTAATTTCAGGATGTTTTTTTAAAGCAAGAGCTACTGCCCTCAAAACAAAATCATTATAGGTAACCTTAAGACCTGCCTCTTTAAGTTGAGCTCTAACATCAATCAATTTATCAACTCTTACTTCATCTGTGATATAATAGTGAGGAATTGATATTTTAGAAGCTTGTAGCCTCTCCCCTATGACTTTTCGAACAGGTGTTAATGCAATTTCTTCATAAGTTCCAGGAGGAAGTTGTCTCATCTCCTGATCTATTGAAAAAGGCCCCTTACTTTGGGCAAACTCTAAATCTTTTGCGATAATTCTCCCATTTGGTCCAGACCCTTTTACAGAAGCTAAATCAAGCCCTTTCTCTTTTGCTAATTTTTTTGCAAGGGGGGAGGCTGCAATTTTTTCAAACTCATCTCTTTCTTCAAATTCGTAATTAGTCCGTGGAGGCGCTGGTGCAAAAGCTGGTAAAGAAAATGCCATTGCAGTTTTTTGAACCTCTTTTTTCTCTATAACATTAGTTATTTCCTCTTTTTGGATCTCAGCTTTTTTTTCATAAAAGCTTATATCTTCCTCTTTTTTTTCTGTTATAAGAGCTAAAATTTCCCCGACGCCTACAATCTCACCTTCCTTATAAAAAAGCTTTCGAAGAAACCCTTTTTCAATTGAAGTAAACTCCATCGTAGATTTGTCCGTTGCTATTTCACAAAGAACTTCTTCTTCGTTTACATAATCGCCTTCATTTTTATGCCACATGACAATTTTTCCGTCCGTCATCGTAGGCGAAAGCTTAGGCATTGCAACTTCTATAATACTCATTTTCCCACCAAGACTTCTTCTAATGCTTTGATTATACGCTTTGTATTAGGTATTGTCCACTCTTCTAATGGCGGAGAATAAGGCAGTGGTGTCTCCATTTGGCAAACTCTTTGAATAGGAGCATCTAAATAATCAAAACAGTGCTCCATGATTTCTGTAGCGACCTCTGAAGCAATTCCTGCAAATTTATGCCCCTCTTCCACAACTACTGCTCTTCCTGTTTTTCTTACAGAAGATGCTATTAATCCCACATCTAATGGTTTAATTGTTCGTAAATCAATTACTTCTACTTGAATCCCGCGTTTTGCAAAAAAATCTGCAGCTTCAATACAAAAAAGCAACATTCGGCTATGAGAAATTAATGTGACATCACCTCCCTCTCGAAGAATTTTTCCCTTTCCGATAGGAACAAGAAACTCACTCGTCGGAATTACTTCTTTCATGCCATACATTAACTCATTTTCTAAAAAAAGAACTGGATTGTCATCGCGAATCGCTGCTTTCAAAAGCCCTTTAGCATCATATGCAGTTGAAGGAGCTACAACCTTTAAACCGGGAAAGTGTGCATATAAAGGCTCCACATTGTGAGAGTGTTGGCAAGAGACTCTTGCTGCAGCTCCATTTGGACCTCTAAACACAATAGGAACTTTTAATCTCCCTCCAGACATATAGTGAAGTTTACAAGCTCTGCTTGCAATTTGATCAAAAGCTACAAAAGAGAAATTAAAACTCATAAATTCAACAATCGGTCTTAAGCCTGTAATTGCAGCTCCAATCGCAATTCCTGAAAAACCTGATTCTGAAATAGGAGTGTCTATAACTCTTTTATCCCCCCATTTTTTCCAAAGCCCTTTAGTCACCTTGTAAGCGCCGTCATATTCAGCTACCTCTTCTCCTAAAATAAATACTCTCTCATCTCTTGTCATCTCTTCATCAATTGCTTGCCTTAGAGCTTCTCTAATATCTATTTCTTGGCTACTCAACTAAAACACCCTCTTCCAATGACGTTATTTCAGGAAACTTACTCTCATCTGCAAATTTCATTGTTTCCAAAATTTCATCTTTTTTCATTTTTTTTCTCTCTTCAAGCTCAGAGTCACTAATCCAGTTTTTCGCTTTTAAGTAATTTGCATAGATAAGAATTGGATCTTCTTCCATGATTTTTTGTAATTCTTCTTTTGTTCGATAGTTTGCTGCATCGGAAATAGAATGCCCTTTAAATCTGTATCCCACAGCTTCAATAATAACAGGTTCACCTGTCTTATTTATCCACTCATAAGCCTCTTTAAAAACAGCATAGCAGTCACAAAAATCCATTCCGTTGACTGTAAAAGATTTAATCCCATAAGACTTTGCTATATTTTCTCCTAAAGGGAGATTACAAAAGGCTCTATGAATCTGCGTCCCCATTCCAAGTTGATTATTTTCAATAACTATCATTAGTGGCAACTTCCACAACATAGCCATATTCATTGTTTCATGAAAAGTTCCTTGCGCAATTGAGCCGTCGCCACCAAAAGTAATTGCTATTTTTCCCTTCTCATTTTTGTATTTCAAACTAAACGCAAGACCTGCACCTAAAGCCCACTGGCCACCAACAATTCCATCGCCACCAAACATGTTTTCTGTATACATATGCATAGAACCGCCTCTACCTTTGGCGTTTCCATTAGCTTTTCCATACAACTCACACATCCCCTCTTTTGGTGTCATACCTAAAAGTAAAGCAAGGGCATGGCATCTATAAGTTGTTGCCCATAAGTGTCCTTTTTTACCAAGAGCTGATACTGCAGCAGTTTGAATTGCCTCTTGTCCTATATAGGCGTGATAAAAACCCCAAACTTTTCCTGCCTGATATGCTTGCTCCCCTCTTTGCTCAAAATTACGAATCAAAAGCATTTCATCTAAAACTTCTAAGGCTAAATCTTTTCCTAAATAACCAAAAACCTTTTCTGGATCTCCCTTTGAAAAATTGTAAGTAACAGAACAAGACATAAGTGAACCTATTTTATCCCATTTTTTAGATACCATCAAATAAGTTCTTTTGCTAATCTTTTTTTCTACAGTGCAAATTCCGTTATGCATAAAAGGTGTTATGAAAGCTCGTCCTATTTACTATGATACAGAAACTACAGGAGTAAAACCAGATAAGGATCGGATTACAGAAATTGCAGCATATGATCCTGTTCAAAATAAAACATTTTGTAAATTTGTAAACCCTGAAATACCAATTCCTCCCGAAGTCACTCAAATCACTGGAATTACAGATAATATGGTTAAAGACGCTCCTAATTTTTCAATTGTAGGGAAAGAATTTTTCGATTTTTGTAGCGGCAATGTTATTTTAATTGCTCACAATAATGACTCTTTTGATAAGCATTTCCTTGTTCATGAAGCAAAAAGATCTAGTCTGATTCTACCAAATTTTACGTATATAGATTCTCTTAAATGGGCTAGAAAGTATAGACCAGACCTTCCTAAACACCCCCTTCAATACCTCAGAGAAATTTATCAAATAGAAAAAAATCAAGCACATAGAGCTCTTGATGATGTGATTGTTCTTTATAAGGTTTTCTCCCAAATGATTGAAGATCTCCCAATAGAGGAAGTCTACAATCTAATTTATAATACCTCTTCAAATAACGATGTACGTCAAATGCCTTTTGGTAAATATAGAGGAGAACCATTAGAATCGATTCCTAAACACTATCTAAAATGGCTTGGTCAAAGCGGAGTATTTGATAAACCTGAAAATGAAACTCTTAAAGCGAGCTTGGAAAAACTAAACCTTATCTAAATAAGAGCTTTTTAGAAACTTAAGCATCGTCTATCTCTTCTTTAAAGTCATCTTCATTTAGAATAGATAAAATTACTTGCAAAGGGCATGATTACGAATTTCTGTAAATCCAACTCTTCTTACTTCTCCCAATGAGGTCTTTCGAACAAAGAAACAACCTCTCGTTTTATCAAGAGGTGCAAGTAAGGTAATCACTCTTCTTCAGAGCATAAAAAAAAGTAGACGCTAAATTTTCTATATTTTTATTTAGTTCATCTTTCACTATTCTTGGTCTAATATCTTCACTCACCACATAATGAATGTCTAAATTTTTGTCTCGTATTCCAATTTTTTCCACTTAAACAGATACTTCCTCTAACATGTCAAGTGATGAAGCTTCCCACATAGCTTTAAAAGCGCTACAATTTTTCAAAAGTTCATCCTTTGATCCTTCTCCAATTTTAATGCCTTTTTCTATGAAAATTATTTTGTCTACATGTTCTATTGTAGAGAGTCTATGCGCTACAATAATTTGAGTCATTTCACCTTGAAGTCCCCTGATTGCATTTTTAATTTTTTGTTCACTAACTGCATCTAAAGACGACGTTGCTTCATCTAATATCAAAATATTAGATTTTTTTAATAAAGCTCTTGCAACGGCTATTCTTTGCTGCTGTCCACCTGATAAGTTTTTTCCCATATCTGCAAGATGAGTTTCATATTTTAAGGGTAATTCATCAATGAATTCATGTGCGTGAGCTTTTATAGAGGCCTCTATAAGCTCTTTTTCAGAGACTTGTTTTCCGTAGACAATGTTGTCTTTAATTGTATCATTAAACAAAAATGGTTTCTGTGGCACATAAGAAATAAGAGATCTTAGAGATTTTTGTGTATATTTTTGCAAAGGTTTCCCATCAATTACTATCTGACCTTTAGAAACCTCATACAGTCTCGGAATAAGCTGTAATATTGTAGATTTTCCAGAACCCGTTGCTCCAACAATCGCTACACTTTCACCTTTTTTTACAGAAAAGCTAACCCCTTTTAATACCCACTCTTTTTCATATTTAAAAAAGACGTCGTTAAACACGATTTCATGATTAAAAGATTGAATTTCTATAGCATCTTTCTCATCTATAATTTCTGGTTGAATATGTAATACTTCAAAAAGCCTCTCTGCTGCAACAACCCCCCTTTGAACACATGCATTTTCATCTGCAAATTTTCGAATAGGCTCATAAAAAAGGTGTAAAAGACCGCAAAAAACAACTAGCTCAGGAAGTTCTATCTTCATTAGATAGAGCCCTATAAATAAAATCACAACTAAGCAAAATGTAGTTACAAAATGGAGAATAGGTCTTGTTAAAAGATCGTACCTGCTTGTTTTTTTCTCCAAAAACTCCATGTCATCATTTTGCTCTCTGTATTTTTTACAGGTATAATTTTCCATAGAGAAAATTTTTACTGTTTGAATTCCTGCTAAAAAGTCAATTAAGACAGAAGCAAATTTTTCCTGATTTTTTTGTAGAGTTCTTGTAATTTTTTTTACTCTTCTCGTAATGAGACGGACAGGAAAAACAATTAAAGGGACACCAACAAAAATAATTAAAGAGAGTTGCCAAGATAGATAAAAACAAAAAAAGAGGGTTGAAAGCACAGTAATTGGCGTCTGTAAATAATTAGTAATCCAAGAATTTATAGATAGAGCGATTTGACTTGCATCCCCAACAACCCTTGTTGAAAGAGCTCCAATGTTGTACTTTTGATAGAAAGTCATACTCAAATGCTGAATATGCTCAAAATACTTTTGCCTAAGATCTCTGCTGATTTTAATTGCTAAAATTCTTGTTGTGTATCGACTAAAAAAAAGAGATGTTGCTTTAAATAGAGCTACAAAAATAAGCGCTATTGCTACTTTTTGCAACTTATAATCACTAAATACAAAATAGGCTTTAATCTTATCTAAAAAAAGATGAATAGGATCATTGATTCCCCCTGAAACAGTGGGACTTGCACTATTAATAATGACACCAAGTGTGAGAAGTTCAAGTTGATTTGCAATAGTAACTGCAAAGAGTGCAAAAAAAGAATATATCAACCATTTATAATGCTTACCCGAACTAAACGCAGCTTTCAACAACATTTTCATGAGGAAGCAATCGTATCATATTGTCCCATTTCACGAAACTTTTGATAACGATTTTCTAAAAGCTCTCCTGAAGAAAAGCCTTTAAGCGCTGTTATTTTACTTAAAATAAAATTCTTTACAGAAGAAAATGTAGTAGGTGGATCTAGATGAGCGCCACCTTTTGGTTCTTTGATTACTTCATCTACTATGCCGTATTCAATTAAATCTTCTGCATGAATTTTTAACACCTCTGCAGCATGTGCATTCATTTTCGCATCTTTCCACAAAATTGATGCACAACCTTCAGGGGATATCACAGAGTAGTATGAATGTTCTAACATACCTATTGTATCACCAACCCCAATGCCTAAAGCACCTCCAGAACACCCTTCACCAATCAAAACACAAATGATCGGAACTCTAAGTTTAGCCATCTCTAACAAATTTGTCGCTATAGCAGAGCCTTGCCCCCTCTCTTCTGCAGCAAGACCTGGAAAAGCACCGGCTGTGTCTATCAAAGTAACAATCGGCAACTCAAATTTTTCCGCGAATTTCATTAATCTTAAAGCTTTTCGATACCCCTCTGGATGAGGCATGCCGAAATTTCTTTTCAACCGACTTTCTGTGCATTTTCCTTTTTCTTGCCCGATAATTACACATCTTTCACCTCCAATATACCCAACTCCTCCAATAATTGCACCGTCGTCACCGAAGAGACGATCGCCATGCATTTCAGTAAAATTGTCACATATATTTTTGATAAAATCACTTGCATGAGGCCTTTCAGGGTGCCTGCAAATCTGAACCCTTTCCCAAGCACTATACTCTTTTTGATCTAAAGGGGTAGCTGCCAAAGTTTTTGAATTTTGAGAGCTATTTGATTTAAAATTATTATTTGTCATCGCCTAAAAAATTCTCTTTTAACATAGGTAAAACAGCATCTTGCTTGCTCTTTACAATCTCTATGATTGTAGGCTTTGTAACGACAATTGAAAAAATTTCTTCTATATCGTTCATCTTCAGCCGCAAACATCCATCACTATTATAACAGCCAACGCTATTTTCTTCCTCGATTAAAAGATTTTTTTCAGGATCAAACCGACAAGGAACACCGTGAATTCCATATCCTTTAGCACTATCTGTGCAGTTTTCAAGCTCCCGCTCGAATGGAAGCCACCTAGTACCAAAGACTTCGATCATATGCGTCTTTCGGTTTTGAAAAAAATGCTCAACCCCTGGCTTATACACAGCAATTTTACTTCCTAGCATATATTTTCCAAGGGGCGTTAAGCTTCCAGATGGCGATGAAGAGTCAAGTCTGCCAGCACCCACCATATAAGTTTTCAAAAAAACTCTTTCATTATTATCTAAATCTAAGTAATAAAAATCCATTGTGCATGCACTTAAATCAACAAGCAGGTAGAACTGTATCTGTTTATCAGTGCGAAAAACATTAAATTTATCTCCTGGATTGATATTCTGGGTCATGTAGTCAAGTCTATTATTCAAGCTCCTTGCGATGAAATGCCTTGAAGTCTGGTAATAGGTTGCATAATCAGCAATCCATGCGGGTCTTCCCTTTAACCACGAGACTCTACTAGAATAGGAAATTGTCTCAACAATCGGAAGCTTATCCATTCCTTTGGAAAAGAGTCGTCTAACCCGGTCTATTTCTTGGTTAGGCTTTTGTTTTAAAAGAGCCTCTTCATGATGAACCTTGGTCGGCTCAATAATAACTTTATCATTTTTATTAACAGGCAAAACTGGCAGAGTTTCCACAACAGCTTGTAAAGAACTCTGACTCTCATTTTTCTTGAAAGCTGACGCAACCATAATTCCAATAAAAAGCAAAACCGTACTAAAAATAAATATCCGACGAAAAGACAAACCAACACCCTTTTTTCTTTAGATAATAAAAGAGAGAAACCCGAAAATCAAATACTTTCTGTAAAAGACCACTGATATCTCATAGCGAGGTCATGAATTTCATAAGCAATTAAAAAATCTGCTCCCCAAAAAAAATCTCCTCCTGCAAGTGGAATTATGTGCATAGGAGCTTTTGCATTTGCTTGCATGCTAATTTTTTTATTACTTGAAACAAGATCTGTAAGCCCGCTTAATCCCTGATATCCCGAAAGCGCTCCTTTTTGATATCTTTTTCCATGAACTCTAATTTCATCTGCTTTAATAAAGAAAGCAAAAGCGAAAGGGTCTTCACCTTTTCCATTTTCAAAAGAGAGACTAAGAGAAATAGAGGATTGATTTTTCTGAGCGCTAAAATAAAGCCATGTTGAGCCAGATCCAAAAGATCTATCGCAAGCAATAAGTTTTGTCCATCCTGAAATTTGGTCTAAGGAGATCTCAACATCTGAAAAATCGCCTCCTTTCCTATAGATACCAAATCTTGAAGCCTCTCCTAGTGGAAAGTAATGTGGGCCCATTGAGACTACTTGAACAGGAGAAAAATCAATTGCGCCAAGACCTGTATGGTCTCCATTGAAAGTGATATCTATATTTTCTAATTTGTGACTTATTATATCCATAGAGGCACTTAATGTTTGTGCCCCTACATTAACAGAACTGCTAATTTTTAACGAGAAGATGCAGCTAATTTTTTATTGATACTTTCAATAATATGACGCATCTTTTTACCCGCTGTAAATTTAACAGCTTGTCTTTGTGGTATTACAATCGCTACTGAAGCGTTTTTTGGATTTCTTCCAATTTTTTGCTTTCTTGTAACAACTTCAAAAACGCCAAAATCTCTAAATTCTAAACGATCACCTGTTGAAAGGCTCTCAGTGATTGCATCAAGAAATGACTGGACAATTACACGCACTTCATTTGGGTGGTGATTTGTTTTTGTCGCTATTTTAGATATCAGTTGTTTTTTTGTCCTAGTTGCCATATTGACTCCTTTTTACGATATGTTAAAAAAATTAAATAGTTTAATGCACATTCTTCTAGGTTGTTGATTTTCAGACAAGTTGTTTTTTTAAATTGTGAAAATTTTTCCTATTCCATTCTCTTTCATCCTATTAGAAACTGTATAGAACATTTTTTTCAAGAAAATAGTTAAAAAAGATTAAAATTTTAAACGAATTAATACCGATTTTTTCTTGCCAGCACTGACTACACAAAGATTTTCTTGAAGCAAAAAATCTTTTGTAATAACAAAATTTGGATCGGTAATTTTCTTTCCATTTAGGTAAGCTCCCTGATTTTGAATCAATCTTCTTACTTCACTTTTTGACTCAATTAAACCCGATCTGACAACAACATCGATGTATGGTTTACTTAAAACATCAGAAGACGAAAGCTCAATGTTCGGCATATTTTCTTGCATAGCAGTTAATCCCTCTTCACAAAAATTCATTTTTCCTGGGGATAGGGCATCAGTTGCTCCTAAAGCCTCTTTTAAACCTTTTTCGCCATGAACAAGTAAAGTAACTTCTTCCGCAAGTCTTTTCTGTGCTAAATTTGGAGTTTTTTCAATCTCTTTTACAATTAAATTAATCTCATCCATTTCAAGAAGGGTAAGCATTTGAAGCATTCTCTTAACGTCTTTATCAGGCACTCTGACTAAATATTGATACATTTCAAAAGGAGAGCACAACTCCTCTTTAAGCCAGATTGCACCTTTTTCACTTTTCCCAAATTTTTTTCCGTCTGATCTTACCAAAAGTGGAAACGTTAGGCCGTAAACCGTTTTTTTTGAAAGCCTTCTAGTCAAATCTATTCCTGCAACAATATTTCCATATTGGTCACTACCTCCAATTTGCAAATTCACTCCGTATTTTTCAAAGAGATAGTAAAAATCATACCCTTGCAATATTTGATAACTAAATTCTGTAAAACTCATCCCCTCTTCACTATTCACTCTATTTTTAACGCTCTCTTTTGCAAGCATCGTACCTAATCGAAACTGCTTACCTACATCTCGCAAGAATTCGATCATATTCATTTTCGAAAACCAGTCATAGTTATTTACGATCAAAGGAGCAGCAGTTGGGTGATTAAAATCCAAAAATTTTTTCAAAACTTGCGTCAGAGAATCGACATTTTTTTGAATCACTTCAGCCGACAATAACGGTCTTTCTAAATCCTTTCCTGAAGGATCTCCAATTAGACCTGTTGCCCCACCAACTAAAATAATTGGCCGGTGCCCTAATTTCTGTAACTTCATCGAAGCTAAAATGCCTACCCAGTTTCCTAAATGAGGACTTTCAGCTGTTGGATCTATTCCAAAATAAAATGAAAGAGGTGTTTTTAAAATAGTTTTTAAATCGTCACTTGTCGATTGCTCTATAAAACCTCTTTCTAAAAACCAATCAAAAACTGTTTCAGACATTTTTCGTACTCTCAATATCACGCTTAAGTTGTAGAGCGACTTTTGAAATTTTTTGGCTTATTTCCGCTGTATTTTTATTCTCATCAAAAAGAGAAATATTTTTACTCCGAAGGACAATTCTTTGAGGAGCATGTCTTGCAATCCACCGGTGTATTTCCATGTTTTTTCTCTCAAGAGCTTGCGTTGTAATTTTTTTTTCGAGCTCTAACAATCTTTTTCTTAATTTTTCTCGAGCTTTTTTTGTTTTTTCGCTCTCTTCAGCAATTTTTTTTTCAAGCGTCTGACTTCTTGCCATCTCTTCCCTCAACTAATTTCTATCCAGTTTAATCAAGCTTTCTTTTAGTTGCCATGAAAAATATCTTCTTACATAGTGAAAGAGTAAGTTTGAGGGGCCATGTCTAACGAAAAAGAGAAGCAATTAGTTGCTAAAGAAGCAGTTAAACTAGTTACAGAGGGGATGATAGTTGGCATTGGCTCTGGGTCTACTGCAGCAATTTTTATCGAAGAATTAAAAAAACATGTTTATAATAAAAACCTTAAGATCGCCTGTATCGCGACATCGCTTGCATCAAAATCACTTATTGAGAAGGCTATCCCTTTAATAGACGAATCTTTACAATCTCAAATTGACATCACTTTTGATGGAGCTGATCGCCTTGACCCCAAAACGCTTCATCTTATAAAAGGGGGCGGCGGCGCTCTTTTAAGAGAAAAACTTGTCGCTAAAAGTTCAAAAGAGAACGTTGTCTTAGTTGATAGCTCTAAACTCAGCTCCCCACTTGAGGGTTTTCCTCTTGCAATCGAAATTGTAAAATTTGGTTACGCAGCAACGATTGCCAGAATCGAACATCTTGGATACAAAGGGGTTTTAAGAAAAAAAGAGAATAGACCAGCTGAGTCAGATAACGGCAACTATATATTTGACATCACTTTTAATGAGGGGATAAAAAATCCCCTTAAAGACCACAATATACTCAAAAATACGCTCGGAGTTATTGAAACAGGCTTTTTTCTAGACACTGCAACAAAAGCTTATGTTGCCTACCCAAATGGAAAAATTGAAATTTTGGAGAAACCATGACAAATCTTATCTTTCCAGCTACATTTGATAAAATCATTCAAGCAAGCCAGTACACAGCGTTTATTTTATCTGCAAACGAAAAACAATTTGCTATTTACACAACACCCTCAACGGGTGAATATGTCCAAAGAGTTTTTACCGACAAACCATTTATAAGACCACAAACAATAGATCTTATAGGATCTATTCTCAGCGGACTTAATGTCATCCCCCTGCAGCTAATTATCCACGATGTCATAGATGCAATCTACCACTGCAAACTCTTTTTAGCAGAAGCATCCTCCGATCCACAAAAAATTCTTGAAATTGACACAAGACCGTCAGATGGACTTGCACTCGCTCTTATCTACAATCTTCCCATCTACTGCACACCTGATTTGATAGAGAAAACAGACGCCTACGAAGAATAATTACCCCTTCCATAAAATCTCATGACCTAGCCGGAACAAAAATTCTATCTTTAGCTTGAAGATAAGCATAAACTCTAAAATGAGAAGTATTAGATTGCAAAGAGGCTGCAAGTTCTTCAATAGTTTTAGGAGGAGCACTAGTTGGCTTCCAAAGCAACTTCATACCCCCTCTCTGATCAGAAGTGTAGATGCAAAGACTTTTAAAACAAGACTCTGATTCATCAAGCGATCCTTTTAAGCAATTAAATGACCGACTAAAAAGAGTTTTGGTAGATTCGTCTTGAGGAGAGACTCTTTTAAAAAATCCCGCACAGCTTAATAAATTAATTACTACATCGATTACTTTTGCTACAACACCATCTTCATAACCGGTAAGAATAATTCTATCTTTATATTTATGAAGAGCTAGACCTTTAATTGAACTTGTAGAAAATTGTAAATAGGTATTTATATTATTCAAAGCATCTTTTGCAGAAATCATAAAAAACCTTTAAGCTTGGGTTAAATAAAGGTAGTATTTTATAAAATTAGAGCTTTTTCTACAATAATTTCTTAGAGGCTGCTCTAAGATCTCAATTGAATGATTTGTGCATTAAAATCATACTATAGTCATTAAACTGAAAAATTTCACTTTGGCTAAAAGATCGCTCCAGATTGTGATCAGGCTTTAGAATCTGCTTTAGAGGGTGTCTAAAAACCTCTATCGGATTTATACCAGCAAAGCATCCTAATCATGGTTTTTATAGCAGCTTCTAAAGCCGGCGCGCGAAGCCCCGCTTGTGGTTCACAAGTGGAATGAGCGCGGATCAAAAGATGAAGACGAGATTGACGCGAAAGTGAAATTTTTTAGTTTAATGAATTTAGACACTCTCATAGTTACAATCTTCCACCGCCAACTCTTTCTAAGAGAAGTACTCTACAATCCGCAAAAAATTCTCAAAATTGATACAACACCTCTTAAGGGCCTTGTCCTCGCTTTCATCAAAAATCTCTCGCCTTACCCACAACAAGTTTTTTAGAAAAACCAGATGCTTAAGGAAAGCAGGCATCTTTCAAAACTCTATAGAATATATCCTTCAGCATTGTTATTCGATATTTCTGTTGTAACAGATGATATATCAGAAGCTTCTTCACTAACATGATTAACTCTGGGCACTTCATCATTCTCTATAATTATGGCGTTTAAAATAGATAATACAAGAAACGGAAGTTGAATAGCTGCGGTGATTGTAGGAAGTGTCTCTGTCGAATAGCCGCAGAAAAAAATTTTATGCGCAATTTCCATTGCCGAGGTTGTTATGGTTGCCCCTGCTGAAATACAGGAAATATCGCGAGTAATATTCCAAACTTTTTCAGAAAATCTTTCACATGCTGAAAAATTGATACCCCCATTTTCATTCCGTATTTTTCTTGCATCGCTATAAAGTTTTGCATTTTGCAAATTTATTACCAAATTCAGTCCTCCAAAAATTAGCGGAATAATAGGAGTCATTTTAGACATAGTATCACACATAGGATTAGCGCTAAGTGGATTTAAAAAAATCGCAGTTAACACTCCTCCAGCTGCTCTTAAAAAAGGACGAGAGTAAGGAAAAAAAGAGCTGGGCAAAACTCCAAAACACATAAAGAACTCCTTTTTATTAAGAAATAATAAAAAAAGAAGGTGTCAAAAAAAAATTTTAAGCAAACAATTTCTTAATAATTCATATGGAATTTATTCTTTGCTAAATCAATCAAAGCTTTTACACAAAGGTCTGCATCGTCCCCTTCAGCTTCAATGCGAATCTTGGCACCTCTTGCCGCAGCAAGCATGAGAATACCAAGAAGAGATTTAGCATTAACTGAAAGGCTTTGGTAATGGAGCGTTACCTGCGCTTTAAAATTGGAGACGCATTTAACAAGTTCTGTTGCAGGGCGTGTGTGAAGCCCTTTTTCATTAAGAACAACAAATGACTCTTTTATTTTTTGCTTTTGAAGCATATCTTTTACCTACCGATTCCGGTCATCTTACTTTTTAGATAGATTTTTTGCGAGTAAATTTTTCCAAAAATAAATAAGGCCTTCTAGAGGCTCTTTCGTAGTTATATCGACCCCCGTTTTCTTCAAAAGATCAACCGGGTAGATGCTTCCACCAGATGAGAGAAACTCTAAATATTTTTTAGGCCCCTCCTCCTTCACTTTATCGACTAACGAATAAGCTGCAGCGATTCCAGTTGCATATTGATACACATAAAAATTGTAATAAAAATGAGGAATTCGCATAAACTCAAAAGAGAGCTCTTCATCAACAATGAGATCAGGACCAAAGTAGTCTCGATTCAATCTTGCATACTCTTCTTTTAGACGATTTGGCGTTAAAGGAATCTGCTTTTCTAATAATTCATGAATCGTTAGTTCAAACTCAGCAAACATAGTCTGCCTAAAAAACGTGGTCCGTATCCCTTCAATTTGTTGGTGCAAAAGATAAGTTTTTTCTTTTTCAGAACTCATTTTTGTAAGCAAATGCTCATAAGTTAATCTTTCATGAAATGTCGATGCAATTTCAGCTAAAAAAATTGGGTAATGAGCATAATGATAGGGTTGGCCTAAATTACTATAAAGAGAGTGCATGCTATGACCTGCTTCATGAGAGAGAGTTAACAGATCAGTAATTGTTCCCTGATAGTTTAGCAAAATGTAGGGCATTGTATCATAAGATCCGCTCGAGTACGCACCTGATCTTTTTCCTTTATTTTCAAACACATCGACCCAACGACTCTTTTTTAACCCATCTCTTAGCCTTTCCACGTACTCATTACCTAAAAGAGAGACCGATTCTAAAACTATATCAACCCCCTCTTCATACGAAAATTGTTTATCACAATCTTTTACAAGAGGAACCATTAAATCAAAGTAGTGGAGCTCTTTTACTCCTAAAATTTCTTTGCGCATGCCAACATATTCGTGCAAAACCCCTAAATTGCTTCTAACAGTTTCAATTAAGTTTCGGTATACCGATGTAGGGATGTGGTGAGGGAAAACAGCCGCTTCCAAACAATTTTCAAATTTGCGCACTTTTTTTGTAAAAATATGCGTCTGCACTTGACCAGATACAAGTTCAGTCACTGTATTTTCAAACTTATGAAACTCTTTATGAAGCGTTTTAAATGCATTTTCGCGAAGAGTTCTATCTCCCTCCTTCATATATTTATGATAAAGAGCGTGAGATAATTCATGTTTTTTTCCATCTCCATCAAGAACATCTGGGAAATTAAGATCTGCATTATTAAAAAGAGAGAATGTCTTTTGTGGCACACTTTTTATTTGAGCTGCAAGAGCCAAAATCTCTTCTTTGTCAGAAGTTAAAATGTGTTCTTTTTGATCTTCGAGCTTTTTTAAATAAAACTCATATTTAGGAATAGAAAATTTTTTTTTAACCTGCAAAAGCTCCGATTCAAGCCACGATGTTTTATGTGAAAAATCGTGAAAACAAGACTCAATTTTTTCATACATCTCTTTATAAAAATTATTCGTGAGATCTTCATCCCTTTTTAAATGAGCGTAGGTGTACAACTTTTCTAACCATCTTGCAGTAGAAAAATAGGCGTCTAGTGTATCTTCTACTGTTTTTGCACTCTCATCTAACACCCCTTTTCCCTTAAGTACCGCCTGCCAGCCAAGTTTTCCAAGTAAAAGAACTTTTTCGTATTCAGCCTCCCAGTCATTATCTGAATAATAAATTTTTTTTAAGTCCCATGTTGTTGACTCTGATTGCTCTTCTCTTTTAATAGCCATCTAGTAAAACCCTTTTTTTAAAAAATTAGCAATTTACGCAAATTAGTGCTAAATACTCTTGAAAAATATATCTGTTGATTGCTATCATAACACCAAGAAATAAACCTAACAAGGAGAAGAAATCATGACAACACAAGCGAAAGTAAAACTCCGCCCTCTTGCAGATAGAGTTTTAGTCAAGCGCTCTAAAAACGAAGAGAGAACAACTGGTGGCATTATCCTGCCAGATACAGCAAGAGAGAAACAAGAACTCGGTGAAGTTATTGCTGTTGGCTCAGGCAAAATGGATAAAGATGGCAAGCGACTTGAAATCCCTGTAAAAGTTGGCGACAAAGTTATGTGGGATAAATTCGCTGGAAATGATGTAAAGATCGAAGATGAAGAAGATTTTGTAATTGTAAAAGCAGATGATATTATTGCGATCGTTGAATAAAAATTTAACCTATTAGGAGATATTAACCTATGGCACCAAAAGACATTAAATTTCAAGAAGATGCTCGCCAAAAAATTCAAAAAGGTGTGCAAAAGCTAGCAAGCGCTGTTAAAGTAACACTTGGCCCAAAAGGACGAAACGTTGTTCTAGATAGATCCTACGGTTCTCCTCAAATCACAAAAGACGGCGTGAGCGTGGCTAAAGAGATTGAACTAGAAGATAAATACGAAAACATCGGCGCGCAAGTTGTGAAAGAAGTTGCAAGCAAAACAGCTGATAAAGCAGGAGATGGAACTACAACTGCAACTGTTTTAGCAGAAGCTATTTTCCTAGAAGGACTCAAACACCTTTCTGCAGGAGCCAATCCAATTCTTGTAAACAAAGGAATCACAAAAGCTGTTGAAAAAATTGTACAAGAACTTAAAAAGAAAAGCACTGCAATCAAGAGCACGAAGGAAATCGCTCAAGTAGCAACTGTTTCTGCAAACAACGACGAAGAAATCGGCGGTCTTATTGCAAAAGCTATGGACAAAGTAGGAAAAGACGGAGTTGTTACTGTCGAAGAAGGAAAAACTTTAGAGACAGAACTAGAAGTTGTAGAAGGAATGAACTTTGATAGAGGTTATACAAATCCTTACTTCATGACTGACGTTGAAAAACAAGAAGCTGTCTTAGAAGATCCATACATCTTGATTTGCGACAAAAAAATCTCTTCAATGAAAGAACTTCTCCCTATCCTCAAATCAGTTGTGGAAGCAGGAAAAGCTCTTCTTATTATCGCAGAAGACATAGATGGTGAAGCTCTTGCAACGCTTGTTGTAAACCGCATTAGAGCTGGCCTAAAAGTATGTGCTGTAAAAGCTCCAGGTTTTGGCGATAGAAGAAAAGAGATTCTTCAAGACATCGCAATCCTAACTGGCGGAGAAGTAATTTCTGAAGAAGTTGGCCTAAAACTAGAAAACATCTCGATTGGTCAATTAGGTTCTGCTAAGAAAGTGATCGTAAAAAAAGACGATACAACGATCATCCACGGCGCAGGAAAAGCAAATCAAATCAGCGCAAGAAGAGAGCAAATCAAGAAACAAATCGAATCTACTACTTCTGATTACGACAAAGAAAAACTCCAAGAAAGACTTGCTAAGCTTTCTGGTGGTGTAGCTGTAATCAATGTAGGTGCTGCTACTGAAGTTGAAATGAAAGAGAAAAAAGATAGAGTAGACGACGCTCTTCATGCTACAAAAGCAGCTGTTGAAGAAGGAATTCTTCCAGGCGGAGGATCAGCTCTTGTTCATTGCATCAAATCATTAGACGGCTTTATTAAAGAGCTTACTATTGAAGATGAAAAAGCGGGTGCTGCAATTGTAAAAAGAGCTTTAGAAGCTCCTCTTCGCCAAATCGCAGTTAATGCAGGTGAAGAAGCGTCTGTAGTATTCCATAAAGTCCTCGCAGGAGACGATGCATTTGGTTGGAACGCTCTAACTAATGATTATGTCAACATGCTAGATGCTGGAATCATTGATCCAACAAAAGTAGTTCGTTTGGCTCTCCAAAACGCATCTTCTGTTGCAGGTCTTCTTCTAACAACTGAGGCAGTTGTTACAGAATTGCCACAAGAAAAAGAAGCAGCGCCAGCTCCTCATGCACATGCAGGAATGGATTACTAAAATAAATTCTTTCATTAAAAGGCGTGTAGATGTCAAGTCTACACGCCTTTTCTATTGGTTAAAAAGGGACTTTTTTGCTACAATTTTTACAAAACAAGACTAAACCTTACTAACTTAAATATTCATTTGAACCACCCTATGAAACCCATTTTGTATCCGAATACACTCTGTACAAAATCTTACCCAGAGCTTATTGGCCACAACTTAACCTGTTGCCTTCACTCATCTGTCTTACTCGTTACAAAAGAGATTGCAAACCTCTGGAAAGATAAAATTGACCCTTTTGGTTCTTGGCATAGAACCCTATTTCGAACAGCAACCCTTTGTACAAGTTTGTTTGCCTTAATTGCTTTTCTACCAGTCTCACTTACCCTCTATTTTTTAGGAAGAGTGGCCCTCTGTTTCAGCTCCTTAAAAATCAACAACGATACATTAAAAAAGATTCCTAATAGAGTTGTTATTCCCCCTGAGATAGAAAATACATCAACCAAAATTCTTTTAGAGACCTGCAATGATTTACTTCCTGAATCTTCGCCGACTATCCAAAAAATGTTATCTTTTCCTAATGATGAATATCAACGAACTCTAAAAGGGATTGGATATAAATTTAGCGAGAAAGATGAAAATGGGTTACATATACTTTCTGATGAATTAAAAATAAATGTTTTAAAAAGACTTGCTGAAGCAGGAAAAGTTTGTGTTGAGACTTGGAGACGGGTTGCTTCCTCTATTTTTTCAGAACTTTTTACAAATCCAAATGATATAGAGCAAACTATTTTACGAGTTGTCATGGATTACAAAGACCAAGTTGCTCTTAACTTAACACAAAACTCCCTACATCTTGAGTGGCACGCTGTGAGCGGACTCAAACAAGTAATTGGTGATGATGTCGGTTTTCCTGCTACTCGTGAAGATAGGGAAGACGACTATGGCAGCAGCGCCATTCCTATTTTAAAAAATTTAAAATTCTTAGCCCTCTACCATTTCCTCCACCCCTATAAAAATGGAAATGCCCTTGTCATTGCTATTACAGCTTCTTTAAATTTAGCCCCGAACAAAAAAGAAATTTTTAATTTTTTATTTAGTGAACTAGGTGATTCAGAAACTCTTCTCTTAAGCCCAGAATTTGCAGACTATTGCCCGTCATCTAGAGAAATTCAAATTAAAGAAAAAGGGGCTGTATACCTTTTGAAAAAATTCGGCGTTCTAATCTAGACTTGCATAATTTAAAACAGTTCGGATATGTCTAGTTTTATGAAGAAATTAGCAAGCGCTCTCTCGACTCTCATAATTATCGTAGGAATCATAGCAATAATTGGTTATGCAAAATTAAACCTTATTTTTTCACATATTTTAAAAGAAAAATTCAAGACAAAGGTAAGTATTGAAGAGATCTCTCTATCTCCCATGGAACTTATCGAAGTAAATGATTTTAAAGTATTTAATCCACCTAAATACAAACAACATGCAGCCCTTCATATAAGAAAAATTAAGATAGCTGCTCCCTATGTAAACTTTGCACACGAAGTCTCTCAAATTAATAAAATTGTTATTTCAGACTTAACATTTACTGTCGATTTTTTAGATAGCGTAACAAACTGGGAAATACTTATGAATAACCTCGATTCTTTTGACTCAACTACAAACTCTTATATGATTATAGACGAGTTAACTTTTCTTAACTTAAAGATTCGCATCCAAACAAAAGACGGAACTTATAAAGAAAAAACCCTCGCTAAAGTAACACTTAAAGATGTTAAAACAAAAGAGGGCGAGTTAACTCAAAGACTTATACAAGCAATCATCAGAGAGCTCATCTTCAACATTCGAAACTTGATTGATATTCCTCTTAAAATGACAAAAGAGCTTCTTAATAAACCCATCGACTCTTCTCTAGATGGGCTAAAATCTTTAAATCCTTTTAAATAATAGAGATATTTAAAAAGAGAGAAAATGCTTAGCTCGCTTATAGAAGATCTAAAAGATTCTCCTCCCACTTTGGATCGAAGCCAACTGCATCATAAACAGCATCTTCAGAATAACAAGAAAAAGATCTTTTTAAAACTACATCTAATTCTTCAACTGTTGTAGCAAACGGAATAATCCCTTTATCAACAAGAATTTCGTGGTAAACCTCATGCCCTACCTGAATAGCTTGTATTCCTCCAAGAACTATTAGAGGCGATAAACTTGTTTGATAATATAGGGCATAATCAGCGAGTGATAAAGATTCTAGTAAATCTTGAGGTGCTTTTAAAACAGTCAAACCAGGTTTAGAAAGTGCTTCAACAGCTCTAAAATCAATACCGGAAGATCTCGGATGCGCTCTGAAATAAAGAGTTGTAGGCTCTTTTTCAAAAGACATTTGTTTAAGCATTTGTAAAAAAGCAGGGAAAGCTTTTTCCATATATTCTGTATTCGTTTCAGATCCCCCTAAATAGAGAAAAACTCTCTCTCTTCTCATTTCCTTACGGGATCTTGCTTTTTTTAAATCTTCTACTTGTTTCATTGGATAGAATCCAAGCCCTATTTTTTTTACTCTTTCCAAACCTTTAAAAATACCTATATCTAAGCTAGCCAAATTCTTATTTGCAAACATAATTTCTTTAGGTTTTCCAAACTCTATGGCAGCGTAAGCAACCTCTGAATATCCCCCAGGAACAAATGCTTCTGGGTTATCATAATAGAGAATAATACGTTTTGTATCTTTGTAACTGTTGTGAATTGCTTTTACAATATAACCTGATGAGGCATGGCCTATTGAGATGAAAATTATGTTCGCACACTCACATGTTTTTGCAATCTGTTCAGCAAATGCATCCATATCGCTTTTATCTAATAAGTCGAGGTCAAGATAAAGAGGGGTTATGTTAAGAGCTTTTTTTGCCATATCCCCAAACATCATATAGGTAGGAACAACCCCTCTAAACACTCTTTCAAAACAAACAAAATGCTCTGCCGGAAGAGAGTGAAGAGTAATGAATGCAGCCATATAAACCCTTTAAAATGTTTACAAAAGCCTAACAAAATATTTAGATTTTTGTATATTTAGATTATGTCTTTTAAGAAAATATTTTTAGCTATTTTAGCAATGGCAATCATTGGTGCTAACACAACTTTCAGTAAAATCGGCCTTTTAGAATTCCCTCCCCTCTTTTTTAGTTTTTTGAGATTTTTCTTTATCGCTCCTTTAGCACTTTTCGTTCCACGGCCAAATATATCAATCAAATTATTAGCAGGAATCGCCTGCTCTCTTGGTTGTTTGCACATAGCTTTTGTGAACATAGGTCTCTCTTTAGGTGCATCGGCTTCATCGACAAGTTTTATCATTCAAACTGGTTCTCTTTTTGCAGTTTTTTTTGCCTACCTTATCCTTAACTCAAAACCGACCCTACTTGATTTTCTAGGAATCTCTTTGGGCTTTTTCGGCATTATATTAATTTTTTCAGAAAGAGAACTATCGGGCAACATAACATCTTTAAGCTTTTGCCTAGTTTCTGCGATTATGTGGGGTCTTGGCTATACTCTAATAAAAAAAGCAAATACAAACGCTTTACCTATTACAATATGGATGAGCTTACTGATCAGCCCTTTTCTTGGTTTACTCTCTTACCATCTTGAAGATAAAAACAAGCTAATTCAAATATTTTTTTGCGCTTCGAAAACAGCATGGGTGACCGCCCTATTTTCCTCTTGGATAAGCATGCTTGGCGCAGGAGGCATCTTGATGTATCTCATGCGAACAGAGGAAATTGTAAAAGTCGCCCCCTTTAATATGTTGATACCTGTTTTTGGCACTTTAACTGCATTCTTATTTTTAGATGAACCTCTTACTCTCAGAGCTGGAATCGGTGGATCATGGATACTTTTAGGAATTCTTACATCTCAGTACGCAAAGCCTCTCTGGAAAAGCTTGAGAAATAAAGCATCTCTCTATTAAAATGCTCTAATGAATAAAAAAATTCCTCTGCTATCACTAATTATCATGATTATTGCGACAATCGATAGCATTCGTAATTTACCCTCATCGGCTCTTTTCGGAAGCTCTGTAATTTTCTTTTTTATTTTTGCTGCAATCATTTTTTTAATTCCTACTGCACTTGTAGCAGCAGAGTTATCAGCAACCTTTCCTGAAAAAGGTGGCGTTTACTACTGGGTGGCCAAAGCGTTTGGTGAAAAAATGGCTATGGTTGCTTTGTGGCTCCAATGGGCAAACACGATAGTTTGGTACCCCTCCATTTTATCATTTATCGCAGGAACCATAGCTTACTTAATTACCCCCTCCTTAGCATCTTCTCCGATCTATGTTCTTACAACTGTTGTTCTCTTATTTTGGGCTCTTACAATTTTAAATTTATTCGGCCTTCGCACATCTGCTAAAGTAAATCAATTTTGTGGGGTGATAGGGACTATTTTCCCAATGATTTTACTCATAACTCTTGGATTAATTTGGCTCTTTTCAGGCCATCCTATTCAAATAGAATTCACAAAAGATTCTATACTCCCCTCTTTTTCAAATACGAGCACTTGGATATCATTAATCTCTATTATGGCTGCATTTTTAGGTATGGAGCTTGCTGGAGTTCATATCACAGAGATAGATAATCCACAAAGAAATTTCCCGAGAGCAATCTTTGTTGCGACGTTTTTCATTCTTTTTTCTATGCTTTTTGGATCTCTTGCAATAGCTATCGTAATTCCACAAAAAGAAATTAGTTTAATCGCTGGAGTCTTGGAAGTTTTCTCCGTCTTTTTCACCTCGTTTCACCTCTCATGGTGCATGCCAATTATCACCCTTTTAATTGTAATAGGAACTTTAGGAAGCATTATTAATTGGCTTTTATCGCCTGCTAAAGGATTTCTCCATGCTGCTGAATTTGGCTACCTCCCCCCTTTTTTTGCTAAGAAGAATAAATTTCATGCCCCAGCCAATATTCTACTTATACAAGCAGTTTTAGTCAGTTTATTCTGCCTAGCCTATCTTCTTGTTCCAAGTGTCAATGCTTTCTATTGGTTTATCACAGCACTAAGCACTGGGCTATACATGATGATGTATATTCTTATGTTTTTGGCAGGAATTTTTCTTCACCATAAACACATTGACCGTCCAAAAGTTTTCAAAATTCCAGGCGGGTCATTTGGCATGTGGTCTACAACAATTTTAGGAATTTTTGGTTGCTTACTAACTATTGTAATTGGTTTTTTTCCTCCCGAAACTCTTCAATTTGAATCAACTAGCAAATACGCTCTTCTGATTGCTCTAGGAAACATTGCTGTCTTAGCACCTCTTTCTTTCTTTTTTATCTATAAAAAAACAGCAGTCAAAATTTAAATTAAACTGCGCAATCCATCTCAAAACTACTACCTTTTATTTTTTGATAAAATTTGACAAATCACCACTTACGTTAATTAAATTTTGGGTCATAATTTTTACTAAAAAGCTGTCGCCTTAATTTAAAATCAGAAGAGTATAATCAGAATATTATCCAAAATGGAATTTTTGGCGGTGTATAAATAGTTAGGTTAAATTTTATTTGATAAGCTAAAATGTTTGACCAATCACTCTGAGGAGGTCAAACATATGAGAACTTGCTGTCCTTCGTGCGGTTCATTCGCTTTTAAAAAAAATGGAATAAATCAACATGGAGATCAAAACCATAAGTGCTTAGATTGTAGCCGAC